>Ga0247807_10000587_pt1 | contig 22699 bp, 15 predicted proteins | sample UWRJL074202C1_FD_179931 | JGI IMG/M metagenome (GOLD analysis project Ga0247807, IMG submission 179931) | Plant litter microbial communities from Arlington Agricultural Research Station in Wisconsin, United States - UWRJ-L074-202C-1 | ecosystem: Environmental > Terrestrial > Plant litter >...
TTACGGCCGACCCGGTCGCGTGGATAGGGTTCCGATCACACGCACCGAGCCACACGCACCGAGCTGACGGGAGACGACAGTGACCACCTGCGAACTTGCCGCTACAGGAATCGATTCGGGCGCACTGCTGCCCCTCCTCGCACTGGCTGTGCTGTTGCTCTGGGCGGGTGTGGCAGTTGTGCTGTTCCGCCGGGGCGGCCGACGACGGGCGACCCTGTTCGCCCTGGCTCCCCTTCTCTGCCTGGGGCTGGTTGTCACGGGGGCGAGCACACCGTCCTCCGCGGCGGCCTCCGCGGCGGCCTCTGCAGCACCCGCGGCGGACTGCCCCGTCGCGGTGGCGCCGGCACCTCCGGGAGCGGCCCCTGCTGCCGCGCATCCCACCCCACCCTCTCCCGAACCCACACCGGAACCCACTCCCGAACCGACTCCCCCAGCGGTCGAGTACACCCCCGGTGCCGCGGGTATCGGCGACCCCTACTTCCCGCTCGACGGCAACGGCGGCTACACCGTGGACAACTACGCGCTCGACCTCTCATACGACCCCGCCACCGACGAACTAGCTGGCACCGCGACGATCACGGCCGCGGCCACCCAAAACCTCTCGTCGTTCAACTTCGATTTTGACGGCCTCACCACCGAGTCGATCACCGTCGACGACGAGCCGGCGACGTGGAGCACCGCTACCACGCAGATCAGCGCTGTCACGGGCCAACCGCTCGAGCCGGGCAGTGCCGACCCCGTCGCCTCGCCTCCCCGCACCGAACTCACGGTGGTCCCCGTTCACGGCATCGACGCCGATGACACGTTCACCGTGGTTGTGGCGTACCGAGGCATCCCGATCACAGTCAACGACGTGTTTGGCGCGGTCTCCGGGGTGATCCATACGGACGATGGGATGCTCGTTGTGGGCCAACCGCGTGTGGCGGCGACCTGGTTCCCCGCGAACGATCACCCCTCCGACAAAGCGACGTTTGAGTTCCGTATCTCCGTGCCGGAGGGGCTCGAGGTGGTCGCCAACGGTCGGCTCGTTGGCGACACCGTAGAAGACGATCGATCGATCTGGGAATGGGTGGCGGATGCTCCGATGGCCACCTACCTCGCCACGGCGAGTGTCGGTGAATTTACGCTCAACACCGACACCCAGAATGGCATTACCCACACCACCGCGATCGATCCCGACCTCTACACCCTCCTGATTCCCGCACCGGAGCCGGCAGGGCTCAGTTACGGCCAGGTCGCGGCGGACTCATTCGCGGCCGAACCCGGGGTGATTGAGTTCCTCGCCTCGCAGTTCGGTCCCTACCCGTTCGACGACGCCGGAGGCATCGCCGACGACGTGACGACCCTGCAGTTTGCACTGGAGAACCAAACGCGCCCCATCTATCCCCTCTGGGCATTTGAGAACCCGGCCGACCCGCGGGTGGTTGTCCACGAGCTTGCGCACCAGTGGTACGGCGACAGTGTGGCGCTGGAACGCTGGTCGGACATCTGGCTCAACGAGGGTTTCGCGACCTACGCAGAGTGGCTGTGGGATGAGTCCACAACGGGCGTGACGCCCCAGCAGCAGTTCGACATCTACTACGCGCTGGACCCCGCCGATCCGCTCTGGGCAACCACGGTCGGTGACCCGGGAGCCGCCGGAATCTTCGACGGGTCGGTTTACGTCCGTGGCGCGATGACACTCCAGGCACTGCGCACCCAGGTCGGAGACGACGTGTTTTTTGAGATTCTCCAGGGTTGGGCCAGCACCAACGAGGGCGGCAACGTCACCACAGCCGAGTTCATCGCCTATGCCTCTGAGGTGTCCGGCCAGAACCTCGACGCACTCTTCACGACGTGGCTCTACACGGCAGCAAAGCCGTAGGAGGCTGGTTAGGCGTTGGCGCCGACCGGCACTGCCGCCGGAACCGGAACAGCACTGACCGTGCGGTCGATGGTGCACTGGCCGAGCACACGCGTGCCCACGTAAATGACAGCGGTCTGGCCGGGGGCCACACCGTTGAGGGGAACGTGCGGGGTGACGATAAGTTCACCATCGCGCTGGACCGCCATCGCGGGCACGGGATCGGCGTGGGCGCGAATCTGCACCTCACACTCGAACGGGATTCCGGCCTCAGAAATCAGTCCGGACTGCACGGGGTCCAGCCCTGCCCAGCTGATCTTGATACCCGAAATCTCGGCAATGTCGAGGGCCTCTTTCGGACCAACAACAACGGTGTTGTCCTTCGGGCGAACCTCGAGAACAAAACGAGGGCGGCCGTCCGGGGAGGGCACTCCGAGGCTGAGGCCACGACGCTGGCCCACGGTGAACGCGTGCGCGCCCTCGTGAGTACCAACAACGGAGCCGTCACGCTCGAGGATTGTGCCCTTTTCAGCACCGACACGCTCGGCAAGCCAGCCGCGGGTGTCGCCGTCGGGAATGAAGCAAATGTCATGGGAGTCGGGCTTCGACGCAACGCTGAACCCACGCTCGGCAGCTTCGGCACGCACCTCGGCCTTGGACGGCGTCGCGCCCAGCGGGAACATACTGTGGTTGATCTGCTCGGTGTTCAGCACACCCAGAACGTACGACTGGTCTTTGGCCCAGGCTGCTGCGCGGTGCAGTTCCTTGTTGCCGTACGCATCCGTCTCGATGTTCGCGTAGTGCCCGGTCGCGACCGCATCGAACCCGAGCGCGATGGCCTTCTCGAGGAGAGCGGCGAACTTGATGCGCTCGTTGCAGCGCATGCAGGGGTTGGGGGTGCGGCCGGCGGAGTACTCGGACACGAAGTCATCAACAACGTCCTGCTTGAATCGCTCGGAGAAATCCCAGACGTAATAGGGGATGCCGATGATGTTTGCGGCGCGCTGCGCATCCATCGAGTCTTCGATGGTGCAGCACCCGCGCGAGCCGGTACGCAGGGTTCCGGGCATTCGACTCAGGGCCAGGTGGACACCAACAACGTCGTGTCCGGCGTCGACGGCACGCGCCGCCGCCACTGCGGAATCGACGCCACCGCTCATTGCTGCAAGAACACGCATGGATTCAAGTGTACGCGGTGACAAATCCGCTGTGTTCAGATGCGCGGTTCGGGCAGGCAGTTCAGATGCGCGGTTCGGGATGCCCGTGCGCGCGACGCCTCAGCGTCCGAGCACGGTCACCTGGTCGGCGTACCCGGCGGCGGTCGCACTCGCGACCACGGAGGGCAGCGCCGCAACAAACGCGTCGATCTCAGCGATGGTGGTGTGGTGCCCCAGGGTGATCCGCAACGCACCCCGGGCGTCGGCCTCCGACAGACCCATCGCGAGGAGCACGTGGGATGCCTCGGGCACACCGGCCTGGCAGGCCGAGCCGGTCGAGACGGAGAATCCCGCCACGTCGAGCAAAAAGAGCAGCGAGTCACCCTCGCACCCCGGAAAAGTGAAGTGGGCGTTGCCGGGCAGTCGGGTCACGGGATCGCCCCGCAGGATCGCCTGGGGCACGGCCTCGTGCACGGCCTCGATGAGGTGGTCGCGGAGCGCCTCGAGCGCGCGGGACTTCTCGGCAAGATCGGCGACAGCATTCGACGCGGCAACTCCGAAGGCGACGGCACCAGCGGCATCCTGGGTTCCGGAGCGCCCGCGCTGCTGGTTGCCGCCGTGAATCAGCGGAACCACCGTGGCGCTGCGGGCGATCAGCAGAGCACCCTCCCCCACCGGGCCACCGATCTTGTGGGCGGAGACACTGAGAGCGGCCAGCCCACTCGCGTGAAAGTCGAGCGGGAGGTAGCCGTAGGCCGCGACGGCATCAGCGTGCACCGGCACTCCGTGACGTGCCGCGAGCGCAACGACCTCCGCGATGGGCTGTACCGTTCCCACTTCGTTGTTGGCCCAAATGATACTGAGCAGTGCGACGTCATCGGCGAGCGCCGCCTCCAACGCGGCCAGGTCGATACGACCGGTCGCGTCGATCGGAACTTCCTCGATCACCGCCCCTTCGTACCGCCCCAGCCATTCGGAGGCGTCGATGGTGGCGTGGTGCTCCCCCGCGGCGATCAACACCCGCGGCCGGGACACCTTCCCGGTGCGGGTGCGGTCATTACGTGCCCAGTAGAGCCCCTTGATGGCCAAGTTGATCGCCTCGGTGCCGCCCGACGTAAAGGTGACCTCCACCGAATCGGCGCCGAGCGATGCGGCAACCTGTTCGCGCGCCTCTTCGAGCATCCGTTTGGCGTTTTGCCCTTGGCTGTGAATGGATGCCGGGTTGCCCACCACCGACAGTGCTGACACATATGCGGTCAGCACCTCGGGTGTCATCGGCGAGGTGGCCGCATGATCGAGATAGATGGGCATACCAGTCCTTGATCGAGGGGTGATGGGGTCCGTAACATTACGGACCCGCACGTTAACTACTCTAGGTCCCATGTCTGAATCCGATCCATTGCGTCACCTTGGCTACTCCTCGACGCCGAGTGGTGGCCAATTACGGGTGTGGTCAGCCAACGCAACGGGTATGGAACTGTGCATCTTTTCCGAACGCGACGCCGATTGGCTCGGTGCGGTTGTCCCCATGACCCGCGAGGGTTCGTCGGATGTCTGGATCGGACAGTCACCCCTGCTTGTCTCGGGCACCCGCTACGCCATCCGGGCGTCGGGCCCCAAGGGACCCATCCACGCGTTTGATCGACGCCGCAATCTCCTCGACCCGTACTCGCGCGGCCTGGCCCGCACCCCCTCCGGGGAGTGGCGTTCCTATGTTCAGGACGACGCCTTCGACTGGGGCGGAGTGACCAAACCACAGGTGCCGCTCGACCGCACCGTGATCTACGAGGCGCACGTGCGCGGGCTCACCCGGTTGAACCCCGACGTGCCCGAAGAGTTGCGAGGCACCTACGCCGGACTCGCCCACCCCAACACCATCGATTACCTCAAAGACCTCGGCGTCACCACGGTGCAGCTGTTGCCCGTGCACCAGTCGGTGAGTGAACAACGCCTCATCAAACAGGGCCTCGTGAATTACTGGGGCTACAACACCCTCAACTTTTTTACACCCCACATCGGCTACGCCTCGCGGGCAGCACAGCTCGGCGGAACCGGTTCGGTTCTGCGCGAGTTCAAGGGGATGGTGAAATTGCTGCACGAGGCCGGGCTCGAAGTGATCCTCGACGTGGTTTACAACCACACCTCGGAGGAGGGCCTCGACGGGCCGACCAGCTCCCTGCGTGGTCTCGACAACGCGAGCTACTACCGCCATATGGCCGACGGCGACTACATCGATGTGACTGGATGTGGCAACACCGTCGACTTCTCCCAGCCCGTCGCCCAGCAACTGGTCCTCGACTCGCTGCGCTACTGGGCCAACGAAGTCCAGATCGACGGGTTCCGGTTCGACCTGGCCGCCACGCTCGGTCGGGACAAAAATGTGGACTTCGACCCCGAGCATCCACTTCTGGCCGCCATCATCAACGACCCGGAGCTCGCCAACACCAAAATGATCGCCGAACCCTGGGATGTGGGGATGGGCGGATGGCAGGTGGGCAAGTTCCCGAACGGGTTCCAGGAATGGAACGACGGGTTCCGTGACCGCGGACGGGACTTCTGGCTGACTGACATCGCCGCCGCGCGCCACAGCGGGGTCGCGGCGCAGGGCATCGGTGGTTTCGCCCGACGATTCGCCGGCTCTTCGCATGTGTTCTCCGAACAGCGCGGCCCTCTTGCATCGGTGAACTTCGTCACCGCCCACGACGGTTTTACGATGGCCGATCTGACCGCGTACAACCAGAAGCACAACCTCGGTAACGGCGAGAACAATCGGGATGGCACCGACAACAACCACTCCTTCAACCACGGCATCGAGGGTCCCACCAACATCGAGCCAATCCTCCACGCCCGGCGCAAGGCGATCCGTAATCTTCTGGGAACCCTGCTTCTCGCCGCCGGCGTGCCCATGATCACCGCGGGCGACGAATATGGACGCACCCAACGCGGCAACAACAATGGGTACTGCCACGACAGTGAACTCACCTGGCTTGCCTGGCCCGACCGCGAACCGTGGCAGGTGACGCTGTGGGAGATTTCGCGGCAGCTGCTCCGGTTGCGCCGCGAAAACCCGGCGCTGCGCCCGATGCGATTCGGACGATTCGGCGAAACGGTTCCGTCGGCCACCCAGATGGACTGGTACAACACCGAGGGCCTCTCGATGAGCGACACCGACTGGAACTCCCCCACCGAACGGACGCTGCAGTACCTTGCCGCCTCGACACCCGAGTTCGAAGAGTTCAACCGCATCCTTCTGGTGGTGCACGGTCTCGAAGACGACATCACGGTGACCTTGCCCGAACACGCGGGCGTCACGGGCTACACATTGCTCTGGGATTCGGCTCGGGATGATCTGGCTGAAGCGCCGACTCTCGAGTACGGCCCCGGCAGCGAGCTCACCGTCGCCGGAACCTCAATGGTGTTGTTCCGCGCCCACTAAGAGCCTGCCGACACGGGCCCGGTCGTGGCAGACTGGCGCTCGTGTCGAAGAAACCGAGTCACGCCGCCGCCGGAACGCCCGCTACCGTCGCCCTCCTGGCAGCGGGGATCAACTTTATGTCCCACGCGTATGACCACGACCCAACAAACACCAACTTCGGCCACGAAGCGGCATCCGCCCTCGGGCTCGACCCCGAACGGGTCTTCAAAACACTGCTGGCCGACATCGACGGGCACCTCGCCGTAGCCATCGTGCCGGTGACGGGCAAGCTCGACCTGCGCGCACTCGCCGCGGTGATCGGCGGGAAGAAGGCAGTCATGGCTGACCCCGCGGTCGCCGAACGGAAGACCGGCTACATCGTCGGGGGCATCTCACCGATTGGCCAGAAGACTGCGCTGGCGACCGTGCTCGACGAGACGGCCGAGATGTTCGATTCGATCTTTGTGTCGGGAGGGCGCCGCGGCTTCGACATCGAGCTGGCGCCCGCCGATCTCCTCCGCATCACCAGCGGGGTTGTTGCTGCCATCGCCCGCGACTGAGAAGTCGCCGACGCAGCATAAACCTGGGCAGACCAGAGCCCGGACAGCACAAAACCCGCGCACGTGGCCCCGGAAGGCACACACACGCGGGTTCGGTGAGATGGGTGTTAGCGGCCCATTTAGTGGGCGACCGCGATCAGTCCGAGCTCGGCCGGCGTGGCCAACAACGGGTGCGAGGGGACAACGCGCACGTTGTACCCGAAGCTGCCCGGGCGTTCCAGCGTGACCGTTCCCGTAAACACCGAGGGCTGCCCAGGGTCCTGCGATTCGCAAGTCAAGGCCTGTCGTTTGATCTTGCCGAGGTCATCACCCTCGTGAGCCTGTCCGTAGACAACCTCCACCTTGACGTCCGACGGCGACAGCGCACCGATGTCGACCAGGGCGCGAACGTGCAGCGCATCACCGACCTGCGGCGTGCTGTCGACACCTCCCGACTCCACGTGGGTGACATGCACGGCCGGCCATTCGGCACGAACCCGGGCTTTCCATTCGGCGAGCTGTCGGGCGGGCTGGTACGCCGAATCGCTGATCGCCCGTTCGGCGTGCGAGGCCGGAATGTACAGGCGGGTGACGTACTCCTGCACCATACGGTCCGCACTGAGCGGCTGCGACAGGGTAGCGAGAGTGTGCCGGATTGACTTGACCCAGCGGGTGGGCACACCATCCGCGTTGCGGTCGTAGAACCGGGGCGCGATCTGGTGCTCGATGAGGTCGTACATCGCGTCGGCCTCGAGCTGGTCGCGCTCGGCGCTATCGCCAGCGCTGTCCGCCGTGGGGATCGCCCAGCCGTTCTCCTGGTCGTAGAACTCGGCCCACCATCCGTCGAGGATCGACAGGTTCAACGACCCGTTGAGCGCCGCCTTCATTCCGCTGGTGCCACACGCTTCGAGCGGACGCAACGGGTTGTTCAGCCACACGTCGGTGCCGGGGTAGAGAACCTGTGCCATGGCGATGTCGTAGTTGGGAAGGAACACAATGCGGTGCCGCACGTCCGCGCCGGAGGCGAATTCGACCAGCTTCTGAATGAGACGTTTGCCCTCTTCGTCGGCGGGATGCGACTTGCCAGCGATCACAATCTGGATGGGATGTGTGGGGTGCAGTAGGAGCGAACGCAGCCGGTCGGGGTCGTGCATCATCAGCGTGAGACGCTTGTAGGTGGGAACCCGGCGAGCGAACCCAATGGTGAGCACCTCAGGATCGAGGATGCCGGCCATCCATCTCGGGTCCCCTGCTCCGGGGTTCTCTTCGCGCCAGGCGGCGGATACACGGGCGCGTGCGTCGGCAACCAGCTGCTGCCGCATGTCTCCCCGCACCCGCCAGAGGTCGCTGTCGGTCACCGAGGTGGAGTTCCAGTCAGCGGTGGTGGTGTCGCTTGTGCCGAGGCGGTCGGATGCGAGGTCCAACAGCAGCGGATCAGTCCAGGTCGGCGCATGTACACCGTTCGTCACCGAGGCGATCGGCACGTCGTCCTGGTCGAAACCGGGCCAGAGCGCACCGAACATACCGCGGGACACGTCGCCGTGCAGCTGGGATACGCCATTCGCGCGCTGGCCGAGACGCAGACCCATCACGGCCATGTTGAAGGTGTTGGGCGTACCACCAACGTAGTTCTCGGCGCCGAGCTGGAGCATGTCGTCGAGGGCGACACCGGGAAGCAGGTCGGTGGAGAAGTACCGCGCGATGAGTGAACTCTCGAAACGGTCGATTCCGGCGGGAACGGGAGTGTGGGTAGTGAAGACGGTTCCCGCCCGCACCACCTGGAGTGCTTCGTCAAACGACAGTCCGTTGCCGATGAGGTCGCTGATCCGCTCCAGGCCGAGGAATCCGGCGTGGCCCTCGTTGGTGTGGAACACCTCGGGCGCGGGGGTCGAGGTCAGTTCGGTGAACGCCTTGATGGCACGCACTCCCCCGATACCGAGCAGCAGCTCCTGCAGGAGGCGATGTTCGCCGCCGCCACCGTAGAGACGGTCGGTGACCGATCGCAGCGAATCCTCGTTTTCGGGGATATCCGTGTCGAGCAGCAGCAGTTTGATGCGACCCACGGCAACTTGCCAGATTCGCGCCCAGAGCGCTTTTCCGTCCGGCAGAGCGAGTGTAATCAGGACGGCGGTGCCGTCGGGGTTGCGGAGCACGCTGAGCGGCAAGCCGTCAGGGTCAAGCACCGGGTAGGTCTCCTGCTGCCAGCCCTCACGCGAAATCGCCTGGCGAAAGTAGCCGGCGCGATAGAAGAGGCCCACTCCGATGATGGGCACACCGAGGTCAGATGCACTCTTAAGGTGATCGCCGGCGAGGATGCCGAGTCCACCCGAGTACTGGGGCAGCGCTGCGGCGATTCCAAACTCCGGGGAGAAATAGGCCACTGTTTCCGGGGCATTCTCGAGGGACTGGTACCAGCGCGGCTCGGTGAGGTACGCGTGGAGATCATCGCGAAGCGCGTTCGCACGGTGAACAAACTCGGGATCTTCTGCCAGCTCGCGAAGCCTCTCCGGCTCCACCGCTCCAATCAGACCTACGGGATCATGGCCGATCTCATCCCAGACTTCGGGGGCGATCGAGGCGAACATCTGGCGGGTCGGATGGTGCCACGACCAGCGGAGGTTCGTCGCGAGTTCTTCCAGCGAAGCAAGCGCGTCGGGAAGAACGGTGTGCACGGTAAATCGTCGAATTGCCTTCACCCTGCCACCTTAGGTGAGGAAGGCACTTCGAGAGTAGAGAGATAGTCGGTAACCCCGATTTAGCGGTACGGTCGAATGGTGGTGAAACCAGACAACGGCATCGCAGCCGCTCCAGCAAACCAGACAGCGACCCCGTCCTACGAGCCTCGCATCGGGCGCATCCCGATCAGGCATCTCTCCCCGCAGCAACCCGAGAACCGTTGGCCATCGAAGGCCTTCGCCGGCGAAGTGGTGCCCTTCGGCGCGACGGTCTTCCGCGAGGGACACGACCTGCTCGGCGTGGAGCTTGTGCTCACCAGTCCGACCGGGTCCGAGACGCGCCACGTGATGCATCCCGGCGCCCCCGGCCTCGACCGCTGGGAAGTCGACGTGCAGATCAATGCACCCGGCGAATGGACATACCGCGTCCACGCGTTCAGCGACGACTGGGCGAGCTGGCTGCACAATGCGGAGATCAAGATCCCCGCAGGCATCGACGTTGAACTGATGTTCCGTATCGGTGTTGAGCTGCTGAAGCGCGCCGGTATCGACAAGTTTGTGAAGGATGCAGCCCGCACCCTCAAAAACCAACGCCTCACCCCGGAGGAACGCTTCGCCGCTATCCGCGAACCGCGCCTCGTGCGCCACATCGCGGACAAGCCCGTGGGCAGCCTCGACACCTTCAGCGAGCCCGTCACCATCAACGTGGAACGCACCCGCGCCGGTGTGGGCAGCTGGTACGAATTTTTCCCCCGCAGCGAGGGCGCCCGCAAAAATGCCGACGGCTCCTGGGTCTCCGGTAATTTCCGCACTGCAGCTCTTCGCCTGCCCGCCGTCGCGGGTATGGGTTTCGACGTGGTCTATCTGCCGCCGATCCATCCCATCGGCACCACGTTCCGTAAGGGACCGAACAACACACTCAACCCCGGGCCGCACGACCCCGGATCGCCCTGGGCGATCGGGAGCAAGGACGGCGGCCACGACGCCATCCATCCCGAGCTCGGCACTATCGACGACTTCTCGGCGTTCCTCGACACGGCGCGTAAACACAACCTCGAGGTCGCTATCGACCTCGCCCTTCAGTGCTCACCCGATCACCCCTGGGTGACCGAGCATCCCGAATGGTTCACCACACTTCCCGACGGATCGATCGCCTACGCCGAAAACCCGCCGAAGAAGTACCAGGACATCTACCCGATCAACTTCGACAACGATCCCATCGGGATCCGCGAAGAAGTGCTTCGAATTGTGAAGTACTGGATTGGTGTGGGCGTCTCGATTTTCCGCGTCGACAACCCGCACACCAAACCGCTCGACTTCTGGGAGTGGTTGATCCACGAGATCAACACCGAGTTCCCTGATGTGGTGTTCCTCGCCGAGGCGTTTACCCGCCCCGCCATGCTGCAGTCGCTCGGTGCCGTTGGGTTCCAGCAGTCGTACACCTACTTCACCTGGCGCAACACCAAGGAAGAGCTTTCGGAGTTCCTGTCCGAGCTCAGCCATAACACCAGCCACTCGGTGCGCCCGAACTTGTTCGTCAACACCCCGGACATCCTCACGGAGTACCTCCAGTTCGGTGGGCCAGCGGCCTACAAGATCCGCGCCGCCATTGCCGCGACGGGCTCCCCCACTTGGGGCGTTTACTCGGGGTACGAACTCTTCGAAGATGTCGCACGACCGGGCAGCGAAGAGAACATCGACAACGAGAAGTTCGAGTTCAAGCCCCGCGACTACGCCACGGCGGAGAAACTCGGCCGATCGCTCGCCGGGTACCTCGCCCAGCTCAACAAGATCCGTTCGGGGCACGGGGCGCTGCGGCAGTTGCGCAACCTTGAGGTGCACTGGAGCGACGACGAGTCGATTTTGGTGTACTCCAAGTACCTTGCGGGCGAACACACCCGCTCGGGTAAAGCCGACGGCATCATCGTGGTGGCCAACGTCGACCCGCACTCGGTGCGCGAGACAACAGTTCACCTCGACCTCAGCAAGCTCGGGATTGCTCCGGGCAGCACGTTTGAGGTCAAAGACCTGATCACCGACCAACGTTTCACCTGGGGCAGCGACAATTATGTTCGGCTCGACGCGTTCACCGAACCGGTGCACATCCTGTCGATCGATTACACACCGCAGAACTCCCTGTCGACGAACTCCACAAAGGACAGCTAATGGCCGAGGCACGCGCAGTACTCCCCGAGCTCCCCGAGCTCCATCCCGGGCTCATCGCCTCCCTCGTTGAGGGCAGCCACCCACGGCCGCACGACACACTCGGCCAGCACGCTGTTGAGGGTGGTTTTGTTATCCGCGCCGTGCGACCGCTCGCGTGGACCGTGACGGCCGTGCAGGCCGATGGCACCCGCATCAAGCTGGCCCACGTCGCGCAGGGACTCTGGCAGGCGTACGCCGCTGGCCCCGGCCAGGCGTACACACTCGAGACGACCTACGACAACGGTGCGCCGTGGGCCACCGACGACCCGTACCGCTTTGTGTCATCGGTTGGTGAACTCGACCTGTACCTCTGGGGCGAGGGACGACACGAACAGATCTGGAAGGTTCTCGGCGCGCACTACCGCCCGCACGAGGGCATCGAGGGCACGTCGTTCAGTGTGTGGGCTCCGCATGCCACCGCCGCCCGCGTTGTCGGCGACTTCAACTCGTGGGACGGCGTGCTGTATTCCATGCGGCGCCTGGACGACAACGGGGTGTGGGAGCTGTTTGTTCCGGGATTGACGCCCGGCAACAATTACAAGTTCGACCTGCGCACCGAGAGTGGAGAGTGGGTGCGTCGCGCCGACCCGATGGCGCGAAGCACGGAGCATCCGCCCGCCACCGCATCTGTTGTCGGAGTCACGCACCACGCCTGGGATGACGCCGCCTGGCTCGCCAAGCGCAGCGAAACCGACGCACTGAACAGCCCCATGAGTGTCTACGAGATGCACGTCGGCTCGTGGCGCCCCGGGCTCGGATACCGCGAGGTCGCCGACCAGCTCATTGACTACCTGGCCGAGACCGGCTTCACTCACGTCGAATTTATGCCTCTCGCCGAGCACCCGTTCGGCGGATCCTGGGGCTACCAGGTCACCGGTTACTACGCTCCGACGAGCCGCTTCGGCAGCGCCGACGACCTCAAGTACCTCATCGACCGCCTCCACCAGGCCGGCGTTGGTGTGATTATGGACTGGGTTCCCGGCCACTTTCCCAAGGACGAATGGGCGTTGGCACGCTTTGACGGCACCCCGCTTTACGAGCACTCCGACCCCCGCCGCGGCGAGCAGCCCGACTGGGGCACACTCATTTTCAACTTCGGCGACTCGCAGGTGCGTAACTTCCTGGTGGCCAACGCGCTGTACTGGCTCGAGGAGTTCCACATCGACGGCCTGCGCGTCGACGCCGTCGCCTCCATGCTCTACCTCGACTACTCGAGGGAGGGCGACGACTGGCTGCCCAACAAGTTCGGTGGCCGCGAAAACCTCGAGGCGATCAGCTTTTTGCAGGAGGTCAACGCCACCGCCTACAAGCGCAACCCCGGCATCATTATGATCGCCGAGGAGTCCACCTCCTGGGCCGGAGTGACTCGTCCCACCTCCGGCGGAGGCCTCGGCTTCGGTATGAAGTGGAACATGGGCTGGATGCACGACACACTCCAGTACATGGAGTTCGACCCGATGTACCGGTCGCACCACCACAACGACATCACCTTCAGCTTCCTCTACGCATTCAGCGAGAACTTCCTGCTGCCGATCAGCCACGACGAGGTTGTGCACGGCAAGGGCTCGCTTCTCACCAAGATGCCCGGCGACCAGTGGCAGAAGCTCGCCAACGTACGCGCCTATTTCGCATTTATGTGGGCGCACCCCGGCAAGCAGCTGCTGTTTATGGGCCAGGAATTCGGGCAGCCGTCCGAGTGGAGCGAAGAGCGTGGACTCGACTGGTGGATTCTCGACCAGCCCGTGCACCAGGGACTGCTCAAACTGGTTGGCCAGCTGAACACGGTCTACAAGGCAGAGCCGTCGCTGTGGCAGCAGGACAACGTTCCCGGTGGTTTCGAGTGGCTCGAGGGCGGTGACGCCGTCAACAACGTGGTGTCGTTCCTGCGCTGGGACTCCGAGGGCCAGCCGATCGCCGTGTTTATGAACTTCAGCGGTCGCCCGGTGGCGTACCGCACGGGGCTCCCCTTCGCCGGCGTCTGGGAAGAACTGCTCAACACTGACGCCGCCGAGTATGGCGGGTCGGGCGTGGGCAACTACGGCTCGATCACCGCGCACGAAGAGCCGTGGGCAGGTCGCCCGGCTTCGGCTGACGTAACGCTGCCTCCGCTGGCTGGCCTCTGGCTCAAGCTCCGCAAGTAACCGCACAACACACAACGCCCGCGGGCTGGTCACCTTTCGGTGCCGGCTCGCGGGCGTTGTGTTTGTGTCGAGTGGATGCTCAGTAGAGCAAACCTGTCAGGCGACGACGAGCGGCAATTACCCGCGGGTCTTCTGCTCCGGCGATCTCGAAGAATTCGAGAAGGCGGGTGCGCACCGCGTTTTTGCCATCGGCATCCAGCGTCGGAAAGAGAGTGAGCAAACGATCGAAGGCGTCGTCGAGGTGGCCACCACTCACGTCGAGGTCGGCGACAGCGAGCTGTGCGGTGACGTCGGTCGGAGCGGCTGCCGCTGCGCCACGAATCTCATCGAGGCTCGAACCCTCCAGGCGGTGGAGAAGCGAGACCTGCGCGAGGCCTGCGACCGCAAGAGCGTCGCGAGGATTCTGAGCGATCGCGGTTTTGTACTCCGCGATGGCGCCGGGGTAGTCTCCGGCGGCAATCGCGTCAAACGCCTCCTGGTGGTGCGGGGGAAGCGGCTCCTCGACGGGTTCCGGCGCGGGGCCCTCACCGCTCGGAACGGTACCGGTGACGTTGTTTTTGACGGCGAGTTCGAGCACCTGCTCCATTACCTGGCGCACCTCCTCGTCGGGGTACGTGCCCACGTAAAGCTGCACGGGGCGTCCGCCAACAACGGCGGCGACCGTGGGCAGCTGCGTCACCTGGAACGCCTGCACCAGCTGCGGGTTGGCCGTGGCGTCCACCGTTGCCAGAACCAGGCGTCCACCGTACTGCTCAACGATGGGCGCAAGCGCCGGCTCAACACCCTGCCCATAGAACTCGACAACCACCGGCACGGTGTTGGAGAGCTCGAGCACCTGCGTGAACGACGCGTCGTCCGCAGCCAGCACTACCGTCGACGCCGCAGCGGGGGCCGTCGCGGGAGTCGGGGCCGGACGCGGGTTGACGAGTGACGACAGGTCAACGGCGCCACGCATGCTGGCGGGTGAGAGAGGAACGTTGGTCACGGAATCTCCTTGGCATCAACAAGACCGGCAGAGAAGCCGAGCAGTTGGATTTTCTCTGTCGAGTCGGCAAATGGAATGTAGAACAGCATCTGGTCGCTGTAGGTCACGGTGATCCCCTTTTCGGCGGTCTCCTTGCCCACAAGCGGCTCGAGTCGCGCGGGAACCTTCACAAGGGCCCCAGTCTTTACTGACTCAACGGTATCCGTCTCGGTCATCTGCACGGCGACGATCGCTCCGGAGTCGAGGGTCGACATCGCGATAACTTCAGCTTCGCCGGCGGCTCGGGTGAACGTTTCCTTTGCGGTGGCTGGAAGTTCGGCGAGCAGTGCCTGCTGGGCGGCAACACCGATGCGTCCGCGCAGCTGGTCTTTTTCGCTATCGAAACGGTCGTTGTAGACGCTGGTGGTGTCGTGAAGCATCAGGTCGGCGTAGGCACTGGCGACTTCAGACGGTGCCATCTGCAGGAGCTTGGAGTCAGGCGAGACCCGGGCGGCACCAACTGTGCTCGACGGGAGCTCCGGGATCTCAACACCGGCCTGCAGGGTGACGGCGTAGTCGACTTTGTAGTTGGAGCGGGCGTCCTCCTGCACCAACATCATGGCCGTGGGGCCGATGACGGGTGTTTCGGGGGTGGCCTCCACGGCGGGATCGGTTTCTGCGGTGACGATGGCAAACACCCGACGGGGCCACACACCCGCCTTGGTCTGCTCCGGCACGATGATGCTGGCGACGCTGGTGGGGATGGGCGTCAGGTCATCGGCCACGGCCGCATCGATCGCGGCAACGCGGTAGTTCGACGTGCGGAGGTACAGCGCTGCGCCGGACATCCGGGTGGCGATCAGATCGTTGTCGCGGTTGGTGTCGGCCTCGGCAACAACGGTTCCGATGTCGCTGATGATTTCCTCGACTTGGGTCGCCGTGACGGCGGGTGTTCCCAGGTCGGACGAGGGATCGGCGGTGACGGTGGGGGTCGGCACAGCCGAGCCACCCGCGGTGGGCGACATCACTGTGCTGCAGCCGGCCAGGGCCAGCGAGCCGGCGAGCACAAAGGGAACAAATCCCACTACGCGGCGCACACGGCGTCCTTTGCCCTGCGGCGCGGAACCGGAGATGGCCTTGGCCTTCTTCGGCTTGTAGCGCGGCTGACGCGGAAGTTTCGGCATTTTGGGCTGTTTCTGTTGGGTACGGCGGGGGCCGCGGGACTTGCGCATGTGGGTGAGCGCCCAGATCAGCAGGGCCAGTCCGATAAGGACGAAGAGGCCACCACCAATCACCAGGGGGCCCGACCAGGGCGCGGAATTGTCGAGGGGCCAGCTGACCGAGACGGTGCTCGGCGCTGGGGTGATGCCGTCGGACACGGCGATGATAGACACGTTCTCCGGCAGGTTGGCACGGAAGCGCAGTGTTGCTTCTCCCGTGTACTCGCGCAGCCACATGTCGCTGCCGGCGAGTTGTGGAACCTGGGTCTCTTCGCCGGTCTCCACGGTGGAGATGAGGGAGGCGGTGTCGGCGTCGTACGTCACGTGCGTGTAGGTGGTGTCGCCGACCCAGGCCAGAACGTCTTCGGTGCGCCCATAGGCCGCAGCGATGGTCGGGGTTCCGGCGATTTCGATCGTCTGGCCGCGCTCGTACGCATTCAGGGCGCTGCCATCGATCACAACAACCGGGCTGGTGGTGGTTTCCGTCGTGGAGGCGGTGACCTCATCCGGACCGGCGAGGAAGGTGCGCTCACCAATGCCGAGCCCCATCAAGAGGGCGGCCAATACAAAACTGACAATCGCGAATACAAATCGCACGGGTAACTCCTTTCGTGCGGCCCTGCCCAAGGGTGGAACGGGCACCCTCCGCCGGAAAAAGCTGGCCGCTCGCATCAGGGGCGAGAGGAGGGATCCTGCGGGAACAATGCCCGAGGACGGCAACGTCAAAGACATTCCAGAATAGCCGATGGGCAATGAAGCCGCCTAACCCGGGGTCTGGGAATCATCTGACAGCGCAAATTGGGCACGGAGGTGCGCCTCGCTAAACTCGGTGGAGTTCGATCGACTTTAGGGAGACTCCGTGGCTGCAGACGACGCAGATTTCGGCACTGAACTTCGCGGATACCGCAAAGAAGAGGTAGACCGTGCGGTGCAAAGCCTCCGCCGTGACCTCATCAAGGCCAACGCCGACCGGGCGGAAGCGGTGAAAGAGACCAAACGGCTTGCCGCTGTGGCCGATGACCTGCAGGACGAGCTCGACGAGGCGGGCACGCCCACCTACGCCGGCCTGGGCACCCGTCTCGAAAGCACTCTCCGCGTCGCGGAAGAACAGTCCACCCGACTGATCAGCCAGGCCGACATCGACGCGGAGAAGCTGCGTCGTTCGGTGCAGGACGAAGTGCAGCGCATGGTCAACGATGCGACGGAGTCGTCCGAGAAGACACTGGCGGATGCCACGGCCGCGGTGGCCCAGATGCGCGAGTCTGCGCGCATCGAGGCAGAACAGGCCCTGACGAACGCGACCACCCACGGCGAAACCCTGGTGCAGGACGCGCTCAAGGAAGCCGCCGCCATTCGCGGCGCCGTCGCCACGGAGGCCGCCGAGCTGCGGTCGACCACTAAGCGCGAAGCCGCGGCCATCCGAGCCGCCGGGGAACGCGAGGTCGCAGAGCTTCTCGCGGTCGCAGCCCACGAGGCAACGGACGCCCGCGAAGCCGCCGCCGCGCTGGCCCGCGACACCGAACGCGGACGCGCCGACTACGAGTCGGAGAACGCTCGGCTGCGCGGCGACCTCGCCCGCGACATCGAAGAGGGCACAACGAACCTCGCCCGCGATATCGAATCCGGGCGAGCCGGTCTGGCCCTCGAAATCGAGGCGGAACGCACGCGCCTGTCGAACGACACGGAGGCTGCGCGCATCGCCTTGGTCGACGAGACGGCGGCAGCACGAGCATCCATTGCCCAGGACATCGCCGCAGGACACACTGCGACGGAGAACGAACTCGCCGCTGGACGGCGGGAACTCGAGCTCGAACTCGCAGCGGGCCGTGTTGCCTTGGCTGACGAGATCACCGCAGCTCGCAACGCGCTCGACGCAGAGGTGGAGCGCACCCGCGCCGAGGTCGACGCAGAGCTGACGGCTGCCCGCGCGGCACTTGATGCCGAAACGGCAGCCATCCGCGCGGCACTCGCCGCCGACGATACCGAAGCACGGTCGTCGCTGGACGCGGAGATCACCGCTGCGCGCACCGAACTTGCCACGGACATCCAGGAACAGCACCGTGTGCTCGAGTACACCACCAGCACCCAGCTGGCCGATCTTGCCCGCGACATCGACCAGCAGCGCAGCGACATCGCGCTGGAGGTCGCCGCCGCGAAGGCGCAGATTGCTTTCGACGTGGACGAGACCCGCAGCACCCTCGCCCGCGAATCGGAGCAGGCGCGCGTCGACCTCGATGTCGAGCTGAAGGCACGCCGGGACGAAGCGGAGAAGGAGTTCCTGGTGAAGCAGCAGGAGGCCACTCTCTACACACAGAAGTACCTCGACGACGCCCAGGCCCAGCTTGCCGACGCCATCGCGCGCGCGACAGAGAAGCGGATCGAAGCCGACGCAGCGGAAGCCGCCGCCGCCGAAGCCATTCGGACCGCTCGTGAACGCGCCGAAGATGCCGCCGAGGAGATTCTCGCCGACGCGGAGGACCGCGCAAAGACCATGGTGGCCGAAGCCGAAGAGAAGACCACTCGTCTGGTGTCAGACGCCGACGACCGGTTGGCCACAATTCGTCTCGAGCGTGAGGCTGTCGCTGGCTACTTCGAAAGCCTCCGCGGGGTATTGTCACAGGCAGAGAAGGTATCCAATCAGGAGTAACCTCCCCGCGAGAGGCGCAAGTTGAAGATCCATAACGCATTCCGCCTCGGCCTGTTTGGCGGCCTCGGCGTCATTATCGCCGTGGCCATCGGCACCGCCGTGGGGGAACTCGCCACGATCCTGACCTACGTCGGGGCAGCGTTGTTTATCGCGCTCGGGCTCGACCCGCTGGTGTCGTTCCTGGAGAAGCACAAGTGGCCGCGCGGCCTGGCGATCCTCACCGTTCTCGCAGGAGTGCTTGGTGCGTTTACGGGGCTGATCTTCGCCATCATCCCCGTGGTCACCGACCAGATCTCGCTTCTCGTAAAACAGCTGCAGACGATTGTTCCCACGATCTTCACCCCCACGTTCCAAGACGACGTGCAGGCAACGTTCCCATGGCTCGATCTGGATGAGGTGCTGAGGCAAGTCAACAACTTCCTCAACGGTCTCGACGTTCTGAGTATCGGCGGCGGGGTTCTTGCGGCCGGCATCTCGATCGCGAACGGTGTTTTCGGCGCCGTCATCGTGATGATCCTCACTCTCTACTTCGTCTCCTCGCTGGCGACCATCAAGCGTGGCCTGTACCAGCTGGTTCCCGCCTCCAAGCGAGCCAAGTTTGTCGATATCGCCGAGCAGGTCAGCGACTCCGTCGGTCGATTTGTGATGGGCCAGGGTGCGCTCGCCCTCGTCAACGGCATCCTGTCGTTCCTTGTGCTGACCTTCGCGTTCCACGTCAAGTACGCCGTGCTGCTCGCGTTTATCGCCTTGCTCGGCTCGCTCATCCCCCTGGTCGGAACACTGTCGGCGTCAGTGATCATCGCGCTCAGTGTGCTGCTGTTCCAGGGCCCGGGCTGGCAGGTTGTCGCCGTGGCGATTTACTATCTCGTCTACATGCAGGTCGAGGCATACGTGATTAACCCGCGCATTATGAACTCGGCGGTGCAGGTGCCCGGCGTTGTGGTGGTCATTGCTGCGCTGGCCGGTGGAACACTGCTCGGCGTTCTCGGAGCACTTGTGGCGATCCCGATCGCGGCATCCATCCTGCTCATCATGAAGCAGGTTGTTATCCCTCGCCAGAACGCGCTCTAACGAACCAACAACGCCGGCGGTGTGGGGTATTTAGCCCCACACGGTCGGCAGCGGTAGCGCGACGGGGTTCACGCGCGCGACAATCTCGGTGAGCACGCGCGATGCCTGGCTCTCCCCCACCCACAGGTGTTTGCCCCCATCGACGTTGACGAGTTCGCTGCTGGGCGCGACCGCGAACCGCTCGGCGGCTTCGGCGGGACGGAGGTAGTCGTCGAGTTCAGGCACTACAACCACCAGGGGCACACCGCTGCCCTCCCAGGCGGCGATTTCCTCCTGCGACGTGCGGTGAAGTGGAGGCGACAACAGGATCGCTCCATCGATGGTGTGGTTGAGGCCGTACTTGAGGGTGACCTCGGTGCCGAATGACCAGCCCAGGAGCCACGGATGCGGCAGCTGGCGCTCGGCAACAAGGGCCATCGCCGCGGCGAGATCGTGCTCCTCGGTGATGCCTTCGCCGAACGTGCCGTCGCTGGTACCTCGCGGGGAGCTGGTGCCACGGAAGTTGAACCGCAGTACGGCGATGTCCGCCAGGGCGGGCAATCGCGCGGCAGCCTTGCGAATGATGTGCGAGTCCATAAATCCGCCCGCGGTGGGCAGGGGATGCAGCGTCACCAGTGTTGCAACGGGAGTACCCGACTCGGGCATCGCAAGCTCACCCACGAGCGTGAGCCCATCCGCTGTATGCAGCTCAATATCTTCACGGAGTGCGGGCAGGACAACGCCGCTTCGGATTTCAGTGCTCACGGTTTGATTCTCCAACAGTGGGTATGCCAGTGGCGGCGGGCGGCGAGGTCGTCTGCCTCGCCCATCAGGCCGTCGGCACGCCACGCGACCATGTGTGCGACGCCGGGGGCGATGGCGCGACCACAACTCGGGCAGGTGTAGGTTTTTGCGGCTGACGTCGCCGAGATCGGTTGGACGGTCCACAGTCCGTCGCGTTTGCGTTCGGTCGTGCGGCTGCCGAACAGAGCCCGTGCGAGATCTGGACCGTCTTCCTCATCCCGGCCTCCACGGTATCCGCGGGGACGATTGGAACGAGGCATACCCCCAGCTTAGGTGCCGCTGGGGTTGTCAATCTGTTCGAGCCGAGTCTCCTCGAGGTCGAGCATGGTCTGTGCACGCGCGAGTATGCGGGATGGGTACGTTCCGGTGGACCGTGCTTCTAGCAGAGCATCCCGTTCCGCACGCAGCACTTCACGCCGCAGCTCCCGGTACTGGCGCTGCGGAGAATGCACCAGAGCATCGACGCCGGAGCCGTGTTCGGCCCGTTCCCGCGCTGACTCGGCGCTGAGCTTGGTGTCGTGCCGCACACGTTCAATGGTGGCCGGATTGATCTGCTCGCCGTCAGGCAGGGTGAACTGCGGGCTGTCGAGAACCGCCAGCGCGGCCGTTCCCATCTCATCGAGGAGGGTCGCCAGCTCGCGGCGGTCTGCAGCGCGGTCGGTGCCCCGGATGCCCGTCGCACGGATCAACCAGGGAAGAGTGCCGCCCTGGAGCAGCAGTGTGACAACGGCAACCGTAAACGCGATGAGGATGAGCTGGGGGCGGTAGTCCATTTCTTCCGGCAGCGATTGCGCAGCGGCGAGTGTGACGACCCCGCGCATCCCGGACCAGCTGAGAACAAGACCGCCCTTCCAGCTGAAGCCCTCGTCGCGGAGCTGCTCGATGTCGACCTGACGGCGGTGATACATCCGTTCGGCCCGCTGGCGCCGCCGGACGACATTCGGCGGGAGGTCCAGACGGGACCGGACACGGTCGAGCATCTCGCGAAACTGGGCCTGGGCGAGTTCTTGGCGTGCCTGCCGGCGACGGAGCGTGATCAGCAGAGGTGCAACAAAAAGGAAACGGATGATGATCACCAGGAGCACCATCAGGAGCCCGACGTAGATCGCCTGCCGCGCGCTGAGCTCGTCCTCTTCGACGTTGCGGATGAGGGAGCTGATCTCCAGCCCCATCAAAAGGAACACACCGTTCTCGAGCACAAACTGCGCGGTGCGCCAGTTGATCCGTTCCGAGATTCGTGCCTGAGCAGAAAATTGTCGCGCGCTGCTGTGCCCGGAGTAGAGTCCGGCGGCAACCACGGCCAGCACTCCGCTCGCGCCGAAGTGCTCCGCGGGGATAAAGGCAATAAATGGAACGGCAAACGAGATCGCGGTGTCGAGAATCGGATCATGCAGACGTGAGCGCACAAACACCGTGATGTACCCGATGACCACACCGATGATGATGGCCAAGATCACGGCGTAGGCGAAGTCGGCAATAACTCCCCAAAAGGTGACGGCCGTCGCGGTGGCGGCGACCGCCGACCGCAGCAACACGAGAGCCGTTGCGTCATTCACCAGCCCTTCGCCCTCGAGGATGGTCACCAGTCGCGGCGGCAGGCCCAGCTTTTTGCCGAGGGCCGTAGCGGCGACGGCATCTGTGGGGCTGATCACGGCACCGATAGCGATGCCCGCCGGCAGCGACAGGTCGGGGAAGATCACATACAGCACAAATCCGGTGACAAACGCGGTGACAAATACGAGCACCACACTGAGCGCCGAAATACTGCTGAAATTGCGGCGGAAGTCGACCACTGGCACTTGGATGGCAGCCGAATACAGGATCGGCGGCAACAGGCCGAGCAGGATGATCTCGTGCGGCACCTCGGTCGGGGCCCCGGGGATGTAACTGAATGCGACACCGATACCAATGAGGATCAGCGGGGCCGCCACGCCGAGCTTCTGACCGAAGAACCCCGCGGCGACGATCGTCACAACGCCGATCACGCCAAACAGGGCCAGTTCCATGCCTCAGTTTAACGAAACCAGCGCTGCTCCCGT
>Ga0247807_10000588_pt1 | contig 22698 bp, 22 predicted proteins | sample UWRJL074202C1_FD_179931 | JGI IMG/M metagenome (GOLD analysis project Ga0247807, IMG submission 179931) | Plant litter microbial communities from Arlington Agricultural Research Station in Wisconsin, United States - UWRJ-L074-202C-1 | ecosystem: Environmental > Terrestrial > Plant litter >...
TGAGGGCTAGGGAGAGAGCGGTTCCGGAGGTTGATGAGGATGGGTTTACGACTGTCCCTAATCGTAGAAAGAGGTGAAAGAGTATGTCAAATCGCACCCACAGACACCACCTATCGCCACATCAGAATACACAAGGCTCGGAGCTGAAGCGAAAAGACAGAGCCACGGCGTTGCACGTAAGGGAGCAAAACACTCATGAATAGAGCGGCACTAGGGTATGATAGTTACATGCACGAAACGTATTTGTCATATCTACAAGAGGTAGGGCATACGCAGCAAGGTGTATAGGTAGGAGGCTGGGAATCAAAGAGGGCTTTACATCCAAACGCCGTAACAATTTCCAATCCGAACAGACGCCAATGATAGATGATGACTGAAGCGAGAATATTAGCCTTTGAGTTTTTCTGAAAGCATACAGCATTTGAGGTTTCTACTACTTACAATGATTCCAGCTTACTCCCAATCTTCTTCCTCGCTGTCATCACCTTTGCGTGATTCCTTCGGGCTACCAGGAGCACGGCTTGGAGCTCCTGAAGCTGCTCCAACCACATCATAGCCTATAGAATATCTAGCATCAGCAATGGCTCTCAAAAAGAAAAGAGAACACATGATGGTAATATAATAATTCACATCAATGCGCTTGTGTTGGGTTGCACATACTCTTGTCACTATCTGCTTCTGACTTCTCATCGTGAGAAGTTCTAGCTACAGGAAGTGCTTCCGTAGCTTGAGTACGGGCTGGGTGAAGCGTTGTTGAAGATTCAGTGGAAGCTGGCCTAACGGACTCAGTTTTAGGCTTTGCTTTCGTCGCCTCATCATCAGAGTCCTCATCCCATGCAACATCCTCCTCTGCTTCAGCTGCAGCACCTAATCAAAGTAAGCATTGGTAATTTCATGTAGTAGAGTATGCCAACCTTTGAGCAGATCTCTTCTCCGAGCTTCCGCGGTTTCAATGCTATGTCTTAGATAGTAATATCTCTTCCAGAAGTCCACATATGCTACTGTGTCGGGTACGAGTTTCTCCATTGCTGTCCTTAACTCCCCAAAAGTTTCCAGGTCTTTAGCAATTTCATCCGTTTTGTTTTCGACATCAAATGACTCTGCCCATATGCCGTATTCTTCACTAGCCGGGTCCTTGGTGAAACTGTCCAGCGAAGAGTGAATGACGTGAAGTTGAGCATCGAATCGAGTAGTATGGATTACTCGCTTGCCTTGGGCGTCTTTGCTCTCGAACAACACTGTGCTGCTGTCCTTGGTATCACCGTTTGGAGGTGCAATGCTAACAGCGTCTCGCAAAAAGTTTCGGATATTCGTACCAAACTTCAATAGCGCCTCATCTGCTGCATCTTCGGCTTTCTCAATGTCCTTCAATCGTTTTGAAGCTTCAATTCGCAACCTAGCGAGAACCCCTTCCGATTCCTTTAATGCCGCATCCTCAGCCGATATAGTTTTCTCAGCCCCCTCCTTTCCGTCTGTTGTTTTCTCTGAAGCCGCAGGATCTTGGACGGCGGATATAGCTCTTGTACGATTGATAATGGAGGAACGGAGATCACCTAGGCCCAGAGAAGCTTCGGAACCAACTACGGCAAGCTCCTTAGATGCTTCCTTATAGACAGATTCACCCTATGCACCTGGTAAGTTTTCGTGCACTAGCTAAGCCATATTTTACAGCATTTACCTGCTTGACAACACTTCCAAAAAATCCTCCTAGCCTGGCACCCCAAGGACTGGATGATAATGCTTTGTAGGCTTCCGAGAAATCAGAGTTTAGTGTATTGGTTGCGGGAGGTGTTTCGTCTTTCTGTGCAGAAGCCTCCCCATCTGAGAGTGGAAGAGCCTCCTTCTGTATGTTATCATATGCAGTATCCATACCGTATTAGGTCGTGGAATAATAAAACCTGCTTGTTGATAAATGGATTTGGGGATGAATGAGGTTCAGACGTCAGAGGGGCTTTGTTGCTTCCATCCATGGCGCTGCCAAGCCCGTCTCTTGTACATGCGCATATCAACTAGGTTCCACATAGTAGTAGCCTTGCCTATTTACAGAGAGTCTATTTATTATACACCCAAATCTCTCAATTCTACAGATTTTCCTTCGAGAAAGTCTAGTAGAGAAATGTTGTTTATTTACCGGCACATGCAATTGATGTTCCATTTTTCATATATATGCAGAAAATAGAGGTTGGCTACTTGGAAAAAATAGAAGATTAACTATTAGTATATAATAGCTTGGTCTGCTCTGATATTTGAGTTACTCGTCTTTTCATCTTGCAAGTTCCTTGGAGCTCCTTGGAGCTAGGGATAAAGAGCTTCTCTTCTACTCAACACGATGAAAATGATACGATGCATATGGCATTGCCGTGCTAGAATCAGCTGAGAAGTCCGTCTCATGAGGAAGATAGATCAGCTCAAAGCCTAGACTGGCCTCCACAAGTCCGTAACACAACTAACTGTTGGGCCAGAAAGAAGCTCCGGTAGATATTTGCTTCTAGTAGTAGAGGCCATCATGAGTAAGATTGCATTGGATTAGACCTTGGCCCGTCAGACTTTGAGGCTGCGGTCCACTCAACCTGCGTTCTACGCATCCTTGGACATGGAAATTACCCAATTCGTACCGTGAGCGGCCTGAGCCAAGTGAGCCAAGTGGTCTTATGTGTTGCGCTTCTCAAGAGAACACGATTGTCTCTGTCTTCAATGTTGGATTTGGTTGCAATAGAAGATTGTTTGCCAGGCGAAGAAGGGACTTTAACGCTCGGGCAGCATGATCTCTGGTTGGAGTACCTGCATCCCGGGCAAACCCTTGGCTTGGTGGGGTAACGTTTTACAATGGAGAACTATACATACCGTACCGTAGCTATCTTTACCAGTATCCCCAGAGAGGAAAGTCCCGTGGTATCCCGTCTGACAGAAGGAGACGGCAGAAGACAGATAGGCTGCAATGCGATTTTGCCCCCGTAGGTGTCCCAATGGAAAATGGGTGGTGTGGGTGCGTATGTGGCGGGCGAGGCCTCCGTAACTATGCTGGCTGGATACCGTGATGTTGACTGGACGGGTCTTGTAATTATTCTGGATATGGACTGAGATGTGATCGGCGCACGATACAGCATGCTATACTTACTTAATATACTAGTGTGTGCTATATATACTGTTATAGTCATAGTAGAGTGGTGTAGACTGGGTGTACTGTAGACTGTACTGGATTATACCGTGTCCGGTACGTCTGATCCTGAGAATAAAAGCTTTCTTCTAGATTCCACATCCCTGCGAATCTGATTTCAAATCAGCTCAGCAAAATCAACCCCTCCCCCCTCCATCCGCAAAAACCACCCAGATCCTGCTGTTGCCATTGCCTCCGACCTGCAACGCATCCACTAATAATAAATTCCTGAATACTTCTTGCCATACATACGACAGTGCACCAGCTGTACACCAACCAACCAACCCCCCCAGTCGTGCTAGGTTTTACGTTCTCGAACTGACCACTGAAGGTGACGCACTCTGCTCCCTGGCCATTTCTTTAGGCAGGCCCGTTGTTCGAAATCCTGCCCGCTTTTCGGGAGCATTCTTTCAACATCAACCACCTCCACCACCACCACCACGCTTGCATAATCTTTTTCTCATCATCATCATAAATCTAAGGACGACTATCTAGCCTTATCAGTGCAATCTAGCTTTCTCCGGATTGAGCGTCATCGTACTTGATCCGATCTCTGCTTAAGATCCGCCTATGGATACCGGCACGGAGCAGGCCAGTCTGAACCCTAGATTTACCCTCTCCGCACGTCAGGAAGAACTGCTCTTTGCTGCGCTCAATTCCAACAAAACTTCAAATACTGATAACCCATCATCCAAAACCATCAACGAGAGCCACTCAATGGCTCCAGGCTCCTTGACCGAGTCGCCGGTTCAGGCTGGCACATTGAACGGTTTCGAAGAGAGCCCTTTCATTGACTACGACTACGAATTCGAAGCTGACGGAAGCTTCGATTATGATTTTGCAAATGAAAACAATGACCTGATGATCGGAACCCTCCCAGGAACCTCTTCTGATGGGGACGCCGATACACATGAGAAGCGGTCGCATCCGGATGATGAAGATGAGGAGGAGGGTGGCGGGAAGCGAAGGGAGAGTGAGGGGAAGGGATCAAAAAAGCCAGGACGCAAACCTTTGACCTCAGAACCTACTTCAGTCAGTACCAGTCATACTTGTTACGTAATTCCGAATGGCTACTAATTCTCATGCTAGAAGCGTAAGGCTCAAAATCGTGCCGCTCAACGTGCCTTTAGAGAGCGAAAAGAAAAGCATCTGAAAGATCTTGAAACTAAAGTCGAAGATCTTGAGAAGGCTTCAGAGTCTGCCAACCATGAAAATAGTATTCTTCGGGCGCAGATTGAAAAGATGTCGACGGAGTTGCGAGAATACCGCAAGAGAATATCTCTGACCGGAGCACCACGAAACTCACTTAACAACGGCCTGCCACCATATCTTGCCAATAACAACGGCCTTGGGAGTGCAAGCCTTAGTAACCCCAACGATGTTAGTTTCCAATTTGAATTTCCTAAGTTTGGCTTTCTGCCTGGCCCTCCTAAACCATCGTCAATCAATACAACCAAAACATCATCGCAATCTCCCGTCCAACAAACTCCAAGCCCTCTCAATCGTAGTCAAGTCAGTCCAGTGAAACAGGCTCAGAGCCTCCCAGGTGCTGCTTCTATCAAGAACCCCAACCGATCGCCTTCACAGGTCGACGGTGGAGATATGTCGAGTTTGTCAGGTCTTTTCAGCCCTTCCCTACTCGAGAGCGTCAGCAAGAGTCCTTCGTACGATTTCTTTGGTCAAAATGGAACAACTGGATCTAGGTCAAGTACAGACTCTATTGGGCAGATGAGCACTGGACACAACACATCGTACAGCTCACCATCTGCATCGTCAAATTCCAACCATGGACCCAGCTCTTCATGTGGTACTTCGCCAGAGCCAACCATGCAATCGCCAGTATACAAGTCAAGTGAGGCCACACTCACGACCATTGGGGAGGAGCAGTCTAACGGACCGAGCGCTGAAGGTGAGCTCACCTTCTGTGACAAGCTTAATATGGCTTGTGGCAACCCCAACAATCCTATCCCACGAACTTTGTCTGAATCCAGTGTTACCTCAGGAAATCTCGAGACGCCTATCTTTGACGTAAACGGTATTGATTGGTTTGCACAACAAAATGGCAATCAATTTGACCCACAACTCTTCGGTGACTACCGAGAACCACAAGAGAACATTCTTGCTGGAGATGCTTTTGGTGATAGCTTTTTCGCCGACGCGTATGCTCTTCCGGACTTCAATAGCCCTTTCAACCTCGCTCCTAGCCCCTCTACATCTAAGAAGGATTTGGTTGCTCAAATAGATGAAAAACTTGAAGGAGAAGAAGTTGTCCCCGGAGAGGACCCCTCCAAGCTACTCACGTGTAACACAATCTGGTATGGCCTACAATATCTAACTATGACGTTGTGAATCTAGAATATAGTCAGCTAACCTTTACTCCTAGGGATCGCTTACAATCTTGTCCGAAGGTCAAGGATGGCGAATTCGATCTCGACCTTCTCTGCAAGGACCTGCAGAAGAAGGCGAAGTGTTCTGAGACAGGCGCTGTAGTCAACGAATCTGATTTCAATAGCATTATGAAATCATACGTTGAAGGTAAACAGGGCCAGTAAATGGTTGTCAGCTTGGCTCCCTGGAGGCGTTTATATGACTGGCGTTGCTCATGAGAAAATGTGCCACCTATGGGATGTGCCACGGTTTAAGGATATGGATCATGGTGGTCCTGGCGTAGAGGTCGCATTTGAATATATGGAGAGATTTAGGATCTATCTGGAATTTGATTAGTATAGTGGATTTATCGATAATGGAGGGTTACTTTTGGTTTACATATGGGATCTGCACTGTCATGTATCGAAATTTGTTAAATTGACATTACAACATAAACATAACCAATTTTGAAAGCTCCTGCATGTGTACAAGTGGGCTGCGGCAGCCAACAATCCTCGGCATGACCCAGGTACAGAAAACGCACGTTGCGCTGCGGGTTGTTGGTGAGTGATATCTGCCACCCTGCATAGAATCTGGTTGCTGGGACCACCTTTCGGAGGTAATGTTTAGTATGGCACAGACATATGCTAACTAAACATATACCAAAGAGGCCATCAAACATCACATTTTACCTGAGAATTAACACCAACAAGCGGCCGTTTCTTGGATCATAAGACACCTTGTTTGAATGTGGGCACAGCTCTGTTTTCATATTTATACGTATTGGTTCTCCAATGAACTGAAAATCTCAAGTACAAGAATAAATTGAGATGCCTGGAACCTGGAGAATTATGTGGGCGCGTAAGAGAAGAAACCCTATGTGCTTTTCACGTTATGTGACGAATGGCCCACATGAGAAAGTCGTGTACATGCTAAAGTGAATACAGGGTGTGGGATGAGTTTAGAAAAAAGGATCAGAATGATAGCGTCGTCCGACTTTGTATTGCTTATAGGTTAAATCAAAGCTATTTTAAAAAGAATTGATACTTTGGTATACAATGTATGTTTGATGTTACAGTAAAGAAGAGGACTCGGCGGCAAAATTTCAAAGAAATCATTCATTGCTCATATGCCAACGCCAATTTCTTATCAAATCTTAACTTTCCTCTTTTTCTACCCATGCTTAGACTTTGCTATCTCCCTTTCCCTCCCCCTTCTCCGCCACCTTATCTTCCGGGCTAAACTTCATGCTGATGCTATTGACACAATGCCTCTCATCCGTCGGCGTTTGGTATCCCTCTCCCTTGAATACATGTCCTAGATGTCCCCCGCAGTTCGAACACACAATCTCCGTCCTCTCCATCCCCAGCGTGCTATCCGTATGTCTCGTAACAGCGCCTGGGATGTTATCGAAATACGCAGGCCAGCCGCAACCGGACTTGAACTTTTGGTTTGCGGTATAGAGGGGGGCATCGCAGCCGGCGCAAGTATAAACACCGGTGGCGGGTGCATGTTTGTCGTATTTACCTACGTACGGCGCCTCGGTGCCTTGTTGCCGGAGGACACGAAATTGTTCTGTATTTGTTAGCTGGGTTGTGAGGGAGGGGAGAAAGGTGCCGCAAAGATACCTTTTGAGAGAACAGCGCGCCACTCATCGTCTGATTTTTGTACGGGGTAAGACATGTCGCGAGATGGTGCGCTGGTACTGAAGAAACTCGACAGAAAGGGAATTACGGGCATGGACTTCAAGACTGTTCCTCGAGATACAGGTTGTAGAGCTTTGTACTGAGCAGGGAGACGAGCTGTGTAATTACTGAATGTATAGAAAGTTCGTACTAGAGTTGGAAATGTAGGGAATTTCATAGGCATTTATAAGAAAGTTTGTCAAAAAAACAATTTTGGGGGGTTATTTGCTTGGTGGTGGCACTGCTTGAAGTATTTGAAATATATAAAGGCGTTCAACTGAGATTCCGAGCCGAGCCATGAACCCCGCCACTCGATCACTTCGAGCGCGTCACCGATTTGAAGGCATGAACGTTCAAAAAGCCACCCCTACAACTTTAAGCGCGGACTCTCCTTGGCTTTGGAACTGGGACACCCGCAGCCGCAACGCAACACCACAACACAATCCCAAACTTGGAAATTCGGATAAATAATCACTTTGCCATTCCTTCATTGCAAATCAAAAAGTATCGATAATGTCTCGCAGGGCCCCAGATCCTCGTGCGGAGCGAGCTGCTCAAAACACGCAAACGATTAAGAGCTTGCTAAAGTTGTAAGTGCAATCAGCCCGCCATCGGCTCCAGGCAATTGCTAATCTGCGACTTTGCATAGGGAATGCAACAAGATGTGCGCTGATTGCAAGAGGAACAAACGTAAGAGTATTCGAATTCTATTTCTGTTTCAGTGTACTGATAAACAACGCCTTAGATCCCAGATGGGCTAGTTGGAATTTGGGTATTTTTGTATGCATAAGATGCTCTGGTATACATCGAGGAATGGGAACGCATATCAGTAGAGTCAAATCAGTGGACCTGGACTCGTGGACCGACGAACAGTTACAAAGTGTTTTGAAATGGGGCAACGCAAGAGCAAATAAATACTGGGAAGCAAAATTGGCACCAGGACACGTTCCAGCTGAGGCAAAGATTGAGAACTTTATCAGAACCAAGTACGACTCGAAGAGATGGGTAATGGAGGGACCAATTCCAGATCCATCCACGCTTGACGCAGAAGGAGATGATGACGTACCCTTGAGTTTAGTAAAGGAGAAGCACAGCATCGAAAGATCAGCTTCACAAAGAGCCGTTGCTTCCACAGCGTCCCCAGCGCCTGCTGGACCATCACATATCAAGAGAGCTCCTCAACAAGACTTTTACTCCAACGAAGGCCTTCCCCAAAGGGCTAGCAGTGCTGCTTCTACACCAACCAACGCACCTCCAGCTGTACCAAAACAACCCAAGCCTGCAGATTCCTTGCTAGGGTTAGATTTCTTTGGAGAAGCACCACCTCCTGCAAACCGACCCTCCAGCGCTGCTGCGACTCCAGGAACGCAATCACGTCCAGATTTGAAACAATCTATATTATCCCTTTATGCATCACGTCCACCAACCCAACAGCAACCATCTCATGCGCCCTCAGCATCCTTTGGCCAGATGCAATCAGCCTCACCACCTCAAGCGTCGCCACAACAGTCTTCATTTGGAGGCATGAATGACGCATTTGGAGGGTTGAGTTTCTCCAACCAAGCAACTCCTCAACCACAACAACAACAACAAGCGAAACCAAATGCTTTCGCCGGCCTGGGGAACATTTCATCGAGTCAGAGAACAACCCCTGCGCAAGTGTCTTCACCGCCTTATAATGGGGGATCATTTTTTGATTCTAAGCCAGCTGCTAAACCTGCTCAAGCACCAGCTCCTTCGCGAGGATTCTCATCTAGCAGTGGGTTTGGGGCCTTTGATTCGGCTCCTGGTTCTTCAGCGGCTCCAGTGTCTAACAGTTCTGGTATGGGTGATATGTTCGACTTCACTAGCCCTGCTCCTCAAGCTCCCCCCAAACAAACAGTCGCCTCTCCACCACCTCAACAACACTCATCCGTATTCAATCTTTCACAGCCGGCACCAGCACCTGCACCTAGAGCTCAGCCTGTAGCAGCTGCAACTAGCGGTTGGGGAAATGATGCATGGGCATCGAATGACAACGCGTGGGCAACACCAGCTCAAGCTAGTCCACCAGTGAATAAACCCCCTCCTCAAACCAGCTCGGGAGACCTTGGATGGGGATCAGGAGGGTTTGCAAACCAGAGTATAGTTCCAGGAGATGGTGGAGGGTTTGTCGCAGCAAACAGTGCTCCCCCAAAAGTCAGCGCGGATGAAGACTTTGGAGGATGGAGCACTGCTGCGCCGGTTGCCCCAGCCAGCAAAGGTCCTGCTAAGCCAGCTACCAGCTTTGCAGCTAGCGAAGACCTGTTTTCAAATGTTTGGGAATGAGCGATGTGTGCATAGTTATCTATATAGACAGGAGGACGTAGAATAGATCTACTTGCTCCTTACACGTAGGAAAATAGTAAGCCATACGTATTTGTTGATATTATCTGTACATGACTATAAAGTGCTTTCATTTAACTCCGTCCCATCCGTAACGCCCTGCGATGCTGAATTCTACACGCTATTCAAAACACTTCCTTCACCACCCGCTTCCTCTAATAGTTCGCATCGCCATAGTTCTCCTAGAAATGCCCGCGCATAATCCCAGCTTTAAAAGAACAAGTGGAAGGTAAACCACAAGACCAATACACCTCCAACCAGGATTCCCGAGAGTTTCAATATAGCCAGTTTGTTTCCTGACGCAGCCATTCGCCCCATCCGACCTGCAGATCCTTTCAAAGATGTACTCATCGAGGAGAACGTATCCGACTATATTCCTCGTCAGTAAATGCAATATTGCTTTCTCTTTTAAGCAGTGTACATACTGTATTATCGATAACATCCTGTGCTCTTGCATTATCATATATGTCGACCGTAACGCCCCTCAGCGCCGTGACCTTGGCGGACAACTCGGACAATCTCGAGTCGTTCTGGCGCTCTCTCTCATATGCGTCTGACATTCTGCTGTAAAGATTTGGTAGGTTTGGGTTCGGGACGGGCGTAGTTGTAGTGGTGACTGGCTGGCTGCTGAGACTACAGTCTTTGTGCCAATTAGGCTCAAGCGTAGGGTACCTGTATTTTAGTTATGTGTATTACTCGATACCGCGTGTAAAGGAGGCGAATCCAGAGAGCCGATGTTATGTTAGAATGTCCTGATGATGTCGATTCGGCTAGTCGTATAATATGGGAAGAAGGTTTGCAGTACGCTCAGCCACATGAACTGCATCATCGTGTAAGCGGGCGGGACATGGTCACAGAGCACTCAACCCCGGACTTTCTTTTTGGTCCACACTCTTTCTCAAGAACATTCACAGTATCCTACTATTTGCTTGTTGCATCTTTCCTACTTACATTGAAGTGTATCTAGTATATACACTATTTTACCTCTATCTGGCTTTCTACCAAGCAATCAGCGCAGGCTGTCTTACGACACCTCCATAGACTTGGTACCCCACTTCATTACATAGCGCTCAGCCGGCGCAGACTTCCACCAGCAGCCAGACAAGCTGTCTATTCAAAACCCTTCTCTTCACTGAAACTAATCAAATGCGCAAGATGGGTATCCATAATCCTTTGCCCTCGTCTATGGCGTGTAAGATTCTCTCCATCTCTGAAGCTTTTTTCAACAAGTACATAGCTGATATTAAACCCATTAGCGGAATGCAAGAAGTGCAGTAAGATTCTGACATCATTCGTTGATCCACGGCAGTCTTTTGGTCCCGACAAAATCATCCCTCCCTCGGTGTTAGCAAACGCAAAAGTAAGCTATATAAGGCTACGAAAGAGCTATTCCAAATACCAAATATACAGGAGCTAATGAGATGCACAGGGTCTTGCGGTTCTCACAGTTATCAAGGCGGGATTCCTGGGTTCGGCACGCTATGGAAACGGTGTTGTGGTGGCCAGGCTGGCAGATGGCAGTTGGAGTGCCCCCTCAGCCATTGGAACAGGTGGCGCCGGCTTCGGCGGACAGATTGGATTTGAACTTACGGATTTTGTGTTCATCCTCAATGATGCGGCCGCAGTCCGAACATTCTCGCAGCAGGGTTCGATTACGCTGGGAGGCAATGTATCTATCGCAGCTGGACCTATAGGACGTAATGCTGAGGCTGCTGGAGCAGCGAGCATGAAGGGCGTGGCTGGTATCTTCAGTTATTCGAAAACCAAAGGGCTATTTGCCGGTGTTTCCTTAGAGGGTTCGGCGATCATAGAGAGAAGAGATGCGAATGAGAAATTGTACGGAGAACGTTTCACGGCAAAACAACTTCTAGAGGGTGCGGTTCGACCTCCACCTGCGGCAGGACCACTGATGAATGTTCTTAACTCGAGGGTATTCGCCGGAGTCGCAGCTACGGATAGCGCGGTGTACAATGATATCCCCGTCTATGACGACAGCCATGATGATGTTGTTTGGGAAGGCCGAAGGGGTAGTGCCTATGGTGAAGGGGTGAGGAGAGACAGAACCGGAAGCGTTAATGAAGGTTCAAATGACTACTCCTACAGCGACCAAGCAAAACCAAAAAGAGCCGCTACCTGGGCTGATGATATATACAACCGTACACCAAGTGGCAGTTCTTCAAGAGTTCCGACAACGAGTGCTTCGGGCGGACGAGCACGCTCCGGTAGTGGGTTTGGTGATGATTATGTTTACTCGGATACACCAACAAGCCCTTCAGGAAAGAATGGTCCTGGTCCTGGCAGACCAGCAGGACCAAAGCCTTTGTTCCGTAGCAAGACCGGTGATTTGAAAGTAGACGAGGCTGTGGCTTTGTTCACTTTCGACGCAGATCAGCCCGGAGACCTGGGGTTTAAGAAGGGAGATATTATTCGAGTTACCAAAAAGACAGATAGCACAAACGATTGGTGGTAAGTTCCCCTTCTGTGATGTGGAACATTATTTAATTCTTTCTAGGACCGGTTCGATCGGGGGGCGCACGGGAATATTCCCTAGTAACTACGTTCAGATGAAGTAGACCTTTGCTCTCGATAAAAGCTAGAACCGAATACCTTATTTCCATGCATCGAAGCGTATATGAACTACTATTCATGCAGTGCTGATGACCCTGCCTGATTCATTGAAGACTGAACTGGAACATATGCAATTATAGTGGATTTGGGAGGAGTTAAGGTTGTGCTCACAGAGGTCTTTCATCTGTTTATTTTGTGGATACCATTCTTTGCAAATTCGAAATAAATTGTCATATAGTTTGAGATAGCACGGCAGATCACTTCTGCGTATGAGACTTATCATTGAAACACGTGAAACTTTTCTTCTAGCTGGTGTGTGCTTGCTCCAAAATACGCCCTTTATATAGTTGGGATAGGTTTGGCAACCACATACTATACAGTACTCCCTTATCTCAGGAGTTGCTTAATAATGGTCGCTAGATAAAACATATTACGCTATTCAAAACAGAATGACTTTTCGAGATTCCTACAGCTCATTTCGGTTGGGACATACTTGTTAAGTTACTATGGCAATAGCTAAATAAAGTATCGCATGACCCTTAGCCCCCTTGCAATGCAAGAAGTAGTTTCTGCGAGAGGTACAGATAATAACTGGTTCGCCAGGAGCGTTACACCACGTACATGACCTCACTTCACTTCTTCCCCCAGAACTGTATATGACAATAGCGAAGCTAACCAGAAAACGATAACACAATTTTCCCGCCCACAACATTTTGTTAATGAAGTCCTATGCAACGCTGAGTTATATTTAAGTTGGATTGCTAAACTGTTTTATTTAGCACGCAGAACTTACTCCCTAGCTATCTCCATCCCAATTCGCCAATCTCACTGATACTAACAATTCGACTGCCACGTATGAGCTCCCGTTCTCCAGGAAGTCAGAGGTACTGCATTACTAGGGAAATATGACCAAGTAGATAATTTTCTCATTGGGAGGAGGAATCCGCGCATCGGGAAAGATATGACATATATGAAAATAATGGGATGTCAAGGTGCTAGAAGGAAGTTATAAAGCGTGCTAATAGAGCGAATTTCATAATGGCAGCAGAATTAGTACTGATACGAAGCAAGAATGGATTGAGACTCTAAGAGACCCCAGGAATCATCAGCGCCCAAATCAGAAGAAGCTTGATTTTTTCTTTTTTGGAATGTTGTCTGGAAGCTGAGCATGATGAAGAACAATGAAGGAAAGAAAACCCAAGGAAGGTTTGAATACCCCTGGGCCTAAAGAGTCGAATACAGCGAAACAGCGTAAATGCGCGTATTATGCAGAATAGGGCTAGTGACTACAAGCTTTGTAAAATAATATTGAAATCGATGTCAAACTCGGACTTGACTCTGATGTCGTTGAAGGTAATGCTTGAATGTATGTATAACCGTGTTTCGACAGAATAAGACATCGAATTTGTAAGGAAGCAAAAGAGGCCACTCAAGAACACTTATCTCTAATGTCTTTTATTCCCCGAATCATTAGGTCGTATCGGTAGCAGATATCGAAATTGGAGATTCTAGCTTCATCGTCCGTCACACGGAATAGGATGTTTCAATTGAATCTCAACCACAGCCAAGACATTATCCATGAAACTAAGCCTGTAACGACTTGGGAGTTCTAGTCACCCCTGAATTGAAGAGAAGAGGCTTAAATTTGTGTACCGACGTGGGGTGGAACTCATGATATGTGCTTCTGGAAGGTTGAATAAACACAAGTGGACAAGCGAAAGCTGACAAGTGAGCGGGAACTCCTTTGGCTTCCGCGAGAAGAAAGGCTAGCTTGTCGGCAAATGATTCAAAAGAAGCAATTCCATCAGAGCGGTAATTAAACAGCGAATCTCTGCACATCAGATGATGATATCCAGTCTGGACACCCATACTGTATGTCAGAGCCAGCTGACTAGTGCGAAGGAACGGTGAGCAGCGAACGCGGGATGGCAATAAAATGTCTAATTGCCTACAAGTATCAAGGTACAAAGGTACATTGTATTTTTGCAGACGCCATATCATGCCGGTGAAGGAAGGATAGAGGTTGTAGCAGTTTGTCAATGCTTCACCGCTTGCAAATCGTCATTGCCACTCACTATCACCGTACTATCGCTACTTGCCCCATTCTTCTACCACAGAGAATGCTTGATTGAGTGAGTGATTTGACTGGTGAGATCTAACGGATTGACCGCCTTGATGTTCTCAATATTCCCAGACAGGAAGATTGAGCTTTCATGCTCGGCCATTCTTGCTCTTCGGGTCTCTCTATGCTGCTATATGCGACCTGACTGGCGGTTTCTCCATTTTGGCTTTTTTTTTCCCGCTTTAGTTGCTTCTCTCGTAAGCTCCCGTTGCTCTTTCGCTGAAGGAAGGATTTTTGATCTTCTAGATGAACCATGATGACTCCGGTAGCTTAGGACTACCAGAACTTTATGCTCCATCGCCATGCGTTTCGGGTCAGATCACCGTGCTATAATTGTTTTATGAGCTCCACACTGGCGAACGTTATAAAATTACCAAGACTCCCAGCTCGACTTTTCCAGGAAGTGTCAGCCAGCCAAACTTAGCTCCCGGAATACCCACGTTTTTTGCTGGCTAGATATCCGAGAGCCAGCGCTCTCCACGCTCGTCTCGTACAGTTTGATCCCCCCTTTCCTCTGACATGGCCTGGTAGTTTTCCGGCTGTCCTCCTGACCAGAAATGCCCTGGTACGGAGAGTCTGGAAGATTGGGTGCACGGCGAGAGGTCTCGTAGCGGAAGCAATAATCTGGGGTCGAATCTCACCGCTCCATGCAATTTTATGTAACTCGGTACTGTCCCTTCGTACCTTGAACGAGGACCCCCACTTCCCTCGAGTTTCGCATGGTGAAATGATGATGGATTGGTGATGGATGGACCAACCCTAAGGAAACTCCCTGAAGTATGGGATATTAGCATGGCTGCTAAGGACTAACTTCGTCGCCGGCACCCGAGCCCTTGCCGCCGGAGCTCAATAGCGTCTGCGGTGGATCGTGAAGACATGAAGTCTCCTCTTAAACTCCTCTGAAATGGATTCAAAAATACTTCATAGCGGGTTCGAAGTGAGTAGCACGGACTCCCAGAAGCTACCCTGTCTCGCATGTCGGCCGTTAGCTTGGATGGTGTGGGCGTCGCGTTATCTGATTCTGGTAGATGAGAAAATTTGTTGAAAAGCTGGTGTATCCGTCGCCTCTCATGACTCTCCTCTTCTTCTCTTTTCTTCCTCCATACCATTCCACTGACAACTCTTTTCCCCCCTGAATTCCCCATCAAACCCATTTCGTGTCGTTTCTTCCAAGAGCTGTTTGTTTAAAAGGTTTGTCTTCCCCACGGCATGTTAACTGCTCCCCTTTGCGTGACATTCCATCCCGACAAATCCGACCAGCCTGATATAAAACACAGTCCCTGACCTTTTGAATCCAGTTCCTAGATTCCAACTCTTCGATTTCGCATTTCGATAAAAACTTGTTACTTCTTGATAGACCGAATTTCTCAATTTGAATCTCTATAGACTGTACTTTGAGATAAAGGAGAGAAAACCAAGAGCTGGATTTCTCCTATCTTGAATATTGCATATAGACTTTGTTTCGATATCAGATTCTTCTAAATTCAGCATTCTGCGATAGATCATTCGCCTTGCAGAATATCCGGTTCGGATTCACTGAATTCTTAGGTTTGTTAGCCTTTCAGGTCCTGAGTGAATTTAGTTCTAATTCGATTTTGTGCAGACTAAACAAACCTCGACCATCCTCAGTTCAATCCCGAATTTCAATCCTACACCAAGAACCTTTTTTCGGCATTCTACAACAAACAACAACAAACGCAAATTCTCAGTTACCAAGTTCCTTTTATTGTCTTAAGAAACACCAATTTTTTCATATCATTTCTCCTAAACATAATCATGTTCGCCAGATCTGTTCTCCGCGCCACCAGCACACGCGCTGTTCTTCGGGCTACTCCATCAGTCTCTAACAAGGCAACTAGAGCTACCTTTGTTGCCTTCACTAAGAAGTCTGGTGCTGATCCTCTTATTACCCAATCTGAGGTTCCCCTTTCATCCTACGCAGATGGTGAGGTGCAACGTAGCACTGTCACAGTTGGTGGCAGCGCTGAAGCAGCAGTCCCAGAGGTCGAGAAGGTCACACCATTGAGCCGAGCAATCTACAACACCCTTCCTGCGAATATGCAGAAGATGACTCTTATGGACAAGGTTGTCATTGTAACTGGGTGAGTTACCTGATCACTACATTCATGTGAACAAAGCTAATATTCCTTTCCCAGAGGTGCACGAGGACTTGGAAACAACATGGCTCGGGCCTGTGTTGAGGCCGGTGCAAAGGCTATCATCATCTTTGATGCCAACCAAGAGCTTGGTGATCAGTCTGCTGCTGAATTGCACCAACTCACTGGTTCAAAAATCCCAGTTGAGTTTGCCAAGGTTGATGTTCGTGATGGCAAAGCCATTGAGGATGCTATCAACTCCGTAGTTGAGAAATATGGTGCTCCTGACGTCTTGATCAACTCTGCTGGTATCGCTGAGTGAGTACATTCATGCATCTGCTTCAATCTTTGAACCCACAACAGACCACTAATATATCACAGTTCAAACATTCCAGCTGAGAAATACGACCACACCATGTTCCGCCGACTCATTGATATCAACCTCACTGGATCCTTCCTTGTCTCCCAAGCCGTTGGCAAATCCATGATTGCCGCTGGCAAGCCTGGTTCCATTGTCCTGGTTGCTTCCATGTCCGGTTCCGTTGTCAATTACCCACAAGAGCAATCATGCTATAATGCTTCCAAGGCTGGTGTCATCCAATTTGGCAAGTCGCTCGGAGCAGAATGGGCCAAGTACAACATCCGTGTCAACTGTATCTCCCCAGGATACATGGACACTGCTCTTAACAACGTTCCTGCTCTTGATGCCCAGAAGGCTATCTGGAAGAGCTTGACTCCTCAAAACCGTCTTGGTGCCGTCGATGACCTTAACGGATTGGCTGTCTTCTTAGGTTCTGATGCTTCGGCCTTCATGACCGGCTCCAACGTCATCATTGACGGTGGTTATACCTTGTACTAGACGGTACAAGGTTTCTTGTACTTAGTTTGATAGTGGTTGAACTTGCACCGGATTTGATTTACTTTGGCGTTTAAGGTAGACTTTGGCACATTACGTATACTCGTCTCGTATGTAACAGCGCGCGTTTAGAGGCATGGGAAATTGGCAGGTTTGGCCTGGGGGTTTACTTTCTCGAGGGGCATACATACCATACCGTAAAGGAGCACTAGAGCAGCAATGCAAAACTACAAGTTAATTCTCATGTTCTTACTGTTATGTATGATGTACTTATTGTGATTTGTGATGCATTTGAGATATCATACACGAGAAACACTATATGGTTGAGAAGAGAATTCAATAGTTGCAAAAGGAAAGCTATACGATCTTTGGTGCATTTCGAGTGCATCACGCATATCGCCATAAAGGCAGCTCATATCACGAGTCATTGCTGTATAGTCATTCATTCTTTTTTATATACTTTTACGCTTTAGAACGACTGGAGGAACTCGTGTCACTGTTTCAAAACTAAGTAAGACTTTCAGATGTACTTTACCTCCCATAGGCCTTAGCTGCTTGGAATATGCCCAATGGCGTGTTCTATCTGCTTGCAGGTGCTGCACAGCCTTTCATGATATATCGTATTTTCTTATGAGGGTCTGGGACGAAAGGTTAGCCTATCGCATCAGTATCTATGCATAGTACTCGGAAGTTCTTTTTGTTTTCCAGAAAATAAGTCTGAACATAGCCAGCGATCAGATAGATCAGATACAGTCAGTGTCATTTGGGTCGATAACTTATAGATATCTTTCGAACTTGGTTTTGATTGGACGCATTACTCGAGACCTAGCAGCCGCATATATCCTATACAAGCAATGCATTGTGTGATGTTGCATTGGCCAATGAATCTTCTCCATGCACTTGGAACGTCGCTCCGCAATTGAGCATCTCTACAAATTGTGTACGTCTGCTTCCAGCCTCTCTTTCCAACGGCGAATATCAATCAGTTCCACAATTACTTTGCAAAGCCACAATCATGTACACCGCAACCCAGAGTCTCGGAATGAGCAATGCCAACAAGAAAAAGAAAAGGACAAAGAATCCATCCGGCATTGGTCGAGAGCCACCCAGCCATCTAGAATAAGGACCTTCCAACACCCAGCTCTCAGCCAACCACCTCGTCGCCCTCCGCTCATGATCTTCTGTTGCAAGTCGGCAAAGCCAACCTCACCTGTCACAATGTGGTTGCATATGCACATATCCCCATCGTCTTCCAATCCTCTCTCGATCCAATTCACCAGGCCCTCTGGATCTACAAAAAAAACATTGCCAAGGCTGTCCGACTCCGCGATGCCATCTCCAATGACGCTCTTCATCAGGATTTAACGGGAAGTTTTGTTGCACGTCGCACCTCGCGAGGAGTTCTGATCCGTGTTACTAGTGTGCCCGGCTCCGTATTAAAGATTGATAGAATCTAGTTAGGGGTGGTGATGATTAATGTGCAAGACGGACGCACTTTGTGTTCTGGCTCAAAGCATCTGAGGTAGAAGACTACTTCACTTTTAGCGGACGATTTTTGGCAGGAAGGCAACGATCAGAACAGTGATGGGATAACTTAAGTAATAAGACTAATATTTTAATATATCTAAATATACCGCCCACCCAACAGATACATTTCGGGTATTAAACTACAAGATCGTGGGAAAAACCCCCGGTATCTTGGAACACACAGATATACAACAACAAACTTCTTCTACAGAAGAAAAGGTATAGAATATAAGAAAGTTTCCCACCAAAGTATGACTCCCTAGACGCCGTCCCAGAAAAATGACAACGAAACACTAATGACTGTTATGCACTTCCTTACACCCTCAGCGACCTCCAAGGGCAGATAATCTGGCTCCGGCTGGTCGATGGATCATGTTTCCCTTAGTGACAACCTCATCACCCTCACTCCGGCCTTCTACTTCTTCCTCACTATCCTCAACAATTTTGGTTGGGATGTCGGTGCCCATATTGTACTGTTGACTACTGCGTTCAGGGGTGGTGGTTGCACTGGAAATTGACATTGCAGTGCTAGATCGGTTGTGGATGAGGTCTGGAGTTGGGGGAATGCTTGAGCCTCGTCCACCTTTGTGAATGAAGCTGTCGTCACCTAGATCTGAACCCTGGACTGAAGTTCCATCATCGCTAGCTGTCACTGTCGATAGGGTACTCTCGCGGTTGGTGCGAGAATGGCTAAGCGCAAGTTCCTCGGCTTCGACTTCGGCATCATGGGCCAGCTGAAGACCTTCTACTGCCGCGGCGCATTGCTCGCTTATGTTTCTAATGATATGTGCAATAGCATCAGTCTTGTCCCGGAGGTGGCGATCAGCAACATCAACGATTGATTGAGTGCTGAATCGTTTGTTGCTACGGGCGACGTTAACCAGACGACTCTCCATTTCTGGGTCCATCTCTTCAGAAGCCCTGCTGTGTCTATGAGCACGAGATGACTCTCTCGAAGCGTACGCAGCCGCATCTTCGGGTAACTCTTCAGATCTTTCTTCCTCGGCGATGTCCCCGAGATCCTCGGCATCTTCATCGTAAGTTCCATCAGCGTACTCAGTCAACTCTGGAGCTTTGCCCAAAGAGCGGACAATGTGCTCCATATGATGTGTTTGACCACTTATCAAGCTACGTAGGTGGAGAACAACACGCTGAGCCTCATCTCTTTGTCGGAGAATAGCAACATTCGTATTTTGCAGAGCAGACAGCTCCTTCTTGTTGCGTCTTCTTTCACGCTCAAGTTCTTCGGCAATCTCCTGCTGAAGAACCAATGCCTCAAGAGCATCATCACGCTGCTTCTCTGTTCCTGAAAGGCGAGTAGCCACACGTGCAGCATCATCCTTTTGTTGATCAATGAGGCCAGTGAGTCGTCTGTTCTCACGCTTATGGTTCTCAATCTTGACCTTAAGATCTTGAGTCTCTTTGGTGAGCTGCTCAGCAAAAGCTTGGAATTTGAGAAATTGTTGTTTCCAACTCTCAAGCTCTTCCACAAGGAAGTTGTTTCTCTTAGTGACTTTGCCAAGCTCGGTGTCCATCCTGCCTTTCAGGTTGATGAAATCCTGCCAAGCCTCAAGAGCATCTCTAGAATACTGATTTCGCTCGCGAACAATCTCATTCAAGTGTCTCATGGAAACCTTAGTCATAAGGGGCTTCTTGACAGCTCCACCGAAAACAGCTTTAATGCCGGTGTTCCTTCCCTATTTTCAAGACCAATTAGCAATCTGCTGAACTATAGTGTTGGGCTGCCAGAAGTATAGAATATATTAAACTTACCATTTTCTCACAGACGTGATCCATAACTGCCATTACGGAATCTTGGTTCCACCATTCTGGATCTTGAATAGACTCCACTTCACCACGCATCACAATAATCTGACCGGCAGGTACCAGCTTTCCGCCTCCGTATGCTGATCGTAAATGTGGGGGAACTCCTGATGGTGCAACATCCCCATTAAGTGCTTGGGTCATGCGATTCACCATCTTTGTTCTTTGGCCAGCGGTCAACGCAGTGGGTGGGCTGGATGTCAAGACAAAGTTGCGGTCCAAATCAACCACCAACGCATCAGTTGGTGCTGTGAATAGTGACTTGCACTCTGCAGTGATTCCGAGAATATAAGGTCCAGGTTCTTGTACAAGTTCCTTTGCGTGTCTAGCATGAACAACTGGAACATAGAGTCCACTCCACTCATAAACTCTGACACAGTATCGAATAGACTCTGCAGCAACTGTGAGAATCGCAGGGTAGTGACTAACAAAAATGATACGGCGAGTAGGCGACAGGGCCGCTTCTATCACACCAACAATATTAGGGATGGATAAGCATGAGAACAAGGGCCACATGGCAAAGTTTTGGAACCCTGTTGGCGAGGAGGGGAATTGGTAGCAAAGCGCATAATCCTTCATATCAATACGAACGAGATCGTTTAGTCTTGGTGCAGGGAAGCTTAGAATGCGAGATACCTCCTCGGCATGGAAGAGATTTGTGGCTTTGTTCCAGTGAATCCACATGCCTCGTAGGTAATCGCCCAAAAGGTTGTAAAGTGGATATCTAGAGAGGAAGGACAAGCAGTATGGGATCCAGTAGGTCTCATCTGGAGAATCATAAAAGTCGGACTCTGTTCTTCGGCGAAGGTCGCGGATAGTTTCGGCACGCTTCTCGTCAGCTCTTGACCATACTCTGAGAGCAATACCATAAAGAGTGTGGGAAGAGTCTTGCTGGAGGACGAAAGAATGGTGCACGCAGTGTGGTTGAGTGCGACCTGTACAAATTTCAACATCATGAGGGAAGCATGCCTAGAAAGTATTAGTAGGGTTCTACAAGGTCACCCACTCCATATTGCTTACCCTCATTGCAGAATGTAGAGCTCTTGCAATTTCGTTATCCTGTTCCAATCTAGGACTGCTTCCAAGGATTTCTGGTAACCAGAATTGACCAACTGCACCCTTCATGTGTCCAATTTTGCCTTGCGCTGGTGGTGGCGCTTTCACCCATTGCGATGGTTCTCGTCCAACACCACATACCATATATGCATGGGTAAGGGTCTTGGGGGTTCGCTGTTGCGACTTGGTGTTGTTCAATGTTGATGGAATTGGTTGCGTAATTCGCGAGTGGAGAGATGAGGTTCTACTTGGGATGATCAGGTTCTGATCATTTTGATCCCGAGTACCAGGACGACCTTCGCGGTCTCCAGTCCTTGGTCGGACGAAAGAAGAGTGGCCATTGAGTGATGGAGCCATGGTGTTAAAGTTCGCTAGTGGAGCAGAGTAGTCGGAATATGATATAAAAGGTGAAGGTTTTATATCTCCGATCCCCTGAAACTCAACGTTTCAAAAATATGCCAGATATTGATAGAAGTATTGCGGAACTTCAAGAAAGTGATATTCTGCGACTTGGTAAGACCAATTGAGGCCAATGGAAAGGACGGTATAGTATATATGATCGAAGTGCTAAGGAGCGTAAGGTCCGAGGGAACAAGTCAAATTAGAACCACTTGTTGCTTTGTCGACCCGCAAGCTCTGAAATTCCGACTGAGTAGCGGATTTGCAAAGTTGAAGGCGGTAATAAATTAGCTGCTACTCTTGCTACTTGGGCAGAGTATTTTGCAGTGCATTCACGTATGCAAATGCAACTAAAGGAAGGAGGACGCAGAAGAGAGAGGAGAGGCAGCGAGCGAAACAGTAAAAGGGGATCCATCACACATATGAAATGGCAGGCCCAGTCTTTCGACTAGGGCTGCTTTACTTAACGGCAACGAACGGGGATTGACCAGACATGGGGCGATAGAATGGCCAAGGGGTAGCTCGACCGTACAGTGCAGTGCAGTACTGACTGGACTGGACTGTGCTGCATACAACGCAAGCTCCGTGTGCAGCAGCGGCGGCGTGCCGACGTCCCCTGTCCATCAGCCAGGGGAAGCTGTGATGGCTGGTGATGGCTGGGGACCAGGAGCTTCGAG
>Ga0247807_10000589_pt1 | contig 22682 bp, 13 predicted proteins | sample UWRJL074202C1_FD_179931 | JGI IMG/M metagenome (GOLD analysis project Ga0247807, IMG submission 179931) | Plant litter microbial communities from Arlington Agricultural Research Station in Wisconsin, United States - UWRJ-L074-202C-1 | ecosystem: Environmental > Terrestrial > Plant litter >...
TACTAACAGTTACTAACAGTTACTAACAGTTACTAACAGTTACTAACAGTTACTAACAGTTACTAACAGTTACTAACAGTTACTAACAGTTACTAACAGTTACTAACAGTTACCCCCCCACACCTCTTCCCACTCTTTTCCTCTCTCTCGAGGGAAAAGAGAGGGAAGAGTAGGGGCCAGGGCTGGCAAGCTATCAAGCACGCTTCGCTAGAGATTTATATTTTTTACATATGAAATATTTTATATCAAAATATTTCATATGTTAACAAAATATAATTCTCTAGCGTGCTTGATAGCTTGCCAGCCCCCTTGGGTCAATATATATAGAATCTATATATTCAAAAAATCCCCTCCCCTCTTCCCTCTCTTTTCCTCTCTCTCTAGAGAGAGAGGGAAAAGAGAGAGAAGAGAAGGGGGCCAGGGGCAGTAGAGTATGACATGCATTAAGCTAGCGCTACCTTCCGTACTAGTAGTCTTCGTATACGTTTAACTACCCAGAAAAGTTACGCCCTAATACCTACCCAAAGGGTAGTTGAACTTACACTAACAGCTGAAGCTCTGTATGCTTTTTTTTCATATTATATTAAAGAAAAAAAATGTAGTGCCTGGCGGGAAGCTATCCGCTACGTTTAACTACCATTGAATTATGGTAGTTTAACTCCGGACTACTAGTACCCCCTACCGTACCGTACCGTACCGTACGGTAGGGAACCTATGCATACAGAGCTTCAGCTGTTAGCATATAAATTTTTATGCGTAAGGGGCTACTACTACCGTATCCGTATAGGAGTGTAAGGGCTACTACTACCGTATCCGTATGGCGTTTAACTTCCTACACAGAACACTTTGTGTTATATGTAGCGCTACATAAGACATGCATAGCATACGCTTCTAATTTTTTTTTTTGTTTTATATAATAAAACTTAAGTATTCTATACTTAAGCCTATCAGGCAACAAAAAATATGCATAGCTTGCGTAATATTTCATTCATATGAATGAAATATTATGCGGCTTGCGGCTTGCGTAATATTTCATTCATATGAATGAAATATTATGCGGCTTGCGGCTTGCGTAATATTTCATTCATATGAATGAAATATTATGCGGCTTGCGGCTTGCGCAGCCAGCTTCTAACAAGTTACAGGCCAAGATAAGACATGCTCGCTCGCTAAGGTACGCTTACTTATTTTTTTTTCTCCTTATTCCTTTAGTAGGCCTTTTTTTTAATGCGGTAGCTTGCGCTATGCATAGCTATGCATAGCTATGCATAGCTCCGCATAGCGCAAGCTACCGCATTTAAATGATGCATTTAAGTGATGCATTTATTTTTAATGCCTCTGAATGCGTATCGCTAGCCCTCATTATTTTTAATTTCTGCTAGTGTAACTTGTTAGTATGCGGACTAGCTTGCTGCATACTAACAAGTTACACTAGCAGAATTTTAAATGAATTCATTGGAAGGAAGGCGCTTCTTTATTTTTTTACAAAAAAAAATACAGGAGAAGAAAGAAGGAAAAGGAGGGTACACACTTTGTGTTACACAAAGTGTTACACAAAGAAGTGTTACACAAAGTGTTACACAAAGAAGTGTTACACAAAGAAGTGTTACACAAAGAAGTGTTACACAAAGTAGTGTTACACAAAGTGTTACACAAAGTAGTGTTACACAAAGAAGTGTTACACAAAGTGTTAGGGAAGAATCTAGGATTCCAGACTAGATAATTTTGTAATGAAGCCTTTAGTGTAAAACCGCCTATTGGTGTAGTCTAACATGGCAAAGCCAAGCTAAGTAAAAGAAAGTTTCTGAGCGAAGCTTAGGCTCCGAACATTAAAGGGGGCGTACCTCCAGCTTGGAATGCGGACAAAGGAATTGCACCCTTGATTAATGGTCATGAGCCAATCGTGTTACTGCTACACTAATCCGCTTAAGTTACGTGCACTAATCGCCATAGATATGATTGTGTAATAATAATTATAACTACTTCTAGCGAAGCCATGCTAGGTTACTTTTTATATATAAGACCTGATGCCTTCGTAGAAGCTTAGGCTAAGCCCCACTTTTCTATACCTTACATACATATATAGACTAGTGGATTATATATTCTACCATATGAAATATTTTATATCAAAATATTTCATATGTTGAATATATAATCCTCTGTCTATATTAGTATGTAGGTATGTAAAAGGTGGGGCTTTCATTTTATGAAAAAAACGCAAGCATGGCACTACGTAGTACGCAAGATTTATTTAATTATTGAGCTCAAGGGGAAGTCGAATCCCCGCATGGTAACATTGAAAATGTTATGTCTTAACCAACTTGACTATTGAGCCGTTAAGTTGTTAATATTATTCTTGGGCTGGCTACGCACCCATAGCTCCGCATAGCTCCGCATAGCTCCGCATAGCTCCGCATAGCTCCGCATAGCTCCGCTACCCATATTTTTGCATAGAACGAGAAGGGCATACGCTTCGTTAGCCCCACCCCCCCCCCCCCGCTAAGACGTTACTATGCATACAGCTGTTGGCATAGCTCCTAATTTTACCCAACCTGTAACTTGTTAGAAGGGCTGCCTCCTTGCTTTTGTCTTGTAAGTATTACTTTAATTAATTATGTAATACTTACAAGACAAAAGCAAGGAGGCAGCCCCCCTTTTAGGAAGGGTAAAATAATGCCACTCTGTATGCATAGTAACGTCTTCAGCGTGCATAGCTTCCCTACAGATCGTAGATCTGAAGTTCGGCGAGCGAGTAGCTTTAGCAGCTTGCTAGCCCCCCCCCTACGATACGTACCCCCTTTGGGTTCTGGATTGTACGTAACGTACAACCGGCCTCAAAGGGTAGCTTGCTAGGTAGCGCCCTAAACTTTGTTTTCTCACGAGGAACGCCCCCTACCAGAGGCGAAGCCTACCCCCCCCCCACCTTTTCAGAATGCAAATACATATATGTACAGAGGAATATATATTCCACTAGTACATATTAGTATTTGTATTCTAGAGCAAAGCCCGTGGGTGGCGATTTATATATATAAATCCAGAACGGAGAGCCCCTTCCCTACGCTTTCATAGCGTAGCTTCCCGGCTATGCAAGCTCCCCTTTTTTACGTCTTTTCCTAAGCTATACTAGCGACCCTCACTTTTATATATTATAGATACATATATATACACTTTAACTGCCTTTTTTTTCATCCTTTGGTTGTCTTGTTTCTACTATCTATTAATTATTTATTAATATCCTAATTATAATTATAATTAGGAAATTAATAAATTTAATAGATAGCAGAAGCAAGACAACGAAAGGAAAAAAGCGAACGAACAAGGAGAAAAAAAAACAAAGAGAGGAGAGGGTTTTCTCCATTTAACTTCTGACTTTTGTTATCTATTTTCTATTAATATCCTACTTAACATAGTTAAGTAGGATATTAATAGAATATAGATAGCAGAATTCAGAATTTAAATAGAGGGGAAGAAGCCTATCCATGGCTTTAATTTGTAAAATTGAAGCATGGATAGGCTTCTTTATCCCCCAACCAAATCGCCCCCCCCCCGTTTTTTTTTCAACTCCCCTTTCGTTCGCTTTCTTCTTCTCTTGTCTTGTTTCTATTATCTATTAATTATTTATTAATATCCTAATTATCAAAGATAATTAGGAAATTAATAAATTTAATAGATAGTAGAAGCAAGACAACAGAAGGATGAAAAAAAGGTAGTTAAAGCGCATTAAAAATAAATGCATCACTTAAATGCATCATTTAAATGCGGTAGCTTGCGCTATGCATAGCTATGCATAGCGCAAGCTACCGCATTAAAAAAAAAGGCGCTGGATTATATTAGTATCTAAATATGAAAAAGGTGAGGTAGGCACAGCTTCGCATTTATTTTTAATGCCTCTGAAAAGAAGAAAAAAAAAGTACTAACGAAGCGTAGAAGGGAGAGAACTTCGTTCTACCCATCCACCGCAATGAAAGAGCGGGAAGGCTTTCTTTTTTTCCTTAGGGTAGGCACAGCTTCGCATTTATTTTTAATGCCTCTGGGTGCTAACGTAGAATACGTACCCCCTAACTTGTGTATAACTTGTGTATAACTTGTGTATAACTTGTGTATGCAACGCTCTTTGTGTAGAGTTGATTGCCATGTGTCGAATTAGTCAGATTCTGACTAATTTGACTTGGAGAGCGAAGTCCGCTTCGCTCAATCCGCAAAACTCCAATGCCCACCCCTCCTTTTTTATTATATATATTATTATATATAATAAAAAAGGGGGCAACAACATAGCGCAAGCTACTGCATCAACAAAAAAAATTGTTGATGATGGGGAGGTCGTTCTTTTATTTTTTTTTTTACAAAAAAAATATAGGAATGCATACGCTTCGTTAGCAAAACACCCCTATATATAAACTAGAACTAGCCGAAGTTCACTACTCTACTTATATGCAATTAATATAGCCCAGTGCAAGTATTGCACTTACTTATTCCGATTACAAAACGGACGCATTACTATTTATGCTAACCAGGCTTATTTATATGGATAGGGCATTTCATTCCGAAGCTGGTGGCATAGCATAGCATAGCGCAAGCTACCGCATTTAAATGATGCATTTAAATGATGCATTTATTTTTAATGCAAGCTATCAAGCTCCTGCCTTTTTTTTTCTTTAATGAAAAAAAAACAGGGTATTATTTTACCCAACCTGTAACTTGTTAGAAGTTCTAGCTTTTGTCTTGTAAGTATTACATAATTAATTAAAGTAATACTTACAAGACAAAAGCTAGGAGGAGGCAGCCCCCCTTCTAACAAGTTACAGGTTGGGTAAAATTAGGAGCTATGCCAACAGCTGTTAGCACCCTGCTAAAGCGATCCCCCCCCCCCCTACTCGTCTTAATTTCTTCCGGCGTTTTTTTTAAATTATTAATAATATTTTCTAAATATATAATATAATAAAATATATATAAATATATATATTGTTATTATATTAAATATTTGAAAATATTTAATAATAATCAATAAAAACGCCTACAGTACAAAAAGTCAAGCCACCTCCTCCGTCTTATTTTTCGATATATATTTAGATATATATATTTTTTGACATATCAAAAATTTGATATCAAATTTTGATATGCAAAAAATATAAATATCTAAAATATATAACGTAAATAAGAGTGGAGGAGGGGGCGGTTAGACTAGGCCTAGTCTAAATTTTTTAAATTAAGACGAGTAGGAAGGTTCCCTACCCATATTTTTTTCTTGTCTGTAAGACTAGGCTGTACTTTAGTCAGAAGCGTATGCATTCCATTCGCTTGGTCCAAGCCTAGGTCTAAAAAAATAGCAAAGGGGAGCTTGATAGCTTGCATTAAAATTATGCCTCCAAAAAACGTTCCTTTCCACAAAGGGTATAACGATAAGTGTATTTATAGTAAGTAATAGATTAGTACTTCGAGCCTTAAGATCTTAAAATCCTTACAGCCAAAGCCTATGCTATGTTTAATTTGCATTAAACATAATTCGTGCTAGTATTGCACGTATTTAAGAGTATCCTAAAGCTAGTTTCGAGTTTTAGATGCCTTCAACTCTTATCTTTTACCAACTTAGCCTTCCTGCCGTGCCTATGTTATACTTTACTTTGTGTTATAGTAAAGTCCGTCGCCACGGATATAATCCGTGGCATTATCAAAAATGAAATTAATATTCGGAATATAGACAACAGGTAAACCAGAGGTTAATATACCCAACTCCTCTCGTACGAAGGGGCTATCTTTATTTTACTCTAATTTCCTCTAGAAGATAGAAACCATACTGTCTCACGACGTCGAGTAAGGGGCTTACTTCTCCTAGCTAAAGCTAGGTCAAGCTTAAACGCATTTCTACCCTCAAGACCACGTGGTCTTGGTGGCGGATCTGCCAATTCATTTAGAGGCGCCCTTTTCCATAGATTTGAAAGTTTGTGACAACCATCATATCCTCCCCCTCTTGCAAGGGTTGATTCTTTCGAACCAGGTCCGACTATATCTTCGTCTTCCATGTTTCTCTAGTTTGTCGTGTAGCAAAATTATTTAAATATGCATAACTAAACCCAAAAACTGGCTTCGCTTCGACTTAAACTTTATCATGTTTAAGTTTACAACTCGAGGGCTTTTACCTCTAACGTGAAACGTTTAGTCTGTTAGCTTTGTCGGGAGTAATTTGATATTATTCAGACTACTCTGACGAGTTAGCACCGTCTTATCCATTTCCTTCTCAGGAGTCTTCCTTAACTTAAGAAGATTGACATCCTTACAACTATTTTTTCACCATAAGGCTCTCCCTTATGACTTTGTACGTAAGGCTTTAGGACTTTGACAGTTTTGATCCACTCTTAAACTACATCAGGGGACCTCACCCCCGTCTTAATTTAACCCAGCTCGTGTAGCTTATTAAACGACGAACAGCCGTACCCTTCATGATTCCTGCATTCATGTGGATAAGCTAACATTTTCAAATCTCTTCTACCAAATTTAACTGCTTTTATATTTTCTATATGAAAAATTGTGCACACGGTAAATACAGGTAAGGACGAGAAACTAACGCCTTGTTTCCAAGGCTATTGGAGTACACCTTAACAGTCACCCGTGCCAGTCTTATGGCTCCTGGGAAAATTATCCTATATTCTACATCTGCCCAACTTGTGGAAGGAAAAATATAGATGACTGTAAAATACCGTCTACTCTCTGCTCTTTTACACTACGTCTGAAAGCCAAGCTACCTAGCCTGTTGGTTGAACCAACCTGGGCTTGATAGGCGCGCTCTCTCAGAGGGAAGTGGTTTAGATCCGCGAAGGCCCATTCACTTTTTCAAGTAATCCAAATGCTTATTACCATACCCGGCTGATTAAGCTCGGCCATAAGAAACCTTTGGTGTCTCCTACTTGGTACATTTGGTTTTAGGGATTGCCCGGAGTTTGGTATTTATAGGCTAACGTAAAGGGTCCTAACCCTCACTTCTGCCGACATCGCACTGCTCTATGTCCACTAAATGCAGAAAATCTAATTTATTTTCTTGAAGACATATCTGCCTTGTACGGTGTATGATTGTTCGTCGTATCCCCCCCCTAACCCCTTTTTTTTTGATTTTCTTAGTTTCTAATATATGTAAGAGATTCATATTTTTTGACATATGAAATATCCGATATTTCATATGCCCCCTGCTGTGCGAAGCATCCCTTCCCTTTCTTTTCCTCTCTCTTAGAGAGGGAAAAGAAAGAGAAGAACGCAGGGTCTAAAATTAAATCTGGACCCCTCCTCCTCTAGGAACGTATCTCTCTTTCTCCTCTCTTTAGAGAGAGAGAGAAAGAGAGGGATGAGGGGAGGGGGGACATATATATGAAACTAAAAAACTATAAAAAAAGGGGGATGTTACACCTCTCATAAAGCCAAAAAGATGGAGCATTTGCCCACTATAAGCATATTTATGGGGGGAGGTAGTAAAAGTGTTAAACACTAATCTAATTTTTTAAAGATGTACTGCCCTTTATAAGGCTTTTTACTCTTTGATCTCATGTTTGCTCGGATAGAGTCACTAGGTATATTTAACAATCTAGCTGCTTCATTTATTGAATTGTATATAGCATCTGTGCCTGTTTGTAAATCAAGCACAGAAACCTTCTGATTATTCTTCTTTGAAGCAGATAGAGCTAACCTATGTTCCTCCGTAAATATTTTGCCTGTTGCTGCCACCTTCAATTTTTCCTTTAGTTCTTCTGACAATACTCTTCCAAGCTTAGCTGCTACCATTTTAGCCCTAGCCTCTTCAGTATGATTTTGACCAAACATGTGGTTGTTTTCTTTACTTATTTTGGCCAGGGTTTCCTCTGTGTGTGTATACCCCAGCGAAGAATAAGCAGTAGTTAAAATATTATACTCTGGACGTAAGGTGTCAATATAATATTGTTCTCTCTGAACAAGCTCTTCAGTTTTACAACATTCTAAAATTGTTAAACTGAAAGCTGAAAAGCCATATTTAAGAAGCGCTTTGCATATTAGCATGTTTGTGTTGAGAAGACTACTAGTATTATAGTAACTAAGTAAACGCAATCTTAAATCTTTGGCACTTCCTACATATCTTTTTCCGTTGAACTTATTTGTCCACAGGTAAATGGCTGAAGTCCCCCTGCAAAAATTTAACAGCTCTAGTCTCTGTGTATCTGCATTGTTAAACACTTTGACAGGTGTAGAAGGAGTAGTAGCAGCGTCTGTAGAAGTAGAAATTGGACGAATGTGATTCTTTTTAATTGTTAGATTTTTTTTCATTATAATATTTGTTTTTAATGTATGCTCAAATCCGTTGCCTTTAAAGCAAAAGAAGAGTTAAAGCTAAAGGTTCATGCAAGACCTAGCTATGCATCAAGAATAATGTCTTGCATTAACGTTAACAGCTGTCACATAAACAGCTGTCCATTTGACCCTCCCCCTATAATACGGGACAACTTTACTACTTCATGAACACTCCGTGTGTTTGAGACTATTTCATCGTTAATTTTCTTCCAATGTAGTATAAACTACGTGCGGAAGGTAACACTAAAGCTGGTTAAACATATTTTAATACATCCACCATACTAAGGTAAAACTTAATCGATTATTATACACCTACATCTTTTAGTTATGCACGTGCAAGATTCGAACTTGCAATCGAATGATCCGTAGTCAAGCGCCTTACCGTTTAGCTAACGTGCTACGTAGAGTTATATCCTGGGCTAGTTGCTATATTTGCAGTAGACTGTTTATAACTGTACGGTGAATTTTCCAAAGAAAAAAGGGAGAAACTAGGATCAGTATACTCCAATATTTCTATTGGCGCATTTGTTGGTAGGTAAAGGTAAGGTACGCTCTCATTAGTTTAATCAAGCTGCTTATGAAACAATTATTTTGTTACGGTTCCCTCACGGTACTATTCACTATCGCTTATATATAATATTTAGCCTTAGAGGAAGGCTCCCCTTTAATTTTTCAAACAGATTTTAGTCCGGTTTTACTTAACTAAGAGAACACGTGTGCGTGTAAATGAATCACAACTTAAGATACCTCTCTTTTATATATTGCTTGTAACAAAAATAGTTTCTTTTTATACTTCAAGTGTATATTATAGAATATACGCTTTTGGTTTTTAAAATACATTCCATATCGTTTTATATTACTTATGTCAAAATGAATATTTACAATCATATGATTATTTTTATCTATATGATAGTTTGAGCGTATGAATTAAACCTTGTGCCTTTGGGGCTACCTTTGCATAACTAATATATATTATAAATTTATGATCTAACCATTTGCTTTAGGATTTTCCCGCAATTTGAGAATTTTGCCCAACATTGTTTTTGTTAGACTAGCCTCCGGGTTCACCGGGACTATTCGCGACCTCATAAAAAAAGGGAAGCTAACTCCCTCCCGGATCGCGCGTTTTAGCTTATATTGTTTAAGTATGCATATTTTTGGAAAACCAAAAATATGCATACTAAGGCGCGGATTAGTCTACCAGCCCTAAAAATTTAGGCGGTAAACTAATCCACGTAATTCTTTGTTACTCTAAACCACCCAACTAGCCCTCCCTTCAGCCCGACCTCGCTATACGCAACAAAAATTGGTTTTATAGCGGGCAAATGGACCTATTGAATGAGTTTAAAGAGAAAGTTGCCTTTCTTCCTTGAGTCGCCCCAAGGGTCAGATCATATCTTCATCCAGTACCTAAGAGTAGTAGGCAATACTCTGGATGTTGGCGTGTGATCGTTGAGGGGTTATGTTTAAACTTCCCTGCTGATTGCCCAATCTCCGTGATTATAACTGCTAAGTGTAAAACTCAACTAGTACACAGGGCTCTAAGGGTATTCCAGCATACAGCCAACTTCTAAATTCATATTACTACAAATATTCCCCGATGTCAATGCTTTTAATTTTTTGTTTTTGTGTTGTATGTTGAAATGTTGTATATTTAGTGTAAATACGCCTAGCTAAACTAGCTAGACGATATTATATGTTCTCGTGAACTTACCATGAAACATGTTGTCTACTAACTTGGCGAAAGACAAAATGCAAACCTTACTCTATTGATGTGATATATCTTCCACCATCTATAGTCCCTCCTCCTCCCTCTCTTTTCCTCTCTAAAAGACCGAAAAGAGTGGGAAGAGGAGGGGGCCAGGAATTAAAGGGTATACTTTCCATGACAACAAACTAAAGTTTAATTTTATACAACATTGATTTGTGAAAATAGCTAGAAACTAAAGTTTGTAGTGCTGGAATAGATCTGCCAGAAATATAAATTCTATAGTAACCTTTATTAATATTTTTATTATGAATACTACATTTTAATCCATATTTACTTTCTAAGATAGACTTTAATAGAAGAACTTCATCCTTACTATAATTGTCTGTACAAAGAGTAACCCCACCTCTTTCTACAAATTGCCCATCATCCTGTAATCAGAACGCAAGTGCACCCGGAGTTAAAAGTTCTTCAATACAAGATGGAACAATTTTTACAGCTTTACCTGTCTTAATTGTATGATCCAAAAATAAGTCAGCAAAAGGAACAAGAAACTCCCCCTTTATTCAAAACTGAGTAGTAAAATATTCCTTCTTGAACCTTTCGTCATAATATTTATACTCTACCGGAGCATCAAGAGGAGAAAATTCTTTTACATGCTCAAAAAGATAATATAAATATTCTTTAGTCGGTGTCCCTTGACCTAAAAGTAATGTAGCCCAATTCGTAGCCCTTCTAAGGCTTCCGTCACCAAGGATAGTCCCTACAATTAAATCTTTATGTATTTGAGATATAGGCATATCACGAATTATTTGTATGGTATCTATCGTAGCTGTACTAAACGAGCGAGAATTATGCAGCACTGAATTTTGATTTTGGTTTAACAAATTTTTCATGGTTTAAATCAAATAATGTATTGACGGTCGTCACTTTATAATAAATATAAATATCCTCAGTTATTTAGACTTCTGGCATGGCTCTAAAATACCACCGCATCTACACTCCTCGAATCACCCGATGTCTAACCGGTGAAGCTAATATGTAAATTCAAAGCCCTTATATTGGAGTCATATGACTCCCCTATTAGATTCTTCTATTCAAGAGCGAAGCGCCCGTCCCTAGCCGCTCATAGCTACTACGTAGCAATGAGCGGCAGGGGGAGGTCTGGCTTTTATTTCCGGTTCTCAACCCGTCTTGTTACTTATTCCACCAAATCGTGACGACCATCACTCTGAATAGAAGAACTGCTTCTTCATTAACACGCATTTACTAGTTCCATCTAGTAAGTTTTCAATAAAGGTTTCATTAGTTTCACTCAGTGAGTCTTTAAACTTCATTATAAGATGGCTGGCGCCTACTTCTTGAATTAGTCCTAAATACTCCCTATTGTATCGAAAACCAGCCTTGAAAGGCATACAAATCATCCATGACCAATGACTAATATTGCTATTGTTCAGCAGTTGTTGTCTGTGACTGTGGTGATAGCTACCGTGTTATACGGACAACAGCCTACATGACAAAGGTAGTTAACAAAGCTATCCTTATGTCTCTATTTGACGGTTATTACTAAAGAGAAAGGCTTATTTAAAAGCCTATCTCTTAGACGCCAGAGTTTTCCTTATTAATGTGTTTTTACACATTACTTATATTATTTATAATTTATTTATATTTATACTTTGACTTAGTATAACCACGTTGTGACCTCCAGCCCATTCCCCACTTTGCTTATATTTTCATTATGCGTTCTAGCCGTAGATCTAGTACTGCTACTGTGTAGCAGTACTGACCCAAAGGTAGAACGTATTATTATAATATCTATGCAAAAAGGGGGGGGAATGTAAGGCGAATCAAAGTTATTTTTTTTATAAAGACATGACGCTTCGTTCCAGCTCTTTAAAATGAATACAGAGAACCGCGTCGTGTATGGCATACAGCTTTGAAAGGAAAACATCTTTAATCTTAACACATCTAAGTAAGTATTATTTACATATACAATCTATTTATACAACATATACACAACCCAGTCAATAAATTTGACTTGCAAGCTAATTTAGCTCATATAACTAGACAAACTAGATGAGCTAACAAGCTTAAAAGGAGCCTCTGCCTTAATCGGGCCCCTTTAGCTTTATTTAGTATTCGACATTTCTATCTGGATGGTTACCAACCAGGTAGTTAGTGAGGTGCCAAACTGCGCACTCAATTTGTACTCTCTTGCGCAATTAGCCTGTTCAGTTTTGTTATCGTAAAAGCTCTTTATCTTTTACTTCCATCTCACACGAGATGGCTCAGACTATGTCTTCGCCTTATTTTATTTTTCTTTATGTTATGTTTAGGGCTTTAAATACACATTGGATTTCTTCTCCCAAATTACCGCATTGTGCGCGATCAGTTTAAACTGGTATTAAGCAAATGAAAAGGCAAATACACAAAGCATAATACTATTTAATATAAACCTATTTTATATTTCATCATTATAGGCATTCTATTATTTAATAATGCCTGTAAAGTAGCTGTGGATCCAGTAGCAATAGCAAGAATATACCCATTGTCCCCGTGTTTATTTACAAAACAATCTAAATTGAAATTTTCTGTTAAAGCTTTAGATAGCAGATTAACCTCTTCTAATGAATAAGAATCTGTAGATAAAATTACACGATTTCTTCGTTTATCAATATAACCATCATCTGATATTCAATACGCTAACCCTAAAGGCATTAGAAGTTCCCCTATGTTTAAAGGAACTTTTTTTTTGCCGTTCGGATAAAAACAAGCATATAATTCGTTAAAACAAGGTAAACAAAGTGTAATAAATTGAATACGAGTGTAAACGACACCTGTCCGCTTATCAGGTAAACGATTAGATGCTTTAGGTTCCGAATTACAATAACTCTTAAATATATCATATAGATGATATATATAATCTTTATGTAAATATCCTTGTTCAAAATGTAGATTGGTATTTCCTTTACTTGAACGCTTTTGTGCACAAAGATCGCCAAGAAAAAGACCTACTAAAATTTCTTTTAAATCTTGAGGTAAACTGATTTGTGCTCGCTCTAAGTTTGTTAAACGCTTTTTAGGTAACGATGTGCTAAAGTACCTACAGAATTTTTTTTTGAACATTAACCCGATCGATGCTTCCCGCTGAACCTCTGTTAACCTCCCCCCCAATGATTCCTTGTACTGCTTTAGCAGTTTACTATTTGGACCTAGTCCCAATACTTCAGATTTACTGATTTTATTTTGGTTCATTGATTTCATACTTTATATTATTACTCAAATTTTCATTACCTTTAAAGTAAAAGAGTTGGCACCCTCTGGTGCACAGAATTTAATCCTATATTTTGAGATTATTTCGTCAATATTAAACCGGAATAAGTATCCGCTCCTTTTTTTTACAATAATATTGACTATTATACACCTACATCTTTTTAAAATTTGTACGTGCAAGACTCGAACTTGCAATCGACGCATCCGTAGTGCGACAACTTACCATTCGTCCAACGTACGAAGTTATGATATGTTTAAGGTACGCTCTCGTTATTTTTATTAAAGAGAGCTGCTTATAAACACTATTGGTTACTCTTCCCTCACGGTACTATCACGTATTTCAGCTAATAGCCTAATGCTGATTGTAACTTCTAGTATTCTTATTAGTTTACAGTTGATGTATTATCATTATCAGTTGCTTATGCTATTTATGAAATTTATATTCATCGAATAATCTGAACTAATCCAACTGACAAAACAAGCACACCGCTACCTAACATACCTTACCATTTTTTGTACGTTGTACTTTAGAAGCTACAGAAACTCCCCCTGGAGATGTAGGTGAAAAGTTGGACTCCAAACTCCAAACTCCATGTAATAGCCAACTTTGGCACTAGCTTGCTTACACAACCCTTTTTTTATAGTTTTTTAGTTTCATATATATGTCCCCCCTCCCCTCATCCCTCTCTTTCTCTCTCTCTCTAAAGAGAGGAGAAAGAGAGAGAAGAGGAGGAGGGGGTCCAGATTTAATTTTAGACCCTGCGTTCTTCTCTTTCTTTTCCCTCTCTAAGAGAGAGGAAAAGAAAGGGAAGAACGCGGGGGGACATATGAAATATCCGATATTTCATATGCAAAAAATATGAATCTCGTACATATATTAGAAACTAAAAAATCAAAAAAAAAGGGGCCGTATCAGGAGCTCACCTCCTTACATAATTAAAAGAAAATAAATTTTAGACGTGGGGCGCTCGTGGAAGGATTATTGTTAGCATCACTCACCTTCTAGTCGTTGAACGTTCTTATTTAACATAGCGGAAGTTCCCTTTGTAGGGAGCCTACCGCTACACTGCTTAAATAAGCTTCGCTTCAAGTTAACTTTATATAAAGTCATTCTTGAAATTCACCCCATTTATTACATATATTTTTCAATATATGAGGACTAACAGTTTTATTGCAATCCCTAGCGTAGCTTTATTCTTTAATCCAAGACCGTTCCTTTCGCGCACAACTTTATCCTTCTGATGTTTAAATTAATAATTCAGATTTGCGGACTAGGCTGTTGTGCTTATATTTAATGTTAAAAAGTATATATATATTTATTGCGTCCCCTTCACTCTTTCATATTACTATCTATTCTAGCCCTTCCTTTTTCCTTCGTTTTCGTCTATTAAAACTAAAAGAGGAAACATGTTGTCTACTAAAATAGGAATAATTTTACATTTTTCTTGATCTGTTCATATTCTGTGCCAATTCCCGTATCGCGTTTAAGCCATCTAAAGTCAGATGTGTCTTTAATTCCATATAATTTGCGCAGCGTTTAAAGTCTTCATAATCTTTAGACTTAACACCTAAAACAGGGTATTCGTCAAAGAAGGGGATGATTTTCTCTGTTATATCACAAAACTTTTGCACCACAAAGTATGAAGCTTCTTTACTATCACGCGAATCTTTACCGACAATACCACAGCCAAAAAAATCTACAAAATTATCCAGTAACTCTTTATCACGACTGTGCTGAGTCACTATAAGTCTTAGTCATGCGCGTTCACCCAACGTAGAAAGAGGCGAATCTTTTAAGTGTACGCTAAAGCACCCATCACCACTCACAAAACCTGCCATTCACGAGGGATCTATTGGAGTCTCGGCCAAATCTTTAGGTACAGTGGGTCTAATTACAGCCACTGTATTAGGAAAAGCTTCCAGATATGTCCCTGTGTTCATGGTTGCTTTTATGTTCACTATTTGTTCTAAACCCTCTTTTGTTAAATGCTTTTTACTTGCAAATAACTCCCATACTTGTTTAAAAAGCATAAAGTCAGATCATTTCTGAGTTCTTAGAGGGTATTTAAGAAAATGTTCAATTATAACACCTAATTCTTTTACTGTATTTACTACATAAGAAGCCTCCTGAGATTTTTCGTGTGTGTAAACCTTACCTACACCAAAAACCTTGGCTATTGCCTCTAATAAAGCCAAATCTTTAATGTGCAAACGAATAGAAAAAACTAGCTCTACAGCTCAACCTACTTTCATTTTTGCCTTTTTAGAGACTCTAACATAAAAACAACCCTCAGCATCTGCAAACCCTGTAATAAATTGACTCATACGGGACTCATCAGAAGAGTAGGGGTTTTTAAAAGATCCTGTGTTTACACTGTCTAATTTCTCACTTAAATTAGAATTGTTTGTATTAATTTTTTTCATGGTTTACATATTCTTTAATATGTGCTCAAATCGGTTGCCTTTAAAGCAAAATAAGAGTGAAATACACAAGGTTCATGCAAGACCTAGCTATACATCAAAAAAAATAATGTCTTGCATGAACGTTGACAGCTGTCACATAAACAGCTGTCCACTTGACCCCCTATAATACAGGACAACTTTACTGCTTCACTGAATATTACTTCCTTTTATTTGAGACTATTTCACATTTAATATTCTTACAATGAAACATAGACTAAGCTGGTTAAACATATTCTCATACATTTCACCAGACTAAGGTATGTTACTTAATATTATTGGTTATTATACACCTACATCTTTTATTTATGCATGCACAAGATTCGAACTTGCAATCGTGAGGATCCGTAGTCCAATGCTTTCCCATTTAGCCAGCATGCGCAAGGTAATTACGGTTACCTTAGCTTCTTTTATCTTCCTTTTTCTGTCTATTCAAAAAGAATAGACAGACAAATGAAGATAAAAGAAGGTCCAAAATTGATTTTTTACTTCTACTATTATAATTAATAGATAGAAGAAACAGGGCAATAAGATAAAAGAAGGTCGGAGCTCGCGCCAGGAAATTCTGACCTTCTTACATATTACTGTCCTCATTTTAAGGTACGCTTTTTCTCATTCCCGCCTGCCTATAGGGCCCACTGAAAGGAAAACAAAAAATAAGTATCCTTTGTTTTCTCCTTCCCTTTTGTGGATTGCCAGTCGAATTACGTCAGTCTGTAAATACAGACTCTGACTAGGTTTGACTTGGCAATCCGCAAACCCTAATATCCCACCCCCCCCCGCACCCCCCCCCTTTTTTATTATTATTTAGAGGGGGGCAGGGAGCAAAGCGCGATTGTTTCGATACAAAGCTGCTTATGGAAAATTTATTTAACCTCTTCCCTCACGGTACTCTTCGCATGCTCAGGTTTGACATTTCAATCAGATTTAACTCCGTACTTTCGTCTCCTTCACATGCTGTTGTAACTTCAAGTTTCCTTTATAACTCACTGTATTTATATTTGTATGTTATTTACAAGAAATACATTTAATTAACAATTACTTATTGTAAAAAGCATTATTTCAAATAACCTCCCTGCTGGCCCCCTGATTTAATAAATAACTAATCCAAGAAGAGAGAAGCCGAAGCTATATGAAATCGGCCACAGCTAATGCGAAAATTTAATGCATAGTTGACTAGAGTGTAGATTTTGCTGCAAAGGGTGACATTATATATATAAATTTTAATAGCCGGCTTTCCCGGTAACTAGAGTACACCTTACAGTATCCTTGCATTCTTGCAAGATACTGAAGAACCGTCTACTCGTTGCTCTTTTACAGACATTGTCTGATTTAGATCCGCGATCACCCATTTTTCTTTCGTCTATCCCTAGTGATATTACCGTACCCTGAGTCATTAATCAGGCCGCCTATAAAGTTTCCTAAATAGGGTTGGTTACTAGGGCTTTAGGGATTCCCCGGAGTTTGGCTCTTTTACACAGAAGTCTAACTGCCTAAGTTAAACCTATTTATGCGTCTTGTGCTAATATGCCCCGCTTACGCGACTGATAGACGTGTAGGTCAGACAGTAAAGCAAGATTAAGCCATTAAACTTGACAAGTAAAAATCAACATCACTTACACTTCGTGCGTCAATTAATTGAAGCCCGAATTTTAAGCAACTAAAAATGTATTACTAGCAGCCTTACATCCCCAAAGAGAAGTTTGGACTAGTTAATAGATTTTATTACAACTATTTTCCATATAGTTAAAATCCTACTTGGTAAAAAAATTAAGTTTCTAACTAAATAGAGAACTAACTGATTAAGTTTATATAATTAATATAAGACATTTGAAATAAGGCAATTATTTAATTACCTTAGACTAATATAATTTTACAATTATATTATTAAATTAAAATAAAAATTAAAATAAGAAAAAAATATTGTTATTTTAATTGCATATGAAATGCAATTTTACAAAGATTAATTTTGGATATACCCAGGTACTCTTTATGGGATCTGTGCCCCGCATAACAACTCTAATTAACTAAAGACGGCTTGCCCGCCAAGGAGTTCTAGCCACCGTACTGTGGTAATTAATGTATAAAAAAATTATCCATCCTCCCTACGATTTTACTCGTTATAGAGCCCGACTGTACATTCGGACGGGCATTTCAGCCCAGCCCCGGCGAACCAGTCTGTAGCGACATATACAACTGCCGACGGTCTTTAACGTGGATGTCATTAACCGTTTTCACCTAACCCTCCACCTTTTCTTTAACGGGAAAAAGGAGAAGGGTACTTTTTCTAAAGCGAAAGAACTGTTTGGTTGTATCCTTCCCCAGTTCCTATTCTTCAATATAATAATATAGCTGAAGCTTATCAACTACAATACACAAATACATAATAACCCACTAACAAAGAGGACCAAAAACCACTATTCTTTTTACAGTATGACCGTTGACCTCTGCTTCAAAAGGAGATTCACCCAGTCTTTTACTTAAAGTTGAATAGTGGCAACCCAGAATATCCGCAGCTTCTTTTAAGCTTTTTACCAACAACTCTTCGCCATCCGTCTTCTTAATGAGATACACGGAGCTTTCATTCTGATAATCTACTTGACCTGTGGTACTATCTATAACACGCCCATCAGGTAAGTATACGGATAGAGGCAAAGCATTCACAAGCATACTCATTTCATTTTCAGATAGTTGTTGTTTGGGAATGCTTCCATTATAGCTAGATAGCCTGAAATCATTTATAGCATGGGATAATTTAACCAATAAAGATTTTAATTCATCATTTTTATGTCCCCCATTATATGTTGTTTTACAAATGATTTTAAAATCGGAGAAATCCAGACCTTTCTTAGATAAAAAATCAAGTCTGTTAAGGAATGGTATGAAATAGTTTTGTAAAATACGCAGGTCACGTATGTCAAAAGTAACTGTCGGTTTACCCTTACCAACAGCTTTTTTATGAGTTACACTCATTACAGATGAATTTTTAATTTGCCATAGCGAATACTGATCAAAACCTAAGTTATTCTCAAGATACTCTTTAATCTTAACTAAAAGAGGCTCTTGGGCTGCTGTCAATAAAATCTGGAAACCAGGTCTTATAGGATTTCTTCTTAAGTAGAATGACCCCTCACCTTCTATTAAACCTAAAAGCCAATAAGGGGTTATTTTTACAACATGATCAAAAGGCATACTAAAGTCAGTACGACCTGTATTAATACCTTCGTATAACTCAAGTATGTCATGTCTCATTTCATCGGTCAGTGAACCTGAACGGCCAAAGTATAAATTAAAGGCTTTAATAAAATCCAAGTAGTCTAAATATTTAATACCATTTAATTTATATTTATCAAAAATAGCTAATAAGAGACGTAAATCCTTTTCATTTCCTACAATAAAACTGCAAGAATTACTTTTCTCACGAAGATTAACAGTACCCACACCCAAAGAATCGCGAATGTAAAATAATAAATTTTTATCGTCGATGTGAAGATGGATTTCGAACTCAAAAGAAAAGCTGTGGACCTGAGATTTACCACGGTATCTAGGTTTGGGATGTTGAATATTTGTTATTATAAAAAACAAAAAATTTAGACAATAGACAAAATTACCTAGTGGCTAGCCTAGACAAAGGGGATATAAGCAGAGTTAAAAATGGTTTTCACCTAACGAAGCTACAGCGAAGCAGTTGCTTAATCCTTTTTTTTTATCTGATAACGACCTTTTATGACAAAGCAATCCATTTTCCTTATACGCCCAGAAATAACAGGACTTGATACCCCAATAGCCTTGGCTGCCTTTTTCATAGAGCTATAAATAGTAGTTTCATTCGTTTCTAAATCAAGGACCTCAATAGCTACACCAGCTAAATTTTTTACGATATCAGCCGGAGGAGTTTTTCCAAACATGTGATGATTCTCACCTTTATTTGCCGCACTAATTTTATTTTTAGTCTCTTCTGAAAGGCTTTTTCCAAAATTGAAGTGGGCTTTTCCACTTAAAGCCTTACTAATTTTAGCTTTAGTGTTTTCAGAATGACTTTTACCAAAAAGCGGATGTTTATCATCTTGGCGATCTGTACTCATTTTAGCTTTAGTCTCTTCTGAATGCCGGAACCCTAATAAGGACCCCGCAATCTTTAATATGTTATATTCTGGATTAAAAAGATCTATGTAATATTGTTCTCTTTCAATTAACAATGAAAGCTCACAATATTCTAGGATTTCTAATTTAAAATTACCATAACCATTTTTTAACATACTTGCATAAACCACACTTTTCCCTTGTTTTAACTGACACTTTAAAAAATTTGGTGAAGAATAGTCCCATAATCTATCGGATAAATTTACTGCGCTACCTATATATGATTTCCCAGTAACTTTATTAATAAAGCGATATATTCCACTTTTATCTTTATTGTCTTTAAGAATTTCTTCTCTTTGAACAGAAAAATCTTCATATGTTCGGCAGGGTATTGAAGGAGTAGCAGCTATTATTAAATTATTATTATTATTATTCATTGTTTAAATTTTATATCGTTCTAGTTTAGTTAGTTGAGTTATACATAATTCAGGCAGCTGACCCTTACCCCCACCCCCCCTCTGGTAGCTCGAACCTGAATTTAACCTTAATATTACGTATTTATATTAATCCACTCTTAATAGATAAATAGAGTATTAGACTAGAAAGTTTAAGTTTTTCGACTATAGGCTATATTAAGCTATAGCTGATATTTAGATAATCACAAAGTGTACAAAGTGTAACACCTTATCATTATAAGTTATATATCGCTTAGGTAATACGCCCGATTTAGGTAAGGATAACCACCGTTATCCTCACAATATGACTTACCTACATTTAACATTTAAACATAGGGCCTAGTTGTTCCGCTCCTTTCAACCCCCTGTGTGGGCATTATATATATATGCCATGCCATTCTTGGCATGGCATATATATATATTGTTTAGGTCCAACCAAGCTTCTCCTTCTCTTCTTTTTTTTCTTATTTAAATAAAAAAAAATAAAAAAAAGAGGAAAATCCCACAAATCATTGATGAAAGACATCTTTCTTATCCATAGTACCCAAAGTATCCTTTGTTTCGAATATTGGAGCACTACTAAAGAAAGTACGACGTAAACAAGTACCAGAACAAGCATTAAGGGAATGCAAAAAGAAAGAGTGGGAAGAAAAATAGTTCAAATATCTAAAAATCATTGTGACGGTATATATATATTGAAGTAACTGAAAAGTGTCCGCTATTAAGGTAACTCCATGACAGATTCTAAATTTCTCCTTCTTTCCTTCCTACGTACGACCAAAAGTTCTCGCAGTCTAATGTCTAAAGACTTGTCGTAGTGTTAGTACCTAAGCTCAATGAGGGCCTTTTATCCCCACATGGCACACACCTGTAATCAATGTATACTTCTTGCCACCACACACCCTATCCTTCGTCACCTTTATGGAAGGTCCAGTTTCGTTAATGTGGTTGTTCCAGATTTTTTCAACCAACTGAAGAGATACAACATTGAAATTTAACAATCTGTAATTTCATATCTATAATGGGAAAATTTCCAGGGACTCCAACTTCCAAGTAGTTACTAGGGTGTTCCGCAGGTGTATAGATCAGAGAGGTGTCAGCACTCTACCTATACCTGGGTCTCGAAACCCGCCCTCTGGACTCCTCCCTAGCCTACCTGGAAGCCAGCATCCTAAGATATAACAAAGTAAATAGGCATTGTCTTTAGCTTAATATACTAAGCTAAATAAGACAAAGTTAAAGCAAAGAATAGAAACGTATGTAACTATGCAAAACTAATACGTGAAGAAGAGACATGTGTAAGGCGAAGACCAATAGACTGCAGAAAAAAAAGAAACAAATTAACCAATGTAAAGCTAAAACAAAACCTACCCCCCTCCTCTCTCTCTCTTAAAGAGAGAGAGAGGGGGAGGGTACTTCCCCAATATGAAAGCCAATATGCGAATTTGTATTTATGTATTATATATTTTATATTAAATAACAGAGTATTAAACCCTATTAACTTTAGAGTTGGATTTAAACCAACGCAGCCTAACCCCTTTAGGAACAAAAAAAGGGGGTGTACGTAAGGACTGCCACCTAGCCGTTGTTCCTTTAACACTAGTGAATATAAAATATATTCACCCTTCTTGCATGGGTTATTACACCCAAGCAAAATTTTTCATGATAATAAAAGTCACTTCCCACTTTAAGAGGGAAGGGAGAACTTAATCGTTCCCAGCTATATGATAGACTCCAGTAAAGGTGTTTCAATTTTATCTAAACCAATTACCTTATACACTAAAACTTGTCCGATCATATGCAATAACTAGCAACAGTAAAGCTGCATCAATTTGTTAACATAATGACTCTTTATTCATTATTTCAGTAACTCACGCTACTGTTCAGACTATGTCATCGAACATTCCTCCCTTCGTGATATTTTTGTTCTTTAAGTTCTATTAAATCCTTAATAGAAATTAAAAAAACTATCAAATAACAAGAAAAAAGGAAATGAACGCCGAATGTTCGTGTCAGGATTATTGTTGGGATACTCACCTATTAGTCGTTGAACCTTCATGATACTAAAATTTCCCTTCTCATGCTTGGCTGCAAATTTTCTGAAACATATTCGTTCAGAAGTTTTTGCAATTTATTCGGTTTAAAGACCCCATGCAACCAAGTAGGTATAACCTACAAAATTATGACGAAGGCTCAATGGTAAAACCAGACCGGTCTAAGGTTATCTACTAATCCACTTCGATTTTATTACACGGGTATAGTTCTCACTTGCAAAGCAAGTCTCTTTGTGATAGGGAAGAGATGCCTTCTCGGAGTGCCTAGTAAAATTATTAATGTATTAATATCTGGCAACCCCCCCTCCTCTCCCCCCCCCCCCCTTTATTTTTTTTTTTTTT
>Ga0247807_10000590_pt1 | contig 22672 bp, 23 predicted proteins | sample UWRJL074202C1_FD_179931 | JGI IMG/M metagenome (GOLD analysis project Ga0247807, IMG submission 179931) | Plant litter microbial communities from Arlington Agricultural Research Station in Wisconsin, United States - UWRJ-L074-202C-1 | ecosystem: Environmental > Terrestrial > Plant litter >...
GTGGTGACGTTCGGTGTTCGGGTGCTTGCGGTGCTGTTCAAGTGGAGCCTGCCCGAGCAGCGGCACATCCAGCGCATCCCGAGCCTGCGGCGGCGCGCGCGCTGAGGTGCGGCCGGGTGCAGGGGCGTCCGGGGGCGGGGGTTTCGGAAATTCAGGAGTTTGGTCGGCCCGAGCACCCGTAACCCGGCTGGGAGCACCCGTACGCGACCAAAGTCCTGAATTTCCACACGCACCGCACCCGCGACACGGCGAACGCCCCCGGCCCGGAGGTCGGGGGCGTTCGGCGGTGACTCGGTGACTAGACGGAGGCGAGCTCGCGGTCGCCGGTCGAGCTGCGCACCGCACGGTTGACCGCGGAGACGACGGCCTTGAGCGAGGCCGTCGAGATGTCGGCGTCGATGCCCACACCCCAGAGCCGCACACCGTTGACGTTGAGCTCGACGTAGGCCGCCGCGAGGGCGTCGCCGCCGGCGCTGAGCGCGTGCTCCACGTAGTCGTACAGCTTCACCTCGATGCCCTGCTCGGCCATGATGTTGAGGAACGCGGCGATGGGACCGTTGCCGGTCGATTCGGCCGACGTGTTCTCCTCCCCGACGCGCAACTCGATCTGCAGCGCGACCTCGCCCGACAGGTCGCTCGCCGTGCGGGTGCGGGTGAGCTCGAAGTGTCCCCACTTGTCCTCGGGACGCGTGGCCGGAGCGGGCAGGTACTCGTCCTGGAAGATCTCCCAGATCGCCGCGCTCGTGACCTCGCCGCCCTCGGCATCGGTCTTCGCCTGCACCACGCCGCTGAACTCGATCTGCAGCTTGCGGGGAAGGTCGAGCGCGTGGTCCGTCTTGAGCAGGTAGGCGACGCCGCCCTTGCCGGACTGCGAGTTCACCCGAACGACGGCTTCGTAGCCGCGTCCGACGTCCTTGGGGTCGATCGGCAGGTAGGGAACGGCCCAGACGAGCTCGTCCACCGTCTTTCCCTGAGCCTTGGCGTCGGCCTCCATGGCCTCGAAACCCTTCTTGATGGCGTCCTGGTGCGATCCGCTGAATGCCGTGTAGACGAGATCTCCGGCCCATGGGCTGCGCTCGTGCACCTTGAGCTGGTTGCAGTACTCGGCGGTTCGCTTGATCTCGTCCAGGTCGCTGAAGTCGATCTGCGGGTCGATCCCCTGCGTGAACAGGTTGAGCCCCAGCGCGACGAGGTCGACGTTGCCGGTGCGCTCGCCGTTGCCGAACAGGCAGCCCTCGATGCGGTCCGCGCCCGCCATGTAGCCCAGCTCGGCAGCGGCGATGCCTGTGCCGCGGTCATTGTGCGGGTGAAGAGACAGGATGACGTTCTCGCGGTGCGCGAGCCTGCGGGACATCCACTCGATGGAGTCGGCGTACACGTTGGGGGTCGCCATCTCTACCGTCGCCGGCAGGTTGATGATCACCTTGCGGTCGGGTGTCGGCTCGAACACCTCGATGACCTCGTTGCAGACCTCGAGCGCGAACTCCAGCTCGGTTCCGGTGTAGCTCTCCGGCGAGTACTCGTAGAAGACCTGGGTGCCGGGGATCGTGGCCTCGGCCGCGCGGCACAGGCGCGCGCCCTCGAGCGCGATGTCCTTGATGCCCTGGCGGTCGGTGCGGAACACGACATCCCGCTGCAGCACACTCGTCGAGTTGTAGAGGTGCACGATCGCCTTCGACGCGCCCGCGATCGACTCGTAGGTGCGGTTGATGAGGTGCTCGCGGGCCTGGGTCAGCACCTGGATGGTGACGTCATCCGGAATCGCGTTCTCTTCGATGAGACTGCGCACGAAATCGAAGTCGGTCTGGCTCGCGCTGGGGAACCCGACCTCGATCTCCTTGTAGCCCATCTTCACGAGCAGGTCGAACATGATCCGCTTGCGCTCGGGGCTCATCGGGTCGATGAGGGCCTGGTTGCCGTCGCGCAGGTCGACGGCGCACCAGCGCGGCGCCTCGGTGATGCGCTTGGTGGGCCAGGTGCGGTCGGGCAGGTCCACGGTCAACTGCTCGTGGTACGGACGGTACTTGTGGATCGGCATTGCAGAAGCCGACTGGTTGTTCTTCATGATCTCTTGTCTCTCGCGTGATGTTCGTGGGTCAAGCCATAGACGAACTCCGCGACGAGTGAGGCCTGGGGTTAGGACTCGTCGCGGCAGCTAAGAAGGAGCAGACCGAACATGCTCTCAGGCTAGCACCGTGTCGGAAATTCAGGGAAACCGTTGTACCCCGGGCGTGAAACCGGGGGTACAGCGGCCCCTGCGCGCAAGAGTCCTGAATTTCCGAAGGGAGGTGCGGGCTACTCGACGGCCAGGGCCGCGACCGGCGCGATGCGGGTGGCGCGGCGCGAGGGTCCGACCGAGGCGCTCACGGTGAGGATCCCGGCCAGCACGACCACGCCGGCGAGGAACACGAGCGGGATACCCGGCACCACGATCCCGGGCGACCCGTTGATGCTGCCGAGCAGCGACTGCGCCCCGGCCCAGCCGTAGAACGTGCCGAGCACGAGCCCGACCAGTACCGACGCGAGGGTGAGTTGGGCGCTCTCCGCGAGGATCATCGACCGGACCTGCTTCGCCGTGAAGCCGAGCGCACGCAGCAGTCCCAGCTCCCGCGTGCGCTGCAGCACGCTGAGCGACAGGTTGTTCACCATGCCCACCGCCGCGATCACGGCGCTGAACCCGACGAGCACCGAGAAGATGATCACGGTCAGCAGCAGGCTCTCGTCGATCCCCGCGTAGTACGTCGGGTTGTTCGCCTGCGCCGCGTAGAGCATGTTCTGGTAGCTCTGCAGGGCGACGGCGAACATGGTCACGAGGGTGACGCCGATGACGAGGCCGATGGTGGTTCGGGATGACCTCTCGGGGTACCGCACCGCGTTCTCCGCGGCCAGGCGCGAGGAGGCGCTCGACCCGAGCAGCCGTCCGACGAGCCGCAGCGCGGGAGGCATCACGAGGTGCGCGCCCATCACGAGCCCGGTGAAGGAGAGGAGCCCTCCGACGATGCCGAGCAGCACGGCAAGCGGAGTGAGCAGGCCGAGGAACGTCGAGAGCACCAGGATCGCGATCCCGACCGCGAAGAGCGCGATGGCTGCCGCCGAACGACCCTTCGAGGCGGAGGCCTCCTCTCGATTGTGCTCGGTCGCGGCGCCGACGGCCTGCATGGGCGAGACGACGAGCACCCGGCGCGATCCGACCCACGAGGCGAGCCAGGTGGTGAGCACGACGGTGAGTACGGGAAGCACGAGCGAGAAGTCCGCGTAGCTGAACTCGACCTCGCCGGGGATGACGTTGATGGCCTGTCCGCCCTCGACCGTGCCAACGGTCACGAGGGTGCCGACGACGGCGCCGACCACGGATCCGATCACCCCGACCAGCAGTCCTTCACGGGCGACCGCGGAGCGCTGGGCTCGTGCGCTCGACCCGATGAGACGCATCAGCGCGATCGTGCGGGTGCGTCCGGCGATGATCGTCGAGAACGTGTTCGAGGTGACGACGGCGCCGGTGTAGACGGCGATCGCGATGAAGACCCACGCGATGAAGCCCAGGAAGAAGGCGACGGTATCGCTGGAACCGGTGACGTCATCCGCCCTGATCAGCGTCGTGAGCACCCCGAAGAACTGCAGCACCGCCACGCCGAATGCGCTGCTCAGTGCCGCGACGAGGATGCTCGGCGTGTGCTCGCGCAGGCTGAAGCCCCTCATGCGCGCTGCTCCATCCCCAGCATGTAGCTGCTGATGTCCTCGGCGCTCGAGCGCGCGCGGTCGTCGACGACGCGGCCGTCGGCGAGGAACAGGATGCGGTCCGCGTAGGAGGCGGCGATCGGGTCGTGGGTGACCATCGCGATGCTCTGGCCGTACTCCTTGCTCGCGGTGGCGAGCAGGGTGAGCACTTCACGGCTCGTGCGGGAGTCGAGGTTTCCGGTGGGCTCGTCGGCGAAGACGAGGTCGGGGCGGGTGGCGAGGGCGCGGGCGATGGCCACGCGCTGCTGCTGCCCGCCGGAGAGCTCGTGCGGGCGGTGCCCGAGCCGGTCGCGCAGCCCGAGGGAGGTGATGAGCTGGTCGATCCAGGCCCGCTCCTGCGTGGAGGGCTTGCGGCTGTCGAGCTCGAACGGCAGGAGGATGTTGCCCTCGATGTCGAGCGTCGGCACGAGGTTGAAGGACTGGAAGACGAAGCCGATGCGACGACGGCGCAGGATCGTGAGGGCGCTGTCGTCGAGGGAGGTGATGTCGGTCTCGCCGAGGAAGACGCGGCCGGAGCTGACCGAGTCGAGGCCGGCCATGATGTGCATCAGCGTGGACTTGCCGGAACCCGAGGGGCCCATGATCGCCGTGAACTCGCCGCGGCGGATTCCGAGCGACACCTCGCTGAGCGCCGAGACCGTGTTCCCCGCCGTGCCGTAGGACTTGCTGAGGGATTCGACCCGGGCGACGAGGCCGGAGTCTGTTGATGTGTTTTCCATGACTCCAACGCTACGAAGCGACGGGATGACGTGAATCCGGCGCAAGGCCCGAGCCGCTACATCCCGAGGATGACGTTCAGTCGGTCAACCGGTTCTCGTAGGCGTAGACGACCAGCTGCACGCGGTCGCGCAGGCCGAGTTTTCCGAGCACCCGGCTGATGTGGGTCTTGACCGTCGCCTCGCTGAGGAACTCGGTCGCGGCGATCTCCGCGTTGCTGAGTCCGCGCGCGGCGAGCAGGAATATCTCCCGCTCGCGCGAGGTGAGGTGGGTGAAGTCGTCGGGTTCCGCGGCGGATCCCTGGTGCGAGTCGAAGTGCTCGAACAGCTCTCGCGTGGCCGCCGCGGCGATCACCGCGGTGCCGGCGTGCACGGTGCGGATCGCGGAGAGCAGGAACTCGGGATCCGCATCCTTGAGGAGGAAGCCGCTCGCTCCCCCGCGGATGGCGCGCGTCGCCGCCTCGTCGAGGTCGAACGTGGTGAGCACGATGATGCGCGGGGGCGTTCCGCCGCGGGCCTCCGCTGCCGACAGGATCGCGCGGGTCGACTCGATGCCGTCCATGACGGGCATACGGATGTCCATGAGGATGACGTCGGGCTTGTGCTCGGCCGCCATCGCGATGCCCTCGACGCCGTTGCCTGCCTCGCCGACGAACTCGAGGTCGGGCTGGGAGGAGACGAGCATGCGGATTCCCGCCCGGAACAGCGCCTGGTCGTCGACGAGGCCGACGCGGATGGTTGTGCTCATGCCCTGATCTCCTGCTGGTTGGTGGGAACGGACGCCGTGACCACAAAACGCTGGCCCGTGGGCTCGGCCGTGAGCCAGCCTCCCACGAGTGCGGCGCGTTCGCGCATTCCGGCGAGACCGTGCCCGAGGCTCACGGTCGGTACCGTGCCCTCGATGGTGTTCTCGATCGCGACGTCGACGCTCGACGGCGCCCAGTCGAAGCGGATCGTCACGGAGCGGTTGCTGTCACCGTGGCGCAGCGCGTTCGTGAGCGCCTCCTGCACGATGCGGTAGAGGGCGAGCTGCTGTCCGGTGCCGAGGAAGCGGGGGGTGCCGGTCTCGGTGAAGTCGATCGTGAGACCGGATGCGCGCATCTGTTCGAGCAGTCGGTCGAGGTCGGCCAGAACGGGCTGCGGTCCGTCGCCCTCGCTGTAGCGCAGCTGGCTCAGCAGCAGGCGCACGTCGGCGAGGGCTTCGCGTGCGGTAGTGGAGATCGCGATGAGCGACTCGTCCACGGCCTCGGGGTTCGCGGCTCGGGCGTAGCGCGCGCCGTCGGCCTGGGCTACCACGACGGCGAGCGAGTGGGCGACGACGTCGTGCATGTCGCGGGCTATGCGGTTGCGCTCCTGCTCGACGATGACCACCTGCTCCGCGACCTGTCGGGCCGCGCTGCTCTCCCGGGTGCGGATGACCGCTCGCACGAGCAGGCCGAGCAGCCACGGGGCGCCGAGGGCGGTGAGCAGCGCGCCGAAGAGCACGGCGAACTGCGCGACGAGCAGGGGAAGGTCGCTCCAGCCGAGCAGGGTGACCGAGACGCCCATGCCGGATCCGCCGAGCGCGAGGTAGGCGGCCGCGATGAAGGATCCGATGCCGACCGAGCCGAGGCCCACCCAGCGGATGACGCGTCCGCCGTAAGCCGAGGTCGTGTAGAGCACCATCAGCGTCGCCACGTTGTACAGGTTCGGGTACAGGCCGAGCGACATCTGGGCGAGGGAGAAGAACCACGCGATGGCCAGCGCGAGAGCGGGGCTGATCCGACGCACACCGAGCGCCGCGGCGTAGCCGAGGATCACGACGTAGCCGATGGGGCCGATGTTCGACTGGTTGGTCTCGAGAACGGCGATGCCGCAGAGCAGGTACGCGAGCGCCAGTGCGATGTCGATCACATACTGGTGCGGGCGCAGAACTCGGAACATGGTACCCACGCTAGGTGTCACGAGCCGGGTTCGCGACGATTCGGCGCGCTAATCAGCACTGCGGCGTGAAAGATCATCCCGAAGGAGGACGGGACGGGCTAGAAGCCCAGCCGGCCCAGCTGGCGGGCGTCGCGCTGCCATTCCTTGGCCACCTTGACCCGCATCGACAGGAACACCTGCTTGCCGACGAGCTTCTCGATCTCCTTGCGGGCGCGGGCGCCGACATCCTGGAGCCGCTCGCCCTGGTGGCCGATGATGATGCCCTTCTGGCTGTCGCGCTCGACGAACAGGTTGGCGTAGATCTCGACGAGGTCCTTGTCGTCGCGATCGATCATGTCGTCGATGGTGATCGCGATCGAGTGCGGCAGTTCGTCCTGCACACCCTCGAGGGCGGCCTCGCGGATCAACTCGCTGATGCGCGCCTCGAGTCCCTCGTCGGTGACGGCATCCGACGGGTAGAGCGCCGCGGAGAGAGGCATCAGCCCGATGAGCTGCGTGGTCAGGATGTCGAGCTGGATGTTGCTGGTCGCCGAGATCGGGATGATCGCCTCCCAGTCGTCGCGCAGCGCGGAGATCGCGAGCAACTGCTCGGCGACGGCGGGACGCGATGCGGCATCGATCTTCGTGACGATGGCCACTTTCTTCGCCCGGGGGAAGGAGTCGAGCTGCTCGCTGATGAACCGGTCGCCCGGGCCGAGCTTCTCGTTGGCCGGCAGGCAGAGACCGACGACGTCGACGTCGCCGAGGGTGGTCTGCACGATGCTGTTGAGCCGCTCCCCCAGCAGGGTGCGCGGGCGGTGCATCCCGGGGGTGTCGACGACGACGAGCTGGCCGCTGCTCTTGTGCACGATGCCGCGGATGGCGCGGCGCGTGGTCTGCGGCTTCGAGGAGGTGATCGCCACCTTCTCGCCGACGAGGGCGTTGGTGAGCGTCGACTTGCCGACGTTGGGGCGCCCGACAAAGGACACAAAACCGGCCCGGAACTCTGGTTCGTCGGTCATGGTGTGCTCGTTTCTGTTGCGGGAGAGTCGTGGGAATCGGAGGGAGGGAACGACGCCTGCGCGTCGATGAGCGCCTGGTCGCGCTCGACGAGCACCGTGCTGAGCCGGCGGCGACGGCCCTCCGTGCGGTCGGCGCGCAGCACGAGGCCGGAGACGGTCGCGGTCGAGCCGACGACGGGCAGGCGCCCGAGGGTCTTGGTGAGCAGCCCGCCGACCGAGTCGACCTCGTCGTCGTCGAGCTCGATGCCGAACAGGTCGCCCAGTTCGTCGACCGGCAACCGGGCGCTCACGCGGTACTGGCCGTTGCCCAGGTCCTCGTATTCGGCCAGGTCGTGGTCGTACTCGTCGGAGATGTCGCCGACGAGCTCCTCGATGATGTCCTCGAGGGTGACGAGGCCGGCGATGCCGCCGTACTCATCCACCACCATCGCCAGGTGATTGGAATCGAGCTGCATCTGGCGCAGCAGGCTGTCGGCCTTCTGCGACTCCGGGGCGAACAGTGCGGGCCGCGCGAGTTCGGAGGCGGTGATCTGCTCGGCGCCGAGCGGACGCTCGTAGTGCAGGCGGGCGACGTCACGCAGGTAGAGCACGCCGAGGATCTCGTCGATGTCCTCGCCGATGACGGGCAGTCGCGAGACTCCGGTGCGCAGGAACAGTCCCATGGCCGTGCCGATCGTCGCGTCGTTCTCGATCGTGACCATGTCGGTGCGCGGGATCATGATCTCGCGGGCGACCGTGTCGCTGAATTCGAAGATCGAGTGGATGAGCTCGCGATCGTCCTCCTCGAGCACCTCCAGTTCGGTCGCCTCGTCGACCATGCTGAGCAGTTGTTCCTCGCTCGAGAAGGTCGCGGTCTTCGGGCGCCCGGGCGTCACCCGGTTGCCGACGGCGACGAGAGCGTTGGCTATCGGGCCGAGGAACAGGCGGATGCCGCGGATGAGCGGTGCGGTGAACCGGATGATGCCGCGCGAGTGCGCCCGTCCCACGCTGCGCGGGCTCGACCCGACCAGCACGAACGAGGCCGCGGTCATGATGAGAGCGCTGAACAGCAGCGCGATCCACCAGGTGTCGGGGAAGGAGTAGGCGAAGGTCAGCGAGACGAGCACCGCGGCCGTGGTCTCCGACACCACGCGCATGAAGTTGATGGCATTGAGGTGGGTGCCGACGTCGTTGGAGATCGCGAGCAGCGACCGCTTCGAGCGGCTCCCGCTGGCGAGGTCGACGAGGTCGGTGCGGCTCAGCACCGACAGCGCCGAGTCGGCGGCGGCGAGCAGCCCACCGAAGAGCACGAGCAGTGCCGCGACGGTGACGAAGACGGGGATCATGCGGAAACTACCGTCGTTTCTCGGCGAGGGCGAAGCCGAGGAGGATGTCGCGCTGGATGCCGAACATCTCCTTCTCCTCGTCGGGCTCCGCGTGGTCGAAGCCGAGCAGGTGCAGCAGGCCGTGGGTGGTCAGCAGCAACAGTTCGTCGAGGGTCGAGTGACCGGCCGTCTCGGCCTGGGCGATGGCGACCTGCGGGCAGAGCACGATGTCCCCGAGGAGACCGGCGGGGGTGATCGCCTCGTCGCTACCCGGGCGCAGCTCGTCCATCGGGAAGCTGAGCACGTCGGTGGGACCCGGCTCGTCCATCCACTGCACGTGGAGCTGCTCCATGGCGGCCTCGTCGACGAGCACGATGGCGAGCTCGGCGTCCTGGTGCACGCGCATCTCGTCGAGCGCAAAGCTCACGAGCCGCTGGAGGGCGGGCTCATCCACCGCGATCTCTGATTCGTTGTTGATCTCTACCGACATGTCATCGTCTCCAGCCGCGTGGCTTGTTGGGCCGCGGCGCGCGATCGTACTCGCGCGCCTGCTTCTCGGCATCGAACGTGGTATAGGCGTCGACGATCTGGCCGACGAGGGTATGGCGCACGACGTCTGCACTGGTCAGTCGCGAGAAGTGGATGTCGTCGATCGTCGACAGCACGCGCGTCACCAACTGCAGGCCGCTGGCTCCGACGGGCAGGTCGACCTGGGTCACGTCGCCGGTCACCACCATCTTCGAACCGAAGCCGAGACGGGTGAGGAACATCTTCATCTGCTCGGGGCTGGTGTTCTGCGCCTCGTCGAGGATGATGAACGCGTTGTTGAGTGTGCGGCCGCGCATGTAGGCGAGTGGGGCGACTTCGACGGTCCCCGCCGCGAGCAGCTTGGGAACGATCTCGGGGTCCATCATCTCGTTGAGCGCGTCGTAGAGAGGGCGCAGGTACGGGTCGATCTTGTCGGTGAGCGAGCCGGGCAGGAAGCCGAGCCGCTCACCCGCCTCGACGGCCGGACGGGTCAGGATGATCCGCTCGACCTCCTTGCGCTGCAGTGCCTGCACGGCCTTCGCCATGGCGAGGTAGGTCTTGCCGGTTCCGGCCGGGCCGATGCCGAACACGATCGTGTTCTCGTCGATCGCGTCGACGTACTCCTTCTGGCCGAGCGTCTTCGGGCGCACGCTCTTGCCGCGGCTGGTGAGGATCGCCTGGCTGAGCAGTTCGGCGGGGCTGCCGGACTTCTCGCGCAGGATCCGCGCCGCCTGGGTGACCTCGGTCGCTTCGAGGTCCTGGCCGTTCTGTACCATCTGGATGAGCTCCTCGACCAGTTCCCTGGCCGCGTGTAGTTGGTCGCCCGCCTCGGTGGCATCGGAGGCGGCTGTCATGGTGATCCGGTTGCCGCGCACCAGCACGGAGACGAGCGGGAACTGCTTTTCGACGGTGCGGAGCAGGCGGTCCTGGGGACCGAGCAGCCGTACCATCGCGACACCGTCCACCTCCACGTCGATTCGGTCGAATCCGGGGATCGGGCTGCTGTCGCTACTCGGCAAGGGTGCCTTCCTGCAGTGCCCCGCTCAGCACGTGGGCGTGGACGTGGAATACGGTCTGTCCGGCGCTCTCACCGGAGTTGAAGACCAGGCGGTACTCGCCGTTGGAGTGCTCGGCGGCCAGGTCGTTCGCTGTCGCCACGATCTCGGCCAGCAGGGCCGGGTCGCCCGCCGCGAGCTCCGCGACGTTCGCGAACTCCTCGGTCTTCGGCACAACGAGCAGGTGCACGGGAGCCTGGGGCGCGATGTCGCGGAAGGCGATGACCCGGTCTGACTCGAAGACGATGTCGGCCGGAACCTCGCGCGCGATGATTCGGCTGAAGATGGACATGAGTACAGCTTAAACGGTGACCCGCTACCAGCGCGCGAGTTTCGCGCTCAGCACAGCGATCGCTGCGGGACCCGCGGTCGAGGTGCGCAGCACTCCATCCCCGAGACGGACGAGGGATGCCCCGGCCGCGACCAGCGCGTCCAGCTCGTGTGGCGCGATCCCACCCTCCGGCCCCACGACTAGCACCACGTCGCGGTCGTCGAGCTCCACGGCGGTGAGCGCTTCCTCCGCCGTCGGTTCGAGCACGAGGACCCGGGTGTGCGCGGCGAGCTTCGCGAGCTGGTTGGTGCTGACCAGGTCGAGCACGTCGGGCAGCCAGGCGCGGATCGACTGCTTGGTGGCCTCGCGGGTGATCGCCGACCAGCGGTCGTGCCCCTTGGCGATCTTGTTGCCCTCCCACCGGGAGATGGAGCGCGCCGCGGTCCACGGGATCACCGCATCCACGCCGAGTTCGGTGGACACCTGCACGGCGAGCTCGTCGCGGTCGCCCTTCGCGAGCGCCTGGGCCAGCACGATCGCGGGGCCGGGGCGCGGGACATCCCGAACCTCGGCGACCTCGATCGCGAGCTCGGTGTGCTCGGCCGTCACCACCTGCCCGGTCGCGATGAGGCCCCGACCGTTGCCGATCGAGACGGTCTCGCCGACCGCGAGCCGGCTCACCGTGACGGCGTGCCGCGCCTCGGCGCCGTCGATGGAGACCCGGTCGCCGACGGCAGCCGCGTCGATCAGTTCATTGAGATAGAAGTGGGCCATGAGTGACTAGACGTGCAGGAACCTGTCGCGCAGTTTCGCGAAGAGCCCCTGCTGGAACTCGGCGAGCTGCGGCGACCTGGCCTTGTACGTGCTCGCGAACTGGCGCAGCAGCTCCTGCTCCTTGGCGTTCAGCTTGGTGGGAGTGAGCACCTGCACGCCGATCTTGAGGTCGCCACGACCGTTGCCGCGCAGCCGCGAGATGCCGCGGTCCTTGAGGGTCACGACCTCCGCGCTCTGCGTGCCGGGCTTGATCTCGAGCTCGATCGGTCCGTCGAGCCCCGGGAACTTGGCGAGGGTGCCCAGCACGGCGTCGGCCATGCTGATCTCGAGCGTCGCGAGCAGGTCGTCGCCGTTGCGGCTGAAGATGTCGTTGTGCTTGACCTTGATCTCGAGGAACAGGTCTCCGTGCGGACCGCCTGCGGGGCCGATCTCGCCCTGGCCGGGCAGCTGGAGGCGAAGTCCGGTGTCGACTCCCGCGGGGATGTCCACGGTCATCTTGCGCGTCGCGCGCACACGACCCTGTCCCGCACAGGTCGGGCAGGGGCTCGGGATGACGGTACCGAACCCGCGGCAGGTACCGCAGGGGCTCGACGTCATGATGTTGCCGAGGAGGCTGCGCACCGCGCGCTGGATCTGGCCGGAGCCGTGGCAGATGTCGCAGACCACCGCGCGGGTGCCGGGTGCGCAGCAGCTGCCCTCACACGCGTCGCAGAGTACGGCCGTGGCGACCTCGAGGTCGCGCTTCGTGCCGAAGATGACCTCGTCGAGGTCGACCTCGACGCGCAGCAGGGCGTCGCCGCCGCGCTCCTTGCGCGAGCGGGGAGCAGCACCGCTGCCGCCGCCGCCCGGGGCCGCGGCTCCGAAGAAGGCCTCGAAGATGTCGCCGAAGCCCGCCGCGCCGCCACCGCCGCCGAAGCCCGCGTTCGGGCCGAGGTCGTACTCCTCGCGCTGGCGCGCGTCACTCAGCACGTCATAGGCGTGCGTCACCGACTTGAAGCGGTCTGACGCGTCCTCACTCGGGTTCACATCCGGGTGGAACTCGCGCGCGAGACGGCGATACGCCTTCTTGATCTCGTCAGCCGTCGCGGTTCGTTCGACGCCGAGTGTCTCGTAGTGGTCTGCCACGTTATCCGTTATCCCTCAGTTGATGTTTCAGTCTTCGCCCAACAGGCGGGTCAGGTAGCGAGCTACCGCCCGCACTGCTGCCATGTTGTTCGAGTAGTCCATGCGTGTGGGGCCGAGTACGCCCAGTCTCGCGATCGCGGTTCCGGATGACCCGTACCCGCTGCTCAGCACCGAGGTCTCCCCCAGTCCGAACTCGGCGTTCTCGCGGCCGATGCTGACCGCGACGCCGTGCTGGTCCCCGCTGTGCCGGTCGGTACCGACCTCGCCGAAGAGGCGCAGCAGGGTGACCTGCTCTTCGATCGCCTCGAGAACAGGGTAGATGCTGCCGCTGAAGTCTTCCTCGGTGCGCACCAGGTTGGCGGCACCGGCCATGACGAGTCGGTCCTGGCGGTTCTCGGCGGCCTGCTCGATGAGGCTCGTGACGACACGATCCACGATCGGGCGCTGGTCCTGGCCGAACTGCTCGGGCAGCGCGGCGAGGGCGGTCGTTGCATCCGCGAGGCCGAGGCCGCCGATGCCGGCGTTCAGGCGCGTGCGCAGGCTCGACAGCAGCTCGTCATCGAGGTCGGCCGGGAGCTCGATGTTGCGCTGTTCGACGCGGCCGGTGTCGGTGATGAACACGCTCATCAGCTTGCGCGGGGCGAGGGGCACGAGCTCGACGTGGCGCACCTTGGAGCGCGTGAGCGAGGGGTACTGCACGAGTGCAACCTGGTGGGTGAGCTGCGAGAGCAGGCGCACCGTGCGGCTGAGCACGTCGTCGAGGTCGACCGACTGGCCGAGGAAAGTCTCGATCGCGGTGCGCTGCGCGCTCGTGAGCGGGCGCAGGTCGGCGAGCTGGTCGACGAAGACCCGGTAGCCCTTGTCGGTGGGAACCCGGCCCGAGGACGTGTGCGGGGCGACGATGAGCTCTTCTTCTTCGAGCAGCGCCATGTCATTGCGGATGGTCGCGGCGGACACCCCGAAGGAGTGCCGCTCGACGATGGACTTCGATCCGACCGGTTCGCGGGATGCAACGTAGTCCTGCACGATGACGCGAAGGACCTCGAGGCTGCGTTCGGAAACCACGCTGCACCTGCCCTTCGCCGCTAGCACTCCGTAAGCCTGACTGCCAATTGTACCGCGACACGCCCTGTCACAGGCGTTGCACGCACGGTAATCCAAGCGCTACCTTGTCTCTGTGCGTTCCGGCTGCCCCATTCGGGGGTCAGGCGCTCGATCAGCCCGGCGTCGTCATCGCACGACCCGGTACCCGTCATCGTTCTTCCTGAAAGGCATCACCTCATGACTGCACCCACACCTCCCGCTGCAGCGGCACCCCTGACCACGGCCGAGGACAACCAGTGGGCTTCCTTCGCTCACCTCGGTGGCATCCTCAGCTTCCTCCCCTCGCTCATCATCTGGCTGGTCTTCAAGGACCGCGGCGCGTTCACCAACCAGGAGGCCAAGGAGGCGCTGAACTTCCAGATCACCGTGATCATCGCCGAGATCGCCCTCGGCATCGTGGGCAGCATCCTCGCCCTCGCGCTCTTCATCCCGACCTTCGGCGCCAGCTCGGTGCTCGGTGGCCTCGGTTGGGTCGCCTGGCTCGTCGGCGCGATCTTCTCGGTCATCGCCTTCCTCAAGGCCAAGGACGGCATCGCCTACCGCTACCCCTTCGCGATCCGCCTCATCAAGTAGGTTTCGCGAGTTTTCGAAGGCCGGAGTCGCACAGACTCCGGCCTTCGGGCTTTAATGAGTGCATGTCAACGACACCTCCGCCCTACCAGCCGCCCGCCCAGCCGCCGTTCCAGCCCGCACCGGTCCAGCCGATGAGCGCCGCTGACGAACGCCTCTGGGCCACCCTCGTGCACGTCGGAGCACTGCTCTTCGGCGGATGGCCGGCGCTGATCGGCTACCTCGTGCTCAAGGACCGCGGACCGTTCATCAACGAGCACACCAAGACGGCCCTCAACTTCCAGATCACCATGCTCATCGCCTCGATCGTGGGCTGCGTGCTGATGCTCGTGATCATCGGCTTCTTTGTGGTGATCGCCGTCGGCATCGTCATCATCGTGTTCAGCATCATCGCGGCCATGGCCGCCAACCGGGGCGAGTTCTACAAGTACCCGCTCACGATCGAGTTCCTCAAGTAGACCTACTCCACCAGGCGCCGTACGACGGCGTCCGCCAGCAGCCGCCCGCGCAGGGTCAGTTCAACGGTTCCGCGCAGGGCGGCTGCGGCGTTGACGAGCTCATCGGCGATGAGGCCGGCAACGGCGGTGCGTCCGGATGCACTCAACTCGGCGATCGGCAGCCCCTCGCGGATCCGCGTGCGCAACAGCACGGTCTCGGTCGCGCGGGTCGCCGCGTCGAGGCTCTCGCGTCCCGCCGCCGGGGACACCCCGGAGAGGATCCGCTCCGCGTAGGCGGCCGGGTGCTTGACGTTCCACCAGCGCACCCCGCCGACGTGGCTGTGCGCGCCGGGTCCGACACCCCACCAGTCGTGGCCCTGCCAGTACGACAGGTTGTGCTGCGATCGGTCGTCGACGGATCGCGCCCAGTTGGAGACCTCGTACCACTCGTAGCCCGCGTCGGCGAGCAGGTAGTCGGCCAGCTCGTACATGTCGGCCGCGAGATCGTCATCCGGCATCGCCACCTCGCCCCGGCGGATCTGCCTCGCCAGCTTGGTGCCGTCCTCGACGATGAGGGCATAGGCCGAGAGGTGGTCGGGACGCTGGGCGAGGGCACGCTCGAGCGAGGTGCGCCAGTCGTCGAGGCTCTCCCCAGGCGTGCCGTAGATGAGGTCGAGGCTCACCCGCAGCCCCGCCTCGCGCGCCCAGGCGACGACGAGCGGAATGCGCTCGGGGTCGTGGGTGCGCTCGAGCGTTGCGAGAACGTGCGGAACGGCGGACTGCATCCCGAAGCTGACGCGCGTGAAGCCTGCCGCCCTGAGGGCCAGCAGGTACTCGAGGTCGACAGAGTCGGGGTTGGCCTCGGTGGTCACCTCGGCGCCGGGCTCGAGGCCCCAGGTCGCGATGACGCTCGAGAGCATCGCGGCGAGGTCGGTCACCGGCAGCAGGGTCGGCGTTCCGCCGCCGAAGAAGACGGTGGATGCCGCGCGTTCCGGCAGCCCGGACGCGGCGAGCACTGCGGCGCCCAACTCGACCTCCGCGATCGCCTGTCCCGCGTAGTCGCTGCGATGGGCACCGCGGAGTTCCTCGGAGGTGTACGTGTTGAAGTCGCAGTAGCCACAGCGGACCCGACAGAACGGCACGTGCAGGTACACCCCGAAGCGACGATCCTGGGCGCCTTCGAGCACACTCGTCGGCAGCAGACCGTCGGCGGGTGCCGGATCGGCGAGCGGGAGGACGGAGGGCATTAGCCCATTGTCCCACCCGGGCTCTGCCACGATGGACGGGTGAACTTCATACTCTGGGACGTCGACGGAACGCTGGTCTACAACGGCAAGGACGCAGGCAACCTGTACCACGACGCTCTCGAGCTCGTGGCGGGTCGCCCGCTCGGCGACCGGATGCCCGGTACTCACGGCAAGACCGACGGCCAGATCATCACCGAGAACCTCGTCAACTTCGATCTCGACCCCGCCCTGCACCCGCTCGTCGTCGACCAGCTCGACGAGCTGTCCCGGCAGCGTCACGAGGCCGGCAACCACCGCGAGCTGTGCCCGGGGGTTGCCTCCGCGCTCTCCGCGGTTGCCGCGCTCGGCTGGACCAGCGGCCTGCTGACCGGCAACTCGGCTGCCCGCGCCCGCTACAAGGTGACCGGGGCCGGGCTCGACGCGGACCTGTTCGACTGGGAGCACTCCTACTTCGGCGAGCGCGACCCGATGCGCACCGACCTGACCCGTCGAGCGCGCGCCGAGTTGCCCGACGCCCGCATCGTGATCATCGGCGATACCCCGAACGACGGGCTCGCGGCCGATGCCGCGGGGATGGAGTTCCTCGCCGTGGGCACCGGCGCGTACTCACTGCGGGAGCTGCGCGACACGAGCGCTCGGATCGTGGTGCCGGACCTCGAGGTCGGGCTGCCGGAGATCCTTGCAGCCCTAGGAGATGGGTCCCGTTAGCGCCCGCTCGTAGCGGCGGGTATAGAACTCCTGCGACAGGCGCAGCACGGGGTAGCCCAGCCAGAAGAACCAGTTCGCCGGGCGCGAGAACGCGGTGATGCGCAGCCAGACGGAGTCGTCGGCGTCACGCTCGACGATTAACGCCTCCTCGCCGTTCTCGGGATGCCCCGGCAGCGTGCCGTACGCGAAACCCTTGCGATCCGGCTCGTCGAGCACATAGACGACTCGCGCGGGCGCCGTCACGCGGAACGGCCCGAACGGGATGCGGAGCAGGGCCGTATCGCCGGGCGCCGCGAAGGCCATGCCATCCGGACCGAACATCGTCTCGGCCGGCGCGCCGACCGCTGCCGGCTCGACCGGCTCACCGCTCGCATCGAACGACACCGGCCGGTAGCTCAGCTCGACGACCTCGCGCGGCGAGTCGAGCACATCCACCACAAAGCCGCTCAGGCGCTGGATGCCCCAGCTCATGGTCGTCGTCCAGGCCCAGGTGAAGCGCGCCTCCCCGTGGCCGATGCGCACGCGGCGCTCGATCGGACGGTAGCCCGCCGGCGGGAACTCCATCAGATCCTTCGCCTGCGTGGCCCCGATCGCGGCGTAGGTGACGGGGCGCTGCCAGGGCTCGAGGTGCATGGGTTAATCGTAGGTGGCCCGAGACTCCCGCAATTCACCGGCTCGGAACGGGCAGTCACGACCGAGAGCTGCGCCTACTAGCGTGGGGCCATGGACTCCCTCTCGATAGCGGTCACCGGCGGTAACGGCAAACTGGGTCAGGCGGTCGTCGAAGATCTCCGGTCCCACGGACATCGGGTGGTGGTGCTCGACTCCCAGGGCGACCGGGCGGACGGGTTCGTGCGCACCGACTTGACCGACTACGGGCAGGTCGTCGACGCGCTGCACGGCGTCAACGACCAGCACACCGGGCTGGACGCTGTCGTCCACCTCGGAGCGATTCCCGCGCCCGGCCTCGCGCCCGACTCGGCCGTGTTCCAGAACAACATGGCTGCGACCTTCAACGTGCTCCAGGGCGCGCGGCGAGCCGGCATCCAGCGCATCGTCTACGCCTCGAGCGAGACGGTGCTCGGGCTGCCGTTCGACATCGACCCGCCGTACATTCCCGTGGATGAGGAGTACGACACCCGGCCCGAGTCGGTGTACTCGCTCGTGAAGCACCTCGAGGAGGAGATGGCGCGCAAGCTCGTGCGCTGGGACCCTGCCCTCTCGATCACCGCCCTGCGGTTCTCGAACGTGATGAGCCCCGACGACTATTCAGGATTCTCGGCGTTCACGACTTCCTCGCGTCGCTGGAACCTCTGGGGCTACATCGACGCTCGGGATGGCGCCCAGGCTGTTCGGCTCGCGCTCACCGCCGCCCAGCCGGGATTCGAGGCGTTCATCATCGCGGCGGCCGACACGGTCTCTCCCCTGCCGTCGGCCGCCTTGGTCGCCGCCGAGTTCCCCTCCGTGACCTTCACCGCCACGCCCAGCGAGCACGACACGCTGCTCTCGATCGACAAGGCCCGCCGCCTGCTGGGATACGCGCCCGAGCACAGCTGGCGCGACTAACGCGTCGGCGGCCTTCGGAAATTCAGGACTTTGGTCGCAAACGCCCCTGAGACGGCGCTCTCAGCGGTGCACTGGTGCAGGAATCCTGAATTTCCGCAACGGTGACTCGGTCAGGGTGTCCGCGTCGACGCCCGCACGTGCATCTTCTCTCCCTGCGGCCCGTACAGGCTGAGGAACTCGACCGCGTCCTCGTCCGCGCGCCAGACCCAGTGCGGGGTGCGGGTATCGAACTCGGCGGCCTCGCCCGCGCTCAGCACGAGGTCGTGCTCGCCGAGCACGAGGCGCAGCTTCCCGCGGATCACGTACATCCACTCGTGTCCGGGGTGCGTCTTGAGCTCAGGATCCCGGTCGAGCGGTCCACCGTGGATCATGTGCTTGAACGCCTGCAATCCCTGCGACCCCTTGCCGAGCGGCAGGATCGTCTGCCCGAACTTGCTGATCGGGCGTGGGTGGATCCGCGGGTCACCCGTCGCCGGAGCCCCCACGAGTCCATCGAGCGGCACTCCGTACAGGCGCGCGAGCGGAAGCAGAAGCTCCAGCGTGGGCTTGCGCTGCCCCGCTTCCAGGCGCGAGAGGGTGCTCACCGAGATGCCCGTCTCCGCGGCGACGAGCGAGAGGGTCAGAGCGCGCTGCGTGCGGGTCGCCTTGAGTCGCGGTCCGACCGCGGAGAGAACGTCATCCATGGGTCCCAGTTTGCCACTTCAGCAAGACGACTTGCCGATTCGGGATGCATCGGCGCACGATCGAAGCATGAAAACTTTCGATGTCATCATCCTCGGGGGCGGGGCCGCCGGGCTCGCCGCCGCCACCGCACTCGGACGCTTCCGCCGCTCCGTCCTGGTCATCGACGCGGGCGCACCGCGCAACGCGCCAGCCGACGGCGTGCACAACTTCCTCACCCGGGACGGCATCGACCCGCTCGAGCTGCAGCGGATCGGGCGCGAGCAGGCAGGTGTCTACGGAGTTCGGTTCGTCGACGCCGAGGTGACCGCCGTACGGCCCGGCTTCATCGTCACGGCCGGTGAGACCTTCACCGCCTCGCGCCTTGTGCTCGCGACCGGCGTAGCCGACGAGCTGCCGGACATCCCCGGCCTCGCCGAGCGCTGGGGTCGCGACGCCATCCACTGCCCGTACTGCCACGGCTGGGAGGTGCGCGACCGGAAGATCGGCATCCTCGGCACACACGAGATGGTGGCGCACCAGGCCGTGATGTTCCGAGAGCTCTCCGACGACGTGACCATCTACCTGGACCCGGCGATCACGCTGTCCGAGGACGACCTGGCGCTGTTCGCGGCGCGCGGCATCCGGCTGACGCATGGCTCGGTGGCCTCCCTCGATGTTCGGGATGACGCGCTCCGCTCGATCACCCTCGCCGACGGCACCCGGCACGCCGTCGAGGCTCTCGCCGTGGCATCCCGGGTCTCCCCGCGTGCCGACATGCTCGCCGGCCTCGGCCTGCTCCCCGTGGAGCACCCCCGCGGGGTCGGAACTCACGTCCCGGTGGACGAGTTCGGGCAGACCTCGGTGCCCGGCGTCTGGGCGGCCGGCAACGTCTCCGACCCGATGGCCCAGGTCGTGACGTCGGCCGCCCAGGGACTCATGGTGGGTGCCGCCGTCAACTCCGACATCATCGCCGAGCACAACGCGGCCGCCCTGGCCACACACTAGCCCGGCCCCTTTCGGCAATTCAGGACTCTGGTCGTCGCGTCGTCCCACACAGGTGTTTCAGGGCGTCATCCGCACCACAGTCCTGAGTTTCCGAAGCCCGGCCACCTAGAGGGATTTCATCACGCGCCCATAGCGCCGCACGAAGAAGGCCTGCGCAAGGCGGAGCAGGGGCGCGACCAGCCGCCACGCTCCGACCGGGCGCGAGATCGAACGGTTGACGAACCAGAGCCGGCCCTCGTCGTCGGTCTCGAGCAGGAACGCCTCTTCGCCCGAGAGAGGGTGGCCCTCGAGCGTCTCGTAGCCGAAGCCCGCGGGCGTGACCCAGGCCACACGAACGGGTTCCCGCACGGGACCGAGCCGCACTACAAGAACGTCCCCGACCGCGACCGGAGCCGACGACGAGACGCGGAACCCTGCGCGCGTCTTGACTCCCCAGGTCATGAGCACGGGCAACGCATCCCGAAACGAACACCCAAGGAGCGTTCGGCGGGACACGAGCCGGTAGCCCCCGGGCGCCGGCGCCTCGGAACGGGTGATGCCGGCGTGCGGAAAGTTCGACGCCGGGACCCCCACTACTTCTTCTTCGCCTCGGTGTCACCGGTGAGGGCTGCGACGAACGCCTCCTGGGGCACCTCGACGCGACCCACCATCTTCATGCGCTTCTTGCCCTCCTTCTGCTTCTCGAGGAGCTTGCGCTTGCGGGTGATGTCACCGCCGTAGCACTTCGCGAGAACGTCCTTGCGCATCGCGGAGATCGACTCGCGGGCGATGATGCGCGCGCCGATGGCGGCCTGGATCGGCACCTCGAACTGCTGGCGCGGGATGAGCTTCTTGAGTCGTTCGGTCATCAGCACACCGTAGGCATAGGCCTTCTCCCGGTGCACGATCGCGCTGAACGCGTCGACGGCCTCACCCTGCAGCAGGATGTCGACCTTCACGAGGTCGGCTGCCTGGTCGCCGATGGGCTCGTAGTCGAGTGAGGCGTAGCCTGCGGTCTTGGACTTCAGCTGGTCGAAGAAGTCGAAGACGATCTCGCCGAGCGGCATCGTGTAGTGCAGCTCGACACGGTCCTCGCCGACGTACTCCATGCCCTGCATGGTGCCGCGACGGCCCTGGCAGAGTTCCATGACGGTTCCGACGAAGTCCTTGGGCAGCAGGATGGACGCCTTCACGACGGGCTCCCGCACCTCGGCGATCTTGCCGCCCGGGAACTCGCTCGGGTTGGTGACGGTGACGGTCTTCTTGTCGTCGGTCATGACCTCGTAGATCACCGACGGCGCCGTGGCGATCAGGTCGATGCCGAACTCCCGCTCGAGGCGCTCGGTGATGATCTCGAGGTGCAGCAGGCCGAGGAAGCCGCAGCGGAAACCGAAGCCGAGGGCGACGGACGTCTCGGGCTCGTAGACGAGCGCCGCATCCGAGAGCTTCAGCTTGTCGAGCGCCTCGCGCAGCAGCGGGTAGTCGCTGCCGTCGATCGGGTAGAGCCCCGAGAAGACCATGGGCATCGGCTCGGCGTAGCCCTTGAGCGCGACGGTCGCAGGGCGAGCGAAGGAGGTGACCGTGTCGCCGACCTTGGACAGGCGCACGTCCTTCACCCCGGTGATCAGGTAGCCGACCTCGCCGACGCCGAGCCCCTTCGTGGGCGTCGGCTCGGGCGCACTCACACCGATCTCGAGCACCTCGTGGGCGCTCTTGGTGCTCATCATCATGATCTTCTCGCGAGGGTTGATCTTTCCGTCGATCATGCGCACGTAGGTGATGACACCGCGGTACGCGTCGTAGACGGAGTCGAAGATCATGGCGCGGGCGGGGGCATCCGGGTCGCCGACGGGCGGCGGGATGAGACGGGTCGCCTGGTCGAGCAGCTCGGGAACGCCGACACCGGTCTTGCCGGAGACCAGCAGGATGTCCTCGGGCTTGCAGCCGATGAGTCCGACGATCTCCTTGATGTACTTCTCGGGGTCGGCGGCCGGCAGGTCGATCTTGTTGAGCACCGGGATGATCGTGAGATCGTTCTCGAGAGCGAGGTACAGGTTGGCGAGCGTCTGGGCCTCAATGCCCTGCGCGGCGTCCACGAGAAGGATCGCGCCCTCGCAGGCGGCCAGCGAACGCGAGACCTCGTAGGTGAAGTCGACGTGCCCGGGGGTGTCGATCATGTTCAGCGCGTAGGTCTGGCCGTCGAGCGCCCAGGGCATACGCACCGCCTGGCTCTTGATGGTGATGCCGCGCTCGCGCTCGATGTCCATGCGGTCGAGGTACTGCGCGCGCATGTCGCGGTCGCTCACCACACCCGTGATCTGGAGCATGCGGTCGGCGAGGGTCGACTTGCCGTGGTCGATGTGGGCGATGATGCAGAAGTTGCGGATCAGCGTCGGATCGGTGGAGGCAGGCTCGAGGGAGGTGAGTGCGCGCGGAGACATTTGGGGCAATTCTCCCATGAACCGGAGCCCGGGGTGTGCGCGGGGCTATTCCGCCCGGCCGGTGATGTCGCGCACGGCACCCTCGAGCGTCGGGTGCTCGAACTCGAACCCCTCGTCGAGCAGACGCGAGGGCAGCACCCAGCGGCTCTTGAGCAGCAGCTCCGTCTCGGTGCGCATGGCGAAGGCACCGAGCTCGAGCATCCAGCGGAACAGCGGCACGCCGAACGGCATCCCGAGCACCCGACGAAGGGTGGCCATCAGCTCGCGGTTGCGCACCGGGTTCGGGGACGACACGTTGACCGTGCCGTCGATGCCGTCATCCCGCTGGATGAATCGGATCGCGCGGTAGACGTCCTCGATGTGCACCCAGCTGAACATTTGCCGCCCACCACGGGTCCTGCCGCCGTACTGGGTGCCGCCGAAACCGAGGCGGGTGAGGGTGAGGAGCGGCGTGAGCGCCGAACCGGCACCGAGCACGATGGCCATGCGCAGCGCGACCTGCCGCACGCCGTCGCGA
>Ga0247807_10000592_pt1 | contig 22610 bp, 31 predicted proteins | sample UWRJL074202C1_FD_179931 | JGI IMG/M metagenome (GOLD analysis project Ga0247807, IMG submission 179931) | Plant litter microbial communities from Arlington Agricultural Research Station in Wisconsin, United States - UWRJ-L074-202C-1 | ecosystem: Environmental > Terrestrial > Plant litter >...
TTACGGGACTAACTCCGAATACCAGCTATACTATTGCAGTAAGCGCAGTAAATGGTGTTGGAACTTCAACTGAAAGTACATTGATTGCTTCAACTCCGGCAATACCTGATGTGTCGGCTCCAACTGTGGCGCTTGTATCTCCTGCAAACGGAATAACTGCCTCAAGTACGTTAACGCTAACAGCTACATCGTCTGACAATATCGCTGTGGCTTCAGTTCGCTTCTATGTTGACGGAAACAGTGTAGGCGCAGCCGGAACATTATCCCCATACTCAATATCTTGGGATTCAACATCTGTTGTAAACGGCGTGCATACCATTTCCGCAGTGGCAACGGATGCATCTGGAAATGCTGCGACATCTAGTGTTTCGATAACGATAGCGAATACATCATCGGTAGCAGGTGCACCGATTGTAGGTACTGCAACAGCCGGCGACTCTCAGGCTACGGTCACTTGGTCAGCGCCAGTGTCTGACGGAGGATCTGTATTGACCTCATATAAGGTATACAATGCGGAAACAAACATCCTCGTGTCGACGGTTGCGACAACAACACTCTCTGCAAATATTACCGGCCTGACAAATGGTGCCCCATACTCGTTCTATGTAACCGCGCTTAATGCAAACGGAGAATCAGCATCTTCGTCGGCTTCAAATTCAATTACGCCTTTTGCGCCGAGCACTGGAGGTGGAACAGTTGGCTCTACGGGCGGCGGCGGAAGTGGCGGAGGAGGCGGAAGTGGATTTAGCTCAACTCCAACTACACCAACAACCCCTACGAACACACCAGAGCAACCGACAAATGTTGGAACAACAACATCTCCAACGGTAACTTCAGTGTCTGTATTTACACAAGAATTTAAAACTGGTGACGTTGATACCGAGATTAAAGATTTGCAAAAATTCTTAAACGCCAGAGGGTTTACAGTCGCGACAACGGGTGCTGGATCAATCGGAAAGGAGACAAATACTTTTGGTGCATTAACAAGAATTGCTCTAACTAATTTCCAAAAGGCAAATGGTCTTGTGGCAAACGGTATGCTTGATGTTCCAACAAGAAATCTAATCAATGCCTTGGTTGGTCCTAAAATTGTTACAACCACTCCAATAGTTTCAACAATATTTACGAGGGACTTGCAGTTTGGATCAACGGGAAATGATGTTCGTGCACTTCAAAATATATTAGCGGAAAATAATGCAGGGTCCGCCGCTCGCGCATTGATAAATAACGGAATAACAAATTATTTTGGAGCGTTGACGAGGGCGGCTTTGGCGGAATATCAAAGGGCAAACGGCATTAGTCCTGCAGCTGGATATTTTGGTCCGATAACTCGAGCGTTTATCGAACAATAATAAATTCGAGAATAGAAAAAACCACCTTCCGCAAGGATGGTGGTTTTGTGTGCCGCGTTATTTCAGCCGGCGAGAGGGTGCCAGAGGTTGTCATCACGTTTTTCAAAGGCGAGAATTTCGCTATTTTCAATACCTTTCTCCTTTTGGGAATCAAAAAGGTGATAATAAAGAATTTCTCCGCGTCCTTGGCTTTTACGATGTTCATTTTCTTGAGGATCAATGGGAATTGATTCAATCTCCATCTGTCCCTTGGCCATTTCTAGAAAATGTATTGATTGCCCTGAATCGCCGAGGAATCGCACAGTCCAAGGATGGTTTTCAATAAATTCCGGGATGTCCGAAGTCTTTCCTTTGGCGGCTTGCACCGCCTTTTCTTTTAAATCCCTGACAGTCAGCAAAAGCTGTCCTGCACTATATCCAGTTGAATGAGTGTTGGTGTTTAACATGGTTTTTTGGGTTAAGGTGTGACCATTACATAATAATACACATCCCATCAAAGTCAATGTTTGTCAAATGGCCCCCCTAAATAAAGGCATTAACGCGATTGCAGAAAAATATCAAAACCGCGGTAGTATCAACACTTGAAATTTCAAAAAAATCAGGGGTATACTAAATATGTCCGTAAGGATTTCGAAGATACGAAATAAGTGCACCATCTACGCTTACAATGTAGAACGGACAATTATCAATATTCAGAGATCACTTTGCGTTAAAAAATTATTTAATTTAAAAACGTAAGAGTGCTACTTCCATTACAAACCATTAATTAACTAATAATAAAAAATACATATATGAAAAATATATCAATTAATAAAATAGGAATGGTTACTGCATTATCTCTCACACTTGCGACTGCACCATTCCTCGCTAATGCAGCAATGCTAACTCGTCAATTACAAATAGGTATGTCAGGATCCGACGTAAGTTCGTTGCAAACGTTTTTGGCTCAAGATTCAAGTGTCTATCCACAAGGGTTGGTAACGGGATATTTTGGAGGCTTGACTAAGTCTGCTGTTACTCGTTTTCAGGCCAAGAACGGCATAGCGACAGTAGGTCGGGTAGGTCCTGTAACATTAAGCGCAATAAATGCACGTATGGGAACCGGAATGTCTCCCGTAGCTGTTATTGGTGCACCAAGCATTGGCGTATCAGGCTCACAGGCTACGATTTCTTGGAACACCTCGATACCAACATCAGCATCGGTGTACTATAGTACATCGCCAATCTCTATGACGGAGGCGACTGATTCTTCAGCCTTTAGCATTGCGGCTAATGGTACGCTTCTTCATAGTGACTTGAGAACATCTCACTCTGGAACCATCACCGGTCTATCAGGCAATACTACATATTATTATGTGATATATGTCCGAGATGCGGCAGGTAATGAGAATATTATGACGCCTACTTCATTTGTAACGTCAAACTTCTAGTGGTTAGGATTTGTATCTAAAAAGCGCCAGGTAAGACGGGCGCTTTTTTGCTAACATGGTATAATGGATATATGAATTTCCATAAAAATAACAAACATATATTAATCATCCTTCTTGTTCTTATTGCTATAGCTTTGATAGGGAAGAGTATGACACCAAAGCCGTTAGATACACCAATAGTTGAAGAAATCCCTATGGCGACGACTACAGAGCCTGTAGAAGAGGCTCCTATGACTCAATCAAACGGCATAATAACATTTGCCGTTCCAAAAGATTTTGGTTTGGCGTTAACTGTTGATCAAATCATGAATAAGCATTATATACCGTCATGTGACAATACTTTTGATTATTGTTTGTATTACAATGGAACAAAATATGATGGAACAAATTTTGAATCAGCCGGCTTGCGAATAAAAAACAGAACGGACTTAAAAACCGTAGCAACCTGTCTTAATACGTCGCCTGATAGTTTTCCTGGCCTCAAATCACAAGTCGTTGCAAGTACAACGTCATACATGGTCGCTTCATTTCCAGGAATTGGAGATGCGGGAGCAGGACATTACGCATCTGGTGAATTCTTTAGATTGGCATATGACGGAACATGTCACGAGTTTGAGACTCGCGTTGGGGCAACTCAGTTCTTAAATTTTCCCGCTGGAACTAAAAGAGAATTTACTGGGGATGATTCAATCGCATTACGAAAGGAGCTGCGAGATATCATCACTAACAGTACATTGAGAGGTGGTGAAAAGTTAAGTTTTTAATGAAAGCTTAGTTAAGCTTGTCGTTTTCAATCAATACATTCTTTATTTTAACGACGGTTCCAAGGAATCGTCCCAATAAGAGCCCAGAAAGGACTACCAATCCAAATACATTTACCAAGTCGCCGGTAAGCCAATGTTGGAATATCCACGCTCGGTTTATTTCAAATGAAATATAGATAACCAAAAGAATCGCACCGGTTGTATCAAGCTTTGATATAACTTTATTCTTTTCTTCATGCCAGAATATTTTGAACATTCGACTGAGAGCTAAGCCGACAGTAGTGGCAAGCAAAAAACCACTCACTGCCAGAATGAGATCGATTCGTCCGGTGATAATATTGCGTGCATCAAGAAAGACCAGGACAGCGATTATGACAATAAAAATAAGCTGGCGTATAATAAGCTTTTTTTCAACATTGTCTTTTACTATTGAGGTTGCGTCGTTAAGCTGCATCTTGCTGTACTGATTCTTGTTGTAGTAATTGTGGTGCCAAATATTCAGCTGCGGCGATATGGTCATGCATAAGTATTAAATTTCTCACCTCGACATTTTTAGGATCATCGATAATCATGCTCACGGTTCGGGCATATTTTTCTGCCCATTCGATTTCGGTTCTAATCTGTTCTTCTCTTGGCAAGCTTGCATGTTCCTTTCCAAGCATCAGCTTAATAAGCTCAACTTGAAAATCAAGGCGTTCCTTAAACGGCAATGCATTGTGATCTATATCTGAAAAGTTTTCTTGCGTCATGTATCTATTATACCAGATTGCAGACAAAAATCTTCGGATAGAGATATGAGTTGGCATTCGTCGGAATCATAAGGTCGAGTGTGTTTGCCACCTTGAATTTTGAATGAGTCAGTATAGCCTGCAATATATCATGTTCTGAAGTATACAGAACGAGCGTTCCATTAGGTGATAAGTGTTTTTCAGAGTACTCGACAACGTGACGATAGAGCTTACTTAAATCTTCACCTTTAGAAATTTGCATGCCGAAGGGGAGATTGCATGTTATGGAATCAAATGTGCCAAAATCCGGATTGTCATAAATGTCGGCTGTCTTGATTTGAATATTTTGTATAAGCCCGGCTTTTTTAATATTTTGGATTGCTAGGGAATTTGTTTTCTTATCCATATCAACACCTAGGAGTTTGATCTTTGGATTGACGGTTCCGGCTTCAATCAGAAGGGTGGCTGAGCCTGAAAAAATGTTAAGATATGAGTCAATCGAATCTAGTCTGCAAAAGCTGTTCATGGCGTATGCGATATTTGGATTTAATCCGCCTTTGATGTTTGAAACCTTATATTCGCGTACTGATAACGGGCGAGGCGAGAGTCGGACTGATATTTCCCAAACCTGCTCTATTTTACTGATATAGATTTCAAGTGATGCATCCTCAGCTTTTGTCAGTCGGTAGGTGTCCACGATATATTTTTCTATTTCTTTGATCTCCTGAGTTTGTGACCCGGCGCAACGAAGTTTAAACGTCGTGAAGGCTTTTGGATTTTGAGCTATGGCAAGTTCGATCAGATTCCCGAGTAATGATTTATGTTTGTGCAAATAGCGTGGATTGTATTTTCCATCTCTCACAACGGCGTAGGCGCTGTTTATGCTTTTTAGAGAAAGGATGGTCTTTATATTTTGAGGCATTTCCAAATAGAGCGAATTATGAGATTCGGAAATCACAGTATGACTAGCTGCTTCAGCCTTAACGACCTCAAGCAGACCGGAGATAAAAGTCAGTTTTAAAATAGGATTCATATAGTTTGTATAGTATATCAAATTGACATATAAGTAAAAACCCCGCTTTGTGGCGGGGTTTCCGTTTCTTTTAGATATTATTGTGCTGCTTCACAGTCAGCTTTCATGAAGATGTAATTGTCGTCATATTGGATGGCATCAACATTAACAAATTTGTTCGATGATGTACTCATCTCGCCAAACCCTCTCATAAATCCATCGCCAATCTTTTTAAAAGCAACTTCGATTTCTGAGTTCATTCCTTCAGATTGAAATGCATATGTTCCTCGGATAATTCCGTCTACGTATGTTCCGTTCAATGTTCCGCTTGAACTGTCTTTCTCAAAGTTTTTAAATCGCAATGACCCGTTAATAGCCGTATCATTTTGCGATGCAACTTGCAGCGTATATACGTCTTTTCCAAGGCGTGCTACATAACATCCCGTAATATTTTCTTGTTGCGTTACAACATCTGGTTCTTGAATAACTTCAGGCTTTTGTTTTTTTACATAGAAGAATGCTGCTATAAGCAGAAGCACCACTACTATGGCTATTGGGGTATATTTTTTCATATCTCTATTTTACCACAAAAAAACCACTTGCAGGCAAGTGGCAATTTTTATCTAGTTATGAAAATAATAGATATCAGTTTTCCAGTTTTCCGGATTTGGGTCTTGCATTGCGCCAACAGTGTATTCCTCTAAGGCCATAACGGGCACATCTTGCGTTACCAAGCCGTTTTCTTCAGTATATTTCATCAATGCCATGTGCATATCACCTAATTTGTCATAGGATCCGGTCATCGTATCCATTGACGCTTTTGATTCGTCGACTGTGATGATTGAGAATTCATCATTGGTTACAGAATCGAGATTTGCGACTGGAAAAGCGATAGCCATGTCTGTAGTTTTACTTTCCATATCCCATGTAAAATACATAACAGTCCAAGGGCCTGCAATCTGCAAGTTATTTTCACCGATGTATGCGCCGAGCTTGTCGCCTGCCTCTTTATACATAGTCTGATCCATAACGTTGTCAGTTGATATTGTTTTTCGTAATGCCACATATGTTTTTGGTCCAAATGTTGTTTCTTGTATAGCCATAATTTTGTTTTAATTAATGAATAATATCCTAAGTATAGCACTTGTACATTTCTTAAAACAGGACTACACTTAAAGGTGTGCATATTATTAAATAATATATAAAAATAAAATTATGAATTCATCATATAGTTCAAACACAACCAAACCATTATTCAGGGCAACTCAAGTTGTATGGTATGTACTAGGAATAATAGAAGTGTTTCTTGCGTTTAGATTCGTATTAAAATTGCTTGGTGCTAATCCAGGAGCTGGATTCACTGATTTTGTATATTCTGTAACATATGTTTTTGCAAACCCTTTCTTATCAGTATTTCAAAATAATATTTTGGTTCCAGGAAGCGTATTTGAATGGACAACATTGCTTGCAATGGCAGTGTATTACATCATCGCGCTTGGAATCATCAAACTATTTCTTATGGGGAAAACGGTTTCAACTCCAGAAGCTGCGGTTAAATTAGAAAATCAAGAAAAAATATAATATGAAAAAAGGATATAAAGAAAATATTGAAACTGCTACGCTTGAAAATACAAACTTTCGAAAAGTCGTATATACGGCAAATCACATGCAGCTGGTGCTTATGAGCTTAAGACCGTTGGAAGATATTGGCCTTGAGGTACATGAAGAAAATGATCAATTTTTTCGCTTTGAAAAAGGAAGTGGAAAAGTTATTGTAGGCGAAACTGAATACGAAGTTTCTGGTGATGACGTGGTTATCGTTCCGGCGGGAACACAACACAATGTGATCAATACTTCTGAAACTGAAGACCTCAAGTTGTACACTATCTATACTCCGGCGCACCACAAAGATGGAATTGTGAGAGCGACTAAGGAAGAGGCGATGGCCAATGAAGAAGACTTTGACGGGACTTTAAGTGAATAATAAAAAACCGCTGATGGGCAGCGGTTTTTTATTTATTCTTTAGTAACGTATGTTTTGAAATTTTCCAAAATCGATTTCCAGCCTTTTTCCTGCAATTCGCGAGAGTTCTCGTCTTCGGGATCAAATGTTTCGATTATTGTATATGAACCATCATCTTGTTTAACAAATTCAACTCGTGCTGTCCTGTCTCCGAATGCATAGACGATGGTTTTATTGTGATCAACGAATGTGTATACTCCTGTCATGTCAAAACCTGCACTGCCATCCTTTGCTTCCATTCTAGTGGAAAATTTTCCTCCAACTTCCAGGTCGTTCTCGGCATGCGGCGCATGCCAGTCGTCTGATGCAAAATACCAATGAGTAATATGATCAGGATTGGTCCAGTAGTCCCAAATCTTTTCAATTGGCTGATTAATGATATTTGTTTCAACGGTTATTGGATTATTCATGTACTCATGATACTTGTATTTTCAGATTTTGTACATAATATAGCGATACAATTATAAAAAAAATTCAAGTATATTTTTTAGTTAAAAAGTTCATAATTTATTATATCAGCCGTAGACACTATGGCTGACTTATAAACCTAATAACTAATTAAAATAAATATATGGGAATCATACTATGGATTATATTTGGAGCATTAGTAGGTTGGGTAGCTTCACTCATCATGAAAACTGATGCACAACAAGGAGCCCTACTTAATATCGTTATCGGTATCGTAGGTGCATTGATTGGAGGCTTTATCATGAACAGCTTAGGAGAGGCGGGAACAACAGGTTTTAACTTGTACAGCTTCCTAGTCGCATTGCTTGGTGCTGTCGTGCTTATCGCGATCGTGAAGGCAATACGAAGATAATAGATCTCAGGTACGCATTAAAAAACAACCTCATCATTGATGGGTTGTTTTTGTTTTATTCTATTAGAACGGGAATGTTGCCAGAGTTTCGTATGCGTAATTTGTCGGTGTTTGTTCTGGAGTTGACTCTTCAAAGTTTTTTCGCTGTACATTGTATGCACCATCTCCTTTGGTTACCTTAAACCATTGTCCGAACCCGGCTGCATAACATTGAATTTTTGTTGATGACGCCACAGAGTCGGCATCTTTATCAGCAAGTGCATTACAGCTTCCGTCTACTGTTTCAATATTTTTTTTGACAACAGATCCGTCAGCATATTTTACCTCTAATGCAACATTTGTTTTAGGAATGCCGTCAGGATTATCCATCGCGGCCTTTTCAAATATCCATGTAAAAGTAACTGCTGAACTGGTTGTTGCAACCGCTGGCATTTCTTGGACTAGGGCAGAGGGCTGCTCTTGTGTTTGAGCGACATTTTGTCTGTTAATAGGGTTAAGAATAATAAGCGAAGCTGCGATACCTACAAGAATGCAAGTAAAGATAATTAATGTGATATGATTTTTCATATATAAATTATACCATATAAAAAAATACTACCGTCAGGTAGTATTTCGTTAGTTGGTCAATATTAGAATAATGCTTTATATACTTGTCTATTTTGCCATAGGAAGTAGAGGTTGATAAGCAACAAGACATTTCCCATAATCGCACCTGGTGTAAATAATCCACCGTCAAGAAATGCATGGAACCCAACGATGTTAAGCGTGATAGGCAGGATAAGAAGGGCAACAGCGGCCATCTTGTTTTTGATAATTAGAATGAAACTGATGAGGAATACTATTGCCATCATCCACATTACATATCCTGAATTCATAAGGGTAACGATGAAGTTGTAGGCTTCGTCCGTGTTATATAAATCTCTTGTTGGCGCAGGGAATACACCAAGTGTTCCTACGATAGGTGAGATCATTAAAAGGCCCAATACGATTTTTAAAATTATATTAATTATTTTTTTCATATGTGGATTATACCACAGTTATTTTAATCAAAAAATAGCCCCGCCGTTGGTACGGCAGGGCGAGTTGGCTTATTTTGAATGCCTGTTGTTCAGGGCGTCTTCAAATTTTTGCTTGTTTTTTGCTATTCTAAGCTCCATTTCGGACAGTGTTTCAGTTTGGTTTCGCCATATTTCAGCAACGCTATTTTCAGGTTTATGTTTTCCTGATATCATCTCTTCTGCCTTCAACTTAAGCCAGCATTTGCTTTTCCCATATGCTTCGCGTATATGTCTCCATGAGAGTGGGGGGGTTTCTTTGGTGAATTCTCGAGGGCAGAAAATGAGAAGCATGTGATGGACAATGAAGGCAACAAAGAAGAATGTCGTCTTGACTGCAACATTTATTAAATCAGTAACAATAACGAGCAATAATTTTGTCCTAAAGTTCATGAATGTATATTATAATATATTGATATGATTATGTCAATATATTGTATTTGCCTCTTTCAGATATTTAAATTTCATGATCGGGTACAGAGAAACACTTCTTCATGCAAATTTTTGCTATCATATAGCTATATGACCAAAACCATTTCAAGCGGAACAGTGCATACAATCCCTGCAGACTTTAAAAAAGTCCTGGCCACGAAGCCAAAAGCTCTGGCCGCATGGGAAGACATTACACCTCTTGCGCGCAATGAATGGATTTGCTGGATTGAGTCAGTTAAAAAACAGGAGACGAGGGATAATCATGTAAAGCGTGCATATACAGAGCTTGCCGAAGGAAAGCGGAGACCGTGTTGCTGGCCGGGGTGTCCCCATAGAAAATAAAAAGCGCACGACTGTTTTGTGAGTCGTGCGATATTTTTATGAGTCTAATTTGTAAGATTGGATAACTTGAGCATAGAGCTTAATGAGTTTTTTCGCGATTATGTCACTTGAAAATTGTCTTGAAGTTTTAGCTGCTTCGCGAGACATGCTCTCTCGCAATTTTGTATCTGATAAAATGAGATTGATTTTTGCAATTGCTTCTTTTTGTGATGATACGATAAATCCATTCTTGCCATTCACGATTATTTCAGGAACAACGCCAACTGAATATGTTACCGGAATAAGCCCTTGTGACATTCCCTCGATCAAACTTAAAGAGAAGCCTTCATATCGTGAGGATATGAATAAGATGCTGCCGCGCAACGGTGCCAGGAAGTTCGGTATCTCATCCTTCTTAACATTTTCTATGACAGTGTGGTTTTCAATTTTCTCTCTGAGGAAATGCAAAACCGGCTTATTGAGCGTCATGCACAGAGTTGTTTTCGGAACTTTTGGAAGACTTTGGAATAAATGGGCGATTCGATCGAAACCTTTGAGCTTCAATGTAAATGCATCGCCACCAAGTCTTCCGAGAAAAACGATATGCGGATTTTTTGTTATTTCAAATTTTTTAGCCTCGAACCAATAATCTTCTATGGCGTTGTGGATTATGTGAATGTTCTTGCTCGCTACGCCTGATTTGATGAGCTCCTGTTTAACATTTTCAGAAGTTGCTATAACTGCATTAGCCTTGGATGCTACATATTCTTCGATGTCGGCTATGTCGCGCAGTGGTTTTCTCGTTTTGAGATTCAATTCATGTATAACGCCTGTTTTTTTCAATCCGTACCACACTTGTCTGCATCCATCCTCGATATTATTTGCCATCGGAGTTGATTCGATAAAGCCACGGGTAGTCGATCCAAAGTGACAAACAACAGGTATGGGGTATGCCAAAAAGGGAAGTGGGGTATACGTGGTTCCTTGTATCAAATCGAATTTTAAAATCTCGTTTCTTTTCTCAAGCAGCGAGTAGAAAAAGAGTATGTTTTTGATTCCGCTCAGGGGTACCGGAGTTTCGATCAGTGAAGTTCTTGGGTAAAAGTTTTTTATTTCTGCGCCGCTTTCTTCAACCTTAAGAGACATAAGGTCATTTATATAGTGTGCACCTGTACCGATTTTCTTGTCATTATGTATAAAGGCGATTTTCATAGTAATCATTTTACCATTATTTTGTACTATAGTCAATAATACTAAGTATGGTATATAAAAAATACCCTTATTTTTAAGAGTATTTTAAGTATCTTATTGCTTGAACTGATCACTAAAAGCCTGGTCCATCTCTTCCTTTGTGGCATTTGGGTGTTCTTGCTTATATTTCTCTTGCCATACATTTAGATTTCCCATACTGGCATCAAAGGCGGCGTCAACTTCAGCTTCGGTTGCATTAGGATTTTTTGCGCGATAGTCGTCTTGCCATTTTTGGATATTGTTCAGCCCTGTTTCAATTTCTTCGAATTTTTCCTTGAAGAATACGTATCGAGCGAGAAGACCAACCATAACGAGGATGAGGAATGAGATCACTATTTTTGATGTTTTATTCATAGATATATTGTACCATACTGGTAACGGCACTTCTTTGTTGGATAATATAAAGTCAAATCGTGATTATCACTCAACCCAAAGCACATCTTTAAAATTCGCAATTTTGCCCTTGTCATTTGGGATTATTCCTTCCTGTCGGTATAATTTATTTCTCACGGTATCAAAACTAGGATCGGAAAATATTCTTCCGTCTGAATACACGATTCGATGAAAGGGGATATGTTTTTCGCCGTTCAGGTACGCCTTAACAAGGATTGAGTTTACACTTCGAGCCGCCTGATTTCCGCCTCCTGCCTGTTTTGCAATCAATCCGTATGTTAAAACTCTTCCTGATGGAATTGAGAGCGCTATTTTTATTACCCGTTTGCTAAAGTCTTTCATGTTATTTAACTCGAATTGTTTGTTCGTCGAATAAAGGTGATTCTTGGCCGGCATCAATGAATAACGCTTTGCTTGGATTTGATGAATGGATTTCAAAATAATGAACCCCGCTATTTCCCATGCCATATCCGTTGCATGTGCTCACCGTTGGTTCGTCAGTGCGTAGTTCGGTGTTTGTTGGTACCAGTGTGAATTTTGTGACATCAGTTCGGTCTGATTCAATCTGGTTAAAAACGCATTTGGTATCAATGTTCAGGGTGGAAAGCAGGTCTTCAATTTTTTTATTTGGCAATTCGAATACTTGTATTACGGTTGCAGTTGAGGTTCCGTCTTGTAAAACAATTCCTGGCACTTTGGGATCAAAGTTTAAACGAACCGACTTATCTCCGAAGTCGCATGATTGTCCCCATAATACTATGCCGGCTCCTGATATTTTTTTCCATATACATTGCTCATACGGTTGTCGTGATGGCTGTGGAAGCTGATTCATTTTCGTTGAAATATATAAAAGGATAGCAATGATGGCGAATGCAATAAAAAAGACTAGGTATTTTCTTCTCATAATTATTTTTCAGGCGTAAATTCAATTATCCATTCGATTCCGTATTTGTCTCGAAACATTCCAGCATAGGTACTCCAAGGACTGTCGCCCATAGGTCCTTCTACCTCACCATTAACAGAGAGCCCGTTAAATAAACGCTCGGCCTCTTCTTTGCTGTCAGTGCGGAGCGCAATTTTGCTTCGGTTTTCACGCTCATTTACTTTTCCCATAAATTCCGGAACATCATTGGCCATAAGCATGTTGCCATTACCGATAGGCAAGGCGATGTGCATAATTTTATCTTGTTCATTTTCAGGAACAGGGAACTCGACACTTGCCAGGTCTTTGAAGCGTATGATTTTTGCAAACTCTCCTCCAAATACTGATTTATAAAATGTGAATGCTTCGAACGCATTGCCGTTGAAGTTGATCCATGGGTGTATTGTTGTCATTGTTTGATTTTATCAAATTAACCTAGTTTGATAAAGGTTGGTCGATAATTTTATAAAATAAAAAACCGCCCTGTGAGGGGCGGGGAGGATTTGAACCTCATTTTTGTTTCAATGTTTTCACCAGGTCCACCAATTGGGATTCTTAAGAACCATGTTGACCCAAGCTCGGGTAACCGGACCAAAGTATCCATAGTCGGAGGTGATGCCGAGAGCGACTTGATAGGCACGAAGCGCATCAGCAGTCACGGTATCGAAATATCCCCGATGATCATCTGGCCCAAAACCCATGTATCCCAAGCGTTGAAGAAAAGCTTGGAGATTTGCCACTTGGATGCTGGACTCGCCGATGTTAAGGTCTCGACTGAATGTGAAATTTTCAGGAATGAACGGGTTGAGTCTGAAGTAATCGCTCGACTTTGCTTTTACCAGCATGTGGTAATAGTCATCGTTGCCGAGGTACGCCTGGAGACAGTCGGGATTGTTCCCCCGGTCCAAGCGAACCCAGGTGACAAGATCAGACGAGCGCCAGACGGCACTGATGGCATTTTGATCTTTGAAGGAATACTTCAGATGGACAACGGGAGTTCCTTCGAATTGCTCCATTCCGACAACGGTAATCTCGTTTTTATTAGAGGCACCTTGAGCGGCGACGTGAACGATGAGGACAAGGCTGAGAAAGGCAGAGAGGATAAGGTGTTTCATTTAGTTAATTGTGTAGGTGGTACCTATATATAATAGCATATTTTTATAATAAAGTCAAATATTTGAGCATAATGATTTAAAATAACGGTAAGAAAAAGAACAAAATATAAATTTGAGAGCCGTAATGGTTTCAAAGTATGAAGATGACGGACGAAAGACATTGGTAGGTTTCCAATGCAATATATGTTAAATTACATTTATGAAAACAAGTAAAACACCTCTCGTTATTTTTTTAGTATTACTGACTGGTATATGTGCAATAATCTTCTTTTTCAATACCAAAGAATTCAAATCAGGTATTACTCAAAGTTCGGTTGTACTTAAAATTCAATCACTCAATCGATTAGAAACAGCATCCTTCACTATTGAAAAAATCATCGAAAGCGGAACAGATAAAAATGCTTTCACTGATGTGTTGTTTGGAGATAAGATTTTATTGATTGCTCATGCAAACATTATCGCAGGATTTGATTTTTCAAAAATAAAGGAAAGTGATATTAAGGTTAGTGGTGAGAGGTTGACAATCCAAATGCCGGCGCCAGAAATCCTGGTGAGCAAATTGGATAATGAAAAAACCCGCGTGTATGATAGGCAATTAGGTTTTCTGACTAAGGGCGACTCGAGCCTTGAAGCGGTAACGAGATTAATTGCAGAAAATTCGATTAGGCAGGATGCGTGCGAAGCTGGTATTTTAGATTCAGCTACGGTAAATGCGAAAAAACAGTTAATCACACTATTTACTTCTGTGGGCTTTAAGGAGGTTGTTTTGAATGTTCCTTCGGGAAGTTGTCAGTAGGGAGGTAGGATGACCTGTTTATTTTTGATTTATATTTTTTATTGTATAATTACTATATGAAAAACACCGAATCAATAACAAAAATTAATTCATTAATAAAAGATATTCGATCATGCATGTTTGTTACGAAAGGACTTAATGGGGAAATTAAAGCACGACCAATGAGTACTCAGGAGGTTGAGTTTAAAGATAGTATTTGGTTTATGACTGATAAAAGAAGTACCAAGTGTAAAGAGATTGAAAAAGATAACACTGTTGGATTGGAATATGCAGACGGAAACGGAGTTACATTTGTCTCAGTTTCAGGAAAAGCCTCTTTTGTTGAAGATAAACAGAAGATTCAGGAATACTGGAATCCGTTTTTAAAAGCTTGGTTTGAGGGCCCTGAAGATCCAAATATTGTTCTTATTGAAGTATCGGTTACTCGGGCTGAATATTGGGATAATAAAGGTGGCAAGATTGGAGGATTGGCAGATGTTGCGATAGGTGCGCTTACTGGAAAGCAAAATCTGCTTGATGAGCATGAGATTTTTGAGTTTGAATAAAGTTTGATTGAAAATTCCGAAGAAGGATGTTCAGAACTATATAATAAAAGAACCTAGCAACTTTGGAAAGTACATCTAGGTTCCGTTTTGTGAAATCGATATTGCTACCACGCATCGATAAATTGATATTCGGTGAAGTTTCGGGAAATTTGCCCGTTTTCGTCGCGGGTCACCGTGTATATTTCACGATACGTGAGTGTGACTTTTTGTCCGCGATTAAGACGATTCCAGAGTTCTTTGCCTTTATCGCCCCTAGCGATAAACTCGCCGAGAGTGCATTCGAATTCGACTGAATATTTTTCTGGAGTTTCGTCATATACTGGTGCGCCGCCGTATACTACTCCGATAACGTCTTCGGTTGCGGGTGTGTGAATAAGATCTGTCACAACGGCTGGCACCGTAAGATCCAGTGATGCTTCTTTTGTTGTTTCAGAGCATCCGGCAAGTAATGTCCATAGTGCAGCCAGAATGGGAAAAGCTATTTTTTTGTTCATTGTTTGTTGGTGTTCAAGGGTTAGGTGGGTGAGGTGCTGTTGTTACAATATCATTTTTTTAATCTTTGTAAATACTGGTTTGGCGCATATGGAGGATTTTTTGAACCAAGTTTTTTCCTCAATGCTCCTCGCATGGGAGGATGTTCGAACCTGTTTGATAAATATATAAAAAAGAAACCCGCCTGCGAACAGGAGGGAGTCTCCTTGTTCGGGCGGGTGATGGGTCAGATGCGGGCGTTGATAAATTCGGCCGCCTGCTCTGCGGTAACGTTGCATTTCTCCTCGACGCTTCCGTCATGATTGACAACGAACACTGCTGGAAGTTCCTCGAATGAGGGCTTGCGTATCCCGAAGTCTTTGTATGCACCGTCGGTTGCCATTGAATGGAATCCACACGCCAGGGTCCAGTCACCTTCAGGAAGAGTGTTTTCAGGTCTGGTCCATCCTTCAGGTTTGCTTTTGAGGGCAAGCATTGCTTCCATGATTAGGGTATCCCAGATTGAGATATCGGTATAGTCTTCGACGATAAGGAATTTTTTCTTCATTAGCACGATACTTTTTGATGTATTGGTTCAGGACATCACGGCTTTTCTAGAGCCAACCTGTAATTTCAAAGATTACTACTTTATAGTATCATATTTAAATATAAAAGTCAAATATTAAGATGGCATAAAAGAAAAGTAACCCTAAAGAATAAGGTTATTTTTCAGATGCTCCGAACTCAGGAGGATGTTCGGAATTGCCTACATTAATAAAAAACCCCGCTGTCTCTCGACATGGGGATTTGGTTTAAGGCTCTTGAAGCACAGAGTTGTCGAAGGGAATTGCTGGAGGCCTTTGTCCTGAAACGACCTCTTCTTGCAAAGCGTCGGTCTCAATTTCTCGGTAAGTACCTATGTTGCAGACGGAGTTGTTGATGAGATACAGACCTACATATCCATCGTCTTCCATTTTTTGACTGCTGCCAGCCTTGCAGTTGGATGGTTTGCCAATTCGTTTGTTCGTTTCAGGGATCAGTTCTTGTTCTCGTCCCACTTCAGACCGAATGTTGGTGACAATGCCTTCGGGTGTAATTGTAAGCTGGGATTTGTGGGAGTTTCCGCAAAATTCTCCAGACTTGTCGGGACACGGTCCGTGCCATTTCTTATCCGTGCTCAGAGTTTTTATGATGCGTGCCATAGTGTCTTTTGGTTGATTGATGGTTTTAGAATTGAAAAAATGCTATCAAATAAATGATAACACTTTTTACATACTTGTCAATAATGCTCCGCGCGTGGGAGGATGTTCGGACCTGTATTTTGAACATATAAAAGAGAAACCCGCCTGCGAACAAGAGGAAATCTCATTGTTCGAGCGGGTTGTGGTTTTATTCCAATTCGGTGACTACTGCTCCCTGAAGATCGCTTACTCCAACATCGCCGTTTTTGCACAGGTGTACTCTGAAAGGTTTTATTTCAGGTGCGGTTTCCACTTTACTGAAAGAATTCCGCAAGTGAGTGGCAGCTGGGCCAGAGTCTTCACTTGTCAACATGGAACCGGTATGTGTTTCTCCACACAGGCGGCATTTATACATAAACGTATAGTCCTTTTTCATTTTGGTTTTCTGATTTTAAATTCTCCTTAAGGGAAGTAGGGTTACTTCTTGCTTACTTATATATAATAGCATATATCAATAAAAAAGTCAAATAAAATAGCGATATAAAATAAAAATAACCCTACAAAATAAGGGTATTTTAACATGCTCCGCGCGTGGGAGGATGTTCGGAATTTGATTGTGCAAAAATAAAAACACTACATTTCTGTAGTGCCGGGGTTCCATTCAACCTCGAAAGCGTGTTTGTAAGGTCAGACGAGAGTGTCGAAAAATTGGCGGAGACTGTCCGCGTGGTTCCCGTACCCGCGCTGCCAGTCAGTCCATCTCGCGGCCAGCTTATTCGGGGTGTCAGATTCCCAAACCGGACACACGAATCCTCTGAACCAGAAGAACGTCGTCTCGTAAGGATTAAGACACGCGTCAAGCGTCTCTGTCGCGGCTTGCTCAAGCGATCTGCTGCCGTTTTTATAATGCCAGATTCCACACCTGTCTTGCTGAAAGCCTATTGAAAGTTGCGGAGGGCCAAGAAGCTTCAGGATGCTTTTGGGATCAGAGTCGAGCTCGTTTTTCCATTCATCGTGCACGCGAACCAGTTCAATTGGTGCGTCATTGAAGCGGTCAAGGGGGCAGAAGGTTCCGCCGTGCCAGAACCACATCGGGCCGTCTTGGCGACCGTACTCTTCCACTGCCTCGGTGGCAGCGTTGAGGATGTTGACATCGTTATCAGCCTTGTAGTGAAGGAGGCCTGAACGGTCTCCAGTGATTTTTCCGTAATGCATTATTTCTGCGGTCATGTTGGTTGTTTTTGTTGGAATGTGCTGGATTTAGAGTATCACTTTTTAAACATTTATCAACACCAGGTTCGAACTCCTAATAAGGTAGCAAAAAATCACCTTAATTTGCAAGGTGATTTTGACTGCTCCGCGCATGGGAGGATGTTCGGAAATGTATTAGAGAACAATAGCTTTAATTTTTTCGATCATATCTTCTGTTGAAGAATAATCTGTAATTTTGAAGGCTATACTCTTTACTGAATCCGAAACCGTAAAATCAGATTTATGAATTAGGATAATTGGAATGTTGTACAAGTTGGCCCATCCAAGCTCTATACCTAATCCTGTGGAAGGGTAAGAAACCTCTGCGACTACATAATCCATCTCCTTTAAGATTTGTTTACTGTTAAATATTTCGTCACTTTGTTCGTGAGGTAAGATTATCTCCGCAATATCGTTTATTTCGCTTTCACGTAATGGCCTGTAAAGGTCTTCTTTGTAATTGAATTTAGTTGAATGGGCAACATATATTTTCATATGATTAAAATCATACCATAGGTTCGAACTCGCCATAACGTAACAAAAAACCACCTTGAAAATTAAGGTGATTTTTAATGCTCCGAACTTGGGAGGATGTTCGGAAAAGTTTGAAAAATAAAGTGCATTGACAGGTTTACAGAATTAAGATATATTAATACGAACAGTTAAGTTCTAAACAAGCTAAGAAGAAAGGTTACAAATTGAAAACAAATTATCTATCGCAGGTTATTCGTCACAAGTGGTTCGTGCTGGTCGCGGGAGTCAGGTTCGGGAATTTTCCTATCTGGAGACTTCTCATTCATGATTGGTCAAAGTTTCTGCCATCAGAATACCGGACATACAAAAACAGATTCACAGGAAAAGGCTACACGCAGGAAGACTGGAAAAAAGCATGGCTGCACCACATCCACTTCAACCCTCATCACTACCAGCACTGGATGCTAAGCGGAGAGCCTTTGCCGATGCCGGATGTGTTCATAAAAGAAATGGTCATAGACTGGATAGGGGCAGGCAGGGAATACGAGGGGAGTTGGAACATTCAGGAGTGGGTCGATAAAAACTATCGAAAGCTATCTATTCATCCAGACTCTTTGGAAAAGTTAAAATCAATTCTAAAATCTCAAGGCTTTAAGTGGCCATCAGATTGAAGAAGTAAAGGGCTCGTCGTGTAAACGGCGGGTCTTATTCATGATTTAGCGTTTGGGTTCGAACTCACCACAAAGTAACAAAAAAAACACCTTGCAAATTAAGGTGATTTTAATTGCTCCACGTATGGGAGGATGTTGGGAATATAGTCATGCAAAGATAAAGCGCACGGATCCCGGATGGGTCGTGCGCTAAAGATTGTTTTCTGAGTCAATCAGCTTTTGTCGGGAAGCATTCGCAGAAGTCGTGCTGGATCTGTTTTGGCCATTTCTGACTGCTTGATGAAAACAGGGAATGATCCTTTCCACTTGTCGCCCAGGACTTTGCCTTTGGAGTCATAGCTTACGGTGCCTTTGCGCTTCGTATCCCATGCAATGGCATCGTAGCGACTGCCGTGGCCATCTTCGTCATCGCTGTGCCGGCTAGGCTCGGGTACTTCATCCGAAGAGTTGGTGAGCCAGACTTCGTCTTCTGCAAGCTCGGGATGATTTCTGTTAAACTCGTTGATGGGCGTCGTATTCGATTCTGGCTCGCGAAGGCCGCTCATGGTTCTCAAAAGCTCCTTGTCATAATGTTCATCAGCATCGAAATCTTTTCTTTGGTCGGACATTTTCTGTGGTTGTTGGTGTTGAATTAAAAAAATGCTATCGAGTAAATGATAACACTTTTTACATATTTGTCAATACTGGCTCCTCCGGTAGGGATCGAACCTACGACCAATCGCTTAACAGGCGACTGCTCTACCGCTGAGCTACAGAGGAATATGGGTGGGTCGTGCTGCCATTAGCTTTTCTTGTAATAAAACAAGGAGAGGTATCAGAAGCACGACCCGTGAAGAATTGTAATGTGTTTAGTCGTTAGACCAGGGTTTTGTAAGATCGAGAGTTAACGTCACGATCAGAAAACCTTGCTCACACTCCAACTCTGTTAAGAATGTTAACAAAAAACAAGAATGAATGCAATCTTATTTTGAACGATACACTGTAATACTCTATAGCCAAAACCTTAAAAATAGTGTATGGTATATGAATATGTCAACTAACTGGGGAGAATCAATTGTAAGTTTCGATGAGGTAAGCTACTCACACATTAAAAATAAGCCTATATTAACTGAGGCCTCATTTAACATTCGTAAAAATGCGAAAATAACTCTTATGGGGCAGAACGGCGCAGGAAAGTCGACTATTTTCAAAATGATTACCGGAGAACTTGAAAATGACGAAGGTGATATCAATATTAAAAAAGACTTGTCAATAGCGGTGTCAAGACAGGTAATCCCTCGTGAAGAACTTACTATGACGGTTCGAGAATTTTTCCAATCAATGTTTAAGCAAAAGATCTATGATATTGATCCAAGAATTGATGAAGTATTAGGTATTGTTCATTTGAAAGCGGATAAGGAAAAACAAATTAAAGATTTTTCAGGTGGACAGCAAGCTCGATTGTTACTCGCTCAAGCACTTATTCAAAAAGCCGATCTTATTTTGCTTGATGAGCCAACAAACAATCTTGATAAAGCCGGAATAGACCACCTAACAAAATTCCTTAAAGAGTATACAAAAACCGTTATCGTTATTTCCCACGATGCGGATTTCTTGAACAGCTTTACGGAAGGGGTTATTTACTTGGATATTCATACACAAAAAGTTGAGCAATATGTTGGAACATATAATACGGTAGTTGCTGAGATTGCTGCCCGTGTAGAGAAGGAGAGAAGAGCCAACGCACAAGCAGAAAAGAAGATTCAAGAAAATAAAGACAAGGCTAACTTTTTTGCCAACAAAGGAGGTGGAATGAGACTTGTCGCAAAAAGAATGCGTGAGGAAGCCGAAGAGCAAGAAGAAAATATGGTAGACGTTCGGAGAGAGGACAAGACTATTAAACCATTCTTCATTGAATCTCAAACTGATTTGTCAGGGGTACTATTTTCTCTTTCTTCGGTTGAGATCATGGATATTCATAAAAATGACGGAACCCTTAAAACTAAAAAAGTTCATGTAGAACTACGAAAAGGAGAGCATCTATTATTGAAAGGTCCAAACGGTATTGGAAAGACAACACTGCTTGAAAATCTTGCGGGTGGTCATGCCAAAGGTGAAGCTATCAAAGAGGGTGTTGTGATCGGATATTACCGACAAGATTTCTCAAACTTAGATTTTGATAAAAATGCGTACGATACGATTAAGGAATGTGCGGCGAAAGACGATAGTGAACATTTCATCAGAAAGACGTTGGCACAATTCTTGATTGCGGGAGATACAGCTTACACACCAATCGGACGGCTTTCAGAAGGTCAAAAAGGATTGGTTGCCTTTGCAAGACTTGTAGCATTAAAACCAGGACTATTGATTCTTGATGAGCCGACAAACCACATTAACTTTAGACACTTGCCGGTGATTGCTGAGTCTTTGAAAAAATTCCAAGGAGCAATGATTGTGATTTCTCACATGCAGGAGTTTGTGGATCAGATCGGGATTGATAATATCTTAGACCTCGGAAAATAGGATATAATAGAATCATGAAATCGTTTTCTTTATCTTTACTTATAACACTTTCGCTTTTTACTTTTACAAATCTTAAAGCCGAGGAAACAGAGCTAGTCGTAGACTATCAAGGAACAGCAAAAGCAGAAATTATTTCCATATCAAATGAACGAACCGAAGAGGTCGGTTTTTCTGAGGTGATCGCAACATATAATGATGTTGAGATTAGATTTTTAGAAGGTCTGCAGGAAGGAAAAACTATTGTCATAGAAAGTGATTTTCCAAATATTAAAGAAGGGCAGAAGGTGTACGTAAGACACAGCATTCACGGAGGGACAGATGTCTATGCAATTACAAACATTGATCGTGTTAGGGCAATTATATTTTTCATATTGTTATTCATAGCTGCCGTAATTCTGTTCGGAGGTTGGCAGGGTGTTCGTTCGGTAGTGTCTTTGGCATTTTCATTTGCTGCAATTTTCTATGTGTTGATGCCGATTTTGTTAAAGGGGTATAATCCAATCCTTTCAAGTTTCTTGATTGCCTCCGCCATATTATTCTTAGCAATTTTCTTTACCCATGGATTCAATCGAGAATCGACCGTGTCATATGTTGGTACTATGATTTCGGTTTTGCTGACATCATTCTTGGCTATGGCAGCGGTGAAAATTACTCATCTAACGGGATTCATCGGCGAGGAGTCAACGTATCTTAATATGAACACTGCCGGAACATTGAATTTCTCTGGATTATTATTGGCCGGAATAATTGTCGGGGTGCTGGGAGTATTGGACGATATTGCAATTACGCAGTCATCGGTGGTAACTGAATTATTTCATACCGATAGAACTCTTACGAGACGACAGGTGTACGCAAAAGCTATTCGGGTTGGAAAAGAGCATGTATCAGCTTTAGTTAACACGTTGGTGTTGGCATATGTCGGAACGTCACTACCGTTACTTCTTTTGATTAAAACCTATGGATACGACATTCAGACGATATTGAATATGGAAGGAATTTCAACGGAGATAATCAGAGCTATTGTTGGAAGTATTGGTTTGATCCTAACGGTTCCAATTGTAACTTTGCTTGCGGTGTTTTATTTGAAAAATTATGAGCATA
>Ga0247807_10000594_pt1 | contig 22594 bp, 20 predicted proteins | sample UWRJL074202C1_FD_179931 | JGI IMG/M metagenome (GOLD analysis project Ga0247807, IMG submission 179931) | Plant litter microbial communities from Arlington Agricultural Research Station in Wisconsin, United States - UWRJ-L074-202C-1 | ecosystem: Environmental > Terrestrial > Plant litter >...
GAGGGTATATGAGAGATTTCGATATGTGTCGTATCTGTTTCCGTGAAGCGGCAAACGAAGGACTTATCCCAGGTATTAAAAAATCATCATGGTAAAAGGCAAATAATAATAAGTAAATAATATAAAAATATGAATCACGGAATATCACAAATAATAAACAATCTAAAGACTGCAAACATCGCAGGTAAAGAAAAAACAACTTTTGGTTTTTCAAAATTTAGAAAATCAATATTGGACAAATTGTCTGATCTTGGATTTGTTTCAAATGTTAAGGTTACAGGAGCTGCTCCAATCCAATACATCGAAGTTTCTCTAGTATACGAGACAGACGGTCGACCAAAGATTGCCGGAGTACAACAACTATCAAAGTACTCAAGAAGAGTATATGGATCATACAGAGAAGCTCACCAAGTTAAAAACGGATACGGAGCCCTACTTGTATCAACACCAAAAGGCGTTCTTACAGATAGAGAAGTGAGAGCACAAAAAATCGGAGGAGAATTTCTATTCAAAATCTGGTAATCGAATGAACTTCAGGTACGGGACACCTTGCGTAAGCTAAAGATCTTCCAACTTTATAAGTTATAAACTGCAAAAGTAGTTAAAGCAAAAAATAATCAAAATATATGTCAAGAATCGGAAAACAAATAACAACAATACCTGAAGGAACAACCGTCTCATTTACAGACGGCGTTTTAACCGTAAAAGGTCCTAAAGGAGAGCTTACAAAGAAATTTCTACCAGTTGTAGAAGTTACTATTGAAGGTTCAGAAATTTCATTCAAACCAAAACAAAACGATGCTTTCGGAAGATCATTGTGGGGAACATACTCATCACATGCTAAAAACATGATCATGGGTGTTAATACTCCATATGTTAAGAAACTACTACTAGAAGGAGTTGGATACAAAGGAGAAGTTTCTGGGACTACATTAAAACTAGCTCTTGGATTCTCACACCCAGTGAACGTAGAAATACCAGCTGACGTTACTGTTCTGGTTGAGAAGGGAACATTTACTTTTACAAGTATCGACAAAGAGTCTGTAGGTTCTTTCGCTGCTAAAATCAGATCACTTAAAAAACCAGAACCGTATAAAGGTAAAGGATTTAGATATGATGATGAAATTATTAAGAGAAAACAAGGTAAAAAAGCCGCTTAAGTTTAATTAAATAAAAGTAATAACAAATATATGAAAAGAATAATTTTATCAAACAGAGACCGAATCAAAAACAGAATCAGATCTAAAGTTGTAGGTACTGAGGAAAGACCAAGACTTACCGTATTCAAGTCTAATAAATTTACGTATGCACAGCTAATTGACGATTCACAAGGAAAAACTCTAGTTGAAGCAAACAGTTCAGATATGAAAGCTAAGAAAATGGATGCTGCAATTGAGGTTGGAAAGTCAATCGCTACAAAAGCGAAAGCTGCTGGAATTACAAAGGTAGTTTTTGACAGAAACGGTTACAAATATACTGGTCGAATCTTGGCATTAGCAGAAGCTGCAAGAGAAGCAGGACTAGAATTTTAATTAAATAATATATATAAAATTATGACAGACGATACAAACAAAAACGATATCAATACAACTGACGAATCAACTGAGCAAACTCCAGTTGAGGTGATTGCTGATACAATAGCTGAAGAAATCGAGGCTGCTGTTGAATCAACACCGGCTCCGGAAGTAGAAGCTCCTACAACAGAAGCTGCAAATGTTACTGAAGCACCTGCTCCTGCAAATGCTCAAGCTCCACGAGCATTCGTTAAGAATGATAGACCACAAAGAGGAGGTCCAAGACGTGATTCAAGAGGTCCTAAAAGAGAACCAAAGCCAAAGCCAGAATTTGACCAAAAGATAGTCGCAATCAGAAGAGTAACTCGTGTTACTTCAGGAGGAAGAAAATTCTCTTTCGCAGTTGCAGTTATTGCAGGTGATAGAAAAGGTAGAATTGGATTTGGTACAGGAAAAGGATTGGATACTGCCATGGCGGTTGATAAGGCCTACAAAAAAGCTAAAGCTAACATGATTAGACTTCCACTTACAAAAACTGGAACTATTCCTCATGAAGTTTCTGCAAAGTACTCTTCAGCTCTTGTTGAACTACGACCTGCTCCAGGTAAGGGAATTGTAGCCGGATCATCTGTTCGTGACGTTATCGAAATCGCTGGTATCAAAGATATCATCGGAAAACTACGATCAGGTACAAAAAACAGAATGAACAACGCTAAGGTTGTTATCAAAGCCCTATCTACACTTTCATCAAGTAAGAAAATTACACACACAAAATAATATTTTGGTATAATAAAATAAATATATGCAATTACACACACTAAAAAGAAAAACACAAAGACAAACTAAGCAACAAGTTGGTCGTGGTAGTAAAAGAGGTAAAACTTCAGGACGTGGACAAAAAGGTCAAACATCACGTGCTGGTAGAAAACTACGTCCAGAGATTAGAGAAGTAATCAAGAAGATTCCTAAACTAAGAGGTCGTGGTAAAAACATGAACAAATCTTTTGAAATTAAGCCAGTTGTTCTTAACCTACATGCATTTGCTGAGGTTGAAAAAGATACAGTTCTAACACCTAAAGTGCTTGTAGATATGAAAATGGTTAAATTACTGAAAGGTAAAGTTCCTAAAGTTAAGATCTTGTCTAACGGGGAACTTCCACATTCATTAACATTTAAGAAATTCACAATATCAAAGGCTGCTATCGAGAAAATCGAGAAAGCTGGAGGAAAAGTATATGTTAAATAAAATCAAAACAATTTTTTCAGACAAAACTATAAGAAACAGAATATTATTTGTTCTGGCTATTTTAGTTATATTTAGAGGTCTATCAGCTATTCCAGTTCCTGGAGTAAATGTTGATGCCATCAGAGCCCTTGTTGATGGAAACAGCTTCTTCCAAGTTCTTAACCTGTTTTCAGGAGGAGGCTTGTCAGCGCTATCTATCCTAATGCTTGGAGTAGGGCCTTACATTACCGCATCTATTATCATCCAACTTTTGACTATGGTGTTTCCAGCAATGAAAGAATTGCAACAAGAGGAGGGAGCAGCAGGACGAAAGAAACTTTCACAATACTCAAGACTGCTGGCTATCCCTGCCGGATTTATCCAAACATTTGGAATCATCACATTGATTACAAGACAATCACCTGAAGTATTCGGAGGTCTTACGACTTTTGGATTTATCCAAATCGCAATCATCGTTGTTGCGTCATCAATGCTCTTGATGTGGATCGGTGAAAGATTGACAGAGTATGGTATCGGTAACGGTATCTCGCTTATCATTACTGTTGGTATTATTGCGGCTTTGCCACAAACTGCCTCACGAGTTCTTTCAACATATGATGCATCACAGTTGCCATTGTTTATCGGAATGGGTCTATTGATCGTTGCTATTATAGCGCTTATCGTGTACATCACTGAAGCTGAGAGACCAATTGAGATTAACTATGCAAGACAAGCAAGATCTTTGACGTCACAAGGCGCAGGATCACATAAGACATATTTGCCAATCAAGCTTAACCAAGCTGGAGTTATGCCAATCATCTTTGCTATTACGCTATTGATGTTCCCGTCTTTCTTAGGAAATATCCTAACTTTGTCATCAAATGCTTTCCTACAAAGTACAGGAAGAAACCTAACATTATGGTCACAAGATGCACTGATTCACGGTATAGCATACTTCATTCTTGTATTCTTGTTTACGTACTTCTATACAGCGGTAACATTCGATCCAAAGCAAATGTCAGAGAACCTGCAAAAGCAAGGTGCATTCGTTTCAGGTATCAGACCGGGTGACTCAACAATGGATTACTTGTCACGAATCGTAACAAGAACTACATTTATCGGAGCGCTATTCTTGGCATGTATTGCAGTATTGCCGAACATCGTTCAAAACTTTACAAACATCGCTACGATCAGTATCGGTGGTACAGGACTCCTAATTGTTATTTCAACACTTATTGACGTTGTTAAGAAAATTAACGCGCAAGTAAGTATGAGAGAATATTAGTCGGGAATATTGTATACTAGGTATATGAATCAAACAGCTGTAATATTTATTGGAAGATCAGGTTGCGGTAAAGGTACCCAATCTGCTCTTTTAATTGACTATTTTAAAACCCAGGAAAAGGAAAGCTTATACTTGAGTACCGGAAATGAATTTAGAAAATTAATAGCCGAAGGAGATAACTTCACTTCAAAAAAAGTTGATCAAATTTATGAAGAGGGAGGGCGTCATCCAGACTTTCTATGTATCACGATCATTGGAAATTTTTTCAAGCAAAATTTTGACCCAAATAAAAACATAGTCATGGATGGAGGACTTCGCTCATTGAATGAAGCACAGACAATAACTGACGTCCTCGATTTTTACGAGATACAAGATGCCCGTGTATATTACATTGATGTGAGTCACGAATGGTCAGTTGAAAAATTAACAAAGCGCGGACGAGATGACGACAATGCCGAAATATTCGAAACTAAAAAGAAATGGTTTGAAGACGACGTAATGCCTGCAATAAACTATTTAAAAAATAATCCACGATATCATTTCTGCACGATAGATGGAGAGCAGGATATACAAGTGGTACACCAAGAGATACTTTCATGTCTAAAATAAATACATACAACGAAAAAGAAATAGAGATTTTAAAGGAGGGAGGGAAAATTCTGTACACCATATTGCGTACGCTAAAAGAGGAAGCTCTGGAAAATGTTTCTACAAAAGACCTTAACCAGCGAGCGCATGATATGTGTATTGAGAATAATGCCATTCCGGCTTTTTTGAACTATACTCCCGGAGGGGCACCGCGTCCATTTCCTGGAGCTATTTGCATATCAGTTAATCATGAAGTTGTGCACGGTATTCCAAATGAAAAGCCTCGCATCCTGAAGAAGGGAGATGTGGTTACGCTTGATATGGGTTTGAAATATAAAAATATGTTTACGGACTCCGCTATTACGATCGTTATCGGTGGTGGCGAATACAACAAGGTCGGACAAGAAATGATTGACGTTGCCAATCGCGCACTTAATGCCGCGATTGATATGTTAAAGCCTGGAGTTAAAACAGGGGATATCGGACAAGCGATTGAGGATGTTGTTAACAACAATAAGGGCACTAAATTTTCTATACCAGCCATCTTGGGAGGACACGGTATTGGACATGGCATTCATGAAGATCCGTTTGTACCGAACTTTGGTAAAAGTCGAGAGGGCGTTGTATTAAAAGAGGGAAATGTTATCGCAATCGAACCTATCCTGACAGAAAAAAGTACGGCTATGAACCAACTCTCTGATGGATATACATTTGTGACGCAAGATAAGGGGCTTTCAGTGCATGTTGAGCATACGGTCGCTATAACGAAGGATGGGGCCGTGATTCTGAGTAGTGAATAGTTGGTTTACCACTGTTTTGTGGTAAACTTATTTTTATGTTTAGATTTCCATACTTTTTACCTGTTTTTATTCTTGCTATTATTTTTTTTCCTACAGATAAGGCATACGCGGATGTTGATGCGGATGCATATTTTGCTCGAATTGCAGCGACGAGTAGTATGAGTGTTTCGGATCAGGCGGTTATCACAACGTTTGTGGAGAACGCAAAAGCTCATGGCTACTGGAACAAGATTATAGACATGAGTCCGCTGGCTGGTAATAACCTTGCAGCTGCTTTAGTAAAATTAAAATATCCAAATGCCAGCTCGACATTAGTGGCCCGAAACTTTGTTGAGGCGGATTACTCAAGGGCGAATGGCTTGCAAGGTGGTGGGAAGGCTTCACCAAAATGGCTATCGACCGGGGTTGGATTTCGAGGCATTACTCAAGGTGTAGGAGGGCTATCCTTTTGGGTGAATCGTCATAAAATAACAAATCCCAATAACTTTCAGACCCTGATTGGAATAACGAACACTGCCACTCCGTATGTGCACCTTAGTGTAAGAAACATTGCATTTGGAAGTGTTACTTTTTCACGCGGAAGAAATATGGAAGGATTGAACTATGCAGTTAGGTCATCTCCAAGCATGCTGCGGCTGTTTCGAAACGGCGGAATGGTGGCAAGTTCGGAAACTGTAAGCACGACAGGTACCACTTCACGAAATGCGTTTATCTCTGTTTTTGCCGCAACAGGTGAGGAAACAAGTGGACCTTTCGAGGGCAGTGGCTCTTTTTATTCGATCGATGACGGTACGTTGACCGATTTGGAAATAGCATCATTTACTGACGATGTGAGAAACATGCAGATAGGATTGGGTAGACTACCGGCATCGCCGACACCTATGAAATTTGCAATTGTTACGGGTCAAAGTTTGTCAGTAGGGTCACAAGGTAGTCCCGTACTTTCTTCAACAACACAATCCCAATCTTACAACAACAAGTATTTTACTGATGGTTTGGGTACGGCTGATCCTGAGGGCAGAAAGGCTGTCGGTTCTATTTACGGTCTTAACACTGAAAGCATTGAATATTCAATGACCAATCTTATCAGTCGTCTTACGCGAGAAACTACCCCAGGTGATGCATCTCACGACCTGCTTGTTCAAAATGTCGGTGCCGGAGGCTATTCCTATTCAATGTTAAAAAAGGGGACAACTCGCTACAATCTTTCACTTAGCATGTTAGAGTCGGCTAAAACGTACGCACAAAATTATTTACAAGCAGCGACTGCAGTGCCCGGTGTTATCGTTGTGCACGGAGAAAGTGACGGTAGGTCGCATAGATATCAGGCAGACATTGAAGAGTGGCAGAAAGATTATGAAAATGATATTAAGGCTATCACTGGTCAGTCAGGTACTATACCGCTTTTTCATACTCAGATTAGTGCATGGACGGGCGATAGTGGTATAGAATCATGGAGTACATCGCCATACCATTTGCTTGCTGCGTATGAGGCTAACCCTACCAAGACCGTTTTGGTGGGACCTAAATATTTTATTACGTATGCTGCCGATGGACTACATTTAAATAATTACGGATATCGAAGGCTTGGAGAATATTATGCTAAAGCCTGGCACAAGGTGGTTGTTTTGGGTCAAACCTTTAGCCCTTTGCGTCCATCAAATGTTAAGATTGAAGGAAAAAGCATAGATGTCACTTTTACTGGCAATGTGGGAAACTTGGCTCTCGACACCACTCTTGTTTCAAATCCTGGAAATTTTGGTTTTGAATATTATGATAATGCAACCTCGACTTCAATTAGCAGTGTGAGTCTTGTCAGCTCTACGACTGTACGCATAGAGTTAAATGATGTTCCGACAGGTGATAATAAAAGGATTCGATATGCATATAGTGGTATTCCAGGAAACAGCGGCGGTCCGACAACCGGTCCTCGAGGTAACTTGAGAGATTCAGATCCGACCCTTTCTGCATCGGACGATGATTCAAATGGGTCGCGAGACAATCTATATAACTGGGCAGTGCATTTTGATAAGCCAGTTGTGACGCTTGCTTTGTCTGATGTTGTAACCAATGTTGGCCAGACTTCTGCGACTATCACCTGGACATCAAACGAGAACGCGAGCTCGAGTGTTGAGTATGGCTTGACGACTGCATATGGAGCCAATGTTATTTCTGATACTTTAACTAAAAATCATTCTTTCACAATCGATGGTTTGATGCCTGGTACAACATACTACTTCAGAGTCAGTGGGTCTGATATGGCTAAAAATACAGTTTCTTCAGCAGATTTTAATTTCACAACGCCAGGTGTTGCCACTCCGTATTTTTCAGCTGGTTCATCGGGAGGTGCAGCGGCGATTCCTGATTCTCTGAAACCATTTCTTTCAACAGGTACGGTAAGCGCAAACACTGGCAATCCCAATACTACAAATCCTAACACTGCAAATCCTCCAGCATTTTCATTCGCACGATCACTTGCAACTGGAGCGAATGGAATTGACGTGCGGCAGCTTCAGGTTTTTTTGAACAGAAACGGGTACGTAGTGTCAGCTGCTGGAGCCGGCTCATTCGGAAACGAGACAATGTTCTTTGGAAGAGGCACAAGGTTGGCACTTGCGAAATTCCAGAAGGCAAATAGTATCAATCCCGCAGTGGGATTCTTCGGTCCGGTGACGAGGGCGTTCATCGCGAATATGAAATAAAACAGACAATTATTGTAATAAAACACGAATCTGATATTATTTCAAAGGAATAAGGAGTATGGTAAAATAAGGTTCTATGAATACTCTTTTTTCTAAAAAAACATTTACAACCATGGGCAATTTTCTAGTGGTTGTTTTTGCTATAAGCATGTTCTTGCCAGTAACAGCATCAGCTCAAGTTGGCTATGTTGGACGATCATTTTCAGGATCGGCGACTAATTTCTTAAATATTGGACCTGGCCATGTTTCTCAACTTTTAAACGGCACAACTCAAATTACAAATGCTGCTCGTGTTTGGATTGATCCTTCAGGAACGGGGGCTAATCAGACTGTATTTGCTTCTGAAATATCGAACACACTATCTGGAATATCACTCGGTATTTCTTCAACGGGTGTAATCCGGGCAAATGGAAGATCGGTAACTGGCGACACTTTTCAGACGAAGCTGGGATCAACGGTAGTGCCAACCGGCTCATGGCATACCATCGCTGCAGTTCACGATATTCCGAATAATACGATAAATATTTATCTTGATGGCGTTCTTGATACGAGTGGTTCAGCCGCGGTAACGTTTGCCGGCTCATCCTATGTATCAACCAGTACGTACGCTTTAACTGACAGAATTGGAAATGATATCAGCGTGACGCCTACCACTGCTTTTAAGGGAATGATAGCGGATGTTGCGGTGTATGGTCGCGCACTAAATCCATCAGAACTGCTTGATATGACTCAAGGTACAAGACCTTCAGCGGTAAGTGGTGGGGCCCCTGCTGTTTATTTTCCGTTGGATGAGGAAACTGATGGTCCAGGACGTTTCGCAAATTCAAGATTTGGAGGGTTGATTGGAATTCCTGTAACTAATATTGATATTAATACGGGAGTGCAGCCAAATATAAGTTCCCATCCTCTTAAAGCCGCAGAAACTCGATTTCCAGTTCGAATCATGAGATTTAATGCCGATGATGCATCTTCGGTTGGACATATGAATAAGGTAAGCTCAATTTCATTACGTCACGCAGGTGTGTCGGCATCTCAACCATCCACGACAAGTCAACCATTGTATAAAAATATTGGTGGAAATGGTGCAATAACTTTTGCATCAACAACCGTTACTGAGTTTCTTACCGTTCCCGGTAGAATTGATATAAACCGAGGTGTGACTGTTGTGACTCTTGCGGATACCCGAAACACGGGAAGAATCTTAAGTGCAGCTGGCAGCAATACTACAGATGCCTCACCTAACTCGGTATTTTTCTCCTCAACTATAGGCTTGGCGATAGGAACAGGTGCGGTCGGTGCAAACTTTTCAACATATAGTGATTATGTAGCAAGTAGCACGGGGGTGGCATTATTTTCAGGAAGATATAGTGGAAACACTATCACGAACTGGCTTAATGGTACAAAAAGAAATGGTACTGTAACAGGTGGGGGCACAAAGCTGTCAGATGGATCACTTATTGTGAACGGTATGGCAACGTCATCTACGATACAGACTATTCATATTGGAAAGCGCATCACTACAGGGTCTACCCAATTGAATCTAGATGGAGATATTTACGATATGATGATTGTTAACGGTGCATTAACAGATGAAGAGGTGAAGTATTTGGAAGGTGTTATGGCATGGGAAAATAATAGAACCGATCTTTTACCAAATGGCCATCCTTGGAAAAATGTACAACCTACTGCAAACAATGCGATTGCGTATCCATGGGGTAATTCAATTATTGCACGATCTGATCAACCGTATGACACATATTTAGGATCGCCGTCTTTGCTACGTACAAGCAGCGGCAAAATGTATGCGCTTCATGATTATTTTGGTGCTACAACTACTTCGGGTCGACTGTACACAAGTGCGGATGCTGGCGTGACTTGGTATGGGGTTGCCCATTTGCCAACATATCAATGGGGCTCTATTTGGCAACATACTGACGGAAATTTGTATATTTTAGCCACAACAAGAAGTAGTGGTAACTTGCAGGTCGGAAAATCTACCGATGAGGGTATTACTTGGACATGGACTGCTTTGAGCGGACCTGGGGCACCGTTACCTTCTGCTGGTGGCGGAACCGCGGCACCAAACTATCATAGGGGAGGAGGGTTGCCACCGCTGTATCATAATGGATATATTTTTGCTGAAGCGGCTAATGATCCAAATAACGGACTGAATACATTCGCAGGTAAATCAACGTTCGTGCTGTATGCACCTGCCGAATCTGATTTGATGGTAGCATCTAACTGGGCTACAACAACGCAACTTGCTATTGGCAGCACAGGATTTTCAAACAACACTTTAAATAGTCAAGGACATATTGAAGGAAATATCGTTGTAGATAACACGGGAGCAATGTGGAGCGTGCTTCGTCTTGCAGGAAGTGCTACGCCTAACAAAGCTGTATTCCTGCCGCTTACGTGGAATGGAGCAACACTCACAATGCCTACATGGAGTACTTCATTCGTAAAAGATTTGCCTGGAGGAAATGATAAGTTCCAGCTTATTAAAAAAGGTAACTTTTACTATGCACTGACAAATGACAACACTGCTGTTGCTGCTAATATTGGCAGTGGAACCGACTTTGATCAAAGGAACCGAGTGTCACTTATAAAAGGGTCAACTGAAAATCTTTCTACTCCAACATTTGCTGTACAACAAAATGTTATAAACCAGTCATCTTTATCTTCTGGATTAAGTGCTGCTGAAAGTATTTCATATGAAGGATTCCAGTATCCATCCTTTGATATAACAAATAATGTGATAAGTGCGGCATATCGAGTTGCCTGGAGTGGTGCCGAAAGTTATCACAACTCAAACTTCTTGGGATTTGGGTCGTTTACTTCAAATTCTACCATAGAAGAAACCGCAACTCCGATTGTTACAGCACAGGCCGCTACTCAAATGTCTACTTCTAGCGTGATTCTTAATGGAACAATAGTTTCAAATAATAGTGCGACTTCTACAATTCGAGGATTTGAGTACGGTCCAACGACGTCATATGGATTTTTTGCTTCCTCAACAGGGAGCTTCGAAACCGGTACTTTTTCGGAGACTCTTACCGGTCTGTCTGCTGGAACAACATACCATTATCGAGCATTTGCTATTAATTCAGGAGGAAAGGGGACATCAACTGACCAAACCTTTGTAACGGATGGGGTTCTTGTTGTTGCGCCTCCGGTGATTAGTGAAGCTCCTAAGTGGTCAGCTGGTTCGTCAAGTGGGACGTCTGCGGTACCCGCAAGCTTGTTGACAGGTTCAGACGGAAGCGTTACTCCTCCTTGTTGTAAGCCTACGGTGCCTGCTTACATTTTTACCAAAACATTGTCAACGGGAATGACAAATGCGGAAGTGAAAATCTTACAACAATTCTTGAATGCTAAAGGATTCATTGTGTCAAAAGTCGGAGCTGGATCGGTAGGGAAAGAAACTACCTTCTTTGGTCCGGCAACGAGAGCCGCACTAGCCAGATTCCAGAAGGCAAACGGCATCAGTCCCGCAGTCGGATTCTTCGGTCCGGTGACGAGGGCGTTCATCGCGAATATGAAATAAAAAACTGGTCCCCGCTGCTGTGAGCAAGGGGACCTTTAGTTTGTTGTTGGATGGTTTTGGTATTTTCGGTTACGGTTGGTGCATGATTAAATGCATCGAGCATGTCAATCCAAAAATTTACCCAACTCATCACGCGCATGAACTTATCCATACATATGTAATGGTACTCCCGTTCGTCTTTGTGTGTCAATCATTGTTGACATAATCAATTTTAGTGGTAATATCAATAGTAGATTTTCCTTTGGTGAGGATTATCTCGTTTCTTTTTAAACACTAAAACTAACCCCGCATGACAACTAATGAACTAGTGGAACATCCAAGCGTCATCAAGGCGATGAAGGCGATGGAGGAAAAAAACCCAAAAATATGTAAGTCTCCGTTGATGATCGGGCTTAATCGGTTTAAGAAGATTAAGCCGGTCAAATTTCCAGGGATGATTGGTTGCAGAACCGAATTCACGTGTGAGGTTCTCAACGGCAAGAAAGTCACTTTTACGGTTGATACCAATTCTGACATAACGCGTCTTTCTAACAGGCTCAAGCTCATGGCCTGTGAGTTCATTCCGCACCAGCCAGTTGTTACCGACAAGGATTTAACAAGGGAGGAAATCGAAAGTGTGCTTAAAAAATCATTAGAAATGTTTCCTCTTGCTGAAGTGCCGACTACGGAAAGGGAAGTTGTGACCGTCGGTTAATATTTTCCGAGGTCAATCAAAGCGTCGTCCAACTCAGGACGGCGCTTTTTATTTTTCAACAATTTTTCTGATATACTATATACATAAATGTCACAAAACACTTTTGAACAACTCGACAATGAAAATAATGTAGGTAATGCGCCGGAATCTTTTTCTGGTCCGAAAACATTCGCATCGCTAGAAGAAGAGCTTGAATATTTACGAGGTGAAGTTAAAAAGAATCAGGAAAAAAATTCAGCTCAATTCGAACAAGACCAAATCATAACCCAAGAAATAAAAACATATCACCAAGAAACGGGTCGTGATTTATTGCATGAATCATATATTCAACCAGAGAAAAAAGGAGAGGAGATAGTCCTTAACTTGGCGCCTGAAAACCATGATAAAAACATGGAAGAGTATTGGACTCTGATGAATAAGAACGGAATTTATAATACATTGAATATCATAAAGAATACTGGAAATCCTCACTTAGAAGATGACTTTCATAGATTTCTCGTTGAGTATGTAAAAGCCGGTCTTACGATACCTAATCTAAAGGAGCAAGATCCAGTTGATAAAAGTATCAAGCAAACCTTATACCAAGTATCATTGCCTGACTCGTCTACAAAAGACGGTCAACAGAAACCTTTAAAGGAACTGCTATCAGTTATGGAACAATTCTATCTTGGAATGGCGTCTATTGCCGAAGCCGGTAAAAAATTCGGTGACAGCAAGAATAACATGACGATCGAGCTTGCTATAGGGGAAGGAAGTGAAGAATTCATTTTTTATGTCTCTGTGCCAAGTGACAAGAATGATCTATTTGAAAAGCATATCTTGTCAGTATTCCCAGAAGCCAAAATCGAGATAGAGCATAACGACTATAACATCTTTGATGAAGATGGAATTTCGCTTGCCTCAGTTGCGTTATTTACAAAGAAAGATATTTATCCAATCAAAACGTATGAGGAATTTGATGCTGACCCGATAAACGTCATCCTGAACTCGTTATCTAAGATTCAAAAAGCAGGAGAAGGAGCGTGTATTCAAATTGTATTTAATAACGTAGGTGATTATTACCACAAGCTGTACCGAAGTGCACTCGATGATATCTTGAAAGGCGAGAGTCTAAAAAAGACGGTGGACATTAGGCATACGGTATGGGGCCAATTTTCAAAAGTTGCGGCTGAGATCGGAAAGGAAATGGTGGACAGCGCATTATCAGGCGACAAAAAGGATGAGCCGAAAGAAAAATATATTGATCAAATTGCTGTTGAGCAAATCAAGCATAAGATTTCATCTCCAATTATTGAGACAAACATTAGACTTGTCGCCTCAGCTAAAGATCGCATGCGGGCCGAAAATATTCTGACAGATCTTGAATCATCATTCAATCAGTTTACGAATGCATTAGGCAATAGTTTTAAATGGAATCGGGTGAAGGATAATCAGCTTAAGGAATTATTTTATAAATTCACATTCAGACTTTTTGATAAAGAGCAGATTTTGCCTATTTCAATAAAAGAGATTGCAACCGTAATGCATTTTCCGATGACGACACAGTCAAACTTCTCGCCCCAACTTAAGCAATCAACGGCAGCAACCGCACCGGCACCACTCGATATTCCGCATAAAGGCGACGGCGTTCTTATTGGTAAAAATACGCATCGAAATATCGAGCAGGATATTTACATGACACCTGAGGACCGGCTTCGTCACATGTATGTGATCGGGCAAACTGGTGTAGGTAAGTCGAGTATCCTAAAAAACCTTATCATTCAAGATATTAAAAATGGTGACGGCGTATGCTTTATTGATCCTCATGGATCTGATATTCAAGACATTTTGTCTCATATTCCGAAAGAGCGATATGAAGATGTAATTTATTTTGATCCGGGACATACTGATCGTCCGATGGCGTTGAACATGCTCGAGTATGATCATTCAAATCCAGAGCAAAAGACATTCGTTGTAAACGAGCTGTTTAGCATTTTCCAAAAACTATATGGCGCCAATCCAGAATCGATGGGACCGATGTTTGAGCAATACTTTAGAAATGCGACCATGCTTGTGATGGAGGATCCTGAGTCTGGGTGTACGCTCTTGGATATCTCACGCGTTATGGCGGTTAAAAGTTTCCGTGATATGAAGGTTGCACATTGTAAGAATCCGATAGTAAAACAATTCTGGACTGAGATCGCGGAGAAGACTTCCGGCGAGTCAGGACTTGCGAACATGATCCCGTACATCACTTCAAAGTTCGATGTATTCTCTTCAAACGAAATTATGCGACCGATCATCGCGCAGGAAAAATCTTCATTCAACTTTAGAGAAATAATGGACAATAAAAAAATCCTTCTCGTAAACTTGGCGAAGGGAAGACTGGGGGACATTAACTCAAATCTTATTGGTTTGATTGTAGTTGGAAAAATATTGATGGCCGCACTGTCTCGTGTGGACTCGTTTGGAAAGCCGATGAATCCGTTCTACTTGTATATTGATGAGTTCCAAAATATCACCACTCCGTCAATCTCAACTATTTTATCTGAGGCTCGAAAATATAAATTGTCACTAACGATCGCTCACCAATTTATTGATCAGCTCGATGAGAAAATTAAGTCATCCGTATTTGGTAACGTTGGAAATATGGTGGTGTATAGAACTGGTGCGGCAGATGCAGAAATACTACAAAAGCAGTTTGAACCTGTGTTCCAGGCAAAGGATATTATGAATATCGATAACTTTAATGCCTATATTAAAATGTTGTCACACGGCAAGCCTACAAAGCCATTTAACGTCCGTATAATGCCTCAGGAGAAGGGGAATATGGCTATAGTGGATACATTAAAGGAGTTGTCATATCTTAAGTATGGAAGGGATAAGGATGCCATTAGAGAGGCTGTGGATGCCAAATTTGCGAGCGATAAGCCGAAACCGAAGGCTATGCCGGATTTGAGCGGGTTTGGGCTGTAGGTTGACAAATAAATTTTAAAATGATTAAATATTGAGGACCAGCCCTTTTACAACACTCTGTTGATTGGGCTTTTTCTTTTCAAAAAACCAAACCTATTATGAAAAACACACGTGTCTATCCGTCGCGAATCTGGGACGCCCTTCAAGGGAAAGCAGATTATGATCTGAACGAAGTCGATCAAAGCTTTGATCCTGCAAAGGAAGGGGAGGAAGAATTGTTCATTCTACCTAGCGAACTCCAACATCTGGCTGCGCTTACTCACCTGTGCAAAAAGGAAATCGTTGTACATAAAAAACGCCTAGAGCATTTGGTTTCAGAATGGTCTGCAGGAATAAACTGTGGCACGACAGACTTTGTCATCGATTCCGATCATCACAACACCTTAACTTCTATTGTTGAAAGTCAGCATGAAGTGATTCGGCAGTCCGAAACCGAGCTCACACTCACGCTTCTTGTCACTCAGGGCCTTATTGCCGATATGATCCGGCAAGTTAAGGGTGCTGAGATTACAGCAATCCGCCGGGGGTTCATGGTGGTTAAGTCGATTAACGAAGTTGAGCCTGAGGATATCTTAAAAGTATTTGTGGTCCAACCTGAACCTTCAAGAAATGTTTCCGAACATATATCTGACAAGGAAGAGGAAGGAATTCCGATTGCGGCAGGATTCTGGAGAGGCTTCTGTTTCTGGAGGAGATAAAAAACCAACCAAATATCCCCGACTTTGTATCCATGTATGAAGTTGGGGATTTTTTATTTTATTCTAATTCCAAGCAATTGCACAACTTGCGTTGTTTGTGAATAATCGATCGTTACCGATTTCAATTGCTCATGTCCAATTTTTATACTTTCAATATTTGATCCACTTACATCGACGTTCTTAAATTTTGCCTGAGAAAATTGTACATTGCTTAAATTACAGTTTCGAAACATAACATTCTCCAAATCAGCATTTTGAAAATCAGAATCAGTCAGGTTGCAGTTGTCAAAGCAAGCATTTTTTATTTTGGTAAACCGAAAGAGGGCAAGGTCCATTTTATTTTCCTTAAATACAACATCTCTCAATATACCATTCGTAAGCTGTAAACCCGTTAAACGAGAAGCTTGTATTTCAACCCGATTCAGATAGCCTGACTCTAAGTTTGTATTAATCATATTAGATCTATCTATAAAAACATCCACTAATTTAAAATCTTTCAACATACAGTTATTGAATGTTGAATTTTTTATATAGGCCGTCTCAATCCCCGCATCTTCAGATTGATTGTCACTAAAATCAATATCAGTTATCGAAACTGTTTCAAACAGGGAATCATCAATAATTTCAAATATGTCGAGCTCTTTCAGGGAATCAAGCTTTGGCAAAAGAGGTTTGAGAATTTTAATCATTATTTGATTTGTTCAAATAATTCAGAAATGCCGATTTTTTCACGTGCAGAATACTTAATAATCTCTCTTCCTTCAAATGCTTTTTGAACAACATCCATCGCTTTAAATACTTCGCTTTGTTTTAGCTTATCAAATTTGTTAGCGATAATAATAACGTCTTTCTTATTCTCTAATAAAAATTTATAAAAATGTAAATCATCCACGGTTGGTCCAACCTTGGCATCAATTATTAAAACTACTTTCTTCGTATCCGTATTCTCACTTGTAAAATACCACTCGATGATTCGGGCGATCTTGTCTCTCTGGGCATGTGATCCTCGAGCGAATCCATATCCGGGAAGGTCGACTAAATAAAATTCTTCATTGATCAAATAAAAATTTGCCTCAGCCGTAAAGCCCGGGGTAGAGGATGATCTGGCTAATTTGTTTCTGCTAACCAATGTATTTATAACCGAAGACTTTCCAACGTTTGATCGTCCGATGAATGCCACCTCTGGAAATTTTTCTATAGGTAGACCTGTGTCGTGAACTGCCCCTTTGATGAAGACGGCTGATTTGATTAATTTGTTGTCTGTCATATGTTTATATTTTATCATGTTAGACTCGGTCCTTACAGGACCAGTACGGGTTTTCCATTTTCTCAAATCCTTCGAATTCTCGAAAATATGGAAGAACCCTTTCGAGTCCCGCACAAAAGTGCCATTAGGCACTTTTCCTCGTCACAAAGCCGCAAGCTTTGCTTGCGGCTTCTTGTGCCTCGGGCGGGACTCGAACCCGCACAGCATTGCTGCTAAGAGATTTTAAGTCTCTCGTGTCTACCATTCCACCACCAAGGCTTTATAAGGCATTCGCTTTTCAAACAGCGGGAGGCGTAGGCCGGATTTGAACCGGCGAATATCAGTTTTGCAAACTGCCGCGTTAGACCACTTCGCCACTACGCCGTGTTTCTATTTATAGCATAATTGTATGGATATTTCTAGCCTTCACTCTTGCGTTTTTCGGGCTGAAAATGCGATAATAGGTACATGAATACAGAAAACATAAGTTTTGATGACAATAAATTTAAATATCAATCAAGAAATGTTGCAGGTCAATCTGATGTTCCGGCAATCACCCGTATGCTTATGAGACATGGAATCGTAAAGACTGAGCAGCAGGGAACTATGTTTATGATCGGAATCATTGTACTAACGCTCGCAGCTACTGGTTTCGTGATGCGAACGACGTTGTTCCCAGCAGCGCCCGAAGAAGCTCCTGTAACTATAACTCCAGAGGTTACAAACTAACACGTATATGAACGGTGAAAATATCAGCTTTGACGACAATAGCTTCAAATACAAATCGAGAAGCATTTTAAGTCAGCCTGAATCGCCGGCAATGGTTCGAATGCTTGTGACGCATAGGATTGTTAAAACTGAAAATCAAGCGGTAGGGGTTATGATGGGTATAATTATTGTAATGCTTGTGGCAGCGGGCTTTGTGATAGCAAATGCATTCTTTACGGCTCCATCATCAGAAGTTCCGCCGGTAGCGAAACCAGAGGCATATGTCCTATAACAACAATATAATCATGAAAAACATACAAAATAACCCGCGAGAGAAAGGTTTTACGCTTATCGAGCTATTAGTTGTAATTGCAATTATAGGACTTTTGTCCAGTATCGTGTTGGCTAGTATGAAAGGCGCTCGAGATCAGGCGAGGGCCAAGGCTTTCCGTGCTGAGGTTAATCAGTATGTGACAGCGTTAGAATTATATAGAAATGATAAGGGGTCGTATCCCGGACAAAGTTTTTTGTCCCAGTATCCATTCTACGGACCTTATGTGGTTGGCGGGACTAATTACCAATATAATTTACCAACCAACTTTGACCTAAGGGCTGATATGCTAAGTTACATTAAAAAACTTCCAACCATACCAGAGGGTGGTTCAGACATTGTGCTTATGTATAGTAGGGAAGGAAACAGCTGTGTTGGTGATACTAAAATTCCACCGTACACCCTATACATCACTGCCGCCTATCCTGGTTTTGAGGATTGGCCACTAATGAATGGCGCACCAGGCTATCGATGCTTCTCACTTAAATAATCTCAAAAATCTCTTGTCGGTGTTTCTCGCCTCGATCAATTTCAAAATGTAAAAATGGGAGTATTCCAACTCTCGTTTTTTTCTTTATATCATTTCTAATATCAGTTACGTTTCGTGTAAGGAAATCAATAACCGCATCTTCCTTATTTTCAGGCAATACTGAAACTCTAATCGTAACGTTGTTGCTTCTGTCAGCTTGCTCGATTGAGGTGATGGTGATAAGTGATTGTCCGCCTGAGTTGCGTGAAATATACTCATCAATTGTTTTTCTAAAAATTGATTCAGCTCGTCCTCTTGTTACTCGTTTGTCTCTATGGTTATTTTCTTTTTTCATATATGTTTAAATTATTTTTCTACTACTGAGAACGCCATGATAACGTCTCCTGTAACGATTTCGATTTTCGCTTCGATCATCAAACCACACTCTGTGTCGGCTTCAACAGTCTTAACTTGTGAACGAGCATGTTGGAGCTCTACGATCTCACCACGGCCGATTTCATTCTCTCGTCTCATGATCTTGATCTTATCTCCTAGGTTGATCTTTCCGGTTTCAACCTTACCTCCAAGAACTTGCTTTGTCTTGTTGGCGTTGAAAATCTTAAGAACCTTGAGCGTTCCATGACTTTCTTCTTCAAGAATCTTAGGTGCTCTTGTTTTGGCTTCATTTTCAAGCCATTCTGAAAGTTTGTAAATAATATCAAATGTCTCAATCTTCAATTTCAATTGGTTTGCCAAGTTTTTCGCAACGTTATCAACCTTTGTGTTGTATCCGACGATTACTGAATCTTTTGAACCTTGCGCAAGCTTCACATCGTTTTCATTGATGTCACCAGTCTCTGCTCGAACGATTCGAAGGCTGATATTGTCAAACTTAATTTTTCCAATCTCTTGCTTAACCGCATCAAGCGTTCCAACAGAGTCAGTTTTTAATACGATAGGGAGGGTCCAGTTATTATCAACGGCAAGACCGTATAATGCTCTGATGTTTGCAGGAAGCTTATTTCCCGGAAGTACCTTCTTTCCATCAGTCCCGTTAATCTCGTGTTCTAGAGCAGTCATCTTGTTTTGCTCTTCTGCCAATAGTTCAGCGGTCTCTTTGTCTTCACACATAATACAGATGTCTCCAACCTTTGGTGTTGAAACCCAACCGATCAAACGAACAGGCTGTCCAGGCTCGAAGCTCTTTTGCGCTTTGCCTTCGAAATTTTCAATAATACGCACAGGAGAGATCTCGCCGTTTGAAACAATGAATGACCCAACTTTCAATGTACCGTTCTTAACAATCATTGTTGCGTGGATTCCACGAATCTTGTCTCGTCCTGATTCAATAACAATACATTCAGCAGGAACGTCATAGGCCGCTTTGATATCAGCAACTTCAGACATAAGCATAATCATATCCAATAGATCACTTACGCCAGCTCCAGTTTTTCCTGAAAATGGAATAAATGAAATGTCTCCACCGTATCCTTCAACGAAGATATTGTTTTCAGCAAGAGATTGTTTTGTCTTCTCAAGATCTGCTCCAACCTTGTCGATCTTAGATACTCCGATAAAGAAGGGAACTTTGGCATCTTGAATAGATTTCAAAGCATCAAGCGTTTGTGGCTTAACTCCGTCTTCAGCTGAAACGATAAGAATGGCAATGTCGGCTGACTTTGCTCCACGGTCTCGCATTGAGGTAAATGATTCGTGTCCTGGTGTATCGAGGAATGTAATCTTTCCATCGTTGTGGTTGATTTCGTACGCTGACATTTTCTGTGTGATACCTCCAACCTCTCGATCTGCGATGTTTGAACTTCTGATATAATCCAAAAGAGTTGATTTACCATGGTCAACGTGACCCATGATGATAACAACTGGGTTTTTTTGTCGAATATCAAATCCTTCAAGAACCTGTATTTGCTTAACTACCATACTGGATTTTCCACTAATACGAGTTTTAAGAGTTGGAGCCTTTTTAACCTTAGGTGCTCTTGGTCGTTTATAATAGGGAACGTATTCAGTTCTCGGAGCGTCCTTCTTTACGAATCTGTTGTTTGTCGCAGGACGTGCCGTTGAAGTCGTATCTTTGCTTTTGTTAATGAATGTTTTTGCAAAAGCGATTCCTCGTTCTTCAATCTTTTTCTTTTCTTCCTCTTTCTTTTGTATCTCAGCTTTTTCTTCTTTTGTAATAATTTTTGATTTGAATAGAGTAGGGGAATATTTTACAACAGGCTTAATTTCTGGTTTTACTTCAGCCTTCGGCTCTTCAACAATTTTTTTCTCCTCAACTTTTGGCTCAGCTACGACTTTGTTTTTATTTTCATAAAATTTAGACGCATTCTCAAACCAACTGTTTTGGTCCTCAACCTTCGCAGTCTTCTTGTCTTCGATTTCCTTGCTTACTGCAAAAGTTCTAGAACTTGTTCTAGGTACTATAGTTACAGTCTCTTTTACGGCAGTTTTCTTTGCCTTGGCTTTGCCTTTTGTTGCCTTTTCGTCGTCTTTCTTCGCTTCTGGCTCAGGATCAGAGAAAATGCTACCAAAAGCGTTACCAAAAACTCCTCCAAATGCGCTATCGTCGTTTTGATTTTTATCACTTATCATAGTATATTAAATATACACTTTTTTTAAAAAAATACAATATTATCAATATGTTTTCGACATTTACCCCATTTATTACAAACAAGAGAAAATACTTCGACTACGCCTCCCAGACCCCGACTGATGGTCGAGTTTTGAAGGTGGTTGCCGAGGCATCCAAGAAGCTATTTTACAATCCGGGGGCATTGTACTCAAATGGGGTAGTTGCAGCTAAAATATTGGAAAATTCTCGAAAGAGAGTGGCTGAGATCTTTTCAGGCACGTCAAGAAATTCGGTCCATGCCGATGAAATTATTTTTACGAGTGGGGGAACCGAGTCAAACAATATTGCTATTCAGGGTGTCATTTCAAAATGGTATGAGTCGCACGGATATGACTATACAAATATTCCGCATGTTCTCATTTCTGAGATTGAGCATCCGTCATTGAACAATATTATCGAGAATTTGAAAAATCAAAACAGAATTACGTTTTCAAAAATAAAAATAAATCAAGACGGGCTTATTGATTTGCAAGAATTGAAAGATGAGCTAATCAAACATCGAAACACCATATTGGTTTCTATCATGCTGGTGAATAATGAGATTGGTTCAATTCAGCCGATTCGAGATATTGCTTCACTTGTTCGAAAGGCGAGAGGCGAAGATAGGTATCCATTACTTCATACCGATGCCTGCCAAGCATTCAACTATCTTGACATGCCGTTTGACAAGATGGGAGCGGATCTTGTTTCTTTGGATGCATCAAAGTTCTATGGTCCGAAAAACACTGGTATGTTATATATGAAAAGGAATACGCCTATAAATCCAATTTATTTTGGAGGTGACCAGGAAGGTGGCATGAGACCGGGAACTGAGAACGTACCTGCGATTGCCGGAATGGTTAAAGCCGTTGAGGTCGTTGCACATACCAAAGAAAAAGAAACTATCCGTTTACGCAAGATGCAGGAATATATGTTCAAGAAGATTTTGAAAATGAAAAAAGTATCCATTAACGGATCGATGGATAAAGAAAAAAGAATCGCCAACAATATCAATATTTGCTTTGAGGGACAAGATTCAGAATTCTTACTTTTCAAACTAGATAAGCTGGGATACGAAGTTTCAACCGGTACAACCTGTCAAAATAAAAAAGAGGACTCTCAGTCTGTATCGGTTAAAGCTTTAGGGAATGATTGTGCGAGTTCAAGTTTGCGGATTTCTCTTGGACGGTTTACAAGTATGGG
>Ga0247807_10000596_pt1 | contig 22553 bp, 25 predicted proteins | sample UWRJL074202C1_FD_179931 | JGI IMG/M metagenome (GOLD analysis project Ga0247807, IMG submission 179931) | Plant litter microbial communities from Arlington Agricultural Research Station in Wisconsin, United States - UWRJ-L074-202C-1 | ecosystem: Environmental > Terrestrial > Plant litter >...
GAGTGTGTGAATATTATTATAGCTGGTGAGGTCTCTTTCTTAGCTTTGTGTAAAAGAAGTACTATGAGATAAATGATATGGATATCTTTGTAGTCAATTGTATTCAATTGTGTTGCTTTATATACAGAGGTTCCCATCAATCCCATTATAAATCTAATTACAAACTCACTTTGGTGTTTTGCAACAATTTCTAAGTATCAAGGAGATTTATTCATGAAGTTTGCAACGAACTTCTGTCAATCCATAACGAGTAATGCGTACCGAGGTCTCCCAGAAAGCGGGGGTATTCCAACGAGAATATCTCCCCCATTGCCCGATTTCCTAGGATCTAACAGTCTCAAGTGCCAGTCGGGGTTCAAAACAGCATGGCGAAGCGACGACAGCCAAGCCTTTGCTGACTATAGGATATCACTTTCTCGCTATTACCGATGCAAGTTCTGGGGAAACATATTGAACCGTAGCGCTGCCCAGAGTGTAACTGCATACTCATTGGAATCGTGCAGGAACATTACCACTGCTTCCCTAAAAGTCCGCGGAACCTCTGCGCGTGGATTTGAAATCTGCGCCACTCCTTGGCCGTATCCAGAGTATGAAAGAGCGATGATACAATGCTAAATGTTGTACAAGTCTTTAAATAACCGATTTAGCGTGCCATCGAAGTGAAGCCCCTATCTGTCGAAAGCAAGCAAGGTACACGATGAAAGGATGTTGGACATGTCGACTGAGACGCAAGAGATGCCCTAGGGACCAGCCCATATGCTCAACCTGTGCACTACTTAATGTGACATGTTACGGCTATGGACCTAAACCAGATTGGATGGATGGTGGCTCTAGTGAGCGGGAGAAGCTTGCAGAAGTCAAGAAGACTGTGAAGGAAACTACTGATAGCCAGCGGAAACCTAGGGCTTTGCAAGGATTACGCCAGGTAAGTGGAATTTGAGTCTCGATAGCCGTGAATGAGATTGATCAGTGGGTTCAATATATGTGGTGCCCTAGGCAGGCAGGCTAAGTTTGTAAACCGCTGTTGCCAAAATGTTACCCCAGGAACCTAATTAGGCGTTTCTCAAAAGTCAATCTTTGGGTCTAATTCAGAGATTTTAGTCGAGAGAACGTAAGGCTTTGGCAACAAGACTATCGGAAAGCCAAGATAGCGTATCATTAGAATTCTTTCAGCAGTCATTAGACATAATGGATGGAGAGGACCACACGGCGAAAGAGTCTAAGCTAAATTTAAGCCTGGAATACGACCAGGCCCCAGTGCCCTGGATAGCCGATACTGAGCTTGAATCGCACCTTTTGATGCATTTTCTGGATGTTGTCTGGCCGCTCCAATTTCCATTCTTCAATCCTCATGATCGGGGTTGGGTCCTAGCCTTGTACATGCGCAGTAAGCCTCTATACAACGCGGCTCTGACACTTGCAGCATATAGCAAGAACCTTGCTCTTTCATCAATAGAGTATTCTTCCGTACTTTCGCAACATAACCAAGAGCGGTTCTACACAATGGCTTTGAGGGGTCTAAGAGACCATATTGGTATTCTCAGTCAGAAAGGTAACATGGAAGGATTGAAAGATAGCATTGACGCAATTGCTTGTGTGAATCAGCTCATTATGTTTGAGGTAAGCTTGCTTAACGAATCTTTGTGCTTAAGTATCACCTCTACGCCTCAGTATAGTGTCAAGCAGTGACGCGTTTGAAAAGCACGACTGTAGTTTCGCTCAAGTCTTGACGATATGAAAGGTCACTTTTCTATTGATGCCTTATAATACAGTCTCGAGTCACTTTCCGTTAATATCAGATCTGTATATTCAACACAGTCTGACATATCGAGTGGGCTCTAAAATTACATTCGTTCATATCTCGTTGGGTTGTTCTTTACTATACTTACTTGACTAGGTCGGGCGAGGGGGCTACCAAAACTGGCAACAGCATCTAAAGGCTGCCCCTGATCTCTTTCCATTCCTCAAGACTTACTGTACACATGAAGTCAATCCTCGCGAGTTCCCTGCCGACGAAAGCTCTAAAACTCTCAATCTGCTCGACAAAGCTCCTCAAGATGCCCCTTACCTATCCTTTACAGATCACCAAGCAATGGAATTAAATAGTGGTGTGATAATATGGATCGATATCCTTGGTTCAGCCTCCACAGGCCAGAGGCCACTATACTCTGATATATGTACCGCAGCTCTAGGGGACAACAGCAAACTCCAGTTGAAAGTTGTGATGGGTTGTGAAAATTGGGCCATGATTTCAAGTAAGTGGCTCTGTGTGCACTGCTAGTTTAGTTGCTAGAGGTTGTTGGGATTTGTGACCAATTTCCAGAGCTTAGGCCTAGGTAAATAGAGATCAGTGCTATGCTAGGCGTGGTTATACTCTTTATATTCTCCGGTTACAATAGCAATGTTCTCAATGTCTGACAAGACGACGTTCTTGTACCTTTATTAAAATGTGCCACAATTTCTGGCACATTCAATTTAATTTATACATGGAATTGGTCACAACTTATGCTAGCTACTGCTGGACTGGACCATGAAATACAATACTGACTGCAATCTACTAGTACGCCAGATCGCCGTGTTATCCGAGTGGAAAAGGGACATGACAGAGAAGGGCTTGTTCAGTGTGAAAGAGCTAGTGCTGCGATGTAATCAAATCGAGCAAACTCTACATGCACGACTGCAGAGATTGGCTACCGAGCCATTCTATTCAACAAACACTCACCCAGGTCATGCGAGCAGAGAAAAGCCTTCGACTTTCTGCAATGATCACGTCGTTAGGAAAATCACACAGGTTTTCGCTCAAGCTGCAGGGGTATATCTCAACGTACTTGTATCCGGACCAAATCCAGACATTCCTGAGGTTAGTCAAGGAGTAAAGAACACACTTGCAGCCCTTAAAGAATTGCCTGAACCCAAATACCTTCGGCATGCGGTCTGGCCGTTCTGTATTGCTGGGTGCATGGCTACGAAAGATTGGCGACAGTCGTTTAGAGAACTTGCATCTGGAGCCGGGATACATCTTGGTATCTTTGGAACTGCTGGGAGGGCTATGGAAGTCATGGAGACTTGTTGGAAGATAAGGGATGAAGGGGTGTTTCCAATCGGCTGTGACTGGCTTGATGCTATGAACTGGATGGGGCAACGCATTTTATTGATATAATTGAACAACTAGCAATGACCTCTTCCAGCATACTTTGAATATCTCGCGCTGCTAGACTGGGCTTTCGTATCATTTTACCACAGGTCAACATCCAGAAAAGCAAGTGCAGACTGTATTTAGGGCAATTCTAAGCCCCGTGGAAAAGCCTCGACGTTCGAAACACTCCTCTGTCGATAGCTACATAGCAGCCTACATAGCAGGAGGGGCAGATTCCACTTCTCATTCAGAAATCCAAATTCAATTGAGCTCTCCAGCTTGCACGGAACGAACTATTGCCGGGAAGTACATCAGACAAACCGCTGTACTTTAAACAGCAGAACCCAAACCCTGGATGAACCACGGTGACATGCACACCAACATCAACCTCTCCATTAATAGATGCATTTCCTGGATTTCACTGTAAGAGCATTTGGTGGGGGTGTTGAAGATTTTCGCTTGGACCATCATGCAGCTTCAATTGGGCCCGGTGTCACTTCCAGAAAGTTATTAGCTTCAAACATCTAGCCAATCTCCGACCATTTGTTACCGTAGCCGCCGATCATTCTCCCGGCAAGCCAGATCAATACGACCCATATTGGATCTCTCGTCTGGCGCAAGTGGTGATTGGTTGAATCTCTATGCTGTTCCCATTGCCCAAGGCTACCCGCGCTCACTCCTCGCTCTCGTGTGCGGTCAAAGATATTTTAGTATGGAGCAAAATGCACGATCGCCAGAACTGCCTAAGAATGGTGACGGTTGAAACGTCCTAGATAGGCTCAAACCTGTGATCAAATTAACCTTAAAAAAGACCCTCGCAGTGCCTTGCTGGCTGACACACACAAGGAGTCTAATGACCGCATACTGAAGAATTGAAGTTGCAATGTTGATCCGATCTACTTGGCACAGAATCTGCTATTTGCTCTATCAGTAAGTACTGTGCACTGGCTGGTGACTGGCTCTCATAAATACAACGATGGCTGTGCTAAGTGTCTTGCCAACTCTTGACCACCAAGGGTGACAGGAGTTGCTTCCCATACTTCCATCAGACAGCAACTATTGAGAGACCGATCGTAAAACAGATTTCGAAAGGTCTTATTCTCGCTCACCAGTCAGCCATGACCTCGCCCTCATATCACGGTACACTAAGGACTAGCACCCAGTCCCTATGTCTGGAGCCCAATAGGTACGAATAGCAATTCCTCGCTTACGACCTCAGTCGCTGGTTTGAGACGTCCAGTATAACAACGGTCCAAGAATATGAGCCACTCAGGGATTAGGTGCAGCCGCCGACTACCCCTGGTTGTCATCCCGACGATACATTATTGGTGCAGTATTGGCATTTGACAACATCGATCACTTCGAATTGCGACCTCAAGTATTCCACTTCTTTCGCAATATCTCAGATCTCTCCAGACAACAGCTCATCCCATGGTTCTTATATCCTCACGATCACGTACGATAACCATAATTATCGTCCCATTACCCCATCCTTCGAGCAATTAACCTGTGTACCCATGCTACCAGAGCTTTAGACGATCCGAAACAGCTTGTCGGTCAATGCGCCGGAGCGTCTTGATACAGACAGTGTCTCACACCCAAACTTGAACCACCCCCTAAGCTTTTGTCTCTCCGGCACTACCACCAGGCCACCAGGAAGGTCGGATATTCCTAGGAGATCCGATCGATCTGACACGGGCATAGCTTGCTCTCGAAACGATTACTACGTCTGATCTTCAGCAAAGGCGCCAGGAGCAGCAAATTTTATTTCCTATTCCAAGCCTCAGATGGCACATCTTCGGGCACCCTGACTACAAGGCACTCAAAAGCAGACGGTCAGATTGCCTTCAACCTCTCACAGATCGCCGTTTAGGTTTCATGGAACTTTGAGTATCCGACATCACTGCTTTGCCCCGCGATAGACGGGTAACCAGAAATCTACCCTGGACGGCACCGGTGCTGGTGCGGGACGTAAGAGGTATGCCCACGGTCCTTTCTTCTTGGTCCCTTTATTACCCTCTGCAGTCCCACAAAATCTTTACCTTTCTTCCCTTCCATTAGTGTACGTTGAGGGTGGTAGTCAAGTTTCCTCCGTCACCTAAACGTTCATTAGTCCTGCTGGTTCAGTTCACTCTTTACATCTGAACTCTTCACTCTTTTCTTACGACACACCTTTTAATATTGCGATTCTACAGGCGCCAACGACCTCTAACCACAGCCATACCGAGCCGAACGTGATATCGTCGCTGGCGACATTTAATAATACTTTGGGGCTTGACGAAGGAGGATATAGGAAAGATGGGTTTCTGGGCAGAGGTGAAGCACCAAATCACTGGGACGAAGTTGTTGTTTAATGTGCTGTTCCACGGTGGCCACATTGGTCTTTTCGCTTTAGGATGGTAAGAACCCTCCCAATCCCGAGTGTGCTTTATGCTTGCTCCTTCAGTCCATACGAAGAGCGCTTTGGTTGACTAGAAATAAGGTATAAACAACAATCCGACCCAAGATTAGCGGGTCTTAACACCCTCTCATACTCAGTATGGCTATCCCGTGGTGCCGGTCTCGTTCTATCAGTCGATGGAGCTATGATATTACTACCTATGTGTCGGAATGTGCTTAGATACGTACGACCCAAAGTCAAGTTTTTACCACTTGACGAATCACAATGGTTCCATAGACAGGTTGCATATTCCATGCTGGTCTACACCATTATTCATACTACATCTCATTATGTGAAGTAAGTTGATCTATTCAGTTGGGACGAAGATCAAAACTAATCGAAGTAGCTTCTTCAATGTTGAGAAAACTCAAATTCGACCAGTTACTGCTGTTCAAATTCATTACACCCAAGCCGGTGGCATCACCGGTCATATCATGCTTCTCTGTATGTTACTTATGTACACCACAGCTCATGCCAAAATCCGCCAACAGTCCTTTGAGACGTTCTGGTACACTCACCATCTCTTTATTCCTTTCATGCTTGGTCTCTACACACACGCCACTGGTTGTTTCGTACGTGATACCGCAGACCCATTCTCGCCTTTTGCCGGAAACGACTTCTGGGACCATTGCATCGGTTACGAGGGTTGGCGTTGGGAGCTCTGGGGAGGTGGTCTCTATCTGGTCGAGCGCCTGTATCGAGAGGTACGCAGCCGCCGAGATACCAAGATTGTCAAGGTTGTTCGCCACCCCTACGATGCGGTCGAGATTCAATTCAACAAACCGTCAATGAAGTACAAGGCAGGTCAATGGCTCTTCCTCCAGGTCCCATCGGTCTCCAGACAACAGTGGCATCCCTTTACTATCACCTCATGTCCACATGACCCTTATATTTCCGTTCACATTCGACAAGTTGGTGACTTCACCCGAGCACTTGGAGATGCTCTTGGAGCAGGAAATGCTCAATCGAAACTGTATGACGACGTTGATCCCATGGGTATGTACGAAGTTGCTCTCCAAAACGGCCAACAGATGCCAGAGCTCCGTATCGATGGTCCCTACGGCGCACCAGCTGAAGACGTTTTTGACAATGAAATCGCCGTATTGATAGGTACCGGAATAGGCGTCACACCATGGGCTGCTATTCTAAAGAATATCTGGCATATGCGTCGTGGTCCAAACCCACCTAAGCGACTCCGCCGCGTGGAATTCATCTGGGTGTGCAAAGACACAACATCATTTGAATGGTTCCAAACGCTGTTATCTTCACTCGAGGAGCAAAGTCTAGAAGCTGCTGGTGGTGAAGGACAAGAATTCTTGAGAATCCACACATATCTCACCCAGAAGATGGACATTGACACTGCTCAGAACATTGTATTGAACAGTGTTGGCATGGCTGTTGATCCTTTGACCGAGCTCAAGTCACGCACCAACTTCGGCCGACCTGATTTCGGACGTCTCTTCACTGGTATGCGCGAGGGTATACAAGACCGAACGTACCTTGGAGGGTTGGAGGGTGACATGAAAACTAATGTCGGAGTCTACTTCTGTGGTAAGTAATCTTCCTCCCACGACATAACCGAATTGAAAACTGATTGAACCCTTTTAGGACCCAATGTTGCAGCTAGAGATATCAAGAAGGCGTGTAAGAAAGCCACTACACCTGATGTCAATTTCTCCTTTTGGAAAGAGCACTTCTAGATGGGATGGGAGACACTGCCCTCTCTGGCGTTACCGTGTATGCATTTGGGGAGCGGGTTTGTAAATTACGACTTAGTAGTAGTTCAATGAAGGACAACAGTAACACCCATACATATAATATTTCATCGGACCCATTCCCCTCATCTCTTCCTATAGTTCCCGCATCATTCTGGTCCTCGGAAACTAGTTATATTAACGTAGATATCTCATCTATTCGTCTGGTTCTGAATAGTGTTTGCGAGAATAAAAATGCTACTATATTTAAATTTACATCATCATTCTACGTATTAGACTTGAGACCGAATTCGTTCCAGGATCTTCCTTCACAACTCGTCCAATGACAATTTTCAAGCCACTTAGGAATAATTACTGTCTCTTGCCCGTTCATTCATGCATCCCGGGTAATCTCCATTCTCGTTTTCTATATCCAACAGCATCATAACAGTCTAAGTTGTAATTTTGCTTCTATATAACAAAAATATAAACTATATCTTACTCTCCCCCTCCTGAGGAACCTTCACAACTACCTTTCCCCAAGTCCCTCTACTTCCTAAACTCTCTAACGCCTCTGGCACACTTTCCAATCCCACAAACTCCTTATCACCATACACCGTGCCCCTGAATTTCCCTTCCTTTATCAACTTGAATATGCCGTCCCACACCACTGGAATTGCCTCCTTCTCGTTTATAGAATATGCCCCCCAATGCAGTCCTACGATACTAATGTTCTTCAGCAACACCTTGTTCATCGCCACCTTTTCGATCGCTCCAGCTGCAAAGCCTATGACTAGAATTTTACCATTCCACGCGATGCACTTGGTAGATTTATCAACCATGCCCACAGGGTCATAGACGATATCAACACCTCTCCCTTTCGGCGTGAGCTTCTTGACTATCATCGGCCAGGCATCGTCTTTATAATCCACTACATGATCAGCACCGTATGCCTTCGCGACATCCAGCTTTTGTTTTGTGCCCGCTGTAGCGATGACCGTAGCTCCAAACGCCTTTGCGATTTGCACAGCTGCTAAGCCGACACCGCCAGCTGCAGCATGCACCAATACCCAATCCCCCTTCTTGACTCCTGCTCTTGTAACTAGGGCTCCATAACTGGTTGGAGCTGTGACAAATAACCCAGCCGCATCGGTGAAACTCCACCCTTCAGGCACCGGATGCAGAACTTCTTCTCTGGCAGCTACTTTCGTCGCATACCCTCCTTGTGACGCCCCGAATACTCTGTCGCCGACTCTGTATTTGGGGTTTTGGATCGAGGTGGGCACGGAGAGGATAACGCCTGAGAACTCGGAGCCGGAGATCCAAGGCAGGGGAGGTTGATGCTGGTATTTGCCAGCGATTTGCAGAAGATCAAAGAAATTGGTTGCACTGGCGTGGATGGCGATCAGGTATTGTTCGTTTGTGGGAACTGGGTCAGGGAGAGATTCCACGCGGAGGTCTTTTGGACCCTAGAATGTAGTTAGATGGACGGTCTGCGAGGAGAAGGAGGACGGAGCTTACTTTGACGTATTCTTTGATCTGGATTCCACGCATAGTGAGGGATAGATTCTAGATAAATAGGAAGATGATAGAGAGAATGGCCTTGGGTAAAAGGTAAATTGATATTGAAAGAGCTAATCAGAGTATAGTAAAAAGAAAGATATTGGGTAGCTTTCCATCCGGGGAAGCAAGCACCTTAGCAATTGCGGGGGTGAGCCGAGGCCTTTTTGAGTTTACAGAAGCCGACAGTTTGCCTTCAGAGGGTTGGATCCGTCCACGGCTCAGACACTACCTAATGCAGTATGGAAATAGATAGACTACATAATAGAGAACTGTGTTTAGCAATGTGTAATACATCACAGTGAGCATTCCAGGATATTTGCACTCGGGAGTTGCAACACGGCACTTTAATCAAGTAGCAAGTTCCATAGAATTCAACGCCTACACGGTATCAGACGGAGGAGTATGAGCTTGATGGGTTGCCACTGCAGAGACTGAAATTGTATATGATATAGGGATTACAATGGTTGGGTTCCGTGCAATCGCAAAGTGATAATCCTGTTGAGTAGTTTGTTCGAAATTGGTATATTCTGGCCTGAGAAGGCGATGGATCAAGATGGAAGGCTTGAAGCTTGCTGGCGTTCTTTGGTCCTTTCATTGCCTTCAATCTCGACCCACCACCACCAGACTCTCTCTCCGCCACTCTCCATATACACACTGTTCAATTATCCCCAGTAGCAACCTTCGGTGATGAGAAGAAACCCGACATCTCCTCCCAACAACTATATACTGACCACCGTTCTCGCTTTTTTCGGCACGACCGTCAGATTGGATTAGCGACGGTACGACCCTGACCCTGTGAGCCTGGTTGAACGTCATCACGAATAAACCTCGCCGCCTATCCCCCACCCATATCTACGTAGGATTAGATACCACCACTTCAACAGAACAACATCTACAACTCCAAAATGTCCGACGAAGCAGCTGCAAGCGATCCGCAGGTGACTTTCAAGGTCAAAACCTCCGCGGAGGGCCTCCACACCATTACTATTGCAGAGACGAAGACAGTGCTTGACCTCAAGACCTTACTTGCGGGAGATGAATATGAGAAGATTCCCGCCGCGAGACAGCGTCTGATCTACTCAGGTCGTGTTATGAAGGACGCAGACCAACTGAGCACATACAAGATCAAGTCGGGAAATACGATACACATGGTCAAGAGCGCACCTAGCAACCCAGCACAAACGCCTGCGAGCGCAAGCAATACTGGTGGAGCGCCGGCGGGAATCCCTCGAAATATGGCTGCGGGTACAAACAACGATCCTCTGGCTGGCCTCACTGGTGCTCGATATGCTGGTCACATGGGACTTCCGGGTATGGAGATGTTTGGAGCTGATGGCGGAGTATGTCCTTCTTACACTACTTCGAATGTAATAAATGCTAACAATTACCTTTAGATGGGAGCTGGAGCGAATCCAGAACAGATGGCCAGTATGCTTGACGACCCCAATATGGCACAGATGATGAACGAAGCCCTCAACAATCCCCAAATGGTCGATATGCTCATCAATAATATACCTGCACTCCGTAACAACCCACAAGCCCGCGAAATTATCCGCTCCCCGATGTTCAGAGAGATGTTAACCAACCCGCAAGCGATTCGCCAAGCAGCACAAATGCAAAGAATGATGGGGGGTATGGGAGGTGGAGGAGCCAATGCTTTCCCGGCTCCAGGAGTCACAGACACAACACCCGGCGGCGGAGGTGCTGCCAACCCACCGGCCAACCCATTCGCAAGTTTAATGGGAGGAGGTGATCCGTTCGCAGCTTTGGGTGGACAAGGTGGAGCAGGTGGAGCGGGTGGAAACCCATTCGCAGCTATGTTTCCACAAGGTCAAACTCCAGCACAAACTCCCCCTGCGCCAGGATCCGCAGGTCAAACCTCTCCTCCGGCTGGTGACCAAGCGAACCCATTTGCAGGTCTCTTCGGTGGCGGTGCGCCTGGTGCAAATCCTTTCTTAGCAGGTATGCCACCCATGACACCTGAACAGATGCAGCAGGCAATGCAATTCCTTCAAGGTACTGGTGGTGGAGCTGGGCTTGGTAATATGTTTGGGGGTGGAGCTGGAGCTGGGCTTGGAGCTGGTGCATCTACTTCACCTCCTCCTCCGGCTGACACTCGCCCACCCGAAGAGAGATGGGAAGCCGAGTTACGCCAACTCAACGATATGGGATTCTTTGATTTTGATGCAAATGTTGCGGCGCTGAGACGAAGCGGTGGAAGCGTGCAGGGAGCTATTGAACAGTTGCTAAGCTAGATATGTACATCTGGAGATGGACTTCTACAGGATACGAAAGCGATGACCCGCATGTGATTCCAGATTGATGACCATGCCATACAAGAATTGAATCTTACGGCCGGGTTTATTTTGGCACATGCCATACCTGCCCACAGCTACTGCGAAAATGGTATCGTAGTAGCCCCCCTACCCCCAGATGCATTTCCACATTAACGGTTTTTCGGGCGCTCAAGGGAAGTGGTTAATGGGTTCCTTTCCATGCACATAGTCCATACATAGCCTAGATATCAAATTTCACCACATGATAAAAATTAAAGAAAACCCGCCGCGCTCCATTTGAAATACCCCGTGTGCTTCTTGCCTGATAAAATGAAGCTTCAAAAGGGGTTTCCATCTGGGGATCCGCCACATCTGGTGAGAAAAAGACGTGATCATATATTCCGTTGCAGCTAGCATCAATGTGATTCGATATATATATATAGATAGATTGTATATAATCCACCGTGAAAATAAGTCAGATAATGAAGTCTACTTACTTCTATAACTCAGAGAAGCTTAGTGCACTCCCGTGTATAGTGCAAGTTCACCAAGCTTGTCTATGACAGCTGCTTAGTATGACCAATTTCGCAGAACTTCTTTCAAATGCTATCGTGTTTTAACACATTCTCACTTAACATGGCCACACAGACTGCTACATTCTTTAGTAGTAAATAATTATTTGTATTTGGGTATGAAAGAGAATCCCTCGAGCCTCTCGACCGTGGATGTATGATCGCACATGATATAATACAGAAGCCATAAAAGTCATCAATCGCTAAAAACCCCTTCCCATCCCTTCCCACGTCATTCAAAAACAAAACCCCGGCGCATAAATGAAAACGCCGGAGAACGAGAGTGGGAGAAACATATGTATCTACTTCTTCGTTGGGGTATCTTCCGCAAATCTTCTTTTGCAACCCAGCCTGCGAGGTTTCTCTCGCTATGTAGCGATTTCAGTACGATGCATTTTTTTTCTTTGTTGTGTGTGATAATTTGGGTGTATGTGTATCGAATATCACTGTTTACATGAAATAAACAGAGAAGCCAACCAAGCTGAACAGAACCCAATACCCAGAAGCTTGAAGCATATATGCAGAACTAGAGTTGTTGGCTGCGGCGGAAGGATCACTGTTATCGGCGGCAGAAGGATCAGCAACCGTAGTACCATCTGGTAAAGTACCGTTCAATACAATAGTGCTAGTGCCGTTGACATCCACAACGTTGATGACCGATTTGTTGAGGCCGGCGTACGAGCCGTCGCCGATCAAGCCGTCCAAGAATGTGGTATCGCCATTGTCATCACATCCACAGACCGCGTTTTCGGCACACAGACATTTGACCGGCTTCGTCTCATTACCACCAGTTTCTTCTTGGCGTGCAGCGAGGTTCACGAGCTCTGGGTACAAGATCTCGCGACGAGTGTTGGTTTGGTTGCGACGAGCACTGCGGTTGTAGTAGCCATATGGGTTGTGGTATGGATACATGTATGCGCCGGCAAGCCAGATACCGGGGAAGATCGCGAGGGCGGCGACACCGAGGAAGACGGGTCGGACACCTCCTGGTGACCGACCTCCAGCTTTATAAGGTGTTTTCGATCCTCCACCATAAAATTTACCGCCGCCAGCCCCTCCAAAACTAGGCTGGACGCCGGAGCCGGATCTGGTCGCACCACCATTGTTTCCTCTACCTGCTGATGATCCAGTACTTTATCTTGTGTTAGTTTTGTAGATTTAGAAGGTGATTTGTTTTTCGCTGGAGCTTGATCTTATGGAGTCGGTAGGTTGTGAGGGTTCTCGCCACCAACAGCAACGCCATGAACCACCATCAACCACCCGATTTCCAAGCAAGAAGAAGATCTAGAGGGAAATAACATACCCAGAACCACTAGAAGTAGAACCACTGGAAGAACCACCCTTGCCTGAACTGCCCGAGCTGCCAGAACTTCCACCACCACTTCCCTTCCCGCCACCTCCACCACCGCCCTTACGCTTCCACAGATCCTTTGCAGCATCTATTGTCGAGTCGCGCGACTCTATCGATGCAAAAGCATTGTCGCGCGCGATGACTTGGACATCGGAAACTGGTTGAGGGGCTGCTAACGACGGCGTTGTCGAGAATAGCAGTAACGCTACGGTGAATAGATCGGACCGCATTCTGTGTGGTGGTTGTTGTTGTGTCGACGGGTATGGTGTGAGTTGATGAGTAAATGTGTAGATGTGTAGATGTGTAGATGTGTCGTGTCGTATGTTATCAGAGCGACGCTTTCTGTTTGTTGTCAGAACCGAACCTTTGGTGATTGGCTTGGTTGATATATGTATGTTGTGAGACGTTCTGACGAGGCGGGTTTGGGGCTGGTAGATTTATTTATTGGCGGTGGAGTCGAGTGTTTGCCTAGCGATGTGCCTGACGGTGACTGGCTACGGTGGCACGGCGCGGTTCACTTTTAAGCGGAGGCAAGAAGCAAACCACGACGTCAAGCTCAGGGACTAGTGACGATATATTGGTAACCAACACAGATCCATGACATCTTGCGCATCTTACACCTCTTATTACCTGCGGAAAGTCTTGAGGTCATGCGTTTGTGTGTCGTTTGCGAACCGGGCTATACCAACAAAATCACCCTTATTACTTACTGTACACACTTACTGTACACACTAACCATGGTAATATATACGTACATACATTTACACACTTTACCTCTAGACCTTACTTTTATTGACATGCTTACTACACACAGACGGTCAGTGCTGGTTACCCACCGCCCAACATGGTCGCAATGAATTCCGCTTTGGGTCCCTTGTTGAATCTTTGCAGTCGTTGGAATCGTTGAAGGCGTCGTTCTGTATGTCTGCATTTGCGCACATCTTCCGATTCCCTCGCGGTGCAGATATAGTATTGGGAACGACACGGGATAGGCCACAACCCGCGTATTAGAGAAATCTCCCCCTTCCGTTTGCACATCACCAGTCTCCTTGCAGCCATCCAGTCTTCCAAAAACGTGCTGCCGAGCAAGTTGATCAACTTGCATCACAGCCCAGCACAGCCCAAACTTGGCAGCCGTCATCCTCCCCTCCGGCCGGGACTGCGACATAACAACCACTTGCGGTGCCTCCCAAATATCACCTCCTAGTTGCTATCTACCAGTAGCAAGTGCTAGCAGGAACAGATGAGCGCACCATCAAGCACTATTAAGCTCTGATCTTCCCAGCGCGGCTTGGTCGAACGGGAGCAATTAGCCGCAGCAAAAAGGGCGATTTGATGGTGGCGGATCACACCGCTGGGTGGTCTACCGACTAGGACATCGTGTAGATCATACTAGCTTCTGCGTGGAAATGCTCTTCCCTACAAATTCAAAAGAGATCAGCCACATAGCCTACCCCCACCAAGGCTTAAAGTATCTCGTAAATCTGCAATATAGTGGTTCGAATGTCATGTTGTTCCATGGTTCTTCTATGTTGCTTCTAGCGGGGGCGATATTTGCTAGGCGCAATGATGAGAAACCAATCCTGAGACAGGGGAACATTGCAGTGAGATTCGGATGTTGCGCTGAGATCTTATTTACCTACTAACCCATCCGAACACGCTCTCCGAACACGCTCTAGGCTTTCGGGTGGGCTTCAGGGTCGTGATGGATACGATTTACGTGAAGGGGAAGCGAGGGTGATTAAACCACCAATGTTGCTGACGGGCAGAAAATCAAGGCATTTTATCAAGGTCGAATCAGACTCTGCAAATGAGGCATTGGAAATTAATTCATTAAGAAATTTATTTCATGGGGATGAACGGCATCATGGTCACAACATCTGTAAGAGAGCTTGAGTCTTCCGGTTTCAATTCTGGAAGCTCCCCAGGACTTACAAATGGAAAATAGAGTCAACATTTATGCGTTAGGAGTTTTTGATCATGTGTAATTGAATTTATCTACTCTATTTCTTCGGTAATTCCTTCTCGAGAACTGCAGGAGCTGTGATGGTCGTGCCCTTCAAGCCTTCAAGTCCTTCTCCACCCTATATAGCTGTTAGCAATAGATCTTCTAGGGAGGTTTTCTCCAACTTACATAGCTGACTAATGGCGAGATTTCAATACCGGACTCTTCGCCTTCACTGACCACCATCGCTCCAGCGGCCTTGGCCCATCTTTGTCCTTGTTGCATAATGTCTCGTTTGCTAGTATCTTGGTCGTCTTCTCCTGTCCCTTTGGCATTTTTCAGCGGCGAGAACTCTTCCTCGCGCTTGACCTCCATACATGCGAACTTCTTCAAGTCCAGCATAGGAAAGACATCGAAAACAAATTGCTCGAGCTTGATACCATTAGGCTTCTCAGGCTTCACGGTGTTTCCCGACTCGGTATCGACATAGGGGATCTTCTTTCTTGCCACGTGGTGAGGAAGCTTATGTGCCCATTGTGGGATGGATTCCAGGAACCGGAAAGAGTAGTAGTGGTTTACAATGTTGGCAGCTCTGAATTTCAGGACATCCTGTTGTTTCGGGTCCTTCGCCTCTGCTGTCTCTGCATCGATCTCGGAGTATTCCACAACATCTGGTTTCCCGTTCTTTAGGAGAATAAGACCGACAGATTCTTTAGCACTGCGCTTTCGGACAACCTTCGTGGCAATATCAACGTCTTTAGAGGCGGCGAACCCGATAAACACCGGATCCGCAACCTTGACTAGACAGTTGTCCACACAATAGGCGTGAATATGTTTGATACCTCGTTTCCTCATGTCCTCCATAACAGAAGATGTTACAATTGCTTGGTAGATACCACCATTTCCATCTGGAGCTACAGCAACCTTACCTTTATTTTCCAGAAGAATCTTACCTTCATTCGAGATACAGGGCAAAACGCCCTGTTCGAAAATAATCACATTCTCCGCTTTAAGGCCGAAATAGTTGTTCTCCTTAAAGTACTTCTCTGTTGGCCCTCTTGTGGGTCCACTGGTCATGACATACCATGGCACAACTACGTCCTTTCCACTCTTCTTGTGTGCCAGCTTCGCAACCTTACGAATTCGCTCAGCCTGGATTTGGAACAGGGACTTCTCGGATGGGAGGCCAATGTTGAAGCAACCTTTTGGATCTGAACTGCCCAATCTCGTACCCTGTCCTCCTGCCATGAGCACAACACCGACACTGTTCTCGGCAATCAAGTCCAGTCCTGATTCGTACCACTTTTCAATATCTTCAGGTTTTGAGTCGAGTATGCTGGCAGTTGCAGATTCAGGAAGCGGTTCCAATCCAGATTCCTGCTCCTTGTCTTCATCTTTAGGCTTAGGAGGGTTCAGAGCGCGATCAGTGATTGTATTGATATGTCTATAGAGTATTTTTAGTACTTATTCACCATGGTATATGCTCACCTAGCTGAGTGTAGGACCATAGGAGCTTACTTACTCGGGTTCGAAGGAAGATAGCTGCTCATACAACGCAGCTTTCTCTGCTACACTAAGGGAATCATAGAATGCAAAGACATGGTCTTGTTTGGCTTTGGTGTAGTTTTCCTTTAAATCTGGATTGATCAATATGGTCCTTAGTCGTCACAGAGCCAGAACTGGACTTACTATTGAGCTCCTCTGAAGTTGGCTCTTTTGGCGGGGCAGCCTTGTTCCCGCTTCCCAGGTGTAGTACATTTCTTACGGCTTCCATGGTAAGATAGTACGTAGGAGTAGTTTTGTGTACAAAAATATGGCAAAGTAAATATTTGTCTATTGGGTCCAATTGATTCTTTGTAGGGGGGAAACGATGTAATTGTAGTTGTGTTTCGTTACTTGAGTTCAGCCCAGCCCCACGTTGCCCCGCCAAACAAAGTCTCTCTTCAGCCTGTTTTGCCAAGCGAGGAATGACGAGCCACGATACGAGTCGTACACTTATCTAAAGAACCATTCTATACGAGCTGGATTCTCTAGGTCTCGCATTTGTTTAATGTAAAGATATGGTAGTGGATTAAACACAGCTATTAACTACTCGGTGCTTTTATCCAAAGAGAACAACAAATCTTACCAGTTCAATCTGCGTACTTACACCATGGTTAACAAAATTGCGTTAGGCGAGCTTGACAGGAATTTCTGATGTATTACGCACTGGTTGAGACAGTAGGATGGGCTCCTCCCTTTGTTTATCATCCGAAATACGGGAACTGTGGTTTTATGTGAAAATGAGGCTTAGAGAGAGCATAATCTCGTGTTGTACTCGTGGGCCAATTGCAAAGAATTTAAGAATAGCATAAAGCTAAAATCGTGAAACGATGCTTACGATTCCCAGGTCCTGGATGATAAGTCAGAACTACTTAAGATCTTTGCCTTTGACCTAATGGTTTCATGTTGATCGTCAAGTGACACCAGGGAGTCGCTTGCTTTATTCATCGGCCCCTTTTCCCTCGCTTAGCTACTGTACCACTTCCCGTCCACTGAGCGGTCTATCAGGACGATGCCACAAGAGACGTATTCATTATGTGCACCGAATCGGTCAAAAATGAACTCGGCACTATGCATAAGCGGGTTTCAAGAATTAAGGCTCTATTGACAACGTAGAGCTATTACGTTCTTAATCACTAATAACGCGCGGAGCTATGTCTAGTTCACTGGCATGTAATTTGTTACACTCGTCTCCTACTACTGAATGTTGAAGCAAACAAACGCCATCGCTATGCAATATCTATCAGAGCCTACACAATAAACCCCTATTATGCCAGAGACCACCAATCTATGCTCGATTACGTCCAACCAACAGCTATCCATAGCCTATAGTCCTATCATGTACCCGCTCATTTATTCTCGCTGCATGTAATCTGCGAAATTTGAACAACCTTCCCATCATCGAAGAATACTTTATCCGCTGACGTGATGTCTTTCGACTTAGTAGAAGACTGGTCCCTCTGGGTCGAACACACGATCGATTGAAGGTTAACATTGTCTGCGCCATCAATTTTGACAATACGCGCAGCAACAGCTTTAATATCAACGTCGAGTGCAGCATTCGATGTGAATGGGAAAGTCTGCTGGGTGGGAGCTGCTCCACGCTCTAGTTCGAACTCGAATACAATCTGAGGACCATTTGCTTTCGTTGACGACGGGTTCGAAGCGCTAGCTGTTGCAGAGGCAGATGCCGGCGAGGTGCTAGTCTTAGGTGCATCTTGCGATGGAGCACCAGCTGCAACTGGGAATTTAGGCAAGTCACACTCGATTCGAGTGACCAGTTGGCCTCCAGCGCCAAAATCAAGCCCTCTTGATGGGAAGAAGGCTCCAAGAGCCTTACCTTCTGCAAATGCTTGACACAGAACATCCCGATCACCTGCTTTATTCACACTGAGGGAAAAGAGTTTCTGGTTTAGATCAAGTGCCTTTCCAAATGTGATCTCGTTATTGCCAGTAAATGTATCTGGTGCTGTTTCAAATTGAAGAGTTGTTTTGTCGGACGAGGCTTGTCTTCTCTCGTGAAAGGATGAACGGGCAGCGGTTGCCACGCCAGTAAAGGCAGCAACTGTTAAAAGTGTAATTCTCATGGTGAAAGGTCTATTATTGTAGATGAGAAATATTCTTTCCTCAAGCTCTTGGCACAATGGGAATTGCAAAGAATGACTAGGAAAGTTGGAAAGTATAGTAACTTGTTTGGATGATAGCGAGAGAAGGAAATTTAGTTCTTATATGTGTTAGACTTCTCTCGTTTACTAGGTTTTAGTGTTATTACAAGTTCCTTCGAAGCTAAATTACCCTAAAATACATCTCAATCCTTTCTAAACTTATATCCATACAAACATTTTATTTTCGGAATGCTGATGCCAAGATGGATCTTTGCGGTTGCTCAGCCGCAAAGTGAACCTTTTTCACTGGTTCGGGTGTGACATGTCCCGGTAATTCGGGCATGTAAGCGCGACCGGAAGACAAAGCTGACTCAAGCTGTGTGAAGTACTTGGTTTGAGGAAGATGGCGAAGTAAGCGTAAAACCCGTGAATAAACGTGATAATCTTTGTCGAGCAAGTACGGTCTCTAACATATGAACCCTGAACAAATCACGTGCGATATATCAAATCTAGAGAGTTGTCATCATTTATGTTGAAAAAATGACCGTTAAGATTCTCTATTTGAGTTTGAATGCTGTTTTCTTGACCATGGTTCAAAAAAATGCTACTTGGCGTCAAGGGAAACAAAATGTAGATACTCGAAGCAAACTATCATAGAATATGTTGAAATTGCAAAAAGATATTAGAGCGATGTCACATCGTAGCCATTCGATACCTCAACTCCAAATTATTAACTTGCGTGAATAATACATTAGCTGATACTCGGACAAACTAAGGATACTTTGATACAAAAGCCTTGGAGTCTGGGACTTATTCGCTTAATAGGAAGTTCCTGAATCAACACTCATGAATATCACAATGAATTTTCTGAGTCAAAATCTGGTTAGATGGATCTATAAGACACTCTTACACCACTCCTAATAGCTCACCAAGCCACTACTCGTATTTATCTAAAAGGGAAACTTCATATCTTTTCGTTTTCGACGCACTTTTGTACGAAACTGTTCCTCAAGCACTAATTTGGTTCATTTACATGAAATTAACCACAGCCGGGCACTTGGAAAGATCAGTCTAGATCGAGGATAAAACAATGCGCTTGCACACATTTGTTGCGAGCTAGTTATTGACTTGAGCTTGGTGCCGTCGTCGGAACCAATTTTAGGGAACTGTCTAAAGGAAGCCATTCTAGTTAGGGTGTGAATGTTAGACACAATTTATACCCAGCAGCCTACCAAGTACGAGCCTCTTCTACTGACTCGCTATCGTTAGTTATACTCTCTTTCCTCCACCACCCCGAACTTTGATGCGCACTTTTACTTGTCTTAAAACCTTTTACCTCGACTTTGTGGTTCCAGAATTCTCTCACTCAAGTTACAGAAATCTAGAAACAATCCCATCAGCAACTTGAAATACTACGCAACAAATCTTAAACACTACGATGACTCGCACCTCACCCATTGTCAGGAAGTTTTTCGACACACCTTTTATCTCTGCCAGACAGATAACTGTTACGCATATTAAGCGAATTTATCTTCCTGATGAGTTCCATACGACGAAGGGTCATGATCTTCGAGTAGATAAGTTACACGCCGACCAAGGACCACTATCAAAACAGTCTACTACAGAGACTGCACGTCCCGTTATTCACCTTACTAGCTTCCATGGCTCCCCATATCCATACCCTCATAGATTCGCCGAACTGCTTCGTTATGGTCTTCGTGTTGAGTTAGATGGGCCTCTATATCGACATATGAAGATACAGAAAGAAGGGAGCCACGAAAAGAACAGCCACTCAGAAAACTTTGTTGCAGGTCAAAGAGACAGAGCTGAGATTGGAAATATGAAATTATGAGAGATTTTTTTCTTTGCAGACAATGCTTCTGGCAGAGATTTCTAATTGGAAGATATTCCGGGATACTCCAAGCTTGCCAATTAGTGACACTTCGAGAGTAAGGAGGGGCTCTGGCTTGGAGGCTATCCTGAGACTGCGTAGCACGCAAGGTGGTTGATCTGGCCGTATTCTCCTAGAGCACCCATAGGTCTTCTTTTTATCATCATGCATCTTGTAATTCAAACATCCACATAAAATTCATAGATACGCTGTGGTTGACAATTCTAAACGCCGTGAAAGGACTAGGCTTGAGCGATCCGTAGTAAATTTGAATGCAAGATCTTGTGATGTCAATTTCTCCGCTATAAAAGAATTGTACAAAGTTGATGATAAAGTTGGCAAGAAACCCAATGTGTAGGTCTAGAACTCTGGAACTTGAAGATATTGATGTATGTTGAGCTACTCAGTTTTAAAGGAAACTTGGAGAGTGAGATTAATGCACACTCTTGTTAACTTTTCAAGATACTTTGGCCAATTGTCTTGCCAAGTCTCGCAGGTACACAAATCAAGCAGGAGGACGAAAATAAGTTTGTATTAGCTCAGATAAGTATTACATTATGCTATAGAATGATGTAAATTGAGAGTGTAGCTACAAATCCACTAATGAAAAGGTTTCGCTCCAAACTTCTACTAGCTGTTGATTCGAACGTAAGGGGCGTCGAAGTTTCAACAGGATTTCCAGCTCTTCCGGTAGACGACACAGTCCCGTTTCGGAGAGAGGTGATGCCGCTGGATGTTGCAGTAGCGAATGTATTTGCCAATGTGGCCGGCGGCGTGATGGGCGTTGTAGTGATCACAGCTGTGGTAGTAATTACTCCACTAGTTATCGTTGCAACAACTCTGGTGCGGGTGGATACCTGGGTCAAAGTCGTCATTTTACTAGCTGCCACATCACTTGATGGACCAGCGACAGCCTCCAGCCATGGCTTCACAACACATTCAGTGGTTAGCGGATTGTCAACATATTTGCCATCTTTCTTGGTGGGCGTGAGGCTTAGCACGTATGAGGTATCAAAGCTCCCAGCTGCCCAAGCAATATAACCCAAAAATACATCTGAATTTTGATTCAAGAAAGTGCTCTGCGCGCAAAAGTTTGTGAAGCACTATAACACGGTAAGCGGCAGTTAAAGGCCCAGGTGGCTTCCTTACTGATGAATCACTACCTGCGCCGGTCTCGCTGACCATGCCCAATCTCTTGTTTTCTCTCAGAAAAGTGGCAACTACTGCAAATGCAGTATCAATGTTGTTCGTAGTACAAGTTGAATGTGTTCCGGAGTTGTCGACATCTAGATACTTATGTAGATCCATGATCAAACCCGTAGTTGAGCCATCGGGATTGACGACTTTGAGTAGTGCTGCTCCAGATCCATTAGGAACGAAGGCACCAGCGCTTGAAAAGTCGTTCCCAGGCATCAGAATCATTTGGGTTGTTGCGCCTGCATTTCTGATCGCAGTAACCGCTGCCTGCACAGTGTTTGCCCAGATATTGATATCTACATCATGCGGCTCATTCATTAAACCAAATATGACTTTATCATTGGATCGATATTTCGTGGCGAGTTGAGTCCAGAGGTCGGCAAACTGAGCATCGGATGGTCCGCCTTGTCCTATAATTTTGTTGTCTACCCGCGCATAGTTGTGAATATCAATGGCGCAGAGCGCGCCGGTACCTAAACAGGTCTGCATAACTTGGTCGTATTTTGCAAGATTGGTCGCATCAAGCGCACCACCGATTTTGTTATTCACGAGAAACTGCCAGGACACGGCTAGTGTATGTTATCAGTCTATGATCGCTGCAAGTCCCCTGGCACACTTACGAAATCTGAAGATATTCATCTGATCATCCATTGAGAAATGAGCAATCTGCCCAGAAGCATCTGGTAATGGCTGAACTCCTCCCAGTGAACACGTGCCCTGCTTATATTAGACATTTGTACCGACACCAAGGTATGTCTGAGGATTTACATCGATATCACATCCAAAGTCAAACCCCGCAAGATTCATTCCCTAATCCTGTTTAGCAGCTTCCCAATCTACT
>Ga0247807_10000597_pt1 | contig 22551 bp, 25 predicted proteins | sample UWRJL074202C1_FD_179931 | JGI IMG/M metagenome (GOLD analysis project Ga0247807, IMG submission 179931) | Plant litter microbial communities from Arlington Agricultural Research Station in Wisconsin, United States - UWRJ-L074-202C-1 | ecosystem: Environmental > Terrestrial > Plant litter >...
GTCTGCTTTGCATACCATGATCAAGTCGCCGAAATTGTAAAGGAACCGTTCCTCAAAAACCCCGAAAGCGTTCGCGCCTAGGGGTTTTGTTTTTGACTTGATTGACGGGTTGTGAGGTTTGGGGTATTTTGAACAGGTACTACATTCAATTATGGAAAAAATAATCAACATACACGAAAGGAGGCAAAGCGTATTTCTTGCGATTAAGTTGCGTGGAGGTGGACCATATCGGACGTTTGATCAAATAGTTGAAATCACTAAGTTATCCAGGAATGAGGTCGCATCTCACATTGTGATTCTAGAAAAACGAGGCGAGATTGACCGAGCAGAAAAGAATAGCTTTTCGCACCATACGCCTTACAGCAAGTTGCTGGAAAGGTACAACCTGTTTATGCATGGATGCGTTAATCCTGTCCGTACAATCGGTCCGTGTTAATGTGCGACCTCCTTTAAACCCGAAAGCGTTAAGCCTAGGGTTTTATTTTTGGTTATCGACAAGGGTTTTTTGATATGATATATTGTCTGTATGGCCCTATCGTCTAACGGTTAGGACGGAGCGTTCTCAATGCTCAAATCAGAGTTCGATTCTCTGTAGGGTCACCATAGTTAAGTTACGACGAGAAACATTAAAAATCTTATTATGGCAGCAAAGTCATTCAGCACTAAAATAAATATTCAGCAGGCTTGGGCTTGGATCAAAAGTAATCCTGACAGATCTTTAAAAGATGGTTATGGAATGCGTCATTTGTATCAACAGGTTAATGTGATAGAAGAAGAGTTCGTTAATACAATTGTTTCGGAACTTAAATCGGGCACCTATAAGCCAACCCCTGCGTGTAAAGTCTATTTACCAAAGTCGTCAGGTGGTTTAAGGCCATACAGTCTTTTGACTGTAAAAGATCAAGTCGTTTATCAGGCTATGGTAAACATTATAGCTGAACAGCTTTTACCAAAAGTTGAAAATCGTTACTACGATAAAATTTTTGGCAACCTGTATGGGGGAAATAAAGGTGTGTGGTTTTATAAAAAATGGAAGGACGGTTATAGAAAGTTTAACGAAAGTGCACGACACGCCTTTGCTGGCGGTAAGGTTTACATGGCAAGTTTTGATTTAGTTGCTTGCTATGACAGTATCGATCATGAAGTCCTCGAGCATTATTTAATCGAAATAGGGGTTCCTAAAAATTTAATTCAACAATTACGCAAGTGTCTCGCCATGTGGACATCAACTGAACATGATGATCGGATTTATCAGGGACATGGTATACCCCAGGGCCCAATGAGCTCCGGTCTACTTTCAGAAGTTGTTTTAAGGGCATTTGACAATGAAAGAAGGTCTTACGGTGTATCATACATTCGTTATGTTGATGATATATGGTTTTTTGCTAAGAATGAAAAGGATTTACGTTTCGAGCTTGTTAGGATGGATCGTATATGCAAAAAGGTGGGTTTATTTCCTCAATCAAGTAAGATTAATATTCGACAAGTTAAAGATATTGAAAATGAGTTAAAAACCATTAGTGGTATGTTTGATAATCTGGAAGAGGTACATACTGATGATTACTTTAAGTTTATAAAGCAGATTACGAAAAAAGATTATAAAATAAAAGATATATCAAAATTCAAATATTGCGTTGCGGCGGCCAAGCCTACCTCAGAATTAATAAAAAGACTTTGGCAAATATATTCCAATCATCCTGATATATATCCACAATTATCTAATGTAATTTGCAAAGCTGGAAAACTAACCGAAGCGAGTAGGTCTAACATTAAGAATATTTTAGAAAAGCCACACCCTTATATAAATATTCAGGCTTCATTTATTGAGGCTCTTATTAAAATAAAATTAAATGACCATGATATAAGACTTTTTACAAATATTATAAAAAAACAATTTGGCACAAGTATGGCTTTTTGCAAATCAGATGCACGTTTAACGGCATTAGCATTTGAATTTCTTTATAAACATAGAAAAATAACTGAAACACAAATGGTTCACATTTGTAATTCTCCCTTTTGGTACACTCGCAGAGAGATTGCGCGTTTCCTTGGTAATACAGAATCAAAATTGATTAAATCTTTTTTAGATGATGATACTTTGGATGTGCAAATTATAGCTGCGGGAAATATTGTCGGTAATGACATTCAAATACCTATTAAGCGACATGCCTCTCCTGTTGATTCGTATTTTAAATGTTTCGGCTTATTAACACAGGGTGCAAATGATCCATGCAAAATTAATTTAATTTTGAATGAAATGCTTAAACTCAAAGTTACTATTGACTGGAAGTTATTTCTTGGCGCGCGGTATAAACAAGCTTTGCGTGTCTTGGTTGAATGTCATTCGTCGTACAGTACACACATTGGTGCGTGGGTATGTGGACTGGACTCATTTAATGATATTTTGGTAAGGTCTTTATTTGATAAAGATACCTCACTTGGATCAGTTGGAAGAAATTATGGGGGTGTGTTAAATCAACAGGGTAATCATGCTTTTATACTTAAGTTTAAAACTATTCATGATCCCTGTACCATGATTCATAACAGAAGAAAAACTACAGTTACGGCGCATGCTTATGATACAAAAACAAATATTCCCGCAACACCATTCAAACACTCAGAAGTGCCTGTATATATAAAGCAGCAGGTCAAATTAATAAAAGCGTTATCTGTTGCTATTATATAAATCTTTGTACACCATGGACATTCTTTCTTATGCGGCATTTTTTATAACACAACAATTGGCAAAAAAGGTCTGTGGGTATGTTTTTGTGATAATGTGTTTGGTCTGAAAAAAGCCTTTACAATTAGATTATACTGTTTTAGTTTCAAATCGAGACTTTTTAATTTTAGCAATTAATTGTATAATAATTGAATTATTATATACTTATAAAAACTGACTAATAGTAACTAAACTCAAATGAACCTTATCGCAGAAGAAGATGGCGGGAATAACGAGAATGGTATGTTGGCAAGTTTTTTTATACTTTGCAAGGCTTGGGTAATGAAGCGGGTTCATAAAATGACAGGCATTAAAAAGGGTGTAAGCTTGAAGGGTAGTTTGCTGTTTTTAGCATTTTCTTCACTGATAGTTGGACCTATAATCTATTTTAGGGCTAGCATTATTAGTGCTTTTATGGGAAATCGATTGAGCGGTATTACCGAATCCGTTCCGAAAGGAGAGCCTATATCAAGCATAACGATGCCTGCTGCAAAAAAATTGGAAAAGAAGATTTTTTCAGAAAAATGCCCTTTAGACAATGGAGTTTGGAAAAACTGGTTGGGCTCTGGTAATCAAAACACTGATGACCGGACATATTTCATTCTGCCTTCAGATTCTCGAAGCTTTTTGTACAAGTATCACGGAAAGATAGAAGATTTCGCTCTCTGCGATTTTTTGTTTACAACGAGGAGTACGAACGCAGCGAATTACATCATTTCGCTCGATGAAGTTTATCAGATAACCGTAGGAGACAATGACATGCGCACTGTAACTTTTAAGGCAAAAAACAGCATAGGTGGGGAATACCTGCCTATCAAAGAGGCTCGTACGCAAAGAACAAGACCTATGCTTTCCTCAAGCATCAAGCCGGGAACGAATGTCGGGATAAAACTTGAAACGAATCCTCTTGGCGGGACAGGCAGGTATAAAGTTGATGTCAGCATAGAGTACAAATCAGGACAAGAAATGCTTGAGACCAAATATGAGGATTTTTCTTGGGTATTTGACCCAAGCCCTCAGATGGCTAAAAAAATGGAATTAAGTGTTGGTCTAATTAGGGATGAGAAAGATAAAAGTGAGGTTGGGGCGAATTTTTTATATCCTGATTTAAATTATGCGCCACCATCTGTCAAAGGTGAGTAAGAAGACATTATATGATAAGGGTAGATATTTTTATATGTCACTTTCTGGTATTATTGAATAATAATGGAAAAGAAAAATATATTTGAATTATGGCGAGAAAATGGTGAAAAACTTCCAATCAAAGTCATGCTTGATTCTTGGGATGAATCCAAGCATTATGCCTTGGTTGAAGAAATCAAAATCACTAAATGGCCATATGGCAAAGCTTTCGGCCAATACTTCTTTAATGAAAAACCGGGTGAACGAGGGGAGATTAAAAGCGCGGGAACTTACAGGTGGAAGCTTAAGATCTAGATACTTACCGTAGTCACTTTTTGTCTACACACGAGAAAGGTAAAATTAAAATAAACTTCTTCATCTTATTCTGACCTTATTTGCTTAAACTATGCTAAAATTTGAGTAATTATGAACACAACAGAAATCGTAAAATATGGAGAAACAACATATGAGTTTTCGTGGATCGAAGGAGGCGAACCTTCTACAGAACTAGTTTCTCAAGTAAGTGGCTATATTTTCAATGATAAAAAAGAAATGCTTATCGTTAAAAACAAAAATTGGACTATTCCAGGTGGACACCCAGAAGAAGGTGAAAGCTACATTGAAACCCTTAAAAGGGAGGTGCTAGAAGAATCAAATGTATCAATAAGGAACGTTACTTATTTAGGTCAAGTTAAGGTTACAAACATGGATAATGGCGAGGTAAAATATCAACTAAGATATACAGCTGAAACTGATGTCGTAAATGATTTTGAACAAAAAGAATTTGAAGTGTCTGAAAGAATGTTTATAGACCCAACAGACCTGACGACATATATTCCATGGGCAGATGGCATAGTGTTCGGCTTAGAGGTTAAGGCGGCATTGAGTAATAAATAACCGGTTCTATCTCCAGAAGGCTCACCATTTAGTGCTAGCACGAGCACCACTCAAAATGTATAATTACAAGCATGAAAATCAGCGACTATCTCAACTTCATCGACTCAAGGGCACCTGACTCATTTTCTAAAGCTATTAAAATTTCTGGATTAAAACTGAATTCAAACTCAAATATCTGGAATCCGAAAAAGGGAAAGTCTACAAAAATGTTTCTGGGTGTACTCAAAAAATACGCAATAAATCCCGATGAAAAAGTTCTTGATCTTGGTACAGGAGTTGGCATCCTCGCCTTGTTAGCTTGGCAAAAGGGAGCAAAAAATATTTTGGCAGTAGATATCTCCGAAGAATCGGTAGTCAATGCAAAAGAAAACTTTAAATTAAACAAGGCATCAATAAAAGTTAAGCAATCCAGCTTATTTTCAAATATTAAAGGTAAATACGACCTCGTACTTTTTAACGCACCCGCATCACATCCCAAACGCGTCAATTCAAAAATTGGCAAGTGGTCCTTGTGGAGTGATGATGACAGATTGCTTAAAAATTTTGTTGATGAGCTGCCAAAGCGTTTGAATAAGAAAGGCAGGGCTTTGGTAATGTGCTCTCGTTTTGTTGATTTTGACCCCTTGCCGGAAGCATATTTAGATAGTTCTAAATTTTCTTATAGGTATGTGTCAAAGAGAGAGGGTGAGCTAAGCGTAACAACGATTATTGAGCTTAAGCTAAAAAGCTTTATTTAGAAAAGGCTCGCCAAATAGAGAGTTGATCACTTCCTACTAAGGTTGTGGGTTTTTTCACCATACCCATCAAATAAACCCCCATTGTAATAAACCCGTTTTCACAACGTTATATTAAATATGATTATAAACATCATCAATTACAACCCAATATCATATGGTTCGCCGTTATAAATACTTATTACATTAGGTAAGTATTTATAACGTCGTGTCATCGTTGACCGACGTTTTTTTTGCACTTTACACCCCACCATCCATGAAAACAGAAACTGACAGTAATCCCGTATTATATCTGTATAAGAAAATGTGGCAATACTCAGAAGGAAACAGAAAGAATGTTATTCTCTATGTTTTTCTTTTTGTTATTGTCGGCATTCTTGATATTTTAGTGGAACCAATGATTTGGTCTCACATATTGAACCGCATTCAAAAAGGTGAAGTCACTCAGGCAAATGTCTATGAAATCATAGTCTTGCTCGGCATCATTCTTGCGAATGTAATCTTCTTTTGGGCCATTCATGGCCCGGCTCGAGTACTTGAACGCAACAACGCGTTTAAGATTAGAGCAAACTATCGTGAGTTTCTGACAAAAGGAACTCTTGATCTTCCTCTTCTGTGGCATAAGACACACCACTCAGGTAGAACGGTTGACCAGATAGGCAAAGGAACACAAGCATTGTTTTCCTTTTCTGAAAATTCATTTGAAATCATATATGGTATTCTTGAACTTATCATTGGATGCAGCGTGCTTGCATACTATTTTCCTTGGTCACTTGCATTGACCTTGGGAATGCTTACCGTGTCTGTTTGGATTATCAGTCGTTTTGACAAAACACTGAATACAAACAATAGGATTCTTACGCGAAAAGAAAATGACATTTCTCAAATCGTGGTTGATGTCAGTGGCAATATGACCACTGTCATTACGTTACGCATCGCGAAATTAGTTTTCAAATCCATCATGGATAAAACAAGGGAACCCTTTGCGCTGTTTTCATCTAACAACAAGCTTAATGAATTGAAGTGGTTTATTACTGCTTTTCTCTGCAATGCCATGACTATCACGGTTATTGTGGGATATTTGCTAAGCAACGTTGAAACGGGCATACTTTTTGGAAGCATTTATTTGCTCCAGAACTATTTGCGGAATATCAGCAAGCTTTTTAGTCGATTCGCCAGCATTTATAACAGGACCATGCTTCAACAGATTCAGGTCATGAATGCCGAAGAATTAACCGAACAGTTTAATGAAAATCCTCTCGTCAATCATGTTCTGCCTCCAGTATGGAACGTGTTATCAATTCAAGACCTTTTCTTCTCTTACGAGGGAAGCGGAAAACTTCAATTGGACAATGTTTCAGTTTCTATCTGGCACGGGCAAAAAATTGCAGTTGTCGGAAGAACGGGAAGTGGAAAAAGCACTTTCGTAAGCGTGATCAGAGATCTGCAACAGCCAGAAGCGTTACAGCTTAAGGTCGATGAAGAATGTATCGAGGATGGATTCGCTGGCATAGCTCAAGGAATTGCGCTCATACCGCAGAAACCTGAAATCTTCGCCAGCACTGTTCTTGAAAATATTACGCTCGGAGTTGAGTATTCAAATGAGTTAATCGAGGAAGCGCTCGCTATATCCTGCTTTAAAGAAACTGTCCTCACTCTTGCAGACGGATTGGAAACCCGTCTTGGTGAGGATGGCATGACACTAAGCGGTGGACAACAGCAACGGTTGGCACTCGCACGAGGTTTGCTTGCATGCATTGGAAAAGACATTATTCTAGCCGATGAACCTACAAGCAGTCTCGATGCTCAAACAGCTCGAAAAGTCTTTCAAGGACTTATTGATAAGTTTGAAGACAAGACGGTTATATGCATTGTTCATGACTTACACATGCTTGAATTATTCGACACAATCTTCGTTTTTGACGAAGGTAAACTTACAGGGGTTGGTCCACGTGATCAACTCTTGGAAACGTGTCGAGCATTTCAAGATCTCTGTGGAGTCAAGGCTGCATGAGCTTATATACCCCGCACTTCTGAAAAGAGGTGCGGGGATTTATCATATCGTGCTAGCACGAAAAGGGTGTGATACAATTTTTACATCATGAAAAAAATTCTCTTCCTCTGTCGCGGAAACGTTGGCCGAAGCCAAATGGCAGAATCATTATTTAGGAAAATGCACGGAGACAAATATGAAGTAATTTCAGCTGGTACGAAAATATCAGGACCAGAAGAACCAATCGGGAACCTTATGCCCGCAATTCAAGAAGTGCTGGATGTGATGAATGAGGAGGGGATTGATGTATCTCAATCAATTAGAAATCAAGTAACCGAGCAAATGGTAAACGGTTCAGACAAAGTCGTTGCTATATTGGAAGACGAAGAGTTGCCTGAATATTTAATTAATTCGCCAAAAGTTATTCGCTGGCATGTAACTGATCCAAAGGGAAAAGATTTGGATGAGACGAGAAAAATAAAAGATGAAGTCAAAGCTTTGATTTCCCAGATTGATTTAATCGATTTGAATTAATAATAAAAGCCCTAACTACGGATGAACGTAGTCGGGCGTTTTTTCTATCACTTTCTCAAATTCTTTGCGGCATCATAAATCGGATTAGTCGAAGCATGACAGTCGATGATAGGTTTGAACCATTCGGGCACGGTTTCGCTTGAATCAGTTCCTGGGTCATAGAAGATCCTTGTTTTGAACTGCTGCTCCAAATGCTTAACAATCTGCCAAGCATTTTCAAGACTCGGCTCCACTCCTTCATCAAGTATGGCTCGGTTCTTGGCACCTTCTTCGAAATATTCGACACTTGTTCGAATAAGACGGATTGGCTGCCCGTCCTGCCATACGGTGAGTATCCTTTCGGCGACGATACAGTATTCGTCGTGACTGTCGTTCGGTCCAATGTCATTCAGCCATAATCCGGCTTTTTCAGTCGGATCTTTCTCTTCAAATTCGAGGGTAATGTCAGGAAGGTAGGCGATGCAATCGCCCTGCTGAACATTCAGGCAGTGATGCCCGAGGACCAAAGGGAAGCAAACAAGCAGGCTTTTGCCTGATGTGTAATAGATATCAACAGCAATAATTGTTTTCATGTTGTAAGTTCGGTAACGAATTAAAACATATAATATATGTATAAATTTGTCAATAATTACATGCGCTGTAAATAACCTGACTATTGTAGTACTATAAATACTATATGACAAAAAACCACATAGAAAATTCAGGTAAGCCGTACACCGCAGACGAAATCAAACAGCTTAAAGCTCTCGCTAAAGCCAAAACTCCAATGAAAGACATTTGCTTTCAACTCGGACGATCAAGCGGCAGTATTAAAAATATCGCAGATAAAAATAAAATAAGTTTGAAATAGTATGAAAAAATACTCTCTTGGCTTTATTTTCAATGAATCAATGGACAAAGTTTTGCTTATTAGTAAACTTGCGCCTGCTTGGCAAATAGGTTTGCTTAATGGGCTCGGTGGAAAAGTTGAGGAGGGTGAAGACGGTATAACGTGTATGGTTCGTGAAATAAAAGAAGAATGTTGTTTAGATACAGAAAAAGAGAATTGGGATTTTGTATGTACAATGACTGCACCTGATTGGGCTATTGATTGTTTTGCGTATGTCTATAAAGGAAATATGGAGGATGCAAAATGTATGGAGGAAGAGCAGGTTGCTTGGTATGATGTTAAAAATTTACCTGAAAACATAATTCCAAACCTCTCATGGCTTATCCCGATGTCACTCGATAAAATGAACAATATGGATTTCAGTTTCAATACGGTCGCTATCGAATACAACTAATATGAATACGAAAGTTATTGTCTCAGACAAGATGCAAAAGAAGTATCAATATGTTCTCACGGAGCCGATTGGTAAAAATTTTGATCCCGAATTTAATCCGCAGCTTACGCCAAAGGAAATGCTTTCACTTGGAATTTTTGGCGGTATCTACATGAGAGACTGTGAAAAAGAATTTCCAAAAGATTGGTTTACCAATGCAAAATTTGCGAAGGGAAATGAACAAGATCCAAAGTTAAATTATTTTAAAATAAAAGCCAGCCAGTCATTGGCTGAATGGAGGCGGAAAGGCTGGATATATGAGGAGGATCCAAGGGGTTGGTTTCAGTGGTATTGTCGGTATTATATGGGGCGAAGATTGCCTGTTGAAGATAAGCGTCAAATAAAACGATGGAGAATGATGCGAAGACACATCGCGCAGATTAGGAATAATTGTGAGCCGGGAGATACTCATTGTCGTCCTAAGCAAAGACAGGCGCTGCTTCATTGGGCGTATGATACGAGATAGTAAAAAGGAGGTCAGCATAATTTTGCTGACCTCCTGATATATATCTGGACCACTATTCGCCTCCACAACCTCCGCCTGGGCTCCCACTGCTACCAGAAGTGCAGTCAGAAGAAGTGTTGGAATAACTCTCGTAGGAAGGAGTGGATGGGGTCGATGAATTTTCATAGCCTCCAATTATATTGGTGGCTATAATAGGGAGGGTTATACCCATCAGACTGATACTGCTCGTCTCGTGAGTGCGGGGATATTCATCTGCCAGTTCAGCGCGTGCGAGTTTGATCATTGTTTGCACAAAGCCGTCTTTTTCGGGAACTCTTTTATGATTACGGGCATCAGACTTGATTTCATGTATGATTTTCTGAAATGAATCTTTAATCTTTTTTATTTCTTCCAATGCTACTCTTTGCTTCATGCTGGGGTATTTTGTTGCCCAGTTAGCAAATTGAATGTCAACTTCATCAATCTTGGACAAATGAGGCAGATTTCGTTTTATTGCTACCTGTCTCAATTTCGGCAGTTTATCCTTGAGAAAATCTTTATGTGCATTGATTGCCTTACGAGATTCGATCCGGTTGGTGAAATAACTTCCAATGGACATTACTACTATTGTGAATATCAGTCCTACCGTCAGTAGACCATAGAATATGCTCTCATCAGCAGATGCTGTGCTCAGTGCGATGCTTTTCATAGATTTTAGGGTGCTGGGTTGTTAGTGATAAGCTACAGTTGCTTGACAATAATATACATTATTGTGTGATTAAATCAATGTTAAAAATAAAAAAAGTGACCTCCAGATAAGAGGTCACTCTGCTACGCTAGGCTGGGCGAAGGCGGCCGATATGCGTATTAGCCTGCCTGATTCTATATTCTTGAATCTCTTTTGGCGCGATCAGAATGGCCTGTATCATGGGTTCAATGTCGGAATCAGATTCCAAGAAGTAATTTTTTCCATTTATGAAAAAGTGATAAAAGCCATCATTAAGACACCGCGTATAAAAGTCACGAAGAAGATGTACGTCTGTTGTGTTCATGGTTTTTTGGGCTGAGGTTTAACAAACATATCCTATATCATCCAAGATTGTTGTGCAACGTGAAAACAACCACATAGAGGATCCCAACTGCTTCATTGGGCGTATGATACGAGGTAAAAAAATGAGGCCAGCATTTCTGCTGGCCTCTGAACAAACAGAGTTAAATCCACTTCCACCGCTTGGAAAGATTAAGAAATAAGAAAGTAATGGGAATGGTAGCTAGGAGCACCAATACGACGGTGGTGGTCCCTGCGGGATTAGTGGTTGGCTTTTCAAGGCTTCGCATGATCGTATACGTGCCCTCCACAATGCCTTCGCTTATTTTTCCTTTCTCGAAAGATGGAAAAATGATTGAATCGCAGATCGAGGCGGCCAATTCATCCGTCAAGATGTCACGTGCGTTGTTGGACGCCTCGATGCTCATCCATGTTGCTGAAGGCAATATCAGGAACAGAACGCTGCCGCCGTAAACCTTTTTGCGGGCGGCCCAAGCAGATTTTGCGCTTCGGATATACTCCTCCTTCGCTACTGCGTCAAGTGGCGGGATTGTCACTACGTTGATTTCGAAGGAGGTTCTTACTTCGAAATCCTTCAATTCGGCATTGAGCCAACCTGCCTCCGTATCTGTAAGGATTTTGGCGGAGTCGACCACATGTTGTTTAATTTGCTCTGATTCTGCAGCTAAGCTGATGGAAACAGAGGCAAGATAGATTGTAGCGAATATCGCTGCGATAGTTGTTCTCATAGTTCAGGGTGCTTGTTAATGGTTTAATCTAACATGCTTATGTCTAATACATTACTTCATTAAAGTCAATAGTAAGAAAAAAAAGTAAAACATAGTACAATAACAATATGCTTGCCACTATCCAAACATTTCTTGAAAACTATCCGATCATTGCGCCGGTAGTTTTTATCATTCTCCGAACGCTGCCAATTATTATTCCACCAATTCCAGGACTTGTGCTTGATGCGGTTGGTGTTGTGGTTTTTGGCTGGATGTATGGATTTATTTATGCTGAGATTGGGGTATTGATTGGTTCGATGACTTCATTTTTTATAGGACGAAAATTCCGCGAGCCATTCCTTGGAAAATTTATTTCCATTAAGAAAATTCACGAGTGGGAAGACAGGCTTTCTGAAAAGGAAAAGTTCTGGGCGCTTATATCAATTCGATTTGTCTCAAGCCCATTTTTTGATATTGTAAATTATGTAGCAGGACTTACAAAGATTAAGGCTTCAGCATATTTCTTTGCAACATTGATTGTGACCGCTCCGATGGGATTTATGATTTATTATTTCGGAAGCATTATTTTAAGTGCACCGTTTATAATCATGGCAACGATATTGTGTCTGATTCCGATTTTAATTTGGTATAATAAGAAAAACGGCACTTTGCCGGATGCTGTTTAAATATATGTACATAGCCGCCAACCTCACTGAAGATTCAATAACAAGACTCAAGAATAAAATTGCACCTAAGCATGCACAGGTTTTTTATCACCATATGACCATCGCTTATAATCCAGATGAAGAAACATTAAATAAATACAAAGATTTGATTGGAACAGAAATTGAACTGCAGGTTTTCGGATACTGTCATGATGCAAGAGGACAAGCGGTGATGGTTGATACCGACAAGTCTGAAAATAAATATCCGCACATAACATTAAGCTGTGCTGAAGGAGAGAGCGCTGTCTACCGTAATACCTTGATTGAAAAGAAAACGAATTATGGAAACATATACATCAAGCTCAAGGCAATTATAACGGTAAACGAATAGGTGATATACTATCAAGATGGAACCAGTAGAAACCCCGCTTAAAGAAACTCTCGCACGATTTGGAATCTTGCTTATCGTATGCGGGCTTATGTCGTACATAATTTTCAATCAATATCGCATTCAATTGCTTTCAAATCAGATTGATGGACTTACCATGCAAAATGATGCATATACTTCTGAATTGAAAAAATTGGAAGAAGAGCGTCTTTCGGTGGCCGAGTCATTTAATAATAAGTATTCAACACTTTCGAGCGAAAAGAAAAACTTAGAAGATAAAGTTACGACTTTGGATAAAATAACCAAATCTGATCCGCAATTGCTGAAAAAATATTCAAAGATTTATTTCTTAAATGAAAATTACCAACCATCTGAAACTCAAGTTATTTTCAGTGATTACACTATCCGTAAAAATCAGGAATATCGAGCTCATGTTGACGTGATTTATTTTCTCCAAAACATGATCAATGATGCCCGGAAAGAAGGGTTGGATTTGCGAGTTATCTCGGCCTACCGATCATTTGATACGCAGGTAAATTTGAAAGCACAGAATAAAGTTACCTATGGTGCCAATACCGCCAATAGGTTTGTGGCTGAGCAGGGCTACTCTGAGCATCAGCTTGGGACGGCATTAGACCTGACAACGACTCAGCTTGCGGATACTTCGGTTACGTTCGAGCGTACCCCTGAATATCAATGGCTTATAGCAAATGCGTATAAATATGGCTTTATTCTTTCATATCCAAAAGGCAACGAATATTATGCATATGAGCCATGGCACTGGCGGTTTGTCGGCAAGGCCTTGGCGACACGACTCCGCAGTGACAATGTGAGCTTTTATGATTTAGATCAAAGGGTTATTGATGAGTATCTGGTGAATATGTTTGATAAATAATATTCAGTAAAAAAACCGCTTGTGAAAGCGGCTTTTGTTTTATTCTGTTATCACATCATATTCCAATAACACCGCATTCTCATCATGCACAATTTTTGCCGAGCTTAATTTCATTTTGACATCTAGCGTCTCGCTAAAGATACTCATACCCTCACCAAAAAATAGGGGCTCAATTGTTAGATATACTTTTTTAACTAATCCTGATTTCATAAAAAGGGTATAGATGCTGCTTCCGCCGCAAATTGCCACTTCCTTAAAACCTCTTTCCTCAAGTTTCTGCAATACCATCTCTGGACTCTCTTTTGTATATTCAACAATTCCTGGAATATTGTCTGTTTCTGGGTTATGGGTTGTTGAGTAGACGATATGCAGTCGATCTTTTAAGGGTGATGGAAAAGTTTTAAACGTATTCAGTCCCATTATCATAACGCCTGACTTTTTAGTCATTTCTATAAAATGTTTTTTGTCAGCACGGCTGGTCCAGTCTGCTTCATGACTTGAGGTTCGTGCAATTTTTCCGTCAGCTGTCTGAGCTGCTATGATGTAGGTTTTTATCATTTCTTTTATTGTTTTATATTGCTAAATTTATATATGGAATGACACTTTGTCCTCGGCAAAGCGCTTCGCAGAAGTGTTTGTCCTAGACAAACCTTCGAGGACTGAAACGGAATGTAATATATAAATTTTTATACAGCGATCGGTGCCTTAATAGATGGATGCGGATCATATCCAACAAGCTCAAAGTCTTCCATTGTAAAGCCAAACAAATCTTTTACATCAGTATTGATTTTTACCGTTGGCAACTCTTTAAAATCTCTTGAAAGCTGCTCTTGCACTTGATCAAAGTGGTTTGAGTATACATGAGTGTCTCCGCCAGTCCAGATGAATTCATGTGCCTTATATCCCGTAACTTGCGCCACCATCATAAGGAGCAGGGCATAACTGGCAATGTTAAACGGTACGCCTAAGAATGTGTCCGCACTTCTTTGGTATAGCTGGAGAGAAATTTTGTCACCCATTATTTTAAATTGGAATAAACAGTGGCATGGAGGAAGTCCTGCCTTTGCCATCTCATCAATGTCAGCTGGGTTCCAAGCTGATATTATCAATCTTCTTGAATCCGGAGAATTTTTTATTTGCTCAATAAGTTTTGCTAACTGATCAATATGACTGCCCGGGTTTTTGTGGTCAGGCCATGATCTCCATTGATAGCCGTAGATTGGTCCAAGGTCACCATATTTTTTATTAAACTCTTCATCAATCATTATTCTTTCTGTGAAGGCTTTAAGTCCGTTACTCCATTCTTCACTTCCTGTTGGAGGAATAGGCAATCCTTCTGCTTTCAAATACCATTTGTATGGCCACTCATCCCAGATATGGTTATTATGTTCCAACAATGTTTTTAATTTTGTATCACCATTAAGGAACCATAATAATTCGCTTAAGATAAGTTTGAACGGCACTTTTTTTGTTGTCATCAGAGGAAATCCGTCTTCCAAATTAAAACGCATTTGATGACCAAAAATAGCTCTCGTTCCAGTGCCTGTTCTGTCAGTGGTATCGGCACCTTCGCTAATAATTTTTTTAAGCAAATCATGGTATTGTCTCATGTCCTCATTATATGAAATTTGTCCCACAGATAGCAGATTGTGTTTATTCCAAATCCATGTCCAACTCGATCATAACAGGGCAGTGGTCTGACCCAAAGACATTTCCTAGAATCTCGATGTTAGTAACTTTGCCCCATAGTTCTTTGCTGACAAAGATATAATCAATACGCCAGCCGATATTTCGGTCTCTTGAGTGTGACTTCATATCCCACCAGGTATATTCAACCTTATCAGGATATGCAGTTCTCCAGGTATCAATAAAGCTTTCGGTGTATTGCTTAAGCAAAGCTCGCTCCTCTGGAGTACATCCAACATGTCCAGCATTTTCTTTCGGGCGAGCAAGATCGATGTCGGCGGCGGTTGCATTTACGTCACCGAGGAAAATAACTGGTTTTTCTTTTTCCAGCTTTTTCGCCAGCTTTAAAAATTTATCATAATACTGTAATTTGTATTGAAAATGTTCTGGAGACTTTCCGCCGTTTGGCCAATAGCAATTGATAAGATAAAAATCTTCATACTCAGCGATAATTGTCCTGCCTTCGTCATCAATAAAATCTTTGTCGCCAAGAGTAGCTCTCACATCGAGCGGTTCTTCTCTGGAATAAATCGCAACGCCTGAATATCCTTTTCGCATTGTTGCTGATTCGAAGTAGGTGAAATAGCCGTCATGATTTCTTGTATCGTCGTTTAATTGCTCTATTGACGATTTTGTTTCTTGAATACCTAGAATATCTGGCTGGTATTTTTTTATTAAATTTTGCAATTCTCCTTTTTTCCAAACTGCGCGAAGGCCGTTAACGTTCCAGGTAATGATTTTCATCACTCCATTGTATTATATTTTTTGTTAAATATGAATTTTGCGGTGCTTTGTCCATATCTTCGGTCTCCATTTTGGCTAATACGATCTTGCGCATACCGGATTATTTGTTCCGTATATTCATTATCGATGCTTTCCCAAAAAGGTATATGACAAATGATGTTTTTCTTAAGTTCTTTGGTAATGGCCTCAAGATTCGTATCTTTCTTAACCTTATTTATCACATATCCAAAAGGCACTTTGTAATGATTCTCTAATAGTTCAGAAATTTGCTTGGCCGCCTTAACTCCGTAAACCGTAGCTTCTGCAACTATTATAGCCATTGAAAATCCTGTTGGGATTCCTGTACCTACACTGTCAACGCCAGCTTTTTCATCAACGATAACGTATTCATTATCTTTCAGGTCGAGGAGGGGAAGGTATGCTTTCAAAACCGCAGATAATCCATGAGAACACATCTTGTCATGCAATACATCAGGTGAGTGCGGGCCTACCGCCATCAAGTGCAGGTTTTCATGAATTTTTGTTGAAAATTGTTTTGTAAAATTGTCTTGCGGAGAAATAGAAAGTTTTTGCAAATTCGAATCGTCCAACACGATATCTGCATAGAATTTGTTTTGATCAACGTTAAGCGTGTTTTTGATTTCTATTTTTGCATGTGATCCAAGATAGGAAATATCATCCGATACGCCAAGGTTATGCATCAGGTCCATATTGTAATCTGCGTCAATGGCAAGGATAGTGTTTTTCTCATCATTTTGTAAATAATTGGTAACCGCTGTTGCCAATGTTGATTTGCCTGATCCGCCTTTGCCTAAAAAACCGAGTATCATATGTTTGAATTTATTTTGATTAATTGTATAAAAAAAGGGAAGGATGCGACGAGCGCATCCAACCCAGTGATAGCCCGCAGTTATTGTCCGCAGGTGCAGGCGCCGGAACAGCCGCAGCTGGACTGGGGTTTTGGAATCCCGGCGGTGATGTATTTTGGATCGAATCCTTTGATGTTCATGTCTGTATTTTGGAAGGCCTATTCAAATGCAAATAGGTTGCATTTAATATAGCAAAGGAGAATTTAAAATGCAAGTGGTTTGCATTTAAATACAAAAGAAAAAACCGAAGGCAAGGGATGGGACCTTGCGATCAGTTTGATGGTTACGCACATTGCCTATGGAATTCCAGGTCAGCTTGTGCCCTTAGCTTTTCAAAGCCGGTGATCAAGCTGTCTTGAAGCTGGGTTACCGGAGTGCTGACGATTTCACTTAACTTGGTTTTTGAACTAAGCGGGTGAAGAGCTTTGCGGTATTCAATCGCAAAATCTTCCATCACGTAAAGCTTTGCAAACCATTCGATTTTTCCGAGCTGTGATGCGTGCGAGGAAAAGATAACTTTGAATCTTTCGTGCTCAACGTTAATCCCATCCCGTAAGTACCGGTCATTCAGATGGTGGATGATTTTCAATGCGTTCGAAACTTCTTGACGGGGACCTACCTCGAGGCAGATAGGTAGGAATCGAGCTGCCCAAGGCGAAGTGAGTTGGTCCTTCATGGGCATGCAGAGTGGTCCGCCAGTCTGAATCACAAGGGTAGTCTCAGGATCAAGTCCTTCAACCGCTTTGTTCATCCGGGCATGGCAGCCATCAGTTGGATCGCGTGGATCGCCGAAGCATAAGGGAACGGCGACAGTGCGTACTTTCGAGAGATTTATTTTGGGAGGCATCTTGCTGAGCAAGTATTGTTGTATGACGGTCATTTCGGTCGGTATGTAAGGGTTCTGTTAACGTATATATTATATCATTTATACACATTAATGTCAAAAAAACAGAATCATTAAAATATGTTAAAATCTCAATATATGACAAACATCAAAACTGAATGGGATTTTACAAAATTATATAGCGGTATAGATGATCCAAAAATCGAAAAGGACGTTACTGCAATCGCAAAACAATTTATAGCGTTTGCAAAAAAATATAAAGATTTGAAATTTATAAAAAGTTCAAAGTCTATGGCTGAAGCTTTAAACGATTATAATATTTTGACTGAAAAAACTACATCAATTCCATTGTGGTATCTTGGCCTTGAGCAATCGCTGAATAGTTCAAACGATGCAATTCAGGCAAACATAAATCGGTTGTCAGATATCTATATGAAAGCATACAAGGAGACCATCTTCTTCGGTTTGGCTATTTCAAAGCTTGATACAAAATTGCAAGAAAAATATTTGAAAGATAAGGCTCTGTCTAAATACAAATATCTTCTAGAAAGCTCATTTTTGACTGGGAAATATACGCTGTCTGAAAATGAGGAAAAAATTATGACTGATAAAAGTAAGGTTGCTCACGAAGCTTGGGAGGATATGGGTCAGAAAAATAGAGCTGAACAGAAAATCAAATTTAAAAATAAAGAAATGAGTTTGACTGAGGCGATGGGAAAAAAGGCAGATCTTCCAAGAAACGATAGACGTGCATTGCACAAGATTGTGATGGAGCGATACAAAGATATATCATTCATCGCGGAAGCGGAACTGAATGCCGTTATTCGAAATAAAAAGATCGATGACGAGATTCGAGGTTTTACAAAGCCATATGAATCAACAATTATCGGGTATCAAAATAATGTAAAGTCAATTGAAAACCTAGTTGATGTCGTTACAAAGCATAATCATATTTCACACAGATTCTTCAAGCTTAAGGCTAAGATTTTAAATGATATAGAAAAGACTGGCGAAACGAACATAACTATGGCCGAGCTTGCTACCGGCATTTCAACCGCAAAAACGAAAAAGACAGTTCGATTTGAAGAGGCATGCAAAATGGTGACCGAATCTTTTGCAGCTGTGGACACTGAATTTTCTGATATTTTTCAATCATATTTAAAGAATGGACAAATCGACGTATATCCAAAACTTGGAAAAAAATCGGGCGCATTCTGTTCACCGATGATCGGTGCGCCAACACAGGTATTGTTAAACTATGTTGATAAATTAAACGACGTATCTACGTTGGCTCACGAAATGGGACATGCGATCCACTCTGATCTATCAAAAACGCAAGAACCGATGTATCAAGATTATCCAATCTCTATTGCCGAAGTGGCCTCAACTTTTTTTGAAAACGTATTGTTTGACAATCTGTTGAATATTGCAACGCCTGAAGAAAAAAGAGACCTATTGGTAAATCAGGTGCAAGACAATGTCTTTACGATTTTTGCGCAGATTGCCTATTTCCAATTTGAGAAAAATATTCATAAGGCGGTAAAAGAAAAAGGCTTCGTGTCAAAAGAGGAATTTGCCACACTGTTTGCCGAGTGTCGAAAATCATATGTCGGTGACTCTGTTGATGTTGTTGAAACTGATGGATATGGATACGTATATATTAATCACTTCAGATACTTTTTCTATGTATATTCATATGCATACGGTCAGCTTATTGCGAACGCTTTATATGAAGAATATAAAAAAGACAAATCATTCGGAGTTAAGATTAAGAAATTCCTAAGTGCCGGCGGATCAGACACACCCGAAGACATTTTCAAATCAATTGGAATCGATACCTCAAAGCCTGATTTCTTCCTGAAAGGATTGAAGAAGATTGAAAAGGATTTGGCGGCAGTGGAGAAGATGTTTTAATTGACAGGGCAAGAGAAAAGGAATATTGTTTTTGTGTATGAATGCAAACCCAACCGATTATACAAATACCGTCCTATTCAGTGTGACTCCTGAAAATGATAAAGAGCGGGCGATGCTGGCTGACATTTTTGAAAAGTGTCAAAACGGAGGCATGGTCCAATCTTTTGACCCAGAAACGGGCACGATCAATATCGTCCTCAAAAAATAAATTCCGCCGAAAGGCGGTCTTTTCTTATCGACAAAAACCACCAAGTAGGGTATAATCAAAAAACTATGATGTCACACGAGATCAGACAAAAGTTCCTGGAATTCTTTGCCAGCAAAGACCATGCAATTATAAAATCAGCGCCGATCATCCCTGAAAACGATGCTTCGGTACTTTTCAACATTGCGGGCATGCAGCCATTAGTACCATTTCTATTGGGACAGCCTCATCCACAAGGCAAAAGACTGGCTAATTTGCAGAAATGCATCAGAACAATCGATATTGAAGAAGTTGGCGACAGTCGTCACTTAACTTTTTTTGAAATGATGGGTAACTGGTCACTTGGTGACTATTTTAAAACTGAAGCGATTAACTGGTCATATGAATTATTGACTGACAAAGAGAAAGGGTTCGGCCTTGATCCTAACCGATTGTATGTAACATGTTTTGAAGGTGATGAGGATGCGCCAAAAGATGAAGAATCAGCAGAGATTTGGAAAGGAATTTTTGAGAAAAACGGAATCTCAATTAACAGAATATATTTCCTGCCTAAAAAAAATAACTGGTGGAGTGCAGGAGACAATGGACCATGCGGACCAGACACTGAAATGTTTTACGATATAACAGGAAAATACACTGAAGGACTTGATCTTGAGGAATATTTAAAATTGGATGATCGAGGTGAGCTTGTTGAAATTTGGAATGACGTATTCATGGAGTATCTAAAAAAAGATGGAAAGATTGTTGGAAAATTGGAAACTAAAAACGTGGACACCGGTTCTGGATTTGAAAGAATCGTAATGATGGTGCAAGGCGTAAATTCAGTATACGAGACTGATATCTTTAAGCCGGCAATTGATAAGATCAAATCGTTGATGGGGGAAGTAAATATTCCAGCCTTTGAAATAGCTCGGTCATCAAGAATCATTGCTGATCACGTGAGAACAGCCGTAATCATGTTATCTGACGGAGTTATGTTTTCAAATACAGACCAAGGATATATCTTGAGACGACTTGTACGAAGAGCACTTAGACATGCTGACGTTCTTGGCCTTCCTGAAAATTCATTGTATATGATAGCGGACATTTTCACTGATTATTACAGAGAAGTATATGAAAATGTGGCCAAGCAAAAAGAGACAATTAAAGTTTCAATAAACGGAGAGGAAAAGAAATTTAGAAAAGCGCTTATTCAAGGTATAAAAGAATTTAATAAAATTGTTTCTTACAGCAAAGAGCATGCCATTGAAATGATTGATTCGCAAAAAGTGTTTACTTTATTTGAATCATATGGATTTCCGATTGAAATGATTGAGGAGTTGGCAAATGAGCATAAATTAAAAATCAACAAAGATGAATTTGATCAGCTATTCAAAATTCACCAAGACAACTCTAGAGCCGGTGCTGAGAAAAAATTTAAAGGAGGACTAGCAGGGGACGGTGTAATGGAGGTTCGATATCACACAGCGACGCACTTATTGCACAAAGCATTACGAATGGTCTTGGGTGACTCTGTTCAACAAAAAGGATCAAATATTACAACCGAAAGACTTCGATTTGATTTTGCCTTTGATCGAAAAATGACTGATGAAGAAAAGGCCAAAGTTGAATCTATCGTAAATGAGAACATTCAAGCTTCATTACCGGTTAACATGGTAACACTTCCAAAAGACGAAGCCATTGCATCAGGCGCACTTCATTTCTTTGCCGACAAATATGGCGACATGGTAAATGTATATTATATCGGAGACTCGCTTGAAGCGGCATTTTCAAAAGAATTCTGTGGAGGACCCCATGTTTCAAACACATCAGAGCTTGGATTATTCAAAATCCAAAAGGAAGAAGCCGTATCTCAAGGCGTACGTCGTATAAAGGCTATTTTGGAATAGGTGTGCTATAATGGGCTATTATGACTATTGCCCAAATGTTTAAAACTTATAAATGGTGGACCGCGCTGCTCGTTATACTCGGACTTGGAGCTAGTGGATTAGCTTTGTTTGTACCTAAAATGGCTGCCCGTGCGATCGATGCCGGAGATCTTACGGGATGGTCGCCAACCTTAACGCTGCTTGTTATCATTGCGGCGGCAACTTTTATCACAGTCCTCACTCAGATTTTCGTATCAAATTATTTGTCTGAAAAGATTGCCCTTGATTTGCGAGGGAAATTAATCAAGAAAATATCACATCAATCATTTCAATATATCGATGAATCAACTCCTGGACAATTGCAAACTGTTTTAACCTCTGACGTTGAGGCGGTTAAGGCGATTATCTCTCAAGGGTTCGTAACGTTGTTCGGTGCCCTTATAACGCTTTTCGGTGCGATGGTATTTCTATTGTCGACAAACTTGAGACTTGGTTTGTATACGGTGGCTATTATTCCATTTCTAGCTTTGGCCTTCGGACTTATTTTTAAAAGCGTTGGAAAATTATTCCAGCAAGCACAGGAAAATATTCAAAGCATTTATGCTGCAATTAATGAGACCATAACAGGATCAGGCCTTGTTCGGGTATTGAATGGTGAACACGAAGAAGTAAAAAAATTCCGAGTTATCAATGAGCAAGCTCGAACTATAGGGTTTGGTATTGTTGCTGGATTTTCTGCGCTTATTCCGATCATTGTTCTGCTATCTAACGCAGCTAACATGATTATTATCTGGTTTGGCGGAAATAGGGTGATGGAAGGAACAATGACTCTTGGTGATTTCTCAGCCTTTCTATCATATTCTGCCATGTTTATTTGGCCAATATTTGTACTTGGATTTGTTGGTCCTGCAATATCTCGCGGATTCAT
>Ga0247807_10000603_pt1 | contig 22469 bp, 20 predicted proteins | sample UWRJL074202C1_FD_179931 | JGI IMG/M metagenome (GOLD analysis project Ga0247807, IMG submission 179931) | Plant litter microbial communities from Arlington Agricultural Research Station in Wisconsin, United States - UWRJ-L074-202C-1 | ecosystem: Environmental > Terrestrial > Plant litter >...
TCTAATTTCACTTGTTCGTATTTTGGAGTTGGATGCTACGACTAGTCAATGCTGCTTCGTGTTGTAGTTTGGATGACAGGGCCTACAATGGGCGGTTCAGAGAATGCGGTTTCTTGGGGACTGAATACACTGGTAGAAAGCTAACATGGAGATTAACATCGTACTTACCGGAGGCTTGTTTCTTTGATTTGCCAGCATGAGCACAGCAAGAGCAAATCAGTCACCCATACTTCGATCGGCAGTTCACTAGCTGCCAATACAAAGCAGATGCGCCCTCTCCTGTTCCAATCTTTGACTCTAGATCCAACCACCTTCCTTGAGATGAGATGAGATGAGATGAGAACGGTTGGCTTCACTCAGCAGCGCTGCAACAACAACAACACGATCGCTACAGTGCTGCGGAGCAAGGGTGTCCGCATGGCTAGTCAGGAACAAGATTACCCAAGCAGCCAAATCAAAACAAAACACACGAAAAACAGCCTGAAAAGTTAAACTTCCAAGCCCTGATATTTCACTATTCACTGCCCATGGGGTCTCCACGCTATATTTTTCCATTTACACGCACACGATATTTATGAATTAAGGGGCAGCATACGTCGTATTTACATGTAATGGTATTGACCGTCGTCCCCATACTCTCGCAGATTGTAGCTCGTGAACTGCGGGACATTGAATATTTGGCACCTTGGCCGCCATTTCGGCTGTTGATGTTTCCGCGGTGGCGGTCTGCTTTGGTCAAGGCATTCGACAAACGAAATGACGAAAGAATAAAAAGGAGAGAGAGCAAGACACCTCTTGGAAATATATAACTTAAACACGCCTTACCCAGAATTTACAAGTAAAAGGTAGTTTGTTTTATGTCGCGTGAAAATGTTGTGTTTGTTGATGCTAAATAAACTCTCTGGCAATGTGCGTGGAAATTTGGTGCGTGGGAAACTTTACGCCTGCCTGTGAACACTGGTGATTAGTGACATTGGAAGCTGAAGGGGGGCATTGTGCTTCGACCCCCCATCTCGACAGAGGTTTTCCGTGCCTGGTTAGTGCGATGACTTGATCGAGACCGCGACCAGCAGGTCGAGGTGATATCATCGTGCTAAAGCACACCATCCGCAAGGCGAGATTGAGATGGTAGTAGACGTCGAGTAAATCATGAACGGGAGGAAGTTGAGCAGCAGCCGAGGTGGTTAGATGGTAGTTTTCATTAATACAAAACCCCGTGGATACGTTCCGAGACGTGTCAGTGAGCTAATAATCCTTAGCTGCCCAAAAACCTGGTTATCCGCCAACTCTAGATAGATTGATGATCGCTCATTGGAGCAGAAGTAGATCTGTTCACCACACAAAGAGAGACGACGACTGAAGTCTTGAATACTTTGAAAACAATACATTTTTCATACTTCCAGATGCTATGTATTAATCCGGCAGTGTAAAAACAGAGACCGACGCCGGGTAATATGCGCTCCAAAACCCCGATGAAGAAAAAAAGCAATTACACCTTCAAGCCCGGCGCCATGAGTAAGATCCCCACTGCAAAAGCATATAAGCTCGCCTTCCCAATGCATCACATAAAGTGCCCATCCCATGCTCACATCTAATATTCTTCCACGTACTGGCCGCTCTGATATATGTTGTCTTCCTTGCTGCCATATCCAGACCAGCTTGCATTTGATTGGAGCCTGCGCTCCTTCTCGAACTCGCCCCATCGTTTCATCGTTATCTTAGAACTATCAAACTCGCCCTCATATTCTATGCCGGCCTTCTTGGTTTTCTCTCCCGCCGTCTTACGAGTATCACCCCAAGAAAAGTCATCGAACTTCCAGAATGCGTACATGGGAAGGACGAAATTCCAAATGGGAAGAGAGGCTAGGTAGATCAACATCCACACCACATAGGACCAGCGATGGGCGGTAAGGACGATCAGCACAGCTGGCAAACCGAGAATCAGACCTAGCAGGACAAGTGGAATGATTTGAGGTGGCTGCCGGATAATAGAAATAGCAACTGTATACTGTTAGACTTATGAGCACGAAGACTGAAGGAGTATTACTTACCAACGTAGAAAGTGAAAGCAATAGCGGCTGGGAGCACCAGAGTACCGATCAAATCAATAAAGACAACAAACTGCATACTAAAGCAGAATGTACCACAAAGATCTCTGACAAGAACAAGTTCCATAAGATTGTGAACGGTACTGTTGATCCATCTACGACGCTGGGACAATAGAACGGAGAATTGTTCTGGGACCGTGGTCTTGCAAACAGCTTGTGGAACGAAGACTTGCTTGCGTTTAGGGAAGGTTCGAAGCATTAGAGTAGATAGGTATCGATCTTCTCCAAGAAGCAACAAATTCTTTTTGTGAAGCGTATCCACGACGTTCTCAGAGTAATGTTCAACCACGTCGGGGTTGGCTAGAATAGGTACCCAGTAATTTTGACCTCCTTTAGGAGCCTTGATTCGGTACATGCAGAAACATCCAGGGAGACAGGTAACGCCGCCAAAAACAGATTCGAACGATTTCGACAGATGATGCGAGATGAAATACTCAAAGACCTGAATCGCGGAGGTCCAAGTTGCCCGTTTGTTAGCAATCTTGGTCTCACCACAGAGTCCCATAATTTCTGGGTCTTTCACCATGGCTGAGATCATGTGGGTCAGACTGTCTGGGAAAACTTTGGTATCGGCGTCAACCATGAGAACAACCTCATAAAAGTCGGGAGATATTCCGGTAACTTTCCATAGGCCATTGAACATTTCGAACTCAAGCTCGGTCATGCGCTCGTCAAACATAACTTTTTGCAAGAAAGACATCAAGATAATTTGACTGTCACGCTTTCCTCTATTTCCTGGTTTGCTTTTCGAAGCTTCATCTGGTGTTCCACACTTGACTACACACATCATTGGTACACGCTGCTGTCTCTCCAGTGGGATTGTAGAATCTGCACCGTAGTCGTAAAAGCCCGAATAGACCTTGGCCATGTTATGTCTCTTGGAGCCACTTGCAACAGCCACATAAGAAAAGGCAGGCACTTCATCGGGGAGTATCGAGTGGTCTTTCATCATGCCAAGAACGATATCAGGAGTAGACATTGCTTCGCCTTTACCTTTGATAATACCGTCACAGACAACTAGAATGGCCTTGTGGCTGTTTGGATAATCAGTCATGGCAACGGAATCCAGAGTGGATCGAATTCCGACCTCTCCCTCGGAGTATGCGGTGACCAGACAGATAGCATGAGCAAGTGGGTAGTTGAAAGGCTGCCAATCAGCAGGGGGTTGTGGAACCACAGCATCATGAATAAAGCCAGCTGGACCAGGCCCTTCAAATTCACTCGAAGCGTAGCCGTTAGACTCGGTTCTCAAGATGCTACTACGGCTTGGGTTTTGCTGGAAGGGGGCACTGGGAGCGACAAGCTGGGTGGTGGAAGTTTGACCAGCCATTGTCGTGGGCTGCGTACGTCCAATTTTTGATAACCGATTGTCATTGGTATATGGACTGGAAAAGCGTGAGGTTGCAGGTAGGAAAGTGCTTGCCCTCTTGCTTGTTCTGTCCGATCCAACCACGGTACTTCCCATATCACCTGGCAATCTGACCGGCGCTCGGTAGATGTCGTCGGACCACTCCTCAATTTGTTGCTGTCGCTTCTTTTTGTTGCTCGATTGCGAGGTTTTCGATGCAGCAAACTTTCGACTAAAGAACCATTGAAACAAGAGTGCGAGAACAAACTTGGCCCCGACAATGGATAGAATGAATGCCAGAGACACGTAAAGGACCACCTTGGAAGCAATGCAACCAACAGTCTCTGTATCAACAGATCCAACCTTAATAATTTGCTCGAGGCACTGTGCCATCTTCTTGTCCTCTGAGGATTGAAATGAGTGAGTTACGTCTCTTCCGTGAACAGCCTTATTTGTGATAGAATCTCGGTTGCCGAGCTCAGTAAATCGAGCAGGGACTGCAACCTGACTACTGTTGAACCAGTTGAGAAGGTCTAGGTCGAGCACGTTTCCTGAGTAGACGACCAAATTCCTTGACGAGTTCTTGATATCATCCCAGGTGAAGTAGACCTCGCCAGCGCTGCGTAATTCTTTGTAAAATGCCTCACGGGCTCCAGCTATTGTGTGACAAGAATAACCTAGCATATCATATGGTATAGATGTGTTGACAGGCGTTGAACCATCTTGGTTGAAGGTGGTACAGGGGAAATACCAAGCGAGTTCTTTCGCATCATTCGTAGGCACGTCCGACCCTGGCGCTAGGCTGATGAAGTCCTTGCATTTTCCATTCACGTTTTGAAATAGAAAGCTTCCATCTTGACCTGCATGCTTGATGGGCAAATCATACAATACGTTAGCGTTAACTGGGATCCCCTTAGCAGGTGGATGCTTAGAGCGGGTCAAATCGTATGCGCTCCCATGAAATATCATATACCCTCCACCGACTTTGTTAACACGAAGACGTAGAGCTGGAGTCCCACAAACAACCGCTGTGAATCCAAAGGTCAGGAATCCAACAAATCCCATGATGAGAAGAATAAGACTGATGAGACCCATTTTCTCCCGCCATGCTCTTTGCTGTGCCCTTGCTGGTTTTCCAAAGCATCTTAGAACAAAGTCCGGACACCAGAATGTAACAATAGCACAGTAAACATTCCACAGACTTGGAGGCTTGATGACCTCCATATCTCTTTCCCTCTGCCTCTCTACCTTGGTCATCTTGCGTGAGTGTGTGGTCTCTCTGGTAAGCTTTTTACTGGAACGTTCATTGCGCTGTAGCTTCTCGCTCTCAGCATGATCTTCTCGGTCTGCGCCACGGTGCCGCCGCTCCCTCTTCCGTCGGGGTGAGGTAGTTGAATCATCAGAAGTCCGTAAACCTGAAGTCTCCGTAGCCATTTCATCAACCTCCAAATCTTCTAGAATCGGATCATTCCCCGTCGACGATGGTAAAACATCCATATTCGCGGCATGTTGTCGGTAGTGGTAGTTGGGATGGTCTCGATCGATCCTGTTTCTCTCTGGACGAATTAAACTCCTCTTTCGTCCCAATTCTGGTGTTCCCGAACGATCTCCTAACATTGATTCTCCGGTAGGTGTTGATGGCGACTGTAATGAGTCCCCATATAAGTGTTTTGACGGCCCTCGGCGATGGCTTCTCGTAGGGGACGCCTGTGGGTATCCTGCTTCCTCATCTTGTGCCCGAGAGCGACGAGGTGAGTTGCGAACGGGAGACTCACTTGCTGCTGGACGCTGAGGAAGTGGCATGGCTCTAATGGAGGAAGGCTTAGTTAGCAGATACTCTTATTCTCGCATATATTCTGCTTTACTTTAATTTGGCCATGTTGCATGAACAGTGAGTTTGCAGAGCTCGCGAGTGTTTAGCAGATTATGCAAGTAGCTCACGGCGGCAGAGATGGCAGTAGACGGTGATCTCGTCCGTCATACACTGAAGATGGATGTAGCAAATTGAGGGCTAGAACGTACTGCTATGTGAAGTTGACAAGAGAAGGGTGATGTGAAGCAAAGGGTGGTTGTTGTTTGCGTAACAGGGGTTGGTTCCCTGGTTGACCACCTGTAACAAGGATATCGATGATATCAAGGAGGAACCACACCCTCAAATCTCTTGTTGCTTTGCTCTTGGAGTGATGGGTGTAGATTGGTATTGCGTAGTATAAGGCCGTGGGGTATTCTACTACCTCTACAGCAATTCTGAAAAGACGCACAACCCAAACAAAAACAAAAGATACAGAGCGGGCGGAGGGTTTGACAAGCTGATGAAATCACAGAAGGTGAAACGACTGAATTTGGATGAGAACGCCCTGAACGAGTGGGATTTTAGCAATGCAAGACTACAAAGAACGTGATGGTGAAGCTGGTCGATGCAGAAAAATCTCTTGACAACGATGATGATGATGGGATGGGATTGTTTGCCCTGTCGAACAAACAAGCCGGCGGCCCACCACGGGAAACCAGAACAAATACGGCACTAGGCCGTGGCAAAGCCTGGGATCATCACTAGTTGCACCTAAAAATACGAGAGTTGCACCCCAAAGTCCCCATCACAGTCTATTGTAGCGCCATCGGAGCTGTTGCCACAGCGATCAGTTTGCTTTTCTCAACTCAAGGTTTTCGGTATGTACGGTACGAGCGCTATCCTATTCCAAGCTGCTTGTGTCTGTGTGGGCTGGCGGAACTCATCATCGTATGCTTGCTTCACTGTCTAACCGGTACGAACATCAGGGCTCAACACAGCTGCAACTGCACGCCTGGTTTATCACTCGCGGAGATCTTGACTTTATCAAGCCAATTCTCCTGTACCCGGATTATCAAATAATTCCCCTGGCCGCCCCCAGCACTCCATCGTTTACGTAGAGCTTACCTACCTTGCCCTGCCCAGAAAGGGGGCTTATGCGATCGGAACACGAAGAAATATGGCTCCCGATGGCCAATTTGGATGTGCAAAAAAAACAAAAATGTTTCTGGAGAAGACCTGATTATACAGGTCTGGGTACGATCGCCGTAAGAGCACGCAAAACCAAAGGCCGAATAGTATATACGGTGCTCGGCAGGCTTGGTTGATAGCATAGGCATGTTTGAGCCCGATCAATGCAATGCAGCCCTTGAGTCTCATGTGGACAGCTGCCACCATGGCTCACGTGGAATCATGGCATGCTATTGAAGCAGGAAAGACCCCAAAACTACTTGATTTCTGTGAATGTGTATTTGTGATTTGAAGGCTGGGCAACGAGGAAGAGTTGATGAGCCACGAGAGATGCAAAACTCCGGGTACGTCCCACCACCACATTCTACGAAACAATACATGGCATTATTTCTACACACTATGACCTCGACTCGCCGATGACCAGAGCCTTTCCAGAAACAAACATCAGCTTATGATATCCGTTCCCCATTCCGGAAATTACAGATTATATTTACAGTTGTTTGACGTTGGATGCTGCCAGGACAGTCTTGACGTGAATAACTGCTTAGCCGCCATCGATCTCTTGCCATCGGACTGGCGCAGCATTACCCGACCAGAAGCCTCACCTGATGCTTGGTGGCCTCCCCTTGTTTTCCGATTTGGCGTGTGGGTGTTCCCAAGAGGGACGACTGTGAATGCTTGTCTTGGTAGAACCTTGTCGCGGTTTCGTATGTGATCTTCAGGCTGTTGGTGCTATAACGGTACAGAAACTTACGGAGTCGCTTATCCAGCAGCGCGAGATGGCTAAGAATAAGTATTTCCTGGCTTCGTATTTGTGCCAGACCCATTGTTTCGTTTACTTCGAACTTTTGCCCTAATACCTCTAGGATGGTAGAGTACGATACATCCAGCACCGCAGCGTCGTCGCATTCGCTGGATTTAGGGTTGGTGGAGCTGGATGCCCGGAGCGGCTCTTTTCTTGGAGGGGGCGATCAACGGGAGAATCTATACGCAGGCGCTAGTAAAGTTCTTAGAGGCCGCTCTTTTGGTTGAATGTGACAATATATCTTGGGCCGGCAAAATGCACTTGAAGGTGGCACACCTCTGGGGAAGAGGAATCTGCTGCACCGGGGGAATCCACGATCCTTCCTCGTGCTCATTGCACCTTGTTTATTGCTCACGCCCACAGATGGCTTCCAGCGGATGAAACACGCAAGCCCGACTTCACTTTCCATTTCATGAATTTTGTTCTCCCCGCATTACCGACCACCGAGCTCGACGGTATCATCACTTGCCCAGCCCGCCACGACACACAAATACCACCAAAGACCACAAAAGGGGCCACAGGGCGGATTCATTGGCCTCGTCTCTGACGCTGCCCTCCTTTTCACTGCGAGCTAAGAGCAGGGATTCTTTCACAAAGAAGGACTGACGTGATGCAAAGATTCAACCGACTCTTGCATGCCAGTCAACATTCCTGCTTTTAACGTGTCGGATCTAGAACTCGTTGACTACTCTACACCTTCTTCGCCTTACCACTGCAATTGATTCTATGACAAGCAGAACCACTGCTACAATAGTAGGATCGTAGTATTCACCCCACACGAAATCCCAGCAGCAGTCACCCTTTGGTTCATCCTGGCCCACCACTCACAGGTCTACCTGCTCAGCATCTGTGTACGTGAAACAAGTGAGGCTGCGTCGCTACCTTTCTTTAAAACAGCTTGTTCCATTCTACGCAGCGTGTACTTGTTGGGCGCAGGTCTCGGGGTGATTTAATTCCAAAGCGCACCTTGAAGCTCACGGGAAGCTGGAAAGAAATTTAGAAGCTGTAGGTCATTCGTGTTATTTCCCCCTAAAGCAGCTTTCAAGCATTCACTGTCTCAGCACTGGCTTTCAAGTCAGCACAAACCAATGACTAATAACTCTCCTACCACAGCGACCTTGCCGTACTGCCCTTCTCAGTACACCTCCTTATACTAAGTCATCAACCATTTCCTTGGACCTCAGTACCCCACGCCGAAGCTCCTTGCCCACAACGATCACAAAGCTTCCTGAACAAACCTAAACTCGAAAGGAGATTTGCAAAGCGTGATAAGGGAGAAGGATTGTAAAGCTCGGTATGTATACTGCGAATGCCCGTTCCCATTGAGCTCTCATCATAAATTTGGTGGAACCATTCATTTCTTTGGCAGTTGTACTAATTCTAAGTTCTTGCAGAATCCCACCATGTCTGCCCCTGCATCTCCTGTGGCCAGAAAGCCAGTTCATTCTTTCCCCCCTAGATCGCCGACCAAACAAAATGGTGATGGAGATGATTGGGAAAACGTGAGACGGAAACCCTTACCAACAATACCAATACCTGCATCTGGGCGGATAAAAGATGGTCCTGTATCTCCTGTCAAGGTCAACTTTCAGTCTGAAGACTGGCCAATGAAAGCTTCAAGTGGTAGCATAGAAGGAATCGGAATGTCACCTTCGGATTCCAAACGTTACCAAAATCACCAGGCTATGTCTTCAGAAGCCCGTGGGTTAACCCAACAACAGCTACCATACCGAACGGGCCACGCAAATGGGACTGCACACGCAAGATTTCAAGAACCCCAGGTTGGGATAATATCATCTGGGGATAGTACGAGCTCGAAATCAACATCAAACGACTTTAGGGGCTTAGACACTCCTAAAATCGCAGGTCCTGAGAGTGCTGATACTGAGCCACCTCAAGAAGTAGAGCAGCCAGTTCCGCAACTCCAATACCACCATCAATCTCGCCATTCGGATGGCGGAGGCTATAAACGAAGGCAGCAGAATATGTTCTCGTCTCCTCAGCCAAATGACTTGTTTGATACTGGAGCTTCCATAAATCGACATCTGACACCAACTTCACAAATGGCAAGACGCACACCTGGTCAAGGGCAGCGGCCATTTTCCGCTTATTCTGATATGGGACCACGAAGTGGCTCGCCGGGTAGCTTTCCAAACTCTCCCAACTTTCCCTCGCCAAAATTCCGAGCACCGTCAGTCGGGTCCAACGTATCTCTCGATAATCGACCTCTTTCTTACATCGACCTAGCCAATGTTCAATATCCCCAGGCACCACCGGCCGCGATCTCTATGGATAACTCTCAGTTAAGGGCTGCGGTTGGAAGAAATGCGTCTCTCCTTAGCATGAATAAGACACTCGCTATGTACCGAAGCAACGTCAAAAAAATGACTGATGCAGAAACTCAATACGCTTTTGCCATTTTCTTGATACAGTGCGCGCAAGAACTAGGACCTGGCCAAGAAGTCGATGGGCCCATACAACGAAAATCTAGTCCTAAGCCAGGCCGCCGGGACTCAGAAAGCCCTTATGTTGAAGCACCTCAGTCTTCCCCACAGGACCTCATACGTGAGGCGAAGCAAATTCTCCAAAAGCTTGCAGATCGAGGGTACCCTTTCGCGCAGTATTACCTTGCTGATGGCTATTCTTCCGGTCTGTTCAGTAAGGGAAAAGAAGATTACGGCACAGCATTTCCCCTGTTTATATCCGCCAGCAAGCATGGGCATGCTGAGTCTGGATATCGAGCTGCGTTATGTTATGAATTTGGCTGGGGTTGTAGGAAAGATCTTGCCAAAGCTGGGCAGTTTTATAGACAGTCCGCATCTAAAAACCACCCGGGTGCCATGACCCGCCTTGGTCGCGCATGTCTAACTGGTGATCTTGGAGCGGTTCAGTACAGAGAAGGGTTGAAGTGGCTTAACCGAGCAACAGAATCAGCTGATTTGCAATATAATGCAGCGCCATATCATCTCGGTATGCTCTATGAGACCGGTGATGGACAGGATGTTTTCAAGGACGAAGCATACGCGGCGAGACTGTTTACGCAAGCAGCAGATCTAGGCCATGCTGAGGCAAGCTATCGTCTAGGCGATGCATATGAACATGGTAAACTGTCATGTCCAAGAGATCCAGCGCTGAGCGTCCATTTCTACACTGGAGCTGCTCAACGCGGACATCCTACAGCAATGATGGCCTTGTGTGCATGGTATATGATTGGCGCCGAACCCATCCTCGAGAAAGATGAAAACGAGGCATATGAGTGGGCGCGCCAAGCTGCTGAGCTAGGTCAGTGCTGTTTGGTCACAATTGTTATAATTTCAACTAACCAAGTTTAGGTCTTACCAAAGCAGAGTACGCTGTCGGGTACTTCACTGAGATGGGAATCGGGTGTCGCCGAGATCCTTTGGAAGCGAACGTTTGGTACGTAAAGGCTGCAGATGCTGGTGACGAGCGAGCAAAGCACAGGCTAGCAGCTATTCGAGCTGCTGCAAGTGGAGGTAAACCAATGGAAGTCGCCCCTCCACGAAACGGTGCCAAAGCTCAAAAAGGCCTTGCTGTGAATGGTAAAGCAGTGGCTGCAAAGCCGGAGAAGCTAGAAAAGGAGAAGACGGAGAAAGAATGCGTTATTATGTGACGAGATGGCATGAATGAAAGATAATCTAGAAAGCATTGCTCATACGGAATTCGAGGTCTCTGCATTGAGAAGGCTGGATATATGATTGTACAAATTTCTGTAGGGTACTAATGCATCGCGGGTGGTCATTTGCAGTTGTAGCATATGGTGGATTGGGGTGGCTTAAAGGCATTATTTGGCGTTTATAGATGATGTTTGTGCATAGCCATTAGCGACGGGAAAATAACTAAGATAAATGTAATCACCACATCACCGACATATGAGTCATTTTTAAAAGTACTGTGACGCTCTACCTTGGACCGGGGAACAGTAGATGGATCATTTAGGTCATTGGGAAGAAACTGAAAAGTATGAGCAGCAGAATCCCATTCAACTACTACAGAGAGATCCAAGCAAGCAAGAAATCCGTCCTACTTTCCAGCCCGATCCTCCCATGAAACGTAAAATCGTAAAAGCATAATTCGTGACGTATCTTGATACATACAAGAAGCCGTAAGAGGGCGTGATGGATGATGGCGAAATCTGCCTTATATCATTAGCATAAGCTGATAGCAGCAAAAGCTCAGAAGCAAAGATCTCTTACCAGAAACGAGAATCCCAGAATGGCAGAAAGCCAAATCAGATATCACACACACGTGCTGTAATTCGTCCTAGATCGATGCCGTTGAAAGGGAAAGAGACATGCTTGTATCTTGTTAGTTTTGAGGTTATACAACAGAAAGCAACTTACCAGAACAGGTAGTTAACGAGGAATCTTGTTGATAAAGCAACCTAGAAACATCCAGATCCAGATATATCATTTCCTCCCAAGATCGACGGCCCCGGTGAAGCGCACTTAATGCTCGGCATCATCGGCGAAAGCCTCAGGAAGGATGCCGTTCTTCTTCATGTAGTGCACGGCGATGGCGCGGGTGATACCGGCCTCGCGAGCAGCGCGGCGCACGCCGTCCGAGTTGAGCTTGTCGTTCTTGCCGAAGATCTTGTTGATGGTCGTGGCCACCATGGTGTCGGCTGAGTTGTACGCATTGACATACTTGTCCAGCGCGACCCCCTGGGGAGTATTGCCGCGGAAGCCGGCCCAGGCTTTGCCATCATCCTGCTGCGTGGCCTTGTAATTATTCTGTGCCTCCTTTTCCTCCTTGGTCTGTTTGAAATTGCGTGGCACGGCGATCTTCTTCTTCTTCTTCTCCTCCTCCTGAGCAGCGGCGGCGGCGGCGGCACGAGGCTTGTCGGAGTTCTTGACGGTCTTAGCAATGACACGAGCCATGATGTCGGATGTTTTGTGTGAGGTTATATAGTGAATTTGTGGAAGAAAGAGCTACCCGGCAAAGAGAAATTGGGGTTGTGTTGATAAAAGAAAGAAAAGAAGTTTTGTGGCAGTTTTCAATATGTTTATACCTCCCCAAAACAGCGCTAGAAACTAGCATGATCTTGGCAAAGGCATCATAAGGCTTCAGTATTGAGTCATCAACGTTCATTCACTGCTTTCTTGTTTAAAAAGTTAGGTGAACCCTAAGTAGGCAGTAAGTCCCACAATATGATCTTGATATGCCAGGTTTGACTTATTTGCAAAGTTCTATGTGATATTCACCTGTAGAATAAACCTTACAACATAAGCCGTAAAATTCAATTGCCAGAAGCCCAATCATTCTATGCTAATAGAAGTAAATAGATATATATTTATACCATTTCTAATATAGCTAATAAAAAGGGAAATATCAATATGCGATTATATCCTGCATGTTTAACTCCTAGTATTATTCCCCTAACAAGCATTTACAAACACTATAACTGATTTATATATATGTTACATTAAGTGAGGAGGTAGATGCTTGAAACTATCAAGAACAAATAAGCTACAAGACGAATGAGGCCCCTCGGTTAATAAAGGGGTTCGCTAGGACTCACACCGCCAAGATTTTGGTACTTCGGGACCCCTCCAAATATTTAGAAGCTGGTCGTGTCTTAGACAAATTCAACATTTCAGCATTTTATAGTGCACTGGGCGGTCCGAAGCATGGAAACAACTTGGTGCACTTAGTGTCAGCGGGGTCGCGACACTTTTCTGGTGGTACCGAATTGTTCCATGTAGTTAAACTCTGCTGCTATGTTGAATCATGGTAGTGTTGCTACCCACTTCTTATAGTCCCGAATGGTTCAGTTCATTTAAGGTTACATTATTATATGAAGGCATGGCAATGTCATAACCTCCTTCTTGTGGTTCTGAATGGTTCGGTACACTTAGGATCTGTTCCCAACTGAGCCCATCACAGTCTTATAACTTCCTTCTTGTAGTCCCGAATGGTTTGATACATGAAAGATATAGAGAGTCACAAACGTGTATCTCTCAATGTATAGAAAAAGTGTCTGCTTTTTGAAGGCTACGGATGTGCTAGCTAATATAGATGCGAAGGCACGTGCTTCTACTTCCACGCGAGACGTCAGACGTTACAACCTGCCCCCCCCTGGTGTCAAACGTCCGTCCCGGACGTGGCTGAAAGGAAAGAAGAATTATATAAAATCAACGCTATTGAATATCTATCAGTTTTCCTTGTAATTCATCATGTTCATCCTTCAGTTGTCCCACTGTCAAGAAAAAGTCATCATTGTCAGATATGAGATCCTCCATATTGCTTTTCGCTTGAAGGTCTGCTTTTCCTTCCACATCGTCTGTTCTTGTCTTTGCGTCCGTCTTTCTTCTAGATGGAGTGCATTTGCGCTTTTTACACTCGTTCTTCTCGAAGCGGCTGTATCCTTTGATAAATGGAAGATGAGCAATGTTTCCTTCATTCACAGACGATTCTACTCGTTCTGTCAGTTCTTGAATCATTCCTGAGTTGCCAACCCCTACATCATAAGCAGCATTTTTTAGATCCTGTCGCTTCACGGCTGTGCAAATCCATTTTGTATGCGAACGCTTACTTGAATGAAGGCACATGCCTTCGCTTGAGCACTTACGTCAGCTAGCACGTCCGTAGCCTTCGAACTTCAGACACTTTTTACCTTATGAGAATCCCATACGTGATTCTCCATATCTGCGCCCATTCTCTAGTTTTAGCAAGCTCAAGGTTTTGTCAGAGATAGTATCCTTATCCCCCAAGTCAAACTTCAAGCTGCGAAATACCGCAGGAGACCATTGAAAACATAATTTGTTCTGAGATGAAGCACATGTAGCAAGGTATAAAGGATCACGTTTAAGGATATCTCCAACTGTAGTTGATGTATCTAATTCTTGAAGGAATTTGAGACTTGTTGATTTCGTGAGAAAGCAATTTCTATAAAGACAAGATTTAATCATAACATCATACCTCACTCGGTCAAGTATCTGATCCGGTCGTTCAAAAAGTTGTATGAAGTAGTAATATCGTGCGCATCGATCTACGTATCCCCTATCTTTGACTTCCTCTTTGGGGGAAGTCACAAAGGGGAAGTCAAAGCAGCCACCTGTCTATACTCAGAAATCCCAGGTTTGAAATCTAGCTATTCTGACTTTTTCCTCGGTCCAACTAGATAGTTCACAGAAGCCTCAATCTTCAGTCCTAACATCTCAAGCAGCTGATTTTAGATTGTAGTCTGTGGGTGAAGGTCCCAGCCCTGCTGACAGGATGCTCTTGGAGCTCTCCCTACACAAAACATCCGCGGGCTACTCGAGCCCTCCAGTTGTGGTTTCTGATAAGGTGTAAATTCTTTTCTTCGCAAGATTTAGACTCAGATTCACTCCACTTATCCCGGACTCTCCTACGCCAGAGATACTGGTTACTCAACATACAGTGATGTAATGACTTCAAGTTTGTAGCAAACACAATATGCTATTAAATCAGGTACTGTACCCCAAATATTGGTTAGAATTATGCTATGAGCTATGAGATTCGATTCATGTATAGAGTTCAACTGTAACGTGGAGTAAGGCAGCCTAGTGTAGGACTCAGATTAGAGTAAAAAGTTCTGTGAAAATTATGATTGCTCGCAACTCATACGCTGCTACCTTTTGGCTAATTGCGAGTTGTATGATTCTCTGATCAATATCTCCAATTAATTATTCCGAAACGAAGATTGTTTAAATGAGAATGTCTTCTGTCTGAAATTAACATTTCAAAGTGGAAGAGCCGACCGTAACAAAACAATTTCTCGTGGCCTTACTTTATGTGGTTGAGGTCACTGCCTGAAATCCCTTGGAGGTCGGTAAGCTCGGTCGCAGATGTCCCTTCAACTTTCCAACAATCTCTATTCTGCTACTCTAGAGCTTTCCAGTGGTACAGTGAACCAACCTTCGATCTCTACAATGATTCCAACAAGTATGAAAGCTGACTGTGCGGTCATTCAAGCTCTTAAAACTGATAAAAAAGCTTTCCTAATTTTAATGCTCTTATGTTCTGTCGAATCCAAACAAATCATGGAACGTATAATGTGGTGTTTTGTAAGAAGCATAATCGATCACTGAGCACGATGTACTAGCATCAAGCCTTGACTTGGGTGTTCGAACTAGTGTAGTATACAGATTTCAAGACAAGATTGGCAGAACACCTCCTATCACTTCTTCAGGTGGAAGATTGGCTGCACATTTGTCTGGGATCATCTAGCCTCATCTTCTTTGCAACTTGAAAGCTGTCGTAAACCTGGATTCATGTACTTCTTGGCTATAGGCGCAGAATCATGGCTAGCTTTCTCAAATCTGTGTCACGGTCTGGTTTCTTCTACATCTTTGATAAACTCGTAGTTTGGTCTGCAGTTTCTCTCCATCTCCCTTTGATCTTCCCAGTATGTACTCGGCTGCTAGTACCTTTCACTACCCCAAAGGCTGTTCGTTGACCGTTCTGACTCTGTGTACCTATCAATGATTTCAACTTCAATCCAGCTCCACTACTTCAGTGTGTGTAGTTACCGCCGCCAAGGACCAAGGTCTTAAATGTGTTCTTGGGTTTATTCAATGTACACCCAGATCAAAACCTGTTTCAAGTATATGAAGAGACATGATCTTCTCGTGCATACTCTGCTGGAACAAATCAGAACAAGGAGCTTTCTCAAACTATGATCATGTGTAATAGTCGAAATTGACAATGCTCGGAGATAATTAATGTTTGTGGTTATGTACATAATTACCCCCCAAAGGTTGGTGCATGCGTTGAAACACTTGCTTGGTGTTGATCATATTTTCTCAATCTGTAATAGATACCATAAAAGCTCAATAAGAGACTTCATGGTTTCTTAGCTGTTTGCATTGATCACTAATTTTACCCAGCTAGATCAATGAGTAATTCAGGTTTGCAAGAAGAGATCCTGGTTCATAAACTTGCTATATGCATGTGTGACGTCGGTCCGGACTGTACACGATTTTCAATGATCATGAGACTATCGGCTTTTGATTGCAGTCTATCTAATGTTGTAATGCATGGCTCGACTATAATTACGATTAATGTGCTAACTGGCTTGAGAGACAACCCAGTTAATCCTGTTCAAGTGTCTCGTTGATCCTATGAAACACAGTCATCATTGCTAGCTCAACGCCAACACAATCCAATTCCTATTCCATGTATTCTAAATCTACCATCAGAGGAAGAATGCCAATCCGGCAACCAAGAATAGTGGTAACATTGGTACCATAGGTATGCTAATGAGACCAACACCCTCGAACGGAATAGGACTTGGGGTGGAAGACGGGGTGGTGGGTGTGACTCCATTTCCTCCATTTCCGCTATTTCCTCCGTTTCCTCCACTGGTACCATTACTATTGATGGAGACTGAACCAGATTTTGAGAAGTTGGCACAGGTGATGCGCGTCTTATTCGCAAAGTGGATGACGATAGATCGGTTACCAAAGAAAGCACCAATGCCTTCCTGTGTAGACGAGTAAAGGTCGGTGTAGGTTGCAGTGAATGGATCGGAAGTGATGGCGCCGAATTTGCCGGAGAGATCACCCACTTGGCAGGTCTCTGGGCGTGCTTTGTTGCATGGTGTAGCCTTACACGAGTCAATGGAATGATAATTTTGAATGGAAATAACATAAGCTCACCTCTCCACGAACGAATGGATCAAGATGGGCTAAGGTTGACGTGCAGTTGCCATTTTCTGGGACAGGTGCAACGTGCAAATGGTAAGCTGGTTTGGTTTAAGTCAGCACTCTATCAAGGGTAGCTAGGAAGCAGTACTAACGAAAAGGACCTCCGCTGGTTGGGAGGTTTGAAATGGTGATGTTGTAAATAACCCCAAGTCCATTTGGACCAGCGGTAGCAGAGATGACTCCCTTGACACTGTCATGGCCCTCTTCTGGCTTGAAAGCTTGCTTGACAGGAAGAGTAGCAGTATACACCACTCCCACAGGGTTGGTGGATACGACAATGGCGTCACCTAAGGCACCGGTATCATTTTGCGCACGAACTACGACAGCTGTCGCGAGCACGATTGCCAATTTGCTAAACATCATTTTGAATTGTAGTGCGTTGAGAGCGACAGATACAGATCGAGTTGATTATGTTCTATTAAAGTTGTTTGATTTATTTGCGGATTGGTATGAGTTGCTTTATTGTACGCGTCTACTATTATGGTGAGTCAGTGAATCTCGAGAAAGGACGTGGGAATGGGACTTACAATGAAGACTCAAGGAGACCGAGGAATTGTGAATAAGAGAAGAGAAGAGTGAACGCGAGAATTGGGGAATTAACGGGGAAACTTAAACTCAGTGGAAGCAACCGTGGCGGAGAAATCTAATATGAGGTTGCGAGACCAAATTTAGGATAAAGAAGGAGCTACCAGAAAGTTACCACACGGTCTTATACTACTCAGTATAACACTGGTAGCAACCCCGCCCCGCAACATAAACGTAATGGGCCTTTGTTATGCTAAATTGGTACGCGGGACTTTAAACTTCGAAATGGGCTTCGGCTTGTACCCGGTAAAGCTGTTCGCAGTCTACGGTTGTCATAGTGAAAATGTATTGGGCGCGCGTTGCTGGATGGACGAGGTAAAATACGTGCGGTACGCGCCCAGCCAGTAGTGAGGTCAACAATAGCCCCAACCAAGCTCTCCTCATGCATATCGAAGCTACTTCCAGCTAAGCACCTGCATTTAGATGAACCATCTTCGTTGACTTTGCAGGCGCATATCCACCGGGATGTTGATCCATGACGATGCCATATAGGATACGAAAGTAGACAGGGTAGCTCTAGATTGTTTTGTTTCAACGACTGCATGTCATATCCCATGCCAAGGAATGCTTCCAGCGCAGCGTCGGTTCTCTTGTGCCTCTCATTGTTCTTGTTGTAACCTCACACAAGGTGCGGACTTGCGGTTGTCCTGTTGATGGATGTGCTTCTTGCGTAACTCCAGGGACACCAGCAATGTCCTACCGTCGCAACAACCCGAAATACAATCAGGGCAGTTCAGGAACAGGAATTCACGTGGATAAGACCGGATCATTCTCTGGCGGCTGAATGTTGAGCGGGTGGAAATCAGCTTATGGGACGACTGGTCGGTTTTCTGTGCTGATTGTTTGGTTCGCCAGAGGTCAAGATATTCGGCTAATTGGCCTCAGGGGTGGAGATGAGGTTTGCGAGCGCCGCGTTCTTCGTTGTACTATACATACTGTGTAACCGCCGCGACACGTCTGACGGCGCGTTAGGCGCTCATTGAATTTTATTTACAGCATCTGCAATTATGCCCGTCGCACCTGCTTACTAGATGATCACTCTCGTCTAGTTTGGTGCAAATCCTACCTCCCATCCACGGTTTAAGATCCGTGCGGGTCTGGTATATCAAGCTGGTTGTGCTGGCTCAGTTGTTGTCTTCTCTGCATTTGTTTGTTATTTGGCTTCCGCCAACGAACTGTCTCTTACACGGTCTTCTGTTCTCATAAAAGACTGTTTCATGGCGTGTCTATTGGCGGCTATGGCATGTCTCAGCCACGTGTTTTGGCGTCTATTCCAAGAACTCACTGGGAATCTTTCATAACTTTTCTAAAAATGGCCTTGTGGATATGAGGTGATCTTGACCTGAGCATTCCTAGTTTTAGAGACCTCGCGCTCACGTAAACGCGAAGCAGGAAGTATTGACTATGTCTATCATATCTGAGCTCTCAATTCTATCTTCTGGCGTATGCTACGTGATAACCCCTAATGTTCACTGAATATGCTACTAGCTTTCTTTGCGCCTAGATTGCCGCCCTCTAAGCGACATTTAGAAGACCAGAGATTCGAGAAGTCAAAAAGAATACCACTGTTAAATGTTAAGCCATATGCCCGTCAAATTTTGACTTCAGACTTATAGCTAGATCCTGCCTCCGGTGGTAGCTGTGGAATTCAATACGCGTAAACTCATCGATTCGCGTGATATTAAAGCACTTTCAACGCGTATTGCCACCATTATGAGTGACAACTAGGAGAAAGATCTTCGTTATGAGATTAAGATAGATAGCGAAGATAGTAAAGCCATACAGCTGCACAATTTCACCTTCGCTATATAAGGGAGAAGAAATCCGTAGAAACGAGCATCCCATCTCAATCTTCATTCCCGCTTTCGTGGCTTATAAGATTCCAGATCGGTAAGATAATTATTATCCTATTGGTACTAACTAGCCTGATAGGACTCCTTAACTTTTCTAGGTACCGCGGTTTCTATATCACTTCGCGAAGGGACGGGGCAAGAATCTCCTTTAGGAGCTTCTGAAATGGTTAAGTTATGAGACTACCGTCTCTCACAAACTTTGGGATATATAGAATAACATCTTACAGGTGTGATAAGCTAATGTTAATAGTCCAATTCTCCTCGTGAGGTTACTTATTAGTGAGTCCCAAAGGAGATGCGTAGAGCCTATGCTCGACTACCTATGGCTTCTAACACCGCAGAAGCTTACGGTAATCCCTAGATATTATTGACTTGGTCTCAGGGCGAGACTTTTCGTGTTTGAGTCTATTTGAATCTATTTGATGTTGAATTATTAATGATACAATATATAGTACTGAAAGAATGAGGCGAAGAAATATGTGCCAAGCATTACATAAGCGAGGCATAACGTCCAAAGTGGCTTAGGTGGGTTAATGAACGAACGTTGACATCGTCACAGGCTGTAACTACCATCTAGTACCATCACGGTTTTCCTCAGCAAGCTCGATCACGGTTCCATATAACTCAAAGCTTTCTCAAACCCCCTACTCTTATTCATATTCACCACCGTCAATATGAAGCCAGTCTTTGGTGTTGGGCAGGCATGGTCATGGTCCGTTTTACCTCTCGGGTATGAGAGGAGCTCAAGCTGACCTCTCTTTAGTATTGTCATGTCCGCATTTGCCATTGTCATCCTCTCGGTCATCGGTGCGCTGTTCAAATCTGGTCATCATTCGATGATGGGCTCGACAGAGGATCCTAAAGATGGGGCTGCGGTAGCAGCTTCGGTTTTTGGAGCAGTGATCGTTTATGCCGTATGTATCCTATGCTCCCACGTTCTTTATTGGGTATACGCTGATCCGAATACAGGTTTTCCTAGTTGGCTGTGGCTTCCAGGCCTTCTTGCACATCCGCGATAATCGAAGAGGGGCGATCACATTATCATAGTTGGGGGAGATTGGGTGTACAGTACAGAAGCGATAGAGAAGGACTGATAGATTGGCGTTTGGCGTTTATCAGTTTATCATCTGGGAGACTACTTGATACCGGTATTGGAGGGTGGATTTCTTGCGAACTTCGTCGTGCATATGGCATGCCCATTGCTCCCGTCTAGCGTTCACGAAAGCAAGCTAATCTAACCATTTGGCATGCTGCCTGTATCGCTAAGCAATATCGGCTGTGTGGGAAGGAGGGAAGTCTTCTGGTTATATGGAATTCGGAGGTCGTGGCAAGATGGAATAGACAATACTACATATTTTCACCAGGTGAAGATGCGTTCGTTCGTTGGTATGGATGATTGTTTCAAAGTGTATTTTCTGAGGAGATAGACGATAACACAGGCAAAAGCTCTATCATTATTAATATCTTACCTTGGTTGCGTTCTTGGCTGTTACTGTGCTGATGACATGTGGTGAAAACCTGCCCAAGTAGTGTTGTCGGAGACCGTGTACAACTTCCCTGGATGTTTGCATTTCCCAATGTACCTTGAGTATATATCCGTGGGTTGCGTTTTGATGGTCTGATGCTTGCTAAAATAATTGAGCGTCTGCGTGATGTTTGATGAAGGCTTTGAAGCATTCAACAAGGATATAGCTATCTTCCAGTAGCCCATGCCCCTAGGTTGTATCTCTCCTCTGCCATCAATATGGTTCTACTTGAGTCTAACATGGAAAGATACTGCATATTGTATTCGTAAGTCTCATCTTGTACTAGGTCGACTATTTCTTGTATTCACGTAATGTGTATACACCCCTTACTAGATGTGAGGTCTTAAAGAATACGTCCCTACAAAACACGACTTCCCTTGTGATGAAATACGCATACGGCGGCCCATCCCAAGATTCAAGTAATAAAAACAATCTGATGATGGAAGGTACAGGTCCCTAATCTCGAGAAAAGTTTACATGTCCGACTAAGCATTTCTTATCAGTAAGGATATATCTTCACCGCGCAGGCTTAAGTATTTCTCCACACTCTTAAGCAATTTAGCAATGAATTGATACAAACTACGAATAGAATGGTCCTTCGGACGAGACAGTTGGCTTCTATAGATACTAAATCCCCAAGTTCTACGTGAAAATTCCATCTTGATATTTCCAGGTCTAGCTATCGTTTTGGTATCGTGAGTCCAATGTCACAGAAAGCTTTGCCTTTCCATCAGAGCCGATACAGAGTATTTTGATCCTAGCATCATTAAGAGATTCTGTTGCTGCTTTCCTAGACAGGCCTCAACCAGCCACTTTTCTGAGTCCTTTTTGCGTTGTATATCACAAGGTGCTCGAACAACCGCGGTGCATAATTCCGATAATCATCATGTGTGAAGTGCCACTGCTTTTTGAGCAATTAGAGAATAAAAAGCTGGCTGGCTGACGCCGAATATGTTACCTACCATAGAAGCAACGGCCTCTCCTCAATGCCGCAAGTCTTGCCTGGGCAACCCTCTGTGATCTCAGCCACCCATATCTTACTTTAGATTCGACAATCTGCCACTTGGGTTTCCAAACTAAGTGTTCCAAACTGTGTGCTTTGACCAGTTTATGCAAGGTCTATTCGAATCTTACCTTGAAGAGGGCTTTTAGGTGGAGGAAATGCTGAAGTTTTGATGGCCCTGGCGAAAAACTTGCCCAAACTGCAAGAATGGCCATTTGCATTATAGATGAGCTTGCACGAACAGCCTCTTGACCTTTACTGATTCGTGGACATGTATCTTATGTTGTCTCTCACTTAGATCGTAGACGAAGAGGAGAGCTGGATACTAACTGTTAACCCCTTTTCAATTACAATTTAAAATCTTACACACCTTCTCGAATTCCAGAAATGCCACCGGGATTTGGTACCATTCCATGATATATGGTAGCGGGAGACGCTCCCCACACACGTGGGAAGTTGTATGAATTCACAAGGGCTGCTTTTCAAACTGAAACTCCACATTCTGCAGCCTATGTCCCTGGTAATTTTCAAGTTTCGCGAGAATCTAACATCCCGCTATGTCTGCGCTATAT
>Ga0247807_10000604_pt1 | contig 22447 bp, 28 predicted proteins | sample UWRJL074202C1_FD_179931 | JGI IMG/M metagenome (GOLD analysis project Ga0247807, IMG submission 179931) | Plant litter microbial communities from Arlington Agricultural Research Station in Wisconsin, United States - UWRJ-L074-202C-1 | ecosystem: Environmental > Terrestrial > Plant litter >...
TCCCGTTAGGATTTATAGGCGTATATCCTAACGCATTGGTTACATTAGCTGAGTTAATGCCTGAAATATATCCAGATGGGTTAGAAGCATTATAAGGGGTATAACCTAATTTGCTAACTATGTAAGAGAAGTTTACTGTTGAATCAGTTAAAAAGCCTCTTGAATTAACATATCCTTCTGTTGCATAACCAACATTATTAGCCCATTGGCTTATATTCCCTGATTTATTAGTAAGGGTATTTGTTGAACTAGCTGTTATATATCCATTTGGATTAGTCGAATTATACGGCGTAAATCCTAGCTTATTAATTATATAGGAATAGCTAATACTTGCATCAGTTAAATAACCTTGTGAGGTTACAAATGTTTGTGTAGCATAGCCATTTAAAGCCGCGTTAGTAATATAGCCTTGACCTGTAACAAAACTTTGCAATGCTACATTTCCACCGTTCCAGACAAAAGATCCGTCACCACCAAATCTAAGTGTTTTATACGTGCTATTAGGCGCATCCCATACCCTGAAATTTGCAAAAGTACTAGTACCTCCATTGCCGCCTTCTGGTGAGTAGTGAGGGTATATATTAGACCCGTCATACGTGGAATGATAATACTGACCCGGAAGTTTTAATGAATTACTTGTAAATTGATGAGGAGCTGTAATTACATCAGCAATGCCTTTTCTAACATAATTACCAAGCAAAGATGAGTCTGCTTTTAAATTTAACGCATCTTGTAAACCAGTGATAGTTGATATTGCCTGTACGCCCGTATGGTTAGTTCTTGATAGATAATAAGATCCATGTTGACCATCTAGTAAATCAGCATTTAAATTCGTATTAAGAACTTGGCTAGATACAGATAAAGGCATTCCGCTAAAACTACTAATCAATTGATTAGTTATTGATATTGTCTTATCGGCGGCTATATCTAATGCTAGTCCCCTATTTGATCCTGTATGAAAAGCTATTCCTCCATTTGCGCCGTCTCCTGATCTGGCAAAGAACAGTAGTTTTCCATATTTATCAAAAGGAGCTGCACCTGCTCCGTGAGCTATTAATATAGCAGGATTAGTTAAAGCATATGATTGAACAGCAGTAGCAATTTCAAAATTATAGTAATCAGTAGAATTCCCTATTTTTAGCGTCTTGCTATTTGAATCAAGTGCGCCTATGGTTATTTTATTGTCAACTTCTGAAATAATACTATTACCTAATGAATTTGGTGCAGTAAATTTGCTAAGATATGTTGTGCTGCCCGATACAGAAGCTGAACTTATTGCGTCTGTTATGCCATATCCAACAAGCGTAGTAGGCTTTGCAGTTAACGAAGCAAAGGTGTGTGTGTGATTTCCCTCTGAAACAGTTCCTGCAACTGTTCCGAAATTAATAGATAGCGTTCTATTGGAAGATAAATCCCCACCACCTAATAACCCTGTTCCGGTATTGATAAGTCTATTATATAAGACAATATTTATTCCGTCCCAGCTAATACTTCCGTCGCCGCCAAACCTAAGTGTTTTTAGCGTTCCATTAGAACTCCAAACACGAAGATTGGCAAAAGTATTAACTAAACCATTCCCGCTACTTGGTGAATAATGTTCGTATACATTTATTCCATCAAAAGTACTATGAAAAGAATTTCCCGGTAAAGAAAGCCCGTTACCTGTAAAATTATGCGCCGCTGTAATATTATCCGATGTTGCAATTCTAACATAGCCACTTAGTGCGGTATTTAAAACAAAAGAAGAAGCATGGTATCCATCTAATAAATCAGCATTAAGATTTACGTTCAATAACTGACTAGACACATTAAATGGCGAAGAAGATAAAACAGTATTTGTTAACTGGTTTACAATTGTTATTTTTTTATCATTTTGAATATCAATCGCTGCGCCCCTATCGGCTCCTACATGAAGAGATATACCGCCATTTGTTCCATCAGCCGCCCTACCAAATATTAATAATTTGCCATAATTATTGAAGGGTGCGCTACCTCCCCCGTGAGCAACCAGAATAGCAGGATTCTCAGAAGCATAACTCAATACCGGACTAGATACCTCAATATTCCAATAAGGAGTCGAATTCTTTATTATAAAAGATTTCTGGTTAGTATCATTAGCCCCTAAGTTTAGTTTATTACCATCTTCATATAAAATGCTATTTCCTATTGTAGTAGCAGAAATGTATTTAGTATGGTAATTTACTGTACCCGGATTTAAAGTAGCTTTCGCGTTAACTTGCCCTTGCAACTTCATAAATGCAAGAACTATATTATCAGTAGCTAAAACAGGGCTACCTTCTATTGAGTAATATCCAGTAAGTACGGTATTTCTTACCCTATCTTCTGTGAAATATTTATTTAAATTGCCTTCTGCTAAATTGTTAGTTGTCTTTATTCCAAACCTAGCATCAAATAAATTATTAAAGTTAGTAGATGCAGTATAAGCTATATCCCAATTTGTTACTTGGCTTTGAGTAATAGCTTTAACCCAAAGTGGAACAGTAGGATCAATTTCAGCCCCTTGAATTTGAATAATGTTTATATTGGTACTACCTATTGTAATAGGCGGCGCATTAACTACTTTCCACTTAGTTTGATTGGTAAGTATACTGCCTTGCGTAACTAAATAAGATGCGCCTATTAATTCTGAACCTGTATCACTATCGGTAGCCCTTGCCCATGCACCAGAAGCAGCAACATAACACCCATTTTCGGTAGCATTTGTTTGCGCTGTAACAAGAACCCTGTCCCCATTCGTTAATGTATAGCCATTAATCGTTTGAAGTCCGCTAAGTGAAACATTAGCCGTAGCAACAGTCTTTACAGGGCTTTTATCAGCACTACCAGAAGCTAACGCTGTAAGAACCTGACCGTATGTAGCTGCGTTATCTAAATCAGTTCCGGGTGCAAGTATTTTAGGTGCAACATCAAAGTTATGTACAAGTCCTACTATTTCATCGCCAGGAATAATAATGTCTATTTCTTCAATCGCTGAAATAGTTCCGTTTTCAGTAGTTGTTACTTGTAATGTTTTGAACTCATCACCATAAGTTCCGGCTACACCGTCGTAGATAGGCAAAGTAGCATCTCCACCACCACAACAATCTTTAATAGGTATTTTAGGCGGTTCAGTTCCGTCTATTAAATCAAATTCAGTAGTTTTAGATCCTATCGAAACACTGTCTTTTAAGAATTCAAATGAAGCCCTATAAGAACCTATTTCATCAATTATTACATTACTGTTGGATGGGTCATAAACATATCTTAAATCATCATCACCCGGAAATCCAAATATATATGCCGCATCATCAGTAGGCGTTTGGCTTACATCAACTCCACCCGGACTACTCCATGTTGTAATAGCATTCGCTCCAAATAAATGAAGAGTAGTATATGAATTACCTATTAATTTAGATAACTTTACTATAACACTATCAAATAGCAATCCATCAAAATCACGTACAGAAACACTCCAACGTACAGGAACTTCGGGCAATAGATACTTCCTACCTGTTTTAGGCATATTAACATCTACAATCTCAATATTACCCGTTGTGATATTTAAAAATCTAGTTCCTGAATAATCTCCCGGTTCTAATGGAATCCTGAAACCAAAATCAGCTTGGCGAATACCCGTAATTTTACCAGAATCGCCACCTAATTTAAATATAGCCTTTATTCTAAATGAACTAGGTGCGCGGTGAATATCTCCAATATCGGTAGAGTCTTTAAGCTCAAAAACTAGTATAGGTTCTTTATCTTCGCCATCTTCATAAGAAATGTATTGAGGTAGATTTGTATATGTTTCTACGTCAATTTCAGCTAAACCACCTGTTGTACTATCGTATAGCTTCCACTCAACGAAATCATAATCAACATCAGGAATAGGGATTTGAAGACCCCAATTATCAGGTAGATCAGCTTCATAATTAAACAAAGGCAAACTATCAACGATACTATAATTAATCGTATTCGTTTTAAATTCAATTAAATCAATGCCCGCCTCTGGCAATACTTCTTCGTCTAATATTTCAAAACTAGCAACCCTTTGATAAACCGGATTATCTAATAGTGAAACATCATAAAGTAAATCATATTTACCTACTCCAAATTCTGTTCTAATTTCATTAAATAGAAAGTATTCAGCTTCTTCTGTTTCTTCGTCTTGTGTGTATTCAGTAGTAAATACTTCTACATTGTCTTTTTTAAGACTAAAACTAATCTTATCATGCGGTAGTCCCGTAATAAATGTTTCAACATCAAATGAAGCAGGTTTTTTAAAGGTATTAGACCCTTCAATATCAATAACGCCTAATAGCTCGTTTTTTGTGCTATCATATAGTTCGTTTGATGCCTTGGCTAAATATTCCTCATCGTACAAAGTAAAGCTACCATACTCAGAAGATACTAATGTAGTGCCTCTATAAGCATTAGCTGTATAAATAAATACGCCTACTTCTGTTATTACGCCTCCATCAGAATAGAAATCATAAGTTCCTGTTGCCGCTGTAATACCTTCTTCAAAAGTATAGGTTTCTGTATGAGTGATACCCGATCCATCTACGCCGCCACCAGAAACCGTTAACACTACTTTATCGTGAGTTCCTTTTACAGTAGTGGTTAAATTCCATTTATCTGGTAAGAAATAAAAGCCCGGAACTTTACCAAGCAATACAGATGCCCCGGACGAGGTATCGTAAAGATTAGTAGTTGATTCAGCAGCCTCTTCTATAATTACAGGAATAACAGCCAGATACTTTTCTTCATCTACACCTGTTAATTCTATAATTATCCTATCTGTTTCTTTTCTTAAAGGTTTGCCGTTTGCAGAATAAATAAGTATATCACCATCAACACCTCTATCTTCATAAATGGGATTCATCCAAGTAGGATAGTATACTATTTTTGTTGTTAGTTCTTCTGGTAAATGCCCAGATATTATATAAGAACCTAAATCAAATATTTGAAGCCCTTGCTTACCTGCAATAAAATAAATAGGCGTAATAGGATCTAATTCAATAGGATCAGCAGTGCTAGAACTACCACTTCCGCTAGACGAATTTCCACCGGAATAATTACCATATAAACGGTTTCCCCGGCCACCATCACCGCCTTCTTTATCTAACTCTACAAACTCCTGATCGCCTGATAGTTTAGCTAATGATAATTCATTTAATTTTAAACTATATTGGCGGTTCATTACATCCCACTTCCAACCCGTAATAGTATAAAACTTACTATCATCGTATTGATCGTCATATTGGAAGAATATTGTATCAGAAGATTGTAGGTCATAGCCTAGAAAATCACCTTCAAATACAATTCTTTTACCACAAAGCTGACGTAATCTTTCTTTTAAAGTTTTAAACTGTATAGGATATGCTTGATTATCAATAGGATCAGCATTGCCTCCAATTCTTCTTTTCCATAAATAAGTAAGGTTTTCAGTATTAGTAATGGTCATATAACCAGTCATAACCCTGTTTACCAACCTCACTTGTTCAGGTGTAATAACATTTATCTTATCAGCAATAATAGAAGTACTTGTAACTTCATTAGCATTCCTGATAGGTAAATCAGCATTTACTACATACGTATGATTTCCTTCGTATACCGTTTCAGTTGTAACAGCAATAGAAATATCTTCTAATACTAATAAAGGTGCCCTATCCTGATCATCTTTTCGTTCTGAATCTTTTTCAATGTAAAGAGCAGAAGGGAATATCCTAAAATATATTTTACATATAGCGTGTCCATTGCGATTTAAATAATCGTTTATAGGATCACTTGTAATTTCAAAAGTTTGTACGGGTAAATCATTGGCAGGTGTAAGTAAATTAGGCTCTGGATTTACATTGGCCTCTATCTTTATACCATGCCTATTTTTTAGTTTCTTTTCAGGGTTCCATTTGCCTGATTCATCTAACCAAGAAATAGTATCTTTCTCATTGTCATTGGTATAACATTCCATGTAAAGGCCACCTACGCCCCTCATTCTATACGCGCCACTAATAACAATTTTTACTTGTTGGTTTTTATTGAACAATCCAGCGTCTATAATAATAGGCTCTGAAATATCAATGTGATTTTGTTCACTATTCCCTTTATATGGCTTATCTTTGTAAACATAAATACCGCCCCTTATTTCAAATTTATAAGGATCGTCAATTGTTCCAAAACCAGTTCTTTGCCATCCTGCCGGTTCTAATGGGTTGTCTGATTGTTGCTGTAAGGTATTAAGGTTAATATCCCACCCGTATAAATTACCGCCTGTTATTGGGTAAGCAAACTGACCGTTTAAAAGTCTGTTTACAGCAATTCCCGGTTCAATTGTAGACTTAACAATAGAAGATATTTCAGCAAACTTAGTAACAACATTAGCAGTAGGATATAAATTAGGAATAGTACTACTAAAAGGTTGTCTGCCTATACTTACCGTTTGGTTAACAGTAGCACTAGATTTAAATACGCCTTGATAATCATAAATTCTTCTAGGGCAAATATCAGCAGCAGAATCAGGCACACCTTTAATTACCCAAACGTTATTGTCTTGTACTACATAGGCGTTCAATCCTGTTAAAATACCAGCTAATACATCATAGCACTTAATGCCTCTTAATCCATCAGCAGCAATTTCAGCTAATGCCAATGGATCACCGCCACCCATTTGAATATCATATATATCTACATACGTATGAAAATCAAGATTAATGCCAGAAGATTGAAGACATTGACCAATAGCGTCTTTTAAACTTACTTTTGCTTGGATAAACTCACCGCCATCGCCTAGAAAATACGGATCTCTCAAAAATGAAAGACCGCACATCGCAGATAATTGTACGTTATAAGGTTTTGACTGGAAAGGTTCTTGACAATCTACGGTTACTAAATACCCTGTAAAAATGCGTATATTAGTATTTGTATCATCATCTATTCTATATAGATAAAGTAAATATTTCTGATCATCATCAATAAATAAGTCTTGAATTTCAAATAAATTATCTTCCTCAGCTATCCATTCAATTGTAGCTTTTTTTGTTCTAATTGGTGAATAGATATTATCAATATCCATCACCTCTAAAACAAACGGATTGCCAGAAGAAGTAACTTGTATTACTCCTCCTGAATAATCTCTTTGATGTACTTCAACTCTATAACCTACCTCTTGATCATCGTCAAATTCAGAAAAGTACTTTAATCCGTATGCCATGTTGTCGCCTCTACCTAACTGAATTTATTGTTTTTCTTTTCTCCGTATTTAACAGCAACCGCCAAGTCACCTGCTTTTATTGTAGCTGTTAATTGTCCTACGAATTGATTATTACGCCCCGAAGTTGCAAAATTTCCTCCAATATTCCTAGGCGAATTATCTCCGTTAATCATTTTAAACATGTTAGCTTGTTGTCTATCATTTAAAACCATTTCGCCAGCCGTTAACCTAGCAGGTATTGCATCTAATCCAGACTTACCCCTAACTATACCACCTGTGTAAAATCCTTGTTCTTGACCTTCACTTAATTTCGATTTAAGGAAAGCGCCAGCAGCAACAGCAGCAATACCAGCGGCCAAAGCGACAAAAGGATTGCTAATTGTATTTTCAGCAGCAATAACAAGTACAGCAAATGTTATTAATGCTTTTCCTATATCGCTTATTAAGCCAGCAATCAATAAACCAAACTTAATTGCAGCATTTTCAAAACCATCTCCACCCGCTAAGGCTGATCCTATCATTTCACCAAAAGCCACAGCAGTATTAGCTGCCGTATCTCTTAGAGCATTAGTTATGTTTTGATTTAACTGACCAATATTATCTTCTTTTATTAATTCATCAATCGTTTCTTTGTAAGATTTACCGCCTGACTTAACTTCACTGACAAATTTAGCCATACCATTTTTAGTGGCATCGGCTAATTGATTCCATCTTTCAACAGTACTTCCATCACCTGTTACGGCATTAGTAAATTCTTGTCCTATATTATCAAAACTATTTTTATCTAAAATTATAGATAATCCTGTTTTCCCCTCTTCGCCTATTACATCTTGAACAATTCCGTTATACTTTCTATAAGCGGCCTCAATATCATAGGCAGACTGCGTTAATTTTGCATCTAATGCCTCTCTTGCATCACTTAATTCTTGTGCGTCAAGCCTTTTTTGTCCAGATGCTCTTTTTCTTGCCGCCGCCTCCCTTTGAGAAATTATTTTAGCTTCTGCACTAGGATCAATTTCTCTTATATCAAATTGCTTAGAATAATCATTAGTGCTTGTACTACTTTTATCCCCTGAAAAAGTTTTCCCACTAGTATTGCCGGATTTATTTAGAATTGCATTTAACCTAGCAAATCTTTGTTCTTTTGTTTCTTGCCCTTTGTTTACATTCGATCCGCGAAGTTTATCTCCCGGCAAAGTAAACATTCTATCAAAGAAACCTTTACTTATACTACTTTCTTTATTTAATTGCCTTAAAGTAGAAAGCATATCACCAAAACTAGAAACTAAGGAATTAACCCCGCTTTCTAATCCTGTTGATTTAGCAAGTTCTGCAACAAATAAAGTTAATTGACCTGTTGAATAGTCTATATTGCTACCTAATGTTTTAGCCCCTTCTGCTGCATCTTTACTAAAAGTTTCTAGCATTAAAGTAGATAACTTTGGAAGTAAATCAGAAGCTAATACACGCCCATCAACAAGCATTTTATTTAGCTCTGACGTTGTTACGCCCATTGCCTTTGCAGCTAAGTTAAATGCGCCATATAAACGCTCTCCAAGTTGCCCTCTAAGCTCTTCTGCTTGAACATTTCCCTTAGAAACCATTTGGATAAATGCCCTGAATGTTCCGGTGGTATCATCCGTAGACATTTTGAGAGCAGAGGAAGCAACGGTAACAGCTTTGAATAGCTTCTCTGTTTCAGCCCCTTCTAAATTAGTGCCTTTTGTAGCAATTGTTAACTGAGAAAAACTTGCTCCTAAATCAACAACATTCTTTTTATATGTATTAGCAAGGTCTTCAAGAAAAGCCATATTCTGACCAAACTTTTCTTGTGAACCAGATGCTGTATTTAATTGGGTTTCAAATTTACTTACTTCAAGCGTGGCATCAAGAATAAACTTACCAGCAGCCATAGCCGCCTGATAAGACAAATATCCTTTAAGTAGGCTACCAAAGCTATTCCCTAAACTATTATTTGAATCTTCTAGTTTTTTATTTCCTTTGGCTGCATTATTAGTAGCAGGAGTTAAGCTACCTAAGCTAGATTTAAGTTTTTCAATATTGCTTTCAAGGTCTTTGGTATCTCCTTTAAACTTAATTACCAATTCCGGTTCCGCTGCCATACCTAATTCCTTTTTGTTTTAACAATTTGATCTCCTTTTAATGCTTTTTCCAATTCAAGCATTTGCAAATTTTTCTTATCTTCCTTCCTTAGTTTATATAATTTATACTCACTAGGGAAAGGCCATAAATCAATCTCGCTTTTTGATTTAGATGCTTTGTCTACATTGACATTATACAAAAGGGTATAAAGTTTGCGAATAGGCCAAATTCTTTCCTCTTCACGTACATTATACCCTTCTATCAAATATGTCAGCTCAAAGAATGTTATGTCGCTATATTCGTCATAATCCATTCCTAGTTTATTAGCCCAACTTTTTAAGTCTTTGAACTCATAGCCTTTTTTTTTGTTTCTTTTTCAGGCTCTTCGCTTTCCTCTTCTTGTTTTTCAATAAAGGTTCCACCATTCATAATTGCTTTAATAAAAGCGAAGATGATTCTTGAAGATTCTTCTGAGTTTAAACCTATTTCAGAAAGCCATTCATAAACTTGAAATTTAGAATAGTAATTCTCTCCTTTGCCAGCTATTTCAGCACCGTAATTAGCCCCGCTACGAATAGCAATAGCTAAGAACTTAATAATATCTTTCGGTAAAGTACCTTTATCAGTAGCTTCAAATATGCTTGTTATATCCTGTATTTTTACATCGTACTCTTTGCAGAATAATTCAAGTGCATAAATACCGAACTTAACAGGAATAATTTCACCGTTAATATTTAACTCTACGTATCCAATCCTTTTTTTCATAAAATATTATTAAGCTACAACAGCAGGAAGCAATGCGCCAGAACCTTCAATATCAGAAGTCCATGTAACAGCATCTTCGTAAGTTCCTGAAATACTCGCAGAGGTAAGAACGCCCGTTCCTGTATATTGATAAGAACCAGTAGTATTTCTACCGAACATAACTTGAATAGGCGCACGGTTAACAGCTAGTGTTTGTAGTTCTTGATAACCTACTTGCCCTGTTGGTGGTGCATAATCAACAATACCAGACAAAGAACAACTCCATGCGCGTTGACCTGCCAATACTTCTTTCCATCCACCAGAGCCTCTATGAGAAACATCAATACTACTCATAGTGATTTCTAGTGATAAATCGCGTGTGGCGTAAATCTCTTTATTGGGAGTGCCTATAATAAATACCTTGAATTCTGTTCCATTAAATGTCATCGCCTCTACCGTTTAAATTTGAATATAGTTTTGCCACACGGCATGTTGTATTACAATTCTTTTTCTGTATGTGTATTTTGTGTCACTTATGCTTTCTTCGTCATCCATGCCAATTAATTTAGCCATACTAACGTTAAAGTTCTCTATTTGTACTCCTGATCTTCCCGGACTTGGTATAACCATTTCTAGTATCTGATCAGATATTTCTTCTGCGTCTTCTCTGCCTCCAAAATCACCTTCAAACGTAGTATAAACAAGAAGATTGACTGTTACCTCATTTCCGAATGTACTCTTTGTGTTATCGCTTATTGTACTAATGTCGCTTAGGATTACATAAGGAGTTTCAGCGGGATAAGTAGCTCTTGTATCATATACTTCAACTGGTTTATCATTAAAGTAAAGTTTATAATCAGGATTAGTAATGCCTGTAAGCAACTCATAATATCCAGTTCTTAAAGGTCTTACTACATCTTTCATCTACCAACTAACTTTTAAGCCTACTAATCTTTTAACTAATTTTGCTTTCTCCTTTTCGTAAGACGGTATTAAGTGTTCGTGTGTTGGTAAAGTACCCCTACCATTTACAAAAAAACTGGAAGCCAAAATTCTATATTTAGAATCTAATGTTGGCGTATACCGAGAGGCATATTTACCTGTTCCAAATTCCAAATAAGCAGCCATGTTATCCTTAGAAGTTCCACCTGAATGAACTTCCGCTTCGTGATTTTCTTTATTAACACTATATCCGATACTATTCTTTACCGAATCAATGTCTCTTGCAAGCTCTTCATCTTCTGTACCAAACTTGGATAATTTAGCCTTTGCATTATTTGAAATTCGTATAGCAGATTTTTCAAATTCTCTATCCATTGATTTAATGACTCTTTTTTCAAGCCTACCAATAGCACCCTGAATTTTATCTAAACCTTCTAATTTTAATTTCATATTACACTAGGTTTAATCTCCTTAGTAGCCTCAAAAGTCAATAGCCTTCTTACCGTATCTGTTTCTGTAACTGACCCTATTAAGTATTTAGCTTCATATCTATCATACATAATCATATCAGTATAAACCATGTGCTCCTTGCTCCATCTGATAGTTACTTTATACATTTGCGACAAATCTTTTTTATCGTCATTGTAACTATTGTAACTATTCATTTTAACTATCTTGCCAAATGTTTTAAAAGCTAATAACTCAACTTTCTTAGACCCGCCTGAATTATTCTTTTCACGGTCAAGTTTATTAAATATTAAAGGTTCTCGTAAGTCTCCCGGATTGATAGCTACTCTCATTGGAAAGCATTTTTACGTGAATAACGCTTACAAGTATTCTTCCAGTCGTTACCAAACGTTTGAATAGTTTGATTGCCTCCAATGCTTATCCCTGTTCTTTGCTCGAAATTATCGCTAGCCAATTTTAAGATAGCTAATTTTAATCCTTGTGGTATCGGCTTTTCAAATCCTGTTTCGTATGTAATAGTAGTAGGGTATATTCTTTCTGCTGTAACGCTTTTAAATGCACCACCATAAGAAAGTACTTCTATTTCATCTATGCCGTCAGAAACGCTAATAATATTCTTAACAGGGCCATAAGGCAATTCAGAACTACATAAAGTTTTCCATGAAGCAGTTATAGTAGAATCAACTAATGATAATCCCGTATAATTTTCTACGTCTTCACGAGCTGCAACTAATAGCTCTTCAAGCAAATCGTTATGTTCATCAAAATCAATAGCTAAATGCCGTTTAATTGCATCAAGATCGACTGGTTCAGCACCAAACGCCTCTCTTTCTACCGTTAAACCGCTGTTTACTATCATTTCTTGATTACTTTTTTCTCTTTCTTATCTTCAATAATTACCTTCTCTTTTTCTACGCCTACTTCGATCTTTTCAGGCGCAAAAACTACGTCTTTATCAACCTCAATCGCATGCTCTACGTTAACGTCTGATTCCGCTGTTGATCTTACCACAATCCCTAGTTCTACCAGCTCTTGAACCCTTCCTTTGGCTACCTTGAAAACCTCTCCCTCTTCGTGAGATAGACCAGTTGCTGAATCCATTACTCTTTTTAATGCTCTTACAGATTCCATAGGTCATTAGATCTTTTTAGGTTTGGCTTCTTTAACTTCGCTCACCTTTGTTTCTTCCTCTTTAACATCCTCTTTTACAGAAGTAAGTTTTACAGGTTCAGCAGCTTTGACATTATTAGCAGTCATTACACCTACTTCACGTTTAGGCTTTTCTTCAATATCAGGATTGCCTTCTACAAGTTTAACTACTCCAAGATCAGCGTATTCTTTCGCCATATCTTCGTACATCTTGTATTTTCCGCCTTTACTAACTGGTTTATCTGTTAAACCGTCAATAACGTTTTCGATTGCCTCAACTGTTACTAGTTTCATATTGATGATAATTAAAGGTCAAATTTGAAAGCCTCTGTTGGATTTTCTTGCATTGTATTTAGCGTACCGTTTTGTTTTGCTTCTAGGTATCTAACAATATGAACAAAGAATCCAAAGTCACGGAAATAATCATTTTTCTTTTCAGCTGAATATTCGTGGAATTGTCTATCTTCTAAATCAATTCCATTATATAACATAATGGCCTCACTTGCTACTTCTTTAATTTCTTTGATGTTCATTGTAAATAAGGTTTTGTTTTTATAACTTCTAACCAATTATTGAAATTCTCTAATTGTAGAAGAGGGTCTAAGTCTAATGCTCTTTGGTATACTTTGTCTGATTGACTTTTATATACCTTTGTATCTTGTAAGTTTTTTATCTCTTTCTCCCATGCGTCTAAATCATTACGATCTACAAATATGCCCGAACCAGATAAGCTACTTCTTAATCCTTCGTTATTTGAAGCTATTACAGGAATACCCATACTTGCCGCTTCTATTGCTACTTGTCCCCAACTTTCATAATTACTAGGAATAATTAATATTTTCGTGTCTTTTAAATATTCCTTAATATCTTTTGATTGAGGAACATACTTGATATTCTTTAATTTCGTATCTTTGATCTGGTTGTAATAACCGCCTTCAACACCCATAAACTGTGTATCTGGCATTTTTTTAGCTAAGTCTGATAATATTTGACCGCCTTTGTTTTCATTCAAATTAATAAGCGTAACGTATTTAGCACCCTTATTACTAACCCCTTCATAATCTCTATAATCAACAGGCGGGTTTAAAATAATACCTTCCTGTTTATATTGTAGTTCTTTCTTAACCCAATCACTATTATAAACTAAGTATTGATTAGGTATTAAACAGCGTAAAAAACTATCATTATGGCTGTTATGAATAATATGAACTACTTTCTTTTTGTAGTATTTCGAGGCGTTCTCTGTGTGGCCTGTACGATCCAAATGAGTAAAAACCAAATCAGCTTCTTTCCATAACGTATGAACTCTCTCCGACTTAGCATTATTCCATATTGTTACGCCTTCAAATACTGTATCTTCATTAGGAGCTAATACTGTTACTTCATGTCCTTTATTTACAAGAAACTTAGCCATTCTGTGTGCCATAGTTTCAGCACCAGCCATTTGATAAGGTACGCTTGCGTGAAGGTTAAAAAGGAATTTCAAAATAATCTTGATTTAGATGCGTCCCAAACTTCTTTTAAATTAACATACTTGCCTTGAATATCGCTTTCTGTTGACTTTTGGAATGCAATCATTGGTCTTATAACAAAACATTTTCTGATAGGCTGTGCATTTACTCTCATCCATTCATCAAATATTAACTTACCGTCCCAATTCTCTAATACCCAATCTCTAAACCTCTTGCTATATAATACTGCATGTGTAGTCCAAGCATTTTCTAGTACTGAAAGATTTTTGCTATATCTTTTTTCGTGGAAAGACTGTAAGTTAGCACCAAGCCAGAAAGCGTCATAGTCACTCGGAAGCTCTTGTAGTACGTCCCTGTTAAAGTACTTTTCAAAGTAGCAATCATCTTCAAATAGAAATAAATTCTCTACATCTTTGTATTTTTTAAATACTGCTAATATAGACTTATTAAAACCTACCCATCCAATCTCATCTTCTATCCCTGCAAACCTTTCAAATTCTATTTTTTCTCTATTTAATTGAAAAGTAACTTCTTCAAGTCTATCTTTCCTTTTATCTAAATTTAAAACAACAGCTTTGAATTGCATAGGTTAGAAATATAGGAGTAGCCTAATTAAAGACTACTCCTTGAATATTATGAATAAATTGTAGCAAGGTTTGCTTTCATGAAAGCCGCCGTTTGATATTTCGCAAGAGCTACGCGTTCTTCGATACGTAGAGTAACCAAGTTACGTACAAAGTTGTCAGTATCTTCGTAGCTAATATCAAATGAGATACCTTCACGAATCAAAAGCTCTGCGTAATCCCATTGGCCTACAAGGGCTGTAAGACGAGCAATACGGTTTGATTTATAAATCGGAATTCCCATGAAAGTTAGCAAAGAACGATCTGCACCACCAAATACAAGTCCCGGAAAATCAAATTCGCCAGTCGTAGTTTTGTAAACAAGTAGACGAGCATAATCGCGAGGGTGTAAAAGAATACCGTTCGTATTATAATTAAGCGTTTCTTGTTGCGCTACCATATCAACCAGATATTCAAACAAAGTAACATAAGTTGCCTCTGTTTTTACGTATGCGGTTGCGGTTGGAATAATTCCGTCAAGACGGTTGTTAGTCGCATCACCATACAAAATTTGGGTATCTTCGTAGTTCAAAAGATCCTCTGTCATTCTGCGTGAAGCGTAACCAGAAAGCCACGATATGTCGGCAAGTGATTGACGAGATACCTTCATCCAAACAGCCAACTGAGCGGGAACGATATTAACCATTGTTAAATCGTAATCAATCTGCGGCTTAATATCGCCTTCATTCTGTTGGTATCCAACTCCGCCTTCACCACCGTTTTCACGAGGATAAGAGAAGATTGCATTTCCAAGCGTTCCTTTCGGAAGGAGTTGGCGAATATGCGTCTTGTTTTGAGGAGTTAATACAACATCCTGAGAAATATCACGACTAGCATAACCATTTGTAAGGTTAGCAGTTGTCATTGTTCCTACGGCCTTTGTAGTGAAATCTCTTACGCCATACTGACCATCATTCAAGAATACACGGTCACTTTTAGTGAAGTTAGGGCTAAGAGAACCTCTTTCTTCAAATTGCGCAAACGCATCCTGAATCTGAGACTTCATAGATTTAATACGAGCCTCATGACTACCACCCGGAAGAGATTCAGCATTTAGGCGAGTTGCCAACGCTTTAATATCTCCACCTTGTTCTTCAAATTTCTTAACTAGCTCATCATATTTTTCGCCAGCACCTTTTAGTTGTGCTTGTAGCTCATTGATAGAATCTCCACTAGCTTTTACTTTAATTTGTTCTTCAAGTGATTTAATGTATAGATTTACATCTGCGTTCACTCGGTCAATTTTGGCTTCGGATGCCGCCTTATATTCCGATACTTCTTTTTTAAGCGGAGCAACTTCTGACTTCAACGCTTCAACTAGTTCTTTTTCGTCCATTACTTAAATGCCGTTTCGATGATTTTTCTGTAATCCTTTTTCACTTCTTTCACCCTCTCTACATCATTTATCAACGGCAAAGTGGCAAGTAATTCCGGCTTTGTGTCTGGTATAATTGTAGCTATTTCTTCTATTGAGTTCTTTGTCAAATATTCTAAGGCTTGTTCGTGTAAGCCTTTTAGAGATTTTTCTATCTGTATAAATGATTCATCAGAGTAGCTAGCAACTTTCATCGCTTTCTCCATTTTACGAATCATTTCAATTATTTCTTCAAATGATTTTATTCCTGTTATGGGAGTATTAATATTTGCCGCCCATGCTTGAATTCCAGATCCTTCATACAATTTCATTTCTGTAATTATATTTGTACTTGAATCTTGTTTGTTTTCTTTAATTACCGAAAATCCAACGCTATGTGATTGGATTATACCGTCTTCCGCCATCAATAAATAGTCAACAGCGGTTTGGTGTCGACCCATTAGTGATTCAAATTTTAAGCCGTAGTTATCCTCTTCAAGAGATTGGATTTTACCTACTGCTTTAAACCTGTCATGGTCTAATAAATGTAAGATTTGTTTTGTCCCGTTTGGGCCTCGTTCGGCTATTGTTTTAGCGTATGCGCCCTTTCTAATAATATCTCCATCAGAATCTTTGCTATCAAATGCAGAAAAGTATCCGACAATTCTCCTCCCGGTCACATCTACATCTACACCAAAATTGTCGGATAAGCTTTTAAATTCCATTTCGCCTCTATCAAATTCACGTATAATCAATCCAAAAATAAATCAAATAAAATAAAATAAAAATCCGTATAACTTGTTATTGCTAATTAATATATATATATTGCGTATATATTTTAAACGTAATCAGTAATTAAATGGCAAATCAGAAAGGGGATAGATTTTTAATGATATTTTATGAAGACCAATTAGACAGAATAAAGAAAGTTTGTAAACAAGAAGGCTTTACAACTGTATCTAGTTTTATTAGATCATTAGTGATTAATCATGTAAATTCAAAACTTAAAAAATAATATGCAAGAGTTAACGGACGAAGAAAAAGAAAAGCTGTATTTAAATCCAGTCGTTTCAATTGAAGAAGGATTAAGGAACAAGATAGCAAGATTCCCTAGTAAAATTAAGGATACCGAAAAAGACTTAGCAAAATTAATAGCTATTAGGGATGATAAATTTTCAGAAGAGGTAAGGATTGAGTTTAATTATATAGGAATTAGCAAAAAAGAAGTTGTTGTTAAGATGTACAAGATTCTCATTGCTGACTGGAAGAAAGAATTGAAAGAAGCTAAGTTAGAACTTAAAAACTTGTTATATGAGCAAGATAAATAAAGATGAAATATTTTATCCGGTAATAGGCTTAGAGAAGTATTACGAGATAAACAGATTAGGGGTTGTTAGGAGTATTGATAGAACATATATTAAAGTAAATGGAGTTAAGTTTAATCATAAAGGAGCAGTTTTAACACAGAGAACCGCTTTTGGATATAAAACTGTAAATATGACAGTCTCAGAAATAGGCTATCATAAAATAATGAGAGTTCATAGACTTTTAGCTATGCAATTTATACCTAACCCTAATAATTATCCTGTCATTAATCACAAAAATGGAATTCGTGATGACAATAGATTATGTAATATTGAATGGGTTAGTGTTCAGTATAATAATTGGCACACATACAGTCAAGGCAGGCTAATGCACAATAGGGTATTATCTTATGATGATGTTCATTTTATTTATCACAACACAATGGTTCCTCGTAAACCTTACAATAGACCGGGAAAATATACGATGAATGAAATGTGTGAAAAGTATAACGTAACTAAAAGAACCATCATCAAGATTCTTAAAAAGTTATCTTACCTAGAAATGGTTAATACATTTGAAGATATAAGTTGGTATGGTGAAAAACAATTGAAACAAGCATAACTTTATACAAACTCAAAAACCTACCAAAATGAAAAAGAAAAAAGAAACCTCCGACGAAGAGATAAACTCAGACGCAAAGCACAGGTCAGAAGAAAAAGAATTAGAAGACCAACGTGAAGAGGCGCGTAAAGAAATCGAAAAAGACATACCAGTTAAAAAGCGTGGCAAGTTTATTTCTTTCTTAGCTCAACTGCTTGGATTAGCTCCTCAAATTATAGGTATTCTTAAAGATACTAATGTTATTAAAAATAAGAAATGAAACAAACACATGAATTCTATACAGTCATAGAAGATATATGGTACTATGATGGGCCTTTATTAACCTACTGTAAAGATTTAGAAGGTGAAGATATGCTTCTTTATTGGGTAGACTATTCTGATAATACTAATACTTGGCTTGCTTCTACTATTGGCGATGAACTTTATACGAAGTTTAAGAACAAAGAAGCAGATTTGAGAACTTGTGTATTAGGCGCAAAATCAAATATTTTAATAGAACTTGATATTCATGCAAACGTCATTAGTGATAGAATTATTAATATTATAGATTTTCCTAATTATTTGCCTGAAAATGGGTGTATGTACGATATAGATTAATAAATTATGATACTAAGAGTAGGGTTTAAATACAGAGTTAGAAATGAATCCGAATGCCTATTAAACGGATGGCCGGTAGAAGATACTATCATTTCAAAAGATGATTCACTAGAAAAGGACTTTATAGGTAAAAGTGGTATGAGTTACTATTCAAATGGGAGCGTTTACGGATCGATGCAAAAATGGGAAGACGATTTAATTGAAGAGATAATTTAAAATACAATAATTATGACAACGAGAATAACAAGAAAAGAATTAATTGACAGAGGATTTACAGAATCTAGTGGTAGAAATGTTTTAACTAAATTACTATCAAATGAAACGCCTCTGGGAAATTGGAAAGAAATACCTGAAAAGAAAAGAGATCATACATTATCTATTGAAGTGTATATAACTGACTTAAATGAAATATTCTCAGTTCACTTAATGGTAAGTCCCGGAAACATTGAATTCAAATTAAAAGATAATCCGACAATTGGGGATCTGGATAGTTTAATAAAATCACTTGAATTATGATAACTAGACAAGAATTAATAGATAGAGGGTTTTGCAGTAATAGGGAGTACCCAGGAGAAGGCAATGTCTTACTACTTAGATCAGTTTGGATTAGGCACGAAGATTGTTTTTCCATAAACGCCTATTTTGAAAAAGATATTTTGAAAAATTTAACATTGGATGTTTCTATTGAATATAAAATAGAACAAGATGTATATGATAATTTATCTACTTATTTAAATTTAGATAAAAACACGCCTATTGAAGACATTGACCATTTAATTAGAATACTTGGATTATGACAAAGAACGCCTTAATTAAATTGGGTTTTAAGCAATACAATTATATATATGAACTGCCTTTAAATAAACACGGAGTAGATATGTCAATTGTAGTCAATATGGACAACAAGGAACTTATAAATATTAGCCTTGATTGCATATTCAATAACAATAGAATTCCTGCTGTTATTCCTAATATTAAAACAATTTCTCAACTAAAAACATTCATTAAACTACTATCAAATGATTAAAATACAGAAAGAAGATTACCGTATCATTGCATGGACTTGTGGCTGGTTAATTGTAGGGTTGATAATAGGCTATTCCGTTAGATCACAATTCAAATCAATACACAACGAAGAACTAACTAACAAGGCGTTAATTATCGTGTTTAATGAACGTACTGATAACTTACTAGATAAATATCCATGTTTAGAATATAGTGATGCTCAAAAGGTTATTTTTATTCAAGGCTATAATCAAAGAATAAAAGATAGTCAAGATGAGGTTAATGCTTTTAAACTTAAATTATCAGATGAGTTTCATAAAAAGAATTATAAACCTGAATCATTCAAATGACAATCGAACAGAAAAAACACAAAGCCAATTTAAAACTTGTTGGAGCTAATAAGTTCTGTGAAATATTTAATGCGTCTTACTATTTCTTTATGGGCGCATTATTTTCTTTGCTTTTTTCAGAAAATAGATTCGGAATAATATCTGCCATATTTTTATGTATAGGTATTATTTCAAGGATAGTTTATTATATATTTAAATCAGTATTAAAAGAAGCACTAAAAGAGTTGGATGAGATCGAGAAAGTTAAGTCTTGGACTTTCAGTAATAATTAAATAAATCCTCCATCTTTTTTACGGTAATGGCATTTACACCGGCAATTTGCGACTAAGTTTATAGGTAATACAGGATCAAACGGGAATTTAGCCATATATCCACCAACGTTAAATTTAGATTCAGCCGGTATATATGCTGTTGTAACGTAACGATGACCATCACGAAGAGCATCATCCCATAAACGCACCCATTTCTTTTCTAATGTTACATTTAATTCCCTTGATACATAGATAGCCGATTCTTCTTCTGCCATAGCCGACACAAACCTAGATTCAATTTCAGCAATCAATTTACTTCTACTCGCTGAATGTTCCCCTAAAAGATTTTTCCGTATAAAACGAGAAAGCCTACTCTTAGGTAGGTTTAGTTTCTTAGCTTCATTAAGTACTTTTAATATTCTTTGCTTAGATGTTTCTATTACCGAAGTAGTACGTTTAACAACCTCAGCAGAACGGGTTAAATCTTTTAGTTTTTGAATCCATAAGGCATTAGCTAATGTAGGCGTATCAATAATAGATCCTAAACTTCTTTTTAAGGCATCATATGATTGAATGAAGGAGCTTTGTCCTATGGTAGTATACATTGTTATATACACTAATAATAAATCGTCGTCGTCGAATAATTCAGCTATTCTCGCAGATGCCTCATCCAAGCCTACGTTATCAACCAAAGTAACAAGATTGCTAGCTATTTTTTTAAAATACTTTTGCATGACAGAATAGGCATATCTAGAATATTTAATTCCACGCCTATCTAATACCGCCCATAATCTTTGTTCCTCTTGTTGCTCTCTTGTCACTGTTTGGTTTTCTTTTTTCGTTATTAGCTATACATTCTTAGAGGGATTAAATAAGAGGAAATTGTTCATCTAAGAATGGCTTGACCACATTAAACATCAAAGCATTTGAAGCTACATTTGGGTGTACTCCATCTGTTCCGGCAGCTTCGCTATAATTTCCTTGCACCGTAGCTGTATATGCTGTACCTAAACTTAAATACTTGGTCTTGCTATCACCTAATGTTTGCACTGTGTTCTGCATAGCCGTGCGCAATCCTACCAATTGAGCTTCTCTTGTTGCATTAAACATTGGAGTTGGCCCTAACATCAATAATTTTGCTTGTGTTTGCATGTTTTTCTTCCATTTCACAAAATTTTGATAATCCAATGTGGCTGCTGCGAGTTGGGTGTCAATAACGGATTGTGCAGCCCCCGCAATGGTATTATTCGTTCCTGCGCAATAAACAATAAGATCCCATTTTCTTGAATTGTATAACCCATTTATTCTGTTACGTTCAAGACCTCCGGTTGTAATAGCGTGTACAGCCATTACAACCATTTCGGCATTTACACCTTTGTCATTATAATAATCACGAATTTTTGTAGTGTAAACGGCATTCGGTAAATATGTTTGCGCTGTTGCATTTAAATTAGCGCCATACTGAATTGAATCACCAATAAAAAGAATATTCTTATCAGATGTTAAGTTTAAATCGTCGGTAATATCAATACCGGAAATCCCTCCTGTAATAACAATTGCCGTTCCGTCGCTATCGTACTGGGTTATAAGAATGCGGCCATTACTGTGGAGTTTTAGACCTTTTAAGTCAAATTTAACATCTTGTCCTGGCTGTAACTGCTTTCTTAAATAAAGCACCTTTCCGCTATTAAAGGCATCATTTATTTCAATATTTATAGTTGTTTTTTTATCAGATGCTACGGAAATTTCATTCAAGACATAACAGCGTGTTGGCGGCACAAATATTTGTGTCATTGCAGAAGCTGTGTTAGGCGAAGTGGTACTATTTGAAGTGGCGGGTCTATAATCTAGCACTATCCCCCCTAATACAGGAGCTAAATTAAACCCTTCACAAAGTAACCTTTCGTCATAGGAAAGTCTATTATAAAGCCTACCCCCATCTTTCAACACATTAGAAGCATTAACCCCATCCGCGAAAGCAGTCTTAATGTTTGTAAAGAATGGAGCTAACCCTGCTAAGTAATCGCCTACTGATTTTCCTATCCTATCAGAAGCTACTTGAAGTATATCTGTTTTTAATGCCATTTCTAATTCGTTAAGTAGTCAGGGTCTAAACCTAAAAAAGCTACTCTCTTTCCAGAAGGTAGCAATGGATTGTAAGTATAAAAAGAAGGGTTTCCTTCGTTATAATTTGTATCGGATATTACATCAATACGCTTATAATCAGAACCTGTAAACAAAGGAACAGCATCA
>Ga0247807_10000605_pt1 | contig 22428 bp, 10 predicted proteins | sample UWRJL074202C1_FD_179931 | JGI IMG/M metagenome (GOLD analysis project Ga0247807, IMG submission 179931) | Plant litter microbial communities from Arlington Agricultural Research Station in Wisconsin, United States - UWRJ-L074-202C-1 | ecosystem: Environmental > Terrestrial > Plant litter >...
TAATGTTCCACGAAAGAGTATAGATTGAGCCCAAGCTTTCATTTTGTCGGGTAAAATCACCCAAAGATGTCAGTGGGAATGTAGGCCCCGCCACTCCCGTCGAACAAGACAATCTTCAAACCCTCGCTTAGCTTGGCCAAGAAAAAGGGGCTACATTTCTATGATGTTGCGATGGGCTGTCTTGTGGAACGCTATTGATAAGATTTCGGTCAAGGGCATACTTGAGATTTCTTCGGTTCAGACTTCCGCCAATAAATTCCACGAGTGAACCAGGCTTTGGTTGGCAGATCATTTGCCAGGATCCGTTCCGCAAGATCCGTTCTAGAATATCTGTGCTACAGTTGCAACATTAACAGTCTCAAAAACTACCACGCTACCGAGCCTCAAATCCGCACTTGTACAAACATCAAGCCCGATCTTGGAGTTGTCTCGTCTATTCCTGCCCGAGATTTCATATCGCGTGCACAATTTCCTCAAGAAGTGCAGTCCGATCCATGATAAACCTTCCCCGGCATGAGTTAACTGCTGATGTTACCAAACCTTCCTGATGGGGCTGGAAACACTTCTCCGCACTTTCAACGAAAAATTGGCCAACAGCCAGGGATAGTAGTCTCGAATGCTACCAGCCCTTCTAAGTCGAAGGGTACTTACTGGTTTCGCTTGATATCTACACGACAAAATCTTTGATTATCGGATAATCCTCTGCGTTTGCACATCATATTCTGCCTTTTCCTTCGCCAACCAGCGTCAGGTTTCAACCATCATACAGAAACTTGCTACTTGGCCAAGACTCTTAATCTGTCAGAAGATATTTCAGATCAGTAGTCTAAAGTGCTTTCCATACTAGTAAAAGTGCATAAAGTCTACATGATATTTGCCATTCCGTATGAGCCAGTTAAATACATCAACCTTCCCATCTTAAATTTACCTACAGGCGGTCATACATCTATTTCAGGAGTGCAATTATATCGTGTAGTATACCTTACTACGCTATTCATTTATCGTTTATACAGAATGGTCCAAAGCCACAGATCCCAAACTATGCACCTTCGTTTGCTTCTCGGGTTCATATTCTCATCTACCATTGTTTGCCAGTCCAAAATCACAACAGCGTTTACCGATGCAGCTACAGGTATTAGTTTCCAACGGTTTTTTGGAGCAAAAACAAACTTTGGGTTTGGAGTCGCTTTACCGCAGAACACGACATCAAACTCGTTCATCGGTCAGCTCACGTTTCCCTTGAAGAATTCCGCGGGATGGGGTGGCTGGTCTTTAACAGGAGACATGGAAGGTCCTTTGCTTATGGCTGCATGGTCGGATGGCAAAAATGTGGTATCATCTTTCAGACAAGCGAAGAACGAAGACGACAACCCACCTGAAGTAACCGGAACCTTCACCGTACGACCTATCGCCCAAGGCACTTCAGTTAACAGCTCGTTCCTTACATATACATTTTTGTGTGAAGGATGCTTAGATGCTGCATTTGGGCTTAGTGCTGCAGCCACAGCTTCCACGGTTGAGATGGGCTGGGCTCTTGCCAACACAGCTGTGGGGAATCCTGGGACGTCTGCAGGAGTTTTGGGATTCCATAACAGTGGATTCGGTGGCTTTGATGCACAGTTAAACCTCGCTAAGAGTGCCGAATTTGACAGCTGGGCTGCCATGGCCGGTACTCCCTTATTACCTTCTGCTGGTGCAGTGCCAATATCTGCAAATGCAGGCGATGGGGACGATGGGGACGATGATGAGGAGGATTCGGATGACGACAATGCGGGGGGGGATGATTCGGATGATGATGATTGAGCAAGTCGAAGAGAATTAAATTATGATTGTCAGTGATTTGAATATTTAGTTTCGCTTGTAGATATTTTGAACAACATTACCTTCTGTACCTGCTATCATTTATATGCTAGGAAAATAACCGGCTTTATTTTCAATAGAACTAGTAGTAAAGTTATGAGAGTATTTAAAGCTATATCAATGTGAATCAGAGTAGTTTAAGAATTGCCTCTAACATATTTCGTCACCGAGTATAAGTACATAGTATAATGATGTCATAAAATACCTAAGTTATGATATTAACCTGATATCTATGGCACTATTTCTTATATTATCTTTAAAATAGAGTATTACCCAATGTGTGGCATGTAGTGAATCAGGAGCTAATCGACAGGGTTGAGCGAAGTCAGTACACGAGATCAAGGTGTAAAGACGCTTAGTTTATCTAGAAGAAAGTGAAGGTATCTAAATACAGTAGAGAGGCCTGCCAAGGGCTCTAGTTTCAGGTCATGTGCCAAACCACGTGACCCTCGGCAAGAAAAAGGAGACTCTGTCAGTGCCTAAGGCATCCAGAGTCCAATTCTATGTCACACAATGTATAATAACAATATACGAGCCGAGAGCCTTATGATAGGTACACACTAGTGTAGCAAATACAGCACCCGGACTGCGATTCCGGATATCAGATCTCTTTTTATCTTGCGGTTGTCTTTCTTGAGCATCGCAACTTACTTCAATAACAATCTCTCTGATTTTCAACTATGAAGCTAGTAAAAAGTTCCATTAGTTTGGAGTTTTGTAAGGTTTTAAAACAGAGCTAGGGCTTGGGCACCTACTCTAGCATCTATTTAAAATGGAGATTTTGGAATAAGTTTTCCTTAACCCTACTCACAGCTCACCTTCATTTGCCCCCTCTCATTTCCACAGCTCGGCATTCGATGATAATATAACATGCACACTGACCATAGTTGATGGTGACAATAAGTCATTGTTTAAAGGGCTGTTATACGTGTAGAGAGCACCAAATGTAATTACTTTAAATGTAATAGATAGAAAATAATTTCCTTCACAACCTTACTAATAACCACACTAAAATACTTACGCTATGGTATTAAATCGCATTTACGTCAAATGACGCTATTGGTAACAATCAAAGTGGTTCTAAAGCGAATTTGACAGACCAAAGAGATAATGTACACTTATCAATCTTCTTTCCATACAATCATATAGCTTAAATATACAGACGTCATAGTCCTCCAGTAGCAAGATCAACTCTCCATCAGAAAGATATTATAGGTATAGAGTGATTTATGATGGAACCTGTTGTGGCCTTAGGCACCCACATCCCCAGTAGTTAGCTATACCTAGAACCTCTCCCTACGGAGCGCTTCCTTCCCTAGACTTATCAAACCAAGAACCTTTAACACACGTTTTCACTAAGGAACCTCTCCTTTCGTTATATCGTGAGCACAGGTCTTTGACAGAACCCAAATTTATATCAGAGAATTTCTTCGGAATAACCTAGAATACATAGTAGCCCTATCATTTCTTCTATAGCCGGCTCTGGCTCAGTAGGCTATGCATAATTCAAGAATCTGCTATTCACAATAGCACACTCGGAAGAACTATGTTTTAGTGCGGCAGAGAATTGGTTGACATGTTTATAATTGTCATGGCATATTTCCACCTTTACAGGTTAGAGACTAACATAATGTGATCTCACATATATTACCCGATATTGGAGATTCTATAAGGATATTCTCCTATCCTCACTATCGCTTAAAGAACCAATCGAAAAGTCTCGCCGAAATTACTGACTATAGCATCGACCTCATGATTCAGACAGATGATACTTTTGACGTCACTGATCCTCAGGATCACTTCTATTCTATACTTGAAATATTCAACAAATCCGATCTTCTCATACAGTTTTCTCTTCATCGTCGGCTTATCTTCATAACTACATAGTATCAGGGATGAAGATCCATAGAACGCTCAAACTATAATCTTGGAGGATTGGCAAACTTTGCTTGTCATGGGGGTGAGGGGGTGAGAATTGGTGAGGTAGGTCAACGTGAAAAGAAAATACGGTTTTCCGAACCAGAAGAAGATCAAGAAGCAGGCTTAAATAAATAGACCAAACAAATTCACCAAGTGGAAGGAAGACCTTATTATTCCATATTTCAGAGGAGTAGTGGCCGTTCTGGGGGATGGTCAAACCAATCAATTTTGGAAACTTGGAAAGAAGTATTATTTCACAGTTTCCTCAGAACGAATGAAAAAGAGAATACTGGTGAATACAATACTTTACGAGTTTGTTTTAGACCGATTCCACTCCTACTAGCGGCGATAAGTTATACTGGTTATTCAAGAAGAACTAATGGTTTTGTCGACTCTTTGCCCAGTTAGCTTGTTTCCTCTCTATCATAGATCGAAAATGCGACCTATATTGTATCCCAATATCATGTAACATAATCTCGCTTAAGCATCTTACCAGATATCATTAATGAGTTAGAAACCCTGCCCAGACTTGGCCGTGACCCCTCTTTCGTAGGACTAGTGGAACATCATCTTTACGTATGTTCTACGGCACAGTGCCTAGCGACATTCATATTGCGTTTGAGTCTCAGACTCACGCACTTTCTTTCTGATTCTACCTGTCAACGCTAGCAATATGTCGAAAGGAAATGAGTGGCAAACTGACAGAAAAACAATTATTAGTAAGCCCGAGGGACAAGCCTCTGTTGATAGAGATGCAACCTTGCTAGGAGTGCTCCAAGAGATCAGCTCCAGCCTCAAATTGTTGGAGACCCACGTTCTCCAATTTCCAGTCAATCCATCTGTCATTGATAATCTTACAAGGCGAAATTCATCGGACTCGTCGAAATCCAAAATTGAGCATCTAGCATCGGCAAAATCATCAGCTCTGGCTGAAACTTTTTTATTTGATGAAATAGAAGAGAGATCGGTCTTGATCCCCGTGCGTTTGTGAGAAGTATATAGCTAACGGCAGCCTAGAATCTTGTGCGTCAACCACGTATCTATGAGTATCTCATTAGTTCCCAGGAGTTAGATCGGTGTAAACTAGCTTCTTGGTGGCCCCCTATTACGTTTCGTCACACACAGCCAACAGAAATAATTAAACCTCCTCATTTCGGTGAGCCAATATGCGGTCGGTATCCATCAATGAAGTCTAGACTGGAGTGGGATTACTGTAGGTTATGTCTCCCGTACCAAACCCCGACTTGCTCAAATCAATGACAGACAAGCCTGTTGTCAATTACCGTGTATGGAGGAGAGCGATCAATGATTCTTCGAATGAAAAGTTTCATGACAGTCTATGCCTTCCAGCCACCGGTAAAGGGAGGCCAAATTTTGATATTATCTCAAGAAGCTCAGAGATATTTCATGAAGAGTTCTATATACCTTATTCCGGCACTCCCCCCATAGATCTAATACAACGTGCTCTAAGTACGGAGAAGGAAAGCACCCTCATGAGTCATTTAGGCGGGCTTTTGACAGTACCACCTGATCACCGTCTGGATATCATTTTCCAGAATCACAAGATAAAGAGATTAGTCCTTGAGGATGGTATGGTGGACAATATGTTCCAAATGTTGTCACAACTCCACGCAATCGGGGGCCTATTTGAGATAACAGATATGGACGCCCGTGGAAACCATTTTACGTACAAGTTTTCTCAAGCAATACACCCGTGTGATGTTGAGGAATGGATTCTTGATATTCCATGTACGAAAGCTCGGATGCGGTCGAGGTTTGGCTTAGAATTTTCCCGTAATTGCTTACCATGGAACAGAATAGTGTAAGTACATGACTCAACTAAGTAATCAAAGGAATTATGACTGATTTTTCTAGTCTTATCAAGGGTCTCAGCCATATGCAGCCTAGCCATATCCTTACCGCATGTCCCTGGAGCTATCCGGCAAGAATGCATCTGAATCGTGAGCAACTCGAGTGCCAGTCTCAAGTCTATCAGTTACATACACAGTGTAGTCTGAGTGGATATGAGCTTTCCGGGCATGGAAATGTGTTTCATATTACCTGGATGAAATTACAAACCTATCTTGGCGAGGTCTTAACACCAGAACACAAAGCCTGGAAACGCAAACCGCTTCTCATGGACTCGAGAAAGAGCATCGGGACACTATGTGCATCGGTATGATACATGCTTATCTTTCTTGCGTAATTATCATGTATGGTATGTCTTTTTAATCGAATTTTAGTTGGAAGTTTTGCCTGATATGCAAGCAAGCTGGTGTACGCTGCTTGTGTTGTTACCTGTTTCCGTTCAGCATGACTTCCTCGATGACATCTTCAACCATGGAGATTACCCTATAGTTCACATGGTGATCGCTTTAATTTTACAGGTTATGCTTCAGGCTTCAGATTCTTGGGTAGAAATTGCGACGTATCTAGGGAAACTTTTGATGGTTGAGGGCGATAATGTAGCAGTCATTGAGGATCACGAGTTCTCGCAGTCGCAAAAGCTTTTCCAGATTATCAACCAAGTAGATGAACTACTACCAACAGTCGAAGATACACAGACTCAGTGGGCTTGGTTCAAAGATATGAACAAGCTACCATTCGCAATTGATGAAATCTTCTCGGTCAGGGGCGGTAGAATGAAAGGACAAGATGAATCAGCATATTTCGGTAGAGATGAGGTCTATCAAGAAATTCTAAGCAAGAAGCTAAAAGAATGTAAAGACAGGCTTCGCAGAATCGACGAGCTTGACCAACGCATTCGGAATTCAGGAGAGCATTTGAAGGCAATTCGAGAGCGAGCTCGATCTCTTCGAGATGGTGTAACTATAAACCTTACGCCATTTGACTTCTACTAATAGCTGTAAACCAGATTGCCAATCTCACTAGCGTCAAAGAGACACGAGAAACAAGAATTTTAGCAGAAAATGTCAAGATTCTGACATATGTGACAATATTTTATCTACCCATTGCGTTGTGTACCGTAAGAAATTTTACCCAGAAGACTCTAAGTTCACAACTGACCAGAGGAAACATAGTCTATGTATGCAATCAACAATATGTTTGATACTGGAATCAGGGGATATGCCATTTCAGCGACTATCATATCTTTAGGAACATATGCTGTTGTGTTTAGCCTAACGTATCCGTCAAAGAAATTAGTAAAACCATGTGTTGGTCTAACAGATAATTCACAAAGGTTAACACAATCTGGGGTGGTAGATGCGGTTCTCAAGGCTGTTGGGGTAGGAAAGAGGATTAATAGTGCGGATCAACCGGAGGTCACTTTGAAGCAAGGTATAGTTAGGCAGGGTGCTATTCGGGTCTATAAAGTTTGGATGGATTTCTCATGGTTACGCCGGAAGAAGGATGCTGCAGATTATGAGTTAGGGATTCCGATAGAGAGAGATCCATCATTCACACGAGGTCATTAAACATTGGGTCATTTAAATCGTCAATGTCTTTTAACTCCTAGGCGAAACAAGAAACAAGAGCTGGAGAGCAATACAATCCCCCAGGCCTAATAACTCTCCGTCCACTCATGTTTTGCCTTCCCAATCCTTCATTCTCTCACTATTTGACAAGCATCACCACTGACTAATACCAACACGAACCAACAACAGGGGTTTGCAAAAATAAGCGAGTTGGGAAAACACTCGGTGTATTCATCTCTCTGAACGACATGAAAGAATCTACGCAAGCCCAGCCAGCGCTTCTGACCTCACTTCATTATAGAAAATTTGGCTCGAACAGACTCCACGGCCGCGCGGTATACCCTACTTGGCGACAACAATGGCTTACCCTGATACAGTCTTTTTCGAGAATGTCCCAAGTCAAATTCTAGCCACAATCCTTGTTGCAAGTGTAGGTTCTCCCCAGTATCACGTGAGGTTGTCACACGGATACTTCAGATCTACTTACTTAAAAGATATGATACTGATGAGGCATCAAAGGTTTTCTTATATGCAATTTTCAGGTTTTTCTACCTGACTAATTTTCACCCACTTGCCAAGTTTCCTGGTCCACGATTAGCAGCGGTTTCCAACACCTGGTACGGCTATCACTGGTGAGTATCTCTCTAACAATGAATGTCAAAAGGTAATTACTCATAGGTTTTCTAGGCTTACTGGGAGATACCCGTGGGCCATTGAGGATGCGCTAAGGCAATATGGTGATGTTGTCCGTATCGCTCCCAACGAACTCGTCTTCTTCACTCCACAATCGTTTATTGGTGAGCTTCTCACCCATATTCAATCCAGAAAAGCAATTCGATCAGTAGAGAAGGTGTGCTAATCAGGTTTATAGATATCTATTCCCACCACAATCAAAGAATCGAAGTCTTTCCGAAGACAGATTTTAATGACACAGGCAAAGAAATTGGAGGTATTGCCTGGGAAGAAGACCCTATTAAACATCGTGAGGTAGCGAAGAAAATCGCACCCGCGTTTAGTAATCGTGCAATTAAAGCCATGGAACCCGTGATACACCAGTATTTTGATTACTTCGTTGAAAGGATGAAGCTGTACGGAGCTGCTGATAGAGGATATGAACTTGTGCAGTGGACAAGCTGGCTAGCAATGGATCTCTCGGCGGACCTAACATCAAATGAAAAAATGCACAACATGAAACGAAGTAAGTTAAGTGTCTATGCATTCCACAAGTTTCTAGTGTATGTCTACTTATAAGATGGATCTCGTAGTGAAAAATTCGATTCAGCTCGATGTAATGATTGGCTTCAATAAGTTCACGACCGTCATGCAAGTCTTCAAGCGTTTCCCGCTTTTGTGGCTTTTTCAATTTCTCCTGGCTCCGTTTTCCATGCTGTCAACCTTCGCGGCGGTGGAGAGAAGCACCCGTATTGCTGTGCAGGATCGTATTGACAGGAGAGGTAAGATTGAGCATGTCGAATTTTTCCAATATATACTTCCAGACAATAGCCTAGTCCCTATCGAGAGAAGAGAGCTTAAGCACATTGGAGCGGTTGCCGTACAGGTCATGTTTGCAGGCTTTGGAACTATGGCAGACTGGTCATACAGTACTATATTCTATCTACTACAAGAGCTGGATTGCTACAGGATACTGGTGGATGAAATTAGAATCAAGTTCGGAAGTTACGACGAGATTACGCCTATAGCCCTAGCCACTGGCTTTCCGGATTTAAACGCGTGCCTGGAAGAGTCCCTTCGTCTGATGCCGGTCAACAATACCGGATTACCACGATACAGTCCTGGTGCAGTGGTTGACGGACATTATATACCCAAAGGAACAACGGTCCAGACTAGCGTGTTTGCTCTCGCTCGAAGCCCCCCTTATTTTCCACGAACCGACTAAATTTCGACCCCAGCGCTGGCTCCCACCGGACAACTTTCTTCATGACTCCAAGTTCTCGGATGACGATCTGAAGGGTCTTCATTCCTTCAGCATAGGCCCGAGAAGCTGTGCTGGTAGAGAGATGGCCTGGGTACAGGGAAGGCTCTATATTGCCAAATTGCTGTGGACATTCGACGTGAGTATGGTTCCTGGCCAGGAGGTGGATTTGGAAGGAACCTTACTCCATTTTGGGTTCTTAATTAAGCCCGAGGTGCGAGTTAGGCTTGCGCAGGTGGTCAGAAAAAAATGAAGTCATTTTGAGAGCTGATTTGAGAAGGGCGGGCTTATCTTTTGATAGTACTTTTGTGGCGTGTAGTGAATCAGGAGCTAATCGACAGGGTTGAGCGAAATCAGTATACGAGATCAAGATATAGAGATGCTCGGTTTATCTAAACGAAAGTGAAGATAGTAAGTACTATCTAAATACAAGTAATAGAGCTCACATCAATCCACTTCAAATTGAACAACCAATAAAGTATTCAAACTTTCCTAAAGAAGGTTATATACACCACTATACTAAACTATGAAATCGAAACTGAAAAATTCCCAGGATCGGTTCTACCTCTGTAAACTGTTGACCTACATCATCTTTTGCTTTTGAGCAGAAGAAGTAGCCAAATACGACCTATATATATTTTGTAAGTCTCATAAAGATTAACTACTAGTAAGTAGAATTATTAAGAAGTAAAGATGATTTGATTATATAAAACTTGAACATTAAAAGATTAAAAGCCACTACAATACCAAATATAATATAGAGCACGTATTGAACAATGCAAAAAGTGAAGCTTTTACATCGGGAATTAGATATGTAAGCCAAGCAATTAACATTTCGATCTATGTTAAAACAAGTAATCGATTCAGCCCATACTGTAATGTGCACCCAAATCCGTCGATTTGGCCGAATATTCGACTATAGTACTTAATTAGTAGGTAATCCAATATTCGTCCAAAATTCCAATCGAATAATGCCTAAAAAACCTCTATAACTACTATACTATATTTATAGATCGGTATTTTCTCCTAGGCTCACCGACAACGACATTGAACCCAGTAGGAAAGTTGGTAATTATTAAGATTGTCTTGAATCATGATTTATTATTATAATATGAATATAGGTTTAGCCTCAATTACAACAATCTCAGCATCGGAATCACATGACTGACCCTGACAGAAATTTTCCTAGGTGCATAGATAAGTAGTATTAAGCACTAATTAAAGTACTTTATAAAATAAATAGCTTAATTCGTAAGAAAAATTTGATACTGTAATAGGCAATGCTAAAATTCTATATATCACAATGGTATAAATCATATTATTCTATAATAAAAAAGACGCTACTAGTATCTTGCCAATAGTGATTACTAAGTAGGTTGTATTTAGTGTATATTTACTAAGCAATAGAAATTAACACTAAAGTGTCTACTTGCTAATCTAAGTCAACCGAGTAGGGTAAGTAGTAGTGTAAAGTAGTACTACTTACTTGCACCAAAATTGACTTTGAATTAACTTAACTTTGAAATGATTCCAATTGGCCTCTAAGTCAAACAGGAAGTCAAGTTGTGGTGTATTATAAGTACTCAGACTTGACTTGCCAACTTAGAACTCAATTTACAGGTCAACCTATAGGCATTTGTCACTCATTGATACTAGTAGCTACTCCAACTTGACCTACATGAGATAGGCCCCTAGTACTTAGTGTCTAATTAAAAACATAATAATAATAATAGTATGAATAATAAGTACTATATAATACTAGTATACTTAAATCCATAGTATTACTAGTATCAATAAGTACGTACTTAATACCAACTCTCTAACAAGAGTCAATTTAATATAATCACTATACTTATAGATTAAGCTTTAATTAACTTTAGGTTAACACTAATTCGACTCTGGATCAAGTCTGAGTGAACTTATCGAGTCTTGCCCCGAGCTATGGTGGCCTACTCGGAGTTATCTTGCCAAGTGAATTTCGTAAATCACTTTAGAGTCAATTGTGCTGAAATTAGGCTAGATTCACGTGGCTTATAAGACCTAGATCGCTCATCCGTCTAACAAAGGTCGAGGGACTAGTTGCCACACTCTAGTATTGAAACATATATATGAGGAAAGACTTCCCCCTACGTACTTAGATAAGCACTAGTGGATATTATCATACTGAGCGAATCTTCCTAGCAAACTCTAATTTAGCTTTGAGTTGACATAAATTAGGGCTAGGCCTAGATAGAAATACTATGAAATCTGACTTAGCATATATTACTACTTAGTAGTTACTTAGTAGAAAGTAGCAGCAGCAGTAGTAATCCTCGTCTTAAATACAACGATACCTGTAAACCCGATATAATTGAGTAATATTAGTAGTAGATTTACCATTCGTGGCCTCTGCATTAGAAAAATCGAATTTAAAGTTTAGGAACACCTTGAGCAACAGCCGTTCATTGACGACAGTGTGTAAGTACTAAGTATGATTTTGCGCACACTGATGTGGCTTGTCGTCACACTATTTGCTAGTACAATTACGAGAACGCTGCCGCTCCGCTTCCTTCTCTCTTATAACCGATCTTAAAAGTTGAGGGGGGGTAATCCTGGTCTCTACGGCAAAGAGCATCGGGAAATGAAACGGAATTGAAACTGTAAAATGCAAGTATGAACTTTACATATATCTAAATCGCCGCTAAAATGAAAGTGTATATAAATAACCAATTAAACCAGCAAGACACCCATTATTAAAGTCAGCTAATTGTGCAATTAATTTGAAAGTATACTTAATCAATTGAGTGCTGAGGTATACCTTGCTGAACATATCAGTGCCTAATACCAATATCATAAGCTTCAATACCTAAACTTGAATAGAAGCGTGATACTAATTCAAGCCGGACTTAAGCTCAAGTCAAGTTTAGGTTAGGACAAGTTTGTTCGTAATTTAACATCTGCTTGAGTTTGTCTATTATTCAAAACTTATATTGTCATAGTTAATAGTATCGAGTTAGTATCAACACTGAGTTAAAATTGACTTGACACTAATTTAAAACTGTGATTTTGTATTCAGTTAGTGTTGATCAAGTGTTGACATACTAGTAGTGTCAAACTGTGGGTCTCGGTGCCTAGTACTAGTACTTATTATTATTATGGCAGTAATATGTTGTTATTAGTCTTAGTACCTATGAATCCAATTGAGGACAAATCCATTTGTAGTATTGTATTACATACTACTATAGTACTTGCAGTTTACGAGGCCTAAATTTTCCTGTTCTAGAGAGTAGTCACGGTGCAACTGACACCGATTGCAATCACCTAAGATACAAAGGTTCTATTACCAGTTACTGATAATTTTAAATGCTAGATAGAGCTTAGTATTCTTTCATAAAATATTTAACTATAAATATAAGAAGGCATACTATAGGTAGTTACTGTGTACTTATATGTTGAAATAAGTACTTTAAATAGTATAAATAAAGGCAGCTTACTACTATTGTAAGTTACTTAGCGAATTGAGAGTGAAGGTACTAATAGGTAGACATTTATAGAAGGAGAAATTGAGCTGTGAATGATCTTGGTTTCTCTAATGTGAGGGGGAAAGCTAGGGCATGGTGTCAAGTTGAGGTCCAGTTGGAGTTGAACTAAAGTTTCATCAAAGCCAACCTACTTATATATGCATTTATACTAAGTTGGCTAAGTTGTGTTCGCAACTGAAGACTGATAATATATCAATACTAGTAGTGTTTAGCAAACATTTCCCTAGTACTCTATAAGTACTACTGGCGTTTTGATTAGCACCAAGTGTATATAGCATATCTCTTAAATAAGTATAATAGCTATAAATTCTAGACTCTAAGCGTCGCTTAGTAAGTCATATAGCACTCTATAGAGCCTCCCCAGGAGCTAAGCGTGCTTGTGCAATACTAAGTACTAGGTTGGGCTTCTAAAAACAAGTACTAGTAACATTCAGTTTAAACCCAACATTGAGACTTTGCGTTCTTAAGTTATAATGTTTCTATCTGTTTTTCAATTATACTAGTAGTACTAGTATAATGCCAGTTACTTACTATCTACTGGTTTAAACTGGCAAGTTCTTCTGGTATAGAGTATTAACTTGAAGTAGTATTAAAACGGTAACTTAGATACTTACTACTACTTACATACAGTATCCATACCGTTTTGATACGCTATAGATACTTACTAGTACTTTACTAGGTATTTAGGCGTTCATTTTTTGAGGTGCAGTCAGTAGCAGTAGTGTACTAAAAATATGTGTACTAAAAATATGTGTACCTATATAAGATAAAATAGTAGTGGTTCTCAACCAATCTAAGTGTGGATCACTACTAGAATTGCTGGTTCAGTATGATTGTATTGACTACTGATCTAAGTAGGGAGAAGTCTCTCCTTATATACATGCTTCAATAGAGAGTGCCAAGTAGTCCCTCGACCTTCATTGGTCACGTGATCCACCTGGATCTTATAGATCACGTTGATCAATGCTGACTTCAGCAACCACTGCTATGAGGGCCGCACGGTGACCGTTCATTACAACACAAGACACCTAATCTTTGAAAAAGAAGGGGTCCTATATAAGATACAGAGACGGAGACGAACTACCATCCTTAACCAAAAGCGGTAAGTAGTGTCAGCCATTATTAAGGCATCGGCTACACCTAGTACATGCTCAGCTTGCCATACACTACTAGTGCACTACACCTAGCTGTGCACTAAGGGGATTTGCTAGGGAATTTAATCACAACCTGCACCATTTCCGGTGTGGTGGAGCATAGTACAAGCCTACTAAGTACTTAATTAAGTACTTAGGCTATCACACATCTTCTCTCCTATCACTCATGATACCCTCTCTACTTCTCCTTCTATCATCATTATCTTTATTATACCGTATCCTTTCGCCTACCTTTCCTTCATCAATGAGTAATAGTATCTATATAAGATGAAAAGTACTAGTAGTATTTTCTTTGTTATAAAGCCACAACCCACAGCCAAGCATAAGTACTAGTAGTACTATTAGCTTCAAAACCTCAAGACCACTTAGGCGCCGATATATACTTATACTCAATCAAGCAACTTGAGAGTAGAGTTAATATTTAAGTGAACAACACCTAGTACTTACTCCAACATGCAGGGAAAAGCTTAGTTCTATAGCCCTTATAGCCTGGCATACTAAGTACTATATTTATACAATCTGCTTTCTACGATCACGCTGTATATATTTCCTTGGCTTAGTATGTCTCCACACCCCTTGGGAGGTCTTAGAACGACGAGTTCAGGACGCGTAGTAGGCCTCTAAAGAAAACAAACTATTTACAGCCATACGAACGGCACACGGAGACATCTCCTGATACCACTGTAAGTTTAAATATAAAGACGCCAATCTACAATTTTCCTGCTATAGAGCTAAAGCCTTAGACCACTTAGTTTACTGCAGCAAGATACAATCACACTTTAGACTCTAGCTTAATAAGTTATACCCTCTCTCTACAACTGGTGGCTAGCCGAAGACATGAAATATCTCTAATAGCTTATAGCTAAATCAGCCGACTTCTATACCTACTGAGAGTCACTAAATTATATATGTATATAAAGAATGTATATATATATATGATAAATACTGCTATAAGGGCCACATAGTGACTGTTTGTTACATTAATAAGCACTCAATTTTCGAACTCCGAAATAAAGGGTTCACCTAGAATATTTAGACCAGTGAATAACACCCTTAATCTACAAGAGTAAATATTATCAGTTATCATTAATAGTACAGTGACAGATATCGGCCACGCTTAGCACATGCTTAGATTGCTACTTAGTATCTACGATGTACCTAGGGCTGTACTAGGACGATTCGCTAAGGGACTTAACTATTATCTGTTCTATATCTGTTAAAGATAAAGTATAATATAAGCCATCTAGCCACCATATACCACCTACTTATATACCCATACTCTCTCTTTGTACCTCCATACTTCTTTTATTATGTTATACTAGAATCTTTACTCATTTTCATTTTACTAATATCAATAAACATATTTCCTTTGTCATTAGACCACAGCTAAACCTAAATGCTAATGTTACTAGCCTTAAATCCTCAAGCATTCCTAAACGCCGATATATATATGCGCAAAGCAGCTGAGAGTTAATACTCAATTAAAATACCTAATGCTTATTTCAACTAGCAGGAAATATCATTGTCACATAGCTTTTATAGTTTAGCCGTACCTTTATACAAATTACTTAAATCTCTGCCTATATATAATTCGCTAATTTAGCAAGTTCCTATATCCCTTGAGATTTCTCAGGACGACTCGTCGTTCCGCTGAACGTTTAATTACCATCATCATCATCAATATGTACTGTATATACCACGGAAGAAATTATCTCCATTCGACTCTATATTTAGTATTAACGAATAAAATTAATAGGTATACTGTGACTAGCCAGCAGTAGTAATATGTTGAAAAAAAGAATACAAATTGCATAAAAATAAAGCAATTGCGGCTATAAAGCACGACATGAGTAACTACAAATCAGAAGCAGGCTATTGGTACCATATTTTACAACTAGAGTGCAGAAAGGTGTACTATTAATTGTGTAAAAGAAGTGCGAGTGTAAAGTAGTGTATCGAGAGTGATGGTATATGTAAGAGAAAGGTGAATTCGACTTGGTCTTTCTTTCTAACTAAAGGGAAAATCAAACCCTTATGACTAAACAAACATGATGGTCAAAAACCTGCCTTAAGGCCAATACTAAGGAGCTATTGCTTAAGTTAGCAGAGAATGGCCAACGTTTCGAATAAGGTTTCGAACTAGCGAAATTTTCCAAGTATAGGCGGTTTGTTTATTGAGACATGGCCGAGTTTACTATCGACGTACGGCCCGGAGCCTAGCCAAGCTTGGCCGATATCTTTACCAAACTCACTACTTATCATTATGGTGGTTGAAACCAGGATAGAATACTAGTACTATACTACTAAGTAGTAGTACTAATTTATAGAATGCCTTTCATATGTATTTTTTGCTTTAGCATGGTACTATTTGTTGCTAAGCAATGCTAGTTATCTATAGGTAATTAATACTACTAGTATTAAGTGTGTTATAAGTACTTCGTATTCACTACTAGCAGTAAGTCTATAATTTGTAGTATAATAGGTTAATTTAAGATGCTTTTCTTGCTTTCAGATTCCATTGATTGATTTGTGCTAAAATACATAAGTGCTGTACTTACAATAATTGGTAAATACCAAGAGCCTAAGTCAGAGTTTAAATGAACTTGAATACTTACTAAGCTAATATTTGAAATATTAGCAGTGTTCTTTTCAAAATATGATATAATAAGACTAAATTTAAGTTCTTTGCATAATTAGAGACAAAAATGGTTGATTCTTATAGTATTCATAGTAGCTTGCTCAAGATCTAGTGCTTGGAATCTATATCGACAAGTTCTAGTGGTACTGTGATATTGCTAGTTGGGGTACTTTACTTATCTTAGTTGTCATACTATAATACATATATAGTACTATTTTGCCTGGGTGAATTCACTAGTGAGAGTTTGTTGATCTTGCAGACCCTACTAATAGTTTGGTTCGTAAATACTTACCTCTGATCGTACTCGGCCACTTTTCATTAAGTATCTCAACCTACCTCATAGCACTTTGGAAAAATTTTGGCTATTTCCAACACATTAAAGTCCTGAATGCTTTAGTCTAGACCTTCAGTCAGACCCTTGACTGTTTTCACTCGTTTATTCATAAAGTGAGCTTTCCCCTCTCTATTAGTAGTTGAAGAAGATGATGTTAGTAATATACAACTCACTTTCTCCTCATGTGCTGACTGACAACAGTCGACTCACCAGTAGTAGTACTCTAAAATAGTAAACCATCTTATTTTAGACTAATATTGTGAGGCTTCAAAGTTATGAGGCTCAGAATCCTGGCATGTGGTGATGCGGCTCAAATATAGGGTTAATTGCTACTAGTACGCTTGGTTGGCGCCAGAAGGGCGCTTGCAGAACGCCAGAGTATATAAACTGGAAAATGGGGGTCAATTGTACAATATAGATTATCTTCTGTAAATATTAGAAGATTAATTCTAATTACTTAAAAATATATATAGTAGTTATTTCAAATACTACTTTTATCTTCAAGTAGATCCCAAACTAAGTTTAACGACTAAGTTTGACGTTAAGCTGAGTTGGGTTTAAGTTAGCCCAAGTCGGGCTCTAATGACACTAATTTAGACTCAATTTAAACCAAAGGTCACCATTCTATCAATACCAATTCATACATAAAAACATACATAAACTTTTGATTTTTAATACTCTAGTAGCTCTAGTTGATTAATATAAGTACTATTACTAAGCTCTTAGTTACATTTAGAAGTGGGCTGTCTACTAGTATTAAAATATTTACTAGATAATTTGGTAGGTTCAAGTGCTTTAAAGTTATAGTCTAAAAACGGACAACTTTCATACAGCATATACGTATGCTAGCTACTACTAGTACTACCAGTAATATGCGACATACAATTCAGGCTACGAATACCACGAATACCTCAGGCATATTAGCCAGAGTCTCCTTTTCCTTACCGTGACCTGAACTACTATCGTAAATCTTACAGACTAGCATTCGCAATCACACCAATAGGCTTCTTTGGATCAGGGTTAAATATCGCACTTGGTCCACCGTCAACGTGAGCCACAACTTACGGCTTGGCTTGCACTTATTTAGACACCTTCACCTTATTCTAGATACTAGTAGTAACCTGTGCATTTTTATACCTTGATCTCGTGTACTGACTTCTCTCAACCCCGTCGATCAGCTTCTGGTTCACTCATACCACATGATAGTATACTTAACTCGTTAGATAATATTAAAATACTATTAAGTATTTGATTAATGACTTAGAGAGTTCTATTTTCTTTTCAAGTTTGTAAATGAAAAAAAGTTGTCTACTATATCCATTATTATCTTACAAGATTTAAACAATAACACTTCTATATACCAGTACTTCTTTTAGAATTCCAAGGTAGTTAGTTAAGTACTATTTATATAATCGCATCCAGTTAAGTACTACAGCTTTCGGCTTTTAGCATAGAGAGATAATTAAAGGAGTAGTACTAGTAGTGCAAGCAAGTTTACTAAAGTCTAGTCTACTTTTGATCTGTGATTGTGTATTAAGCGATAGCGGGGTTGATAACTCATTTATGTTCCAAAATAATGTGGCCTATCTCCTACCCCTGCCGCACCGCTCGTCTTGAGAGTTTGTTGATCAAGGATGCTGACATGGAAAAACTCAAAGTCAGGTTCAAATCTCAAAGCATGGACGACAAGTGGGAGATGCTGATCGAGGATCTAGACGAGAACAGAAATCTACCTATCTACATCTTTCGAGACTACTATAGTTATAGCAGGAGTGCTATAAAAAGTAAGTACTTCATGTTATTCCGAGACCAGGCAACGATAAGTGATGGCGGGAGTTCAAATACTTATCCAGAGCATCAATTGGGAAGGGAAAAAGGTGCAGTTGCCATGCGATGCAGAGTGGGCCAAGGGGAAGCCATTATTCTGCCCAGAGGCCACCTCAGCTGCGAATTTGAGACGCTTCCACACTTCCGTCCTCGATTTTTTTGGATTCTAGTGCTTATATTACTGTAAGCTTGACGCGGAATATGTATAGCACTAGGCTCCCCCAGAAGGTTACATGGTAACCATAGAGGAGTAGTTTTCCTCTTAAGATTACTTTATTTTCGGTACCTTTAGCTAAGATGGTAAGTAGTAGTCAATCTTTACTAATATATTGTAGCCTGTTCTCACTGCCCAATGGGGTCGTAACAGCAACAGCAGTCAAGGCATCCTCGACAAGCTCCGACCCTAAAGCACCTGCGGTAGGGAGACCTTCAATGCAGAGACGCTCTCGCTATGCAGTGTACTCAGCACCCAGCTCGACGCCGAGACGCGAGACCCCTGCTTCCTCTTCTGCTCTAACCGCTTCTGCTTCCTCAAACAAAGAACAGTACTTACCGGCAAAATGGGACGCGGAACGTACCGTCGAGCAGCGGAACTGTATCTGCGACTTCCATGGCATGGCATAGGATGGGGTATAAGCGGGTCGTAAGCAGCATCCAGTGATGACGTTTGGAGCTATCAGTTCTGTGATCAATTAAACAATTATCAGAGTCCTAATACATTCAGCTATAGCGGGTCTAGTATTAAGCTGCGGGTGAAAGTAGAATAGACCAAACCCAATAGGTTAGGTACTTGGAGCAATCGTTTGACGATCTAGATTTGCGACCTGCGCCTCAACGAGAATTGGCAGCAGCTGCTACCTTTCTTAAGTATCATCAGCACTTCCAGAATTTGGAACTTGAGGTTTTCGATTATTTATCATCCTCTGGTATATCTTTGAACACCTAGACCACGAACTGAGCCCGATCCGGCTTATCTAGCAGCAATATTATGGAGATTGTATAAATGGATGCAGGCCAACTAACTCTTATATTTTAGGTCGGTTAAACTGTCGAAATGAGTACTACGGCATAGGTTAATTCGCACGGAACACGCAAAACTTATATTGCCTACTAGCAACATTTAGTTGTCCAGTTTGATCTATCTATAAATCTTGAACCAGTAAAACCGTTACTAGTATTAGTAGTAGTATTGTTTCCCGAGATTACAAGAATTTGAAACGTCCCAAAACCCACTTCCGTAGTCGTGCAGGAAGTATAAACTACAAGTAGCCCAATTATCTTTACAAAAAAATACTTCACTCTACTCATACTGAGCTTAAGAAGTCTGTAAGTAAGTAGTATCCTCGACAGCTCCTATATTACTGTCAGTTGCAACTTTCAATGCGTAGAAGAGTCTAGAATAATTTGAAGTGATCTTGTCTATCTAGGCCAGAAAATGACATAAGAACTAACAAACACCATGTACTATAACGGTGCCTTTAATTATCAAGATCTACCTAATGTCTCTAGCACATACGATATAGTAAATCTTTACTCTCTGGGCGAAATTAATTCCAATAGCGTAAAGCCTCAAGACTATGGCAGGAACCGGTGCAGTTCGAGAAGCAATTAGCTAAATTTCAATTTAATTTCCCTTTCTATCGAGGTCAATAGTAATAATTACATTATGCTAGTCATTGTTGATTGTGCATTATTTGCTCAAGCCGAATCAGCTGGTATAACGAGGTTAAATCTGGAAGGGAGAAGTGAAATAGAAGCTGACAATTGTAATGAAGAGTAATGACACTTAGACCATTTCTAGGTACTGTTCCTTTACAATCATGCGGCCGCATCGATAATAGGCTCAGGAAGACTTAAGTTAAAGTGTGAGCATCAACTTTCAGCAAGGGTAATTATACAGTATTGTATTGTAGATATTGAGGCTTTTTCTAGCACGGGTTCGGAAAGTTGTCCTCTTGTGCAGCTTACATGTTTGACCAAGCTGAGCTAAATGAGAACTTGAAATTAAGAAAACAAGTTCATTGAAATTCCATCCGTGAATAGCCTCTAGTATCCAAAATCCAATGTCAAAGGTACTACTTATTTAGTTGATACAGGTAAGGTAAACTGAACATAAGCCAAGAGCTCCTCAAGTTTCACAACCCTCAGGGACACGAGCTAATATTTGGTTTTTATAGGTGGACTAAGTAGAATTTATTTTGGCTTTTTGGCCCCCCAAGTCTGTAGGCTCTACAAAGTACCCATCATCGTTGACATAGTGGGATGCTTTTTTATTGAAAAGTATCTGACGTAAATAGCAATAGGGCTACCACAGTTTAATCTGATGAGTTATTGAACTTAAATTGTTATGGTAGTAGTGACAGAGACTTGAAGCTGAGATTAGTCATTGGTCAGTCTATGTTGCGATATAGTTCCCTTAAAGGCTTCTACAAGTCTAACCTTTTCTTTGAGCATTGCTAGTGCTCTATAACAAACCCCCAAATTTTGTTCTTAGCAACTACTGAATTCCCAGTAATTGATATTCTAGATATAGCTGGTATATGATGGTATACAGACACAAGCCTTTCAAATCTCAGAACTGCAGGAGAGGAAGTCATTACAGAATAACTATTTATCGAAATGCCTTCAAAACAACTTTGGCAGTGGCGAGCACAACAGGCTTCTGATAGCTGGTTCAGTTTGAAGTCCTTCAATATCGCCATACTAATTTGGCTGGAAGTGGTGCGTATATGAAAGCTACGGCAATGGCATAGGGAACTACAAAGAGATCACAGGCAATTTTAGCTCTTGTATAGGAGGACATTTATTTTGTTACTGTTTCCTAGCCTACAGTTAAAAAAAAAGCGCTAAAGGGTAACCGATTCGGCGGATCCAGGTCAAACTTGATCTGCCAAGGGTCCGGTGGGGTAAGTGGGTCCCCGTGCGGCTACTTACTGTACTAGTGGCCAGGCGAGAAAGTGATGTAACAATAACTTCAATCTAATACGCGCTGGTGAAGGACTTCAGTGTGGAATTCTCACATCCCTAATCTGTTCTCCCATCAATGAGTATCTAACAACGGTGACATCAGCCACAGCTTCATCATGTTGTCCTCGCGCCTTCGCACAATTGCTCCTCCAACTTCACAATGCATTCGTCAATGTCAATTTAAAATACACCCCAGAGACCCTACAGTTGTGATGTGCCAGCAAAGACTCCAGTCTACCCAGATCAGATGCCTTCCACCTAGGCCCCAGTTGGAAAAGGCTCGAAGATACCCCATAGCAAATCAAATACATCGAAGATACAAGTCCAAGCATACTGCCAAAGAAGCCTTTACGATACTTTTCAAAGCTCACCCATATGCCATGACTACTTGGGTTATAGTGTATGTATCTCTAAGGCTTTATGGATTTGGCTAATAGCAATATATAGCATGATTTGCTGTACAGGACTCGTTTTTTATGTCGAATCTTTCTACCGTAATTACGTGGTTGGACAGTTTACCAAGTTCCCTGATCCTGTTGCCAAGAAGCTTCGAAGGGCCCTCTACTATACAAATTGGGATTTGCAGCCTAAAAATGCGCTGAAGTACTACGTGGAAACACTTCAAGTCGCAGAAGAATTAGGAATGAGTCCCTTCTCTGACGAAATAATGGGCGTGAAAGTTCAGCTCGCCGCCTTCATGGAGAAGATCCAAGAATACCAGAAAGCCATACAAATCCTAAAAATTCTCAAGAATGATAATCTGCGATGGATCGAGGCTGCAAAAGAGTTGCCAGGCTATGCAGCAAACAGAACGAGGATATTAGGCAAGACCGTTGG
>Ga0247807_10000607_pt1 | contig 22387 bp, 20 predicted proteins | sample UWRJL074202C1_FD_179931 | JGI IMG/M metagenome (GOLD analysis project Ga0247807, IMG submission 179931) | Plant litter microbial communities from Arlington Agricultural Research Station in Wisconsin, United States - UWRJ-L074-202C-1 | ecosystem: Environmental > Terrestrial > Plant litter >...
TTATCGCATCTGCCCATCCATCCATCCATCCACCAAGGCCGTCAGTCAGTTCACGCGTGGGGGTGGTTTGCGACAAATCTTCATGGCTCCAACATCTAGCTAGCTGGTCTTCTCATTCCTACTATGGTTTGGAGAGAGCCTGGGGAAGGATAAATCACACCCTTCTGTCACCTTCTTGTGGTTCGTTCGGGGCTTTACCATTCGGTTGTTCTACCGACAATGATCTGATGCCATGCCAACTTCCCTACTTCCCATCTCCGCCACGGCGCGTAGGAGAGCTGTAGCCTATCAGGAGACACCGTCCAAAGCTCGATACTATAGAAGTGTAGGGGACTGACGGTACCCCATAGGAAGAGATGCTGGGGGCACACCTATGCAATTAATGTAGAGCGAGTTGGGGAGTAGCTAATGGGACGTTAATCAGAAGGAAGAAAATAAGGACAAGATAATAGTTACACCTTACTATTGCATAGTACTTGATATCCCGTCCTCGACCCCTGTTGCCTGTCTTTTCTGGTCTTGTCTGGTCTTGTCTTGTCTTGTCTTGTGTTCGTCCCCGTCCTGAACTCAAAACCCGGGGGAATGCCAAGGCTAGACTGGGCAACCAGAACCGCAGGCATGTGAACACAGATCGTTGGCCCGAGGCTTGTACAGTACTTGTGAGAGGTACGAAAATACGTCAACAGCTCCTCGCCCAGACACTTATCTTTCGAATCATTTACTGGACTGCATACTCAGGCTCCAGTCACTAGACAGACAGCTTCAATATATATCTAGAATTGTCAACCAGTCATCATCAAGACTGAAGCTTCTTCGGTGGAGGGGACGTGTAGTGGTGCACAGGCAGCTCGAGAGAGCATATGGGTCGGAGAGACGAAGATGTAGGCAAGGACAGCATCAACACCTCTACGAAACAAATCGGCCAGCATGGCGAATCAGTCAACTCTGCGGCACCATGATGATCCTTTGGTGGCGCTCTACCGGCAATACTCGAAGCTGTTCCGTGAACGTCTGAAGGGTACCTCGAAAACAACTAAAGTGTTAGGGACACTCTTGCTCGCCATTTCAATAATAGCAGGCGGAGACTGCAGCCGCAGGTGGTGGAAGAACCGCAGGATAGAAAGAGAGCAGGGCCAGCGATTACTTCGAAGAAATTCCGGGTTGAAGAATAAGGATGGATCGCGTGTCATATTTGTGCCATACAAAGATGCGACGTCGAAGGTTACGATTCATCCGACAAAGCCCATGACCTTTGATGCCCATCGCAGATTATTCCTCAACCCTCCTAGAGCCTCAGGACTTACAGATGGCCAATCAACTCCCCAGATACCACCCCCGCAAACCAAGCCAGGACTAAATCTTGCCTTTCTACACCAATTCCTTAGTCTGATGAGTATTATGATACCAAGATGGTCGAGCAAAGAGACGGGACTTTTGTTGAGCCACGGCATGTTTCTCATGCTGCGGACGTATCTGTCCTTGGTGGTTGCTAGACTTGATGGAGAGATCGTGAGAGACTTAGTCGCAGGGAACGGCAAAGCTTTCATATGGGGAATCATAAAAGTGAGTCCTTCCAGCAATCGCCATATGCCCATGCATACCTTGTTGTTTGAGCAAAAACCATGGCACAAGCCAGATATCTATCAGTTTTACATCGTCATATAGCAATGTTTCTAGAAGTTGAAAGCTAATAATATACAGTGGTGTGGAATCGGAAGCTTTGCGTCTTACACGAATGCCATGATTAAGTTCCTTCAATCAAAGGTCTCTATTGCCTTCCGGACACGACTTACAAGATATATTCATGACTTATACCTTAACGACAATCTCAATTATTACAAGCTCTCCAATTTAGACGGTGCAATTGGACAAGGCGCAGACCAATTTATAACTCAGGACCTTACGCACTTTTGTGCTTCAGCAGCAGGATTATATTCATCCTTAGGAAAGCCTTTTGTTGATCTACTGGTCTTCAACTACCAACTATATCGATCGCTTGGACCACTTGCCCTGACGGGGCTACTCAGCAACTACTTTCTGACCGCTACGATCCTCCGGAGACTCTCCCCACCATTTGGAAAGCTGAAGGCTGTTGAGGGTCGCAAAGAAGGTGATTTCAGAGGCCTGCACGCCCGGTTGATTGCAAATGCCGAAGAGGTTGCATTCTACGGTGGAGCAAGCATGGAGAAGCAATTCTTGGACAAAGAGTTCAAAAGCCTGAAAAAGTGGATGGAGGGTATCTACACCCTCAAAATTCGATACAACATCCTCGAGGATTTTGTGTTGAAATATAGTTGGAGTGCCTATGGTTATCTATTGAGCTCGATTCCTGTCTTTTTGCCAGCTTGGGGAGGAATGGGCGGCATTCAAGAACTGACCGATATATCAACTCACGGAGGGCATGAAAGGGGCAGAATGAAGGAGTTCATCACCAACAAGCGTCTCATGCTCTCTCTTGCCGATGCTGGTGGTCGTATGATGTATTCCATCAAGGATCTTTCCGAGCTTGCAGGTTACACAAGTAGAGTCTATACACTCATTTCTACACTCCATCGAGTCCACGCCAACGCCTATTTTCCACCTAGGGGAATTCAACCTGAACACTACTCACTCTCTGACGTTCAAGGAACAATTCAGAAGGGTTTCGATGGTGTTCGTCTTGAGAATGTACCAGTTGTTGCGCCTTCGATTTTCCCACATGGTGGCGATCCCCTCATCGATTCTCTCTCCATAATCGTCCACTCAGGTGAACATCTTCTCATATCTGGACCTAACGGTGCCGGTAAATCTGCGGTAGCTCGCATTGTGTCTGGCCTCTGGCCAGTATACCGTGGTCTAGTTTCTCGCCCTCGTTCTCTCGGCACAGATGGCATAATGTTTCTACCACAACGGCCGTACCTGTCAGTTGGTACGCTCCGCGATCAGGTTATTTATCCAGACGGCGAGCTAGAAATGCGGGAAAAGGGTCGCCGCGATGTAGAGCTTAAGCATATCCTCGAGGAAGCTCGCTTAGGCTATCTTCCAGATCGCGAGGGCGGATGGGATACAAAGAAGGAATGGAAAGATGTCCTATCTGGCGGTGAAAAACAAAGGATGGCTATCGCACGGCTCTTATATCATGAACCTAGATATGCCTTCATTGATGAAGGGACGTCTGCAGTAAGCTCAGACGTCGAGGGGTTACTTTACGAGAGTTGTAAGGAGAAGGGTATCACTCTCATTACGATTAGTACAAGGGCGAGCTTAAAGAGATATCATACATTCAACCTCACTCTGGGACTAGGAGATGATGGCAGCGGATGGGAGTATGAGAGGATAGGAACACAGGTACGTAAATCTGGTTACTTGCAGACCAATTTGGCATACTTTCATGAATCTTTGCTCGGGAGACCGAAGTGAATCTTTACTAACACAAAATTCTAGGAGGAAAAGATGGGTGTTGAAAGAGAACTAACGGATCTTCGGGAAAGACTCTCCAAAGTCCAAGAAATGAATACTAGGAAGTCAGTGATTGAAAAGGAGCTCTCTCAGGTTTGGGTTGAGGGTGGTGCAGTATTGGAAAAGCCAGCATACGTGCCGGACGAAGCTGAAGCGCAAGCCATCGAGAAAGCGGTATACGAAACGGCTAGCGAAGGTGAAGGTGCATGAAGATAAACCAACTACTCTGCGAACATAGAAAGAAATGCAGGTGTAGCAGAGAAGCTACAGGGCCTCTAAATCTGCGATGTATATTATATCAACTTGCTCAAGAGCATCTTTTACCACATTTTAGATAACATCAAGCAATGCTCTCACTACTATTTAATTGGAGAGTTGTTCAAGTGATTTTTAAAATATTGCTTCCGTTCACTAATCGAGTAATCCTAGTTGCTAGACCCAAAACTACCAATCGCCCATTCTTGGTCCCTCTGTCGGTGATTTATAAAGTAGTCGAATGGAAGGGTAGGTTATACTGGTCTGCTTTGAGCATTGTTTGCAGCATCAGTGTCTCTGAAGCTTTGAGACCTCCCAAACTACGGAAAGAAATGCATCAGCAGCTGGAAACTCTCACGCCACTATCCAAGGTTATCTATACGTATGTAGAGTCTAAGTAAATAAGCGAATCGAGGTATTCAAGCTTGGGCGTATTCTTTGATGGGTCGTAATAACGAGCAAATGCTGGTAAAGAACGAAATACCCTGGAGGCTGGTCGTGCGGTTTCACAGTCTTCCACTTCCACTTCCAGCCCTAGGAGCCCGGTAGTGAATATTTCCGACCAAGGTTATCTCTATACCTCCAGTCTTTGGTCCAAACCTTCTTTGAATTACAACAAACAGAAAATTGAACCTCTTAGTGATATGGTATCCACAATGGAATCAAGAGAGTGCAGAGCAGAGAATTCGAGGCCGACTGGAGCCAGCGACTCTCAAGTACAATCATCTAAGCCTCAAACAACACAGCGGATAGATGATCATACTCGGCAATATCACCTTCGTGAGTATCAGCGCACCCAAGAGCAGCTCAATACTCAATACAAAATGAGAACCGTGGTCCCAGATCTACCAAGCGGGTTCCGAACATCAGAGATGGACCGAGCCAACCTGCAGAATTCACAGGAAGCTTTCAGATTTGAAGAGCGGTCCTTACACAGCTGTAATGCCCCAGGACAGATCAGGGATCAGTCTGCATCAGCGGAGGCACGTCAACTATCAGCTGCTCAATTTATGCAGCTTTACGATATTCGCATTGATCCAGTATGAAGACACTCGATCCCATCAAACAAAATTTGGTCTAGAGCTAACTTGGCAAATAGATTAGTCGAGTTCAGATCAGTCGGTCCTCGAGAGATTCTGATGGCAATTCTCCTAGTTATGTTTTTCGCGTAATGGGTCACAAAAGTCTTCACAATCTATTTACAGAGGAACAATCTGGAAAGAAAGTCAAAGAGGGAGCCGCTATAGTCATCAAAAACTACCGTGATCTAGCTGTTAATTGTGGTTGGGAGAGAGCCGCCGATACAATTACCAAGGCTATCGCCGAAGTCGAGACAACAATGAGAGAAACTCAAAATGATATTCGATGTTGGTAAATACATTATTTCCATATCTTGTTATTTTCCTTCTAAAAGATTCAGTCCCAGGCATTATTAATTGCTGACTACTAGATCTTATTTATGTTGTTGATATAAAAGTCTAATTATACGATTCACTATGGAGAAGTGCATTACTAATGGTACTTAGGGAAAAAACACTGAAAGAGATTGCACCTCAAACAATTGATGGAATTCTTCGCGCAGATATTGTTATCAATATCTTAGTCGCAAAGCTATGTAAGACATCTACGACGTTAGTGATGCACCGTATTGCCTACCAACAGTATCTTCGGGAAACATTTAAGGAGCCTTCTCTAGCAGCACAGGATGATTCGAGTGTAATTGATGAAAATTGGTGGGCTAAGTTCATAGACGATGATGCGATTGTTAGCCATGGACTATTTGTTAGTTTAGAGGAATACGAGGAAACCTTGACACCGAAGCAGAAGTCTATAAGCCAAGACACACAAGTTGATAAGCAAAACAGCTTCACGCAAGATGCTACATCATACTTGGTTGACCATCAGCAAGCAGACACGCGGCTTCAGAGCTCGATAAATACAATCGACAGCATGCTCCAGAATGATGAGATAGCCACTAATTATCCGCCACGCTCGTCAAAGGATATTGGTAGATCAGGTATTGCCGAGTACTTGCTACATGAGCAAGCTAACAAAGACTTATGCTCTGCCAAGACCAAAAGTCATAAGCAAAAGAAGGATCAAGCTCGTCTTGGAACTGCTGCCGCATATACGCTTACGAATTTCCGAGAAGCCGCTGCCATCGACCGTATGGAGGTGGAGAATATCGGCGAATACACACTTTCGGATGTTGCTCAGCCCGAATTCGGACAAGCTGCAATAACATATGAAGCAACAAAACAGCCTAAGGTTCAATTAATGGAGCTGGCCACCAGCAAAATTAAACCTGTTGATGATAATAAATCTTTGTGTACCTTCTGCGAGTATGAGTGAGTATCTTTTTCCTTTACTTAGTCTAATGGAAAACCCGCATGCTACATGCTCCTCAGAGCATGATAAGAGGCGCAATGTTTTAGCTGTGGACTTGATTCATTTATTAATTTAAGTTAGGTGTGACTGGGGTATCAGCGATGAAACACTTTGGATATCTACCAATGAGGCAGATGTAATCTGTAGGGAGTGTCAAGATAGCCAAGGCAATTTTATGGCAGCTCGTGTACGTCGGAATCCACCATGAAGTGGTTATACACTAACAGAATAATGAACAGAATGATCTTGATTACAATGAATCGTACGAAGACATTATCTATGAAGAGCCTGTAGTTATTAATGTATGTCATAAGTTCAGCAAGAACGACGGCAGGGATATCACCAACTACCAATCTGTACAGCTTTGCAGATGCTCCCCCTACAGACAGATCGACATTCACAGGGCACGCATTTGTAGAGACTGCCAGCTCGAAAAACTTACTGTCATTGGTCATCGTCACACAAAGTTTCTACCGGTATCAATCCTTGGAGCCGATGATTCTTTTTTTGAAGATTTACAAGCACAATACATGGCCTATCGAGCGGAGGGTGCTGAAATCGAAAAGGCCATTGCCAACCAGACTAGTGATCCCGCAACTAAGAAACTAGAAACAGATAACTTGAGTCAGAGACGCTGCATGGTTTGTACGAACTTAGCAACCAGCATCTGTGATGGCTGTCCATTGAAACTATGCGATACATGTGAGGTTGCGATCCTCTCTACCGACTGTAGGTTGACAGCAATCCCAAATCTCAAATCTTGCATCATTCTTCTCTTTGGCTAACCTCAGTGAATAAATAGGCAGTGGTTGGCTCGATAACCTCATCTACTCATTCCAACATTCACATATCCGAAATGACGTAAGTCCTATTAAGCTAAAATGTATGTATAGATTTTAGATAGAGGCTAATCGTGAGCACAGACATTTCTGCTTCGTGGTGATGGAGGAGGTTATTAATGTGACTGATTATGGCGAATAAACGATCAACCCGTGACTAAGAGCATGACACTAAGCTGTCGCAGCCTATGTACAAGGCGTTTGGAAATCGACTATTTGAAGAATTTGTAGAATTATAGAAGCACGCAGAGAACCCCAGCGTAAGCGCCCTTGAGTTTAGGAGACCTATGATGATATGGAATGTACCAACATCCCTCTTAAGAATGACGCCTTTAAAATGCGGTGTATCAATGAGATTAGTGTTTTGCACTATGGCCTAATACCCCTTTTTAACCGAAATTCAAATATCACGTGATCATTAGAAGCTCTCTCCTAACCCACATTCGACCGCCTTACGGCTTCACTTTAGACCTTGAATATCAGAAATTGAGCAAACATTCAGTAGCAGTCCAATTGAAAAGTTGGATGTCCACCCTAAATAGTCACAGATTTCAGGTGACTATCGCTTGAACCTTCTAAATTAAGACGCCGGCTGGTCAGCACATACTAGTGATCAGCTAATTCCCAAAATCATTCATGAAGACTCACATAAATTGCGCACTGTACATTGGTCAAGTGCTATAGTATCTTTTATGATTTCAATTTAGAGAGCTCTATCTACCTACATTCAAAAATGGACGAAAGGAAAGAGATTAAGGTTTTGGTCACTGGGTTTGCTGTATCTACTATGCATATTCGTACATGTACTTTCGCTGACTCCCTTATAGCCATGGAAAGGCCTATCTCGCAATGAGTCATGGGAGATCGCGTCTTGTCTTCCCCAATACATCCCAGAGACGTTTGCTTTACCCACCATCCGTATCATCGTTCCAGCTAGCCCGGTCCAGGTTTCTTACCATAGCATTCTTGCTGAGGTACCTTTGCTGCTTGAGGAGCACAAGCCAGATATTGTAATTCATATAGGCCTCGATGAAGGACGGACTTTCTTTGGTATCGAGCGCAGCGCGGCACAGGAAGGCTACCACCAAAATGTAGATGCCGATCGCAAAGTGTTTACCAAAGCGGAAACGAAGAAGCTATGGGGTAAAGCGCCCGAGAGGCTGGAAACCAGTCTAGATCTTGAAGAAACGCAAGTGCGATGGCAAAGAGCATTACGTGATGGGAAAAGAAGAGACAAAATGGAGTTGGATGTACGGATTTCGGACGATGTGGGGGATTTTGTTTGCGGGTTTATTTATTATGTGACATTGAATGAAATGGGAGAGGAAAAGAATGTGGTTTTCTTGCATGTTCCGCCATTGAAAGATGAAAGCGCTATCAAGAGCGGAGTAGCGGTAACAATAGCGCTCATCAATGCATTGGTAGAAGTTTGGAGGGAAAGATGAAAGAGAGCTAGGTGGACAAGGTGGGTAGTTAGTAAAGGTTGAAATCTAACAAACGAGAAGCAATGAAGTGCTTCAAGGTGTCAATTGCCTTGTATTAAATTATTTAAAATTTACTATAATATAAATACCGAAGCCCTTTGCTAAGTTGTACAATCGCAAGTCTGTCAATTTATTCTACATAAGAGGATAAATGCCAAGCCTCCATTCAGGTACGAGGGGGTTCCAGCGGCATTTTGTACCACATCGAATTCCTGGACCAGATTCCTGATGGCTAAGACTAATTTGAAGTGCTACAAAAAGAAGTTTTCCATACATGAAAATAAGGCAGCAAATTGAAATTCGGGAGTGACTCACTACCGAAAAATGAAATCCCGGCTAGGCCCCCGGTGAGGCCCTGTTGAGGCTCGCCGGGTGAGGCTCGCCGTTGAAGTCGAATTTTAAAAAAGCAGTAAGTAGCATATAAACCTGCCATTTCCCCTTTTTTAAATCAGGATAGTTTAGATGAGTTTCAACCTTTTGTGAATCTTAGTTATTCTCATTTGTCAGATCGGTTGGGAATTATTTTCACCAGAACTGGATATCCAGGACTTGGAATATAAGTGAATGTGGATATTGTTTACGCATTAACTTGCTGTGAACGCAAACACCCACGAAGTGGATAGAAAGTGCCAGGACTTTGAGAGCCCCTTGCACATCTATTCTCTTGGATTCACGACCTTTTTCCAGACTTAAGCCTCCGACTTCTACCTCTTGGTCACTTCTTAAACCCGCCAAAGCTCTACAACGGCAAACAAACTAGCCATATTCAAAGACTAGTTTCCACAATGGCTGCATTTCTTCGCCAACGCCTACTGCTAGACATTGCTGAACTCCAAACGAGGCCATATCCTAATATCACCTTGTATATCGACGAACAAAATTTGACAAGGGCATGTCTAGTATTGAATGCGGAGTACTATGGGTTATTGCATCTCAGCGTCAAGTTCCCGGAAAGATATCCATTGGAGCCTCCTTCAATTGTTATGGACTCACAAATCCAACACCCCAACATCTATGGTGGCTACATCTGCGCCTCGATCCTCAACACCAAAGAGGGTTACACCTCTGCTTATACTCTTAAGGGCATTGCTATACAGCTCTTAAGCTTCTTCAGTAGCGAGTCCGTAGAACAAGTAGGCGGCTATCGCAGTGTCAACCTAGCAGAGCACCGCAAGAAGAGACAGATGTCGAGCTATAACCGAGTGCAGCCAAGAGAGTATCGTTGCGCAAACTGTCCATTCGGTTGTGAAAATGAAGTTATAGCTGCTCCTCTTCCTTTGATGGATTCAAAAGGCATCAGCCAGACAACTCCGATGGTATCGCTGAACAAGCAGCAAGGAACGCTCTTCACTCCTATAAAGTCGGAGAAGATTGCTGATGAAATCTTCCTTACCATCTTTAGCTTTCTGGAGACGGAGGATTTGATGCAGCTTGCCAAGTCGTATAAGAAATTTGGCTTGTTGGTCACGAGATATGATATTATTCGTAGCCGCGAATTGCAGTGCTTTTGCCTCAAAAAGGACTACAAGGAGGTCAAACTTGGGGTCGGTGTCAACTACGTAGACAGCGGGCGATTCCCTACCTATGAATCGGAGTAAGTGATCTAAAGACTTCAGCTCAAGACAACGAAATACTAACTGCTATGGTCTAGGTTCGATTTCCTTTCGCAAGAGGCATACGGATCTCTCGGCATTCGTCATTCGACGCAAGGTCTGACATTTCGATGCTGGTTACCACTTCCTATTTCGTATGGACATTGGAGAAAGGTTCAGCATGACGTGGATAATGCTTTGGTTAGACTTGCACCATCGGGCAACAAACATCCAATTGAGGTTGTCTATCTCTTCATGAACAGCATCGTGGTACGACTCAATCAATCGGCTGAAGATGAGCCCACAGATGAGATGTATTACTATAAAGAGACAGCAAATACTAGCTTGGCCCATGCTTCTGAAAAGGCTGTCGAAAGTTACTTCCATCTGTTCCACCTCTTGTTATGCTTGGCAACCTCAGACAATCGCATTGTTCAAAGAGCAAACAAGACCATAAAAGATTTCATGGAGGGTAAAAATTCCAAGCAAGATTGTCCAAATTTAGGCCACTTGCTCATCGCAGCTCTCATATCGGACATGAAGCTCACAGAGGACAACATCAAATCAATCATCCGAGAGGCTATTACACGGAACGTGGTTTGGATGCTCGATTATGCTAGAGGCGCAAAGATGCCAGAGCTCTGCTACTTGGAAAAAACTCCTACGTCTAGGTATCGACTTCAGAAGACTTTCGAGGCGAGCAAAACATCATATCGCCTTCTCATGTTTCTCAACCTCTTTCGCACGGTCGCCCTGGGCAGAGCCGATGAGCATGGCAACTATAGAACTCTCTCGCAGCTGAGAGACGAGGCGTTTGAGAGACACGGAGCGCCACCTCGTGGTACAGCGAAGATGCTCGCAAACTGTATTAAAGAAATTCATCGAGTGAAAAACTTCAATGATTTCCTCTATAGGATGTCCATCCCTCATTCCGGGATACCAACCGAGGCTTCATTCACCGAGCTGTTGAGGCAGTGTGTGAGGGACAGTATGAGTAAAGGTTACTCTCGGTGGGCTATTACTCAGCCCGAGGCATTGTATCTACGTCGTTTGAAAGAACCTGGCATCGACGACGGTTTAGCCAATTACATGGACGATGACATGGTCTCTAGACAAAGCTTCTTTCCCGGAAGGCCCCAAGGTGGAGCAGGCGGTGGTGGAAGAGGAGGCCGCGGTGGACAAGGAGGATATGGTGGCGGACGTCGTGGTCGAGGCGGTCCCCGTCGTTGAATAGGACTCCTGAGACTTCATCGCTTGTTTCATCTCAAGGTGGCCCATTACTGTATTATAGAACATATCGACGCAAGAGATAAATCATGAATTGTCATAATTTGGCTTGCAACTCCACCTTGTGCAAATAGTGAGAAATGTGTCGACTGTAAACAGTTGAAGTGAAAGTGGACAGTATTGAGATCTTGAAGCTTTTGAGAGCAATGCTCTCACATTTCAAAAGCTATCCATTGGGGAGGCACTGAGCAGCAGTATGCTCCATCCAGAACCTGTAATATATATAATTAATATCAAGGATGTACATGCTAGATCTTGAGTATGGTCAATCAATAGGGAATCGAATATACCGATGACATTTGTAGTACGTCAACTTGATTGAAATGTCAACAACGTACTATGGCATAGAACTTTCACAGAATTGCTCTCGGATGGAACACTTTAATATGCTCTCTCTCGGAACAGTTTTGATTTATCATTATGCTCCTAAGTGTTTGGTGATGTACAGAGACAAAAGAAATTATTGCCGCATTTGTGCAAGATCGCGAATTCCCATACCTATAGCCCTTGCCATAGATCCAAACAATTCGCGCCTTGCAACCCTGAATCTTCATCATACTTCAAATGACCTCCATGCGCTGCTATTCTTTCGAATCTAGACGCACTCAGTGGTGTGAGCTGGTCTCGCCTCTGTATCCTATAAGCTTCATTCTGCCGATCATTTCGCCAACTGTGAAGAATCCCAAAAGTTCGGCTCCAATAACACCAGCTGTAATCATCTGCGCAGAGTTGACGTTGCGGATCCTTTGGAGTACGCCCTCGGGGTTTGCCTTGTTGACTGACTCTGGAAGCAAGCTGTTGGGGTTTCGGGCGCTCTTGATAAGTCTTTGGAAGTATGATTGGAAAGTCGAGACCGGTCTAGAAACAAGTTAGATCACCGCACATTACTATTGAGAGGTGTATTTCTTACGGTGGGCTCATCTTTTGGCCTTGGAAAACCAGCTTGGACAGCTCTAATCCGACTCGCGCATAGTAGATAGTTGGTGGGATGCCTCCTGAAGACGTAAGATTAGCCATTGAAGCCAACAGATCTCGGATTTAATATCAATTGATATACCGGGGACAATACATACTCTCAACAAATGCAATCAGCCTTCCAGTTCTACCGCCGACCTTAGAGAGAGCGTTTCCCAGCCCCTTGGCAGCATTGGCAATTGCAGGCCCAGCAGCAGAGCTGACCTTTGTCAAACCCTCGCTAGCTTTTGATTGAAGATTCGAGGCAGTTTCCTTTGCAGTCTCTGATGCCTTTGTTGCGGTTTCCTTTGCGGTTTGCGATGCCTTTGATGCGCTATCCTTAGCAGCTTCCGTGGCTTTTGAAGTGGTTGACTCAAATCGACGGGCAGTTCGTCCAGGAAGTCTTGCGGTGTGCCGTAAGGCAGTTCGGGAGACTGCTAAAGACATGCTGGAGGTTTATGCGCACAGTAGGACTAAAAGAAAGGTGTCGCTCGGTGCAAGGGAGGGAGGATGGTGGACAATTGGTGAATTGATTGAGATGATGGTCCGAGATTGTACTTTTTCGTTTGCTCATCGGCCATCCTCGGAAGAGCCACGCTAAACAGGGATTAGCTCCTGCCAGTAACAATGGCACTCACCAAATCTGCTGTATATATCACAATCAAAAAATTCACTACCTTAGGTTCAGGTTGTAGATGATCATACATTGCAATGCAGTACAATACACTACAATAATACAAAATGATAATCCACGTAGTACAATGATGGTCTATAGATGTATAATAATCCCTTGTCGTCTCTACCCATATCTCTTGTTGGCTGATGCCTCAGTCATGTCAAATCTCAATCCTCGCTCTTTATCTGGACCTTGATCGCCCCCGTTTTAGGGTCTGCCGCCGTCTCAAAAGCCTTGATTGCATCTTCTAGCTGGAAACGATGTGTTACGAGCTTCTTCATGTCAATGAGGCCACTTTGAACCAATCTAATGGCTCTGGGCCATGTATTGCAGTATCGGTATTGAAACTGCAGGTCGATCTCGCGGACGCTCAGTCTCATGAATGGAATATTCATCTCGTTTTTTCCTACGCCGATTACGAACACCTTTCCGCCGAACTTCATAGCCCAGATAGCAGATGAGATACTGCTTTCTACACCGGTACACTCGAGCGCGACCGCAGGCTCAATGCCTCCAAATGCAGCAACAATCGCCTTTGCTGTTTCCTCCGCCGGCAGTCTTTCTACCTTGTACGTGGTAACAGATGGGACCAGGTCTTTTGCAAATGCAAGTCTTCCTTCGTCAATATCTGTAATGACAATCGGACAGGCCCCAGCAGCTTGACAGCACAAGAGGGTGATTAAGCCAATTGGTCCGGCGCCGCAGATGAGAACGGGATCTCCCAACTTTACCCCAGATCTTTGCATGCAGGCAAGCGAAACGCTGAGGGGCTCTAGGCACGCTCCATCTTCAAACGACATATCTCCAATTTTGTGACACCAAATGGCAGGATGGTTGACATATCTTCGGAGGAGCCCTGGTACTGGTGGGGTGGATAAGAACTGGACCTTTTCGCAACCATTGTATCTTCCTGTGAGGCAGGGTTCGCATTCGTAGCAGATAATGTTAGGTTCAATAGCAACCCGGTCGCCGACCTTTAGATGCTCGACAGAAGAATGCACTGCCAATACCACTCCCGCGGATTCATGCCCAAGAATGTGTGTATCTGTGACAATCATCGGACCAATACAACCGGCGTGCCAGAAATGGACATCTGATCTGAAGCTGTTAGCTGGTTGTAGGTAGAGGATAACTTGTAGCATACCCGCAAATGCCAGTGCTCTTTATTCCAATCGTGACTTCTCCCACCTTCAAGCCAACGCCCTTCTCTACATCCTCAACTGACGGAGTGGCTTCACCCACCCATAGTTCGTGAGCAGGATTCGTGTACACACCAATGTTTGACTTGGATGGGCTCATCTTGCTGTTGCTGGTTACTGGCAAAGTCCCGGGCCCACGTGGAATAGAGAGAGAGAGAGAGAGAAGACAAATGGCACTGAATGGGATTTATGTTGATCTCTAGAATGAAGTTTTTTATCAACCGACCAGCTGCCCTGGGTTCTTGTTGTCCGACAAAACGGCAAAAGTAGGGACATATTATTAGCCGTCCATAAACCAATTGGGAAATCGGGGCCCCTCCCACCATCCCACCACTACTAACCCATACCTCCAGCACAAATCAAGTCCACGAATGAGCTCTCCTGTGCCTGGGAGCCACCGAAACTCTGCGCTCAACGCGTGGAGAAAATTGGAGGTGAGAACCCCGCGATGAAGAAATCTCAACTAAGTGTAAAAGCGCGCCAATCAGTGCCGCGTATCGAGTATTATGTAAGAATGCCGTATAGCCTTGGTTCTCTTACTAGATGCTCGAGCTTCTTAATAGGATTTTTCTTGAACTTTTATTGCATCAGGTGCCATTCTTATTTCTTTTTGGCCTCATCTACTATCAGAAACAGACAGAGGTGTGTGCGTGTGCGTGTGCGTGTGCGTGTACGCGCGTGTTTTAAGTTAATTTAATATACCTTTTTCCACCGACATCTTCCAGTGATTATTTATAGATCTAGACTGCTCCAAGTAATATATACGTTATAGGAGCATCGCGACTATAAGGCTAATTTGCGCGACACGGCGTGATCATCCGGGTGTGCGAAATATCACTGAAATAATTCATAACGTTACATACTTTTACGCTTCAAAAGCGAGCATCTTTCCATTCCTGACTCTATATGTGATATTCGCTCGGTAGGTTTGTACCGAATTAGAATCCTCCACCAGCTAGCTCAACCTCATCAGACTCACCCCCACCTTCAAGATGCGCCGATCATTTATTATGACGAATTACTATCTTCTTCATTAATAAAACTTACTAGATATTCAAGTAGGCTTGGTTGTAACATACACTATACAGGATCCCAGTTCAATACTCAGTCACTCAATCAGTTATCTACCGCAAATCTGCGCAAACCCCTATCATGCCACCAATACCTCCTTCTCCAATCAAATTGGCCATCCTAGATGATTACCAAGGAATAGCTACTGGATATTTTGAGGCTCTCAAACCAAGGTTTGAGATTACTGTTTTCCGAGACACCCTGCTACCATATAATCAAGCTCCTGCAAGCATTAAGCAAGAGCTTGAAGAACGGCTTCGGCCATTCGCCGTCATCTCTGCTATGCGAGAGCGCACGCCATTTCCAGCCACTCTTCTGGAAAAGCTGCCCAACCTAAAGCTCATTGTGACCACCGGTCATCGCAATGCTTCTATAGATATCGCTGCTTGTCAGAAACTTGGGATCAAAGTTACCGGTGCCGGTGCCAATAGACATAAAACATCTAAGAAGCAGCAAAATCCTGGCCCAGATGGAACCACACAACACACAATTGCTCTCATCCTGGGACTTGCCCGTAACCTTGCACATGATGATAGAACTGTTAAAAAAGGTGGTTGGCAAACACAAACCAACACAAATCTCTCCCGCAAAACGTTTGCTGTACTTGGGCTGGGGCGCCTTGGAGTTAATGTAGGTCAATATTCTCATATCGCAGCACTTGCTCAGGTGACGTGATGTACTATCTTCCCATCTTCTGTAGCATGTTGACTAAACATTCATTTTAAATCGAACATATTTTCCTTTGGAGCATTGATTTGAATATACTGATTTATCCGACAGGTAGCCAAAATTATGCACCAGAGCTTTGGTATGCGGATCATAGCCTGGAGCAGTAGCCTCACCCAGGAAAGCGCAAATCAGAAAGCTGAAGAGGTAGGGTTACCAAGCACGACTGAAGATGGTGAGCCAACATTCTTGGTTGTGGGCAAAGACAAGCTGTTCCGCGAAGCAGATGTATTGAGTGTGCACTATGTTCTTTCCGAGCGCTCGCGAGGTATCGTTTCAAAGAAAGACTTGGCCAACATGAAGTCAAGTGCACTCTTTGTAAACACATCACGCGGGCCTCTAGTTGTAGAGCAGGATCTACTTGAAATATTAGAGAACAATAAGATTCGAGGTGCCGCGCTCGATGTATTTGACCTTGAGCCGTTGGCGCCGGAGAGCCGTTGGAGAAGTACAGATTGGGGTAGCAAGGTAAGTAACTATCCCAACCAAAGAGTGGGTTGCTTTTATTGAGGTTCAGTGTTTTAAAAATGTTCTTGTCTCGAACCAGTTGAGAACTCAGACCTTGCTTCAAAAGCTCCAAAATAGCCCCCCCCAGCCTACAAACCCTTTTTCTGAAACCTCTTCTTTCCCATACTAACTTGTCGAGTAAGGTGCTATTAACTCCCCACATGGGTTACGTTGATGAAGACACGATGACGGGTTGGTATCAGGAACAGGTGGAAATCTTAGGGAAGTGGGACAGAGGAGGTGAACTCTTGAATGAGCTCACATAAGTTTGTGATTGAGGTAATTATAAATCCCGAATTGCGGATAATGTATTATTGCCTCTTCAAAAATAAACTGTATGATTATTTCAGGGTTTCTGCTCTGCTACACGTCTACGACTTTCCTGCAGTGTGCTCATCTGAATGCACTTCTCCAACGGACTTTTATAAAGGCTCTCTTGACAGAGATCTGGGCGCTAGATACATGCATTGTTTGATCGCATGTGAGAGATGAAAGACTTGGCAGTCACCTAGAAAGCATTAATTGAGCTATCGCCTGCGATTTTGATATCATACCGAGCAATCGACACAGAGGTTATAGGGAACTGTCACGTGCTGCTTCGATACTCTCGGTATTAGGTGCTGATAGAATTGATCAACAGGTTAGCACTCAATTGAAAGTAGTTCGGAGTTGAGCTTGATATGATAGTGAAGTTAGTGAAACTGCAAGAAACCGAAGCCAGCTGCAAACACCATCCAAATATAAAGGGTCGTGGTTTAGATGGCATGTCTGATTGGCTGCATCTATTGTCCTTAAGCGAGGCGCCTCGACGTCGATATTAGAACCTCCTCCGTCTGGTGCTCCAGATGCGAATACCTTTGCCACATGGTAATCCGATGCTGAGATCTCCAATCAGGATATCTAAGGGCAAATTGATGCGAGTCATGTTGAATTCTTTCTCAGAGTCTGAGATAACGGGTATGAAGAGCGTAAGATGATAGCAACAGTTACTCAACATAACAGACTTCATCCTCATGAGTGAACAAGTATTAGTTAGTGTATACTTCTGATCACAATTAGCCCGAATATATTTCAGGCAAGGGGTTTTGCTCAGCGGTTGATTGTAAAGAAAAGCTTTCCTACTTAATTGCGTAGCTTCTTCAGCCAAAATAGCAATAACATACAATTCCTAGCCCCGGCACCTGTGAAAGTATCCAGAAAGATAGACATGCCAAGATCTAAGGGACCTCTTGGGGAATTGCCATATGTCAGTAATCATTCGCTAGACGAGTGGCATGCCATGTGCCTTTATGGTAGGTCGGAGCCACAGGGACTATCTGTCCTGCATATATCCCATCAACCATCGTGGATTGCTAGCTCCGTGCCAGTGAGGGGCACTGGTCCCGTGTTATTTCAAGTATATCCTTTTGCTCAGGCGCGTGAACCCCTCTTCCCCTCCATCAATTCTCATTCACATTTGAGCATCCAAAATTCATCGAACCTTCTTATTGATTAGGACTCTGGCAAGCAATGCGAGAGTATCATGGCTTCTCTTATCCCTAGTATCCTCCCAAAGGATGTTCATACCCAAATTTTTATTGTTGGAGCATCTTTAGTTCTCCTAGTGGGTGTTATCTTCGCCATAACTCTCATACAATCCTCCAAAAAAGACGAGGAAAACCCCGGCACAGTTGCGTCCTTCCTGCGGTTTTTCTATGCCTCTTTTCTAAAGCCTCATACTGGTGATGGCATAGGTAATGGACAACAAGACGCACTTGAATCTTTTTATTCGGCACAAGCTGGCGTTTATGATGCGACTAGAAAGAGACTGTTAAGGGGGCGTGAGGATATGTGAGTCTAATATACCTACCTACCTAGTTTGTACCGATACGTGAGCAATTTCACGTGCTTTGAGAGACTCATGTTCAGTCAAGATGGGAATGCTTCTCAAAGAGATTGGACCGCTCAGCAGCTGCCTGTTAGCTTAATATCATATTCCTCGGAGCGAAACTAATTTCCCCATGTTATAGGCTTGGATTAGCTGCAGCCCAGCTCGTACAAAAAGCGGCCAAAAGTCGGACACATGACACAAGGCGAATTTGGGTTGACGTAAGTGCTAGTCGCATTATACACGTTATGAGGGAGACTTGTGTCCTGTGAAGCTGCACATACTGACTCTCCCTATAGATTGGCGGAGGAACTGGCTGGAACATTGAAGCAATGTCTGAATATGTTGAAGTTCCGGAGTTCTTTTCCAGCGTTTATCTAGTTGATTTCTCTCCTTCCCTTTGCCAAGTTGCACGCAAGAGATTCGAGCGACTGGGATGGATGAATGTCAAGGTAATTTGCCAGGACGCAAGACTATTCCGCCTCGAGGACCACGAAGATTTAGGATATGGAAGTGAAGCTGCTCAATCACTGGCTACTGCATATTCTACATCTGATACCCAGAGTATTGTCGGGGCTGATTTAATCACACTTTCTTATAGCTTGTCAATGATTGTGAGTCTTACAAACAACATCATGAGTGACTTACTAACTTGAATAGCCCGACTTTTACTCTGTAATTGACTCGCTGACTTCGCTCCTATCACCTTCTGGTACTATAGGAGTTGTTGATTTCTACGTCCAGTCTATCGTAGATTTGAGCTGCAGAAATTACACTGGTGGTGTCATCAATCGCCATGTAAACCTGTTTGGCCGTACCTTTTGGAGAGCCTGGTTCGACGTAGATCGTGTGGGACTAGAAGCCGCGCGACGAGATTACCTCGAATATCGTTTTGGCACTGTCCTGAGTGCAAACTCTCGAAATCAGCTACTTGGATCAATTCCTTATTACGTCTGGCTTGGCTGCCCTAAAAGACTATCATCATCATTGAACACACCAAACTACCCGCATGAGATAGTAGAAAGATTAGACGCTGCAGCAACCGAGTCGCCTTACCTTTCTCCTATTAATCACACCCAATCGCTTTCTCGCGCTGTTGAAAAGGCATCTCCGGAAATTCGGTCCAAGGCATTCGATGCTGCCATAATTAATCTTTCGGCGAATCTACCACTTCCGTCATTCTTCTATCAAAACAATCACTGGCGTATTTACTACGATGATCAACTAAAAAAGCATACTCAGTTCAAAAGCGAATATATCTATGCCTTCACTTGGGAGGATACACGTGTTGATCATCGTCTCTTGAAACTCGGTTCGGAAGACGTTGTTCTTGCTATAACATCAGCTGGCGACAACATTCTCTCATATGCCCTTAGCTCTCCCGCTAAGATCCATGCCGTTGATTTGAACCCCAATCAAAATCACCTTTTGGAATTGAAGGTTGCTAGTTATTCCGCTCTACCATACGTTGACTTTTGGAAGCTCTTTGGTGAAGGAAAGCACCCTGGCTTTCGATCATTGCTGATCTCTCGCCTGTCTCCACACATGTCGTCTCGTGCGTTTCAGTACTGGCTCAACAATGTCCATGTTTTTACTTCGGGCAAAGGTCTCTATGAGACTGGTGGCTCTCGCCATGCAATAAGAGTGGTGCGTATGTTATCAACAATTCTAGGTTTCCAATCCGAGATCAAGAAATTGCTCGCAGCCAAAACGCTTATTGAGCAACGCGAAATCTATAATAAAAAGATTCGACCATTTATTATGTCACGTTTGCTCTCCTATTTGATCGTTAGTCAGGAGAAGTTCTTGTGGGCTGCGCTTGGTGTGCCACATAATCAGTAGGTGACACCTGGGATATTATAAACCGCCTGTTATCCATTGTTCTCTTGATCTTTGCTTCAGTTACTTGCTCTATGAATTGGTCAAAGACTCCCTATTTGAGAGGAGATTTCAACCAAGGTGTTTTGCAAGCAAAGAGACCCTGTGTATTTCCTTTCCGACCGAACTTGTACTGACTCGCCTCTGCTATAGGTTAGCCATGCTAGAAGCAGATCATATTGCACTAGAATCGCTTCCCAATTCAGTGCCATCAGCTTCTCCTCTGGAGCATTCCGAAAAAGAACTTAACTCAAGCAAAGGAAAAGCCGTCTGGGAATATATGCTACAGACTCTAGACCCTGTCATTGAGACATCATTGATTGGGGAAGATAATCCGTACTACCTCGTCTGTCTTCAAGGCTCTTACTCCCATCGCTGCCATCCCGATTACCTTAAGCCAAAGTCTCATCAGAAGCTATCACGTGGAGGTGCATTTGATGGACTTCGTATACACACTGATGAAATTAACGAGGTGATCTCGAGGCTTACACCTGGTACTTTGACAGTCGCAGTTGTAATGGATAGTATGGACTGGTTTGATCCTGGGTCAGAGGCAGCCGCCGTTCAGATACAGAAACTTAACCTTGTTTTGAAACTCAAAGGCCGTGTCCTGTTAAGGAGCGCTGCTTTGACTCCCTGGTACATAGCGAAGTTCGAATCTCTTGGCTTTCAGGCGAAGAGAGTTGGTGCCCGGATTGGAGGAGCTTGTATCGACCGGTAAGTTTCATCCCCACGTATCTAATAGCTGGATATTTTGCTAACTCAGACAAGCGTAAACATGTAAGTTGAATCCATTGCCAAAATTATGCAATGCCCACCTCCTATATTCAAGGCCCGGTTCAACTCTCACCAAGTTTGATGGCAAACTATTTCTGTTTGGTATTCCGACGTCCAAATGCGGGTCCGGGATTTGCTAGAAGAAAGAGACGGCTTGTAGAAGAGATTTACTAACTCCTGTCATCTAGGTATGCATCTTGCTTTATTCTTACCAAGGTTGAGAACTTAGTACCATTGCAATCCCCCTTGACTTCTCAGAGAGGTAGGGATAACTCCGTTGATCTCGAAGAGCTTGAGATATGACTACCCGACGCCGCTCTCCATACAACAATGCATGATTTGGAACAGTGGAGGAGTCATCAACGAGTTGTCCGCAGCCTGGATATAACTCACGAAGGCATGCGGCTGAGAGACCTCAGTCGTACCCCAACTCAGAAAGATCCTTACTCGACAATATCAGAGATGGATAGGATTGGAGTTTCATCATCGCGCAGTGCCACGAGGCAAAGAGGAAAGTCCTTTTGATCTTCTATTTAAAGTTGTCATAACAATTACATCATAGTTTACGTTTCCAATGGAATACTTCAAAGTAAAATATTAAATGTATTCCTCTTTAGCTAGTAGCAATATTTGTACGCAGTTCGTCTCTTTTCTAGTGCCCTTCGCTATTGACGAATTTAAGTTGGTCACGTTTAGAAAAATAAGCTCATGCTTAAATTCCTGGTACAGCTAATGGAGTACAACGAGTTTTCAAACTATACTCTATTCTGGCGCATGAGAGCATGAATATTATGGTCGAGGCACTTATACTTAAAATGACTGTCCCATTGGAAGTATCTTACTATAACACTATATGGGCAACGAGCTGTTCTACACTATGGATTTTCGAAAGATGAGAGAACAACCTCCCTACACGGTTTGCTAACTTGACAAGATGAAGTTTCTGTCTATGGTGGCGAGTTTCCCAATTGCAAATCTGTCATCAGTAACCGTTTATCCGAGACCATTTTACCAGCGAACCAGCCAATTATTGTGTTCTGCGGTATCATTTATTGACTTCCGCTTTGGTTTCTTTTCACTAAATCCTGATACGCATTCTAATAAACAAAACCTCAGCCCATACTCAATCCTCGTTGGGTGGGAGAGTCGTATAACCAAACGTTCCATCTTTGTTTACAATCCTACGTACTCCGTCTGGCAGCGTAAATCCATTGGGGTAACGCTCGATAGCGTTATAATAGACCTCCCTCTTCTCTTTTCTCTCTATCCCGGTATAACTCACGATCTTATAGGGTATAAGCATATGAACAAACTCAGAGCTTCTTATCACTCACAGAGTTGAACTCAGACCAGTCGGTAATTTGTTTGGTCGAAAAATCATCTCCTTCATCGTCTTCCTTAGATCCAGTTCCCCCAGAGTTTTCAAGCCGGTCCTTCTCAGTTTTCCAA
>Ga0247807_10000608_pt1 | contig 22384 bp, 25 predicted proteins | sample UWRJL074202C1_FD_179931 | JGI IMG/M metagenome (GOLD analysis project Ga0247807, IMG submission 179931) | Plant litter microbial communities from Arlington Agricultural Research Station in Wisconsin, United States - UWRJ-L074-202C-1 | ecosystem: Environmental > Terrestrial > Plant litter >...
CGATCTCCAGATCAGTACGGAGACACCGAGAAAGTCGCCGCGGGTGAAGTCGAGAAACCCGGTGTTGCTCACGATCTGAGTGCGCCTGCCGGAGATGAGCTCAGCGAGTCCCCGGGCGGCCACAAGCATCGCCACCGTTGCAATAAACGCGACCACGTTGCCATAGGCGATCACAATCCCGTTGACGAACCCAGCCGCGACACCGACTCCGAGCGCCACAAGAACCATCAGCACCCACGAGGTCTGCGTTGCCGCCATCTGCACGGCCGCAAGGCTGGCCACCACGGTGGCGAGTCCCATCACTGACCCCACCGACAGGTCGATGCCGCCGGACGTAATCACAAAGGTCATCCCAATACAGATGACCCCGATGATCGAGGCGAACCGGATGATGGTGAGGAAGTTATCGATGTTGGTGAACCGGTCCCCTGCGGTGAACGCGCCCACCGCGATCAAGAGGCCGAGGGCGATCACCAACCCGAGGTTGCGCCCCACCGAACCGCCAAGAATCCGTCCCATTGTGCTCGTTGTTGTCGAACTCATGCCGCGCTTCCCTTCATAACCAGGTCGAGCACTCCGTGCTCGTCGATGTCGGCCGCGGCTTCGGTGGCGAGCACCTCACCGTCCCCAATGACCAGCACACGATCGGAAAGACCGAGCACCTCTTCTATCTCGCTGGACACCACCACGATGGCGGTTCCCGCTGCAGCCAGACGTCGGATGAGTCCGTAAATCTCGGAGCGCGCCCCTACGTCCACCCCGCGGGTGGGTTCGTCGAGCAACAGCAGTCGTGTGCCGTGCACCAACCAGCGGGCGAGCAGGATCTTCTGCTGGTTGCCTCCCGACAGTGTGCGCGCGGGGCGGTCGGGATCCCCCGGCCGCAGTTCTAGTGCGTCGATCTGTTCGACGGCCGCTTTACGCTCTCCCCGCTCACTGAGAAACCCACCGCGGGCGAACCGCGAGAACGTGGAGAGGGTGATGTTTTTGTAGATTGGCTCGTCGAGCAGCAACCCCTGGCTTTTGCGTTCCTCGGGCGAGAGGCCCATCCCCGTGTTCACGGCGGCGCGCACCGACCCCGGAGGAAGCCGCACCCCCGCCATACTCACCCGACCGCTGGTCGCCTTGCGAGCACCATAAATGGTCTCGAGGATCTCGGAGCGACCCGATCCCACCAGCCCCGCCAGCCCCACAACTTCGCCCGCGCGAACGGAGAAACTGACGTCTTGAAAGTGGCCTTTGAGCCCCAAACCGAGCACGTCGAGGACAACGGGAGCATCCGGATCCTGCGGCGCCGCGGGCGGGAAAACGTTCGCCACCTCGCGCCCAGTCATCAGACGGATCAATTCACGGGTGGGGGTATCGGCGACGGGAAGCGAACTCGCGGTGCTACGCCCATCTTTGATGACAGTGATGCGGTCACCAATCTGCCGGATCTCTTCAAGACGGTGGGAGATGTACACCACGGCAATGTTCTGGGCGGTCAGCTCGTGCACCACCCGGAAGAGATTTTTGACCTCTTCGGAGTCGAGCACGGCGCTGGGCTCGTCCATGATGATGAGCCGGATGTCACGCGACAGCGCCCGCGCCATACTGACGATCTGTTTGCTCGCCGCCGACAGCTGCCCGACCTCGAGTCCCGGTGGGATATCGCCGTGACCGAGCCGTGCCATCAGATCGCGGGCCATCCGGTTCGCTTTGGCGACGTGCAGCACTCCCCCGGTCGAATGCTCGTGCCCCAGAAAGATGTTCTCCGCAACCGTGAGCCCGTCAACCACGTCGAGCTCTTGGTACATCGTCGCGATGCCCAGGTCGAGCGCGGCCTCGGGGTTCGGGATGGTGACGGTCTCGCCGAGCCAGGTGATCTCGCCCTCGTCGGGCTGATGAACGCCGGAGAGCGTTTTGATCAGAGTCGATTTTCCGGCGCCGTTTTGGCCGAGGACGCAGTGGACTTCGCCCGCCCGCACATCGAGATCAACACCACGCAGTGCCTGAACACCAGCGAAGGACTTGGAGATTCCGCGCACATTGAGTAATGACACCGTATGGTCAACTTTGATCATGGCAGCAACATAACACACAGCCTGCCGCTCGGGGCAGGTCTATTTATTGGGCCGCAGCAGGGCGATAGGAGCCGCCAGAGAGGCGGAATATAGCTATATCTAGCACGATTTCGCCCATACGTCGATGGACAATAATAAGTCGAGACATCGCCGACTACTTCTGCTAGCGTGTGTCTCGTCAACGTGGACGAGCACTGTATGTGGGCCGAGAGTCGTAACCTCCTCCTCCCTCGCGGTGCCACGCACCATCCGCGTCGGCACACTGCGAATCACTTGACCCAGGAGGATCCACAATGCTTGCAGCACGCAGAACAACGTTGTTCGCCGCTGGTGCGTCGCTCGCCGTCATCGGTCTGATCACCGGATGCACCGCAGCCGACACCACCGAGAACGCGCAGCCCACCAACGCCACGGCCGAAGGTAACGAGGAGGCGGGTGACACCATCACCATCGGCTTCTCCGGTCCCGCCGCCGACCACGGATGGCTCGGCGCCATCAACTCCGCGGCACTTGCCGAAGCGGAGAAGTACCCCGACATCGACCTCAAGGTCGCGGAGGGCACCAACGACGCCAACCTGCAGATCAGCCAGGTCGAGGGCTTTATCAACGACGGGGTGGACGCGATTGTGCTGCTCCCCACCGACGGTGCCGCCCTCACCGAGGTTGCGATCCAGGCCATGGAGGCCGGAATCCCCGTCATCAACGTCGACCGGGAATTCTCCAGCACCTTCGCCGCCCGCACCACCATCCTCGGTGACAACTACGGAATGGGCGTCAGCGCCGGAACCTACATCTGCGAGCAGATGGACGGCAACGAAGACGCCGTCATCGCCGAGATCGCCGGCATCGATTCCCTCCCCCTCACCCAGGACCGCAGCCAGGGTTTCTCTGACGCCCTCGAGGACTGCGGTCTCTCGGTAACGAACCGCGTCGCTGCCGACTTCACGGTGCAGGGAGGTGAGTCGGCTGCCTCGCAGCTGCTCTCGTCCGCTCCGCAGATCGACGCACTGTGGAACCACGACGATGACCAGGGAATCGGAGTGCTCGCCGCGATTGATGCGGCCGGTCGCGACGAGTTCATTATGGTCGGAGGCGCTGGCTCGGCGAACGCCATGCGGTCCATCCAGGCCGGCGACACCCCTCTTCAGGCGACCGTTATCTACCCGTCGACGCAGGCCGCTGACGGCATCCGTCTCGCCCGACTGATCGCGCAGCAGAAGGCCATGAGTGACCTGGTGGAGATCGAGGTACCGAACCGCATTGTGCTCAATGCTCCCGTGGTCACGAGCGAGAACGTCGAGACGTACCTGCCGTCGGCGTTCGAGTCGTAACCCACCCGGCATCCATCCACACCAGCCCATCACCGTCGGAAAGAGCCATCGTGACCCAGCCGAGCACCCCCCTGTCGATCGCCATGATCGGATACGGATTTATGGGAGCAGCCCATTCACAGGGCTGGCGTGTGGCACCGCGGTTCTTCGACCTTCCGGCCCACCCCGAGATGACTCTCTTGGTGGGCCGGAACCCCGACGGCGTGGCCGCCGCCGCCGAGAAGTGGGGGTGGGCAGAGACCGCCACCGACTGGCGTGAGGCGATCGCCCGCGACGACATTGATGTGATCGACATCGTCACTCCCGGCTCCTCCCACGTCGAGATCGCTATCGCAGCACTCAACGCGGGCAAACATGTGCTCTGCGAAAAACCGCTGGCCAACACCGTCGACGAAGCGGAGGCGATGGCGGATGCCGCGGAAAGGGCAGCCGCCCGCGGTGTTTATGCCATGGTGGGCTTCACCTATCGTCGGGTTCCCGCCGCCTCCCTGGCCCGGAACATTGTGGCCTCGGGTGCGCTCGGGGACATCCGTCAGGTGCGCGCGGCCTACCTGCAGGACTGGCTGGTCGACCCTGAGGCTCCGCTGGCCTGGCGCCTACAGAAGGACCTCGCCGGATCGGGCGCGCTGGGCGACCTCGGTGCTCACGCCGTGGACCTTGCCCAGTTCATCACGGGCCAACAGCTCACTACCGTCAGCGGCACCCTCGAAACGTTTGTCACCCGTCGGCCCCTGCTCGACAACGCGGTGGGCCTCTCGGGGACGGCATCCACCGAATACGGCGACGTCACCGTCGACGACCTCGCCCTGTTCACCGCACGATTCGACGGCGGTGCCGTGGGATCGTTCGAAGCCACCCGGATGTCCACCGGGCGTAAAAACGCCTTGCGCATTGAAGTGAGCGGATCCCTCGGCGCCATCTCCTTCGACCTCGAAGACCTCAACTCGCTCGGCTTCTACGACGCCACCGCGCCCGGCGACCGATTGGGGTTCACCAAGATTATGGTCACCGAACCCGCGCATCCCTACGTCTCCGCGTGGTGGCCCACCGGCCACGCGCTCGGCTACGAACACGCGTTCTCCCACCAGGTCAAGGACTTCGTCGAGGCCATCAGCGCCGAGACACAGCCGACTCCCTCGTTCAGCGACGGACTCCACGTGCAGCGTGTGCTCGACGCGGTCGAGCGCAGCGCAGCATCCGGCAGCGCCTGGACATCAGCTGCCGCAGCTGCTTAGTTATCCTCACCCCGTTCCGCCAGACAAAGGAGTCTCCAGATGCCCCGTCCCGTCACCCTGTTCACCGGCCAGTGGGCCGATCTCCCCTTCGAGGAAGTCGCCCGACTGGCGTCGGGGTGGGGATACGACGGGCTGGAGATTGCCTGCTGGGGTGACCACCTCGACCCCGCACGGTGGGACGACGCTCCCTACGTCGAAGACCGCCTCGCGATTCTGGCGAAATACAACCTCAAGGTCTACGCCATCTCAAATCACCTCAAGGGCCAGGCCGTCTGCGACGATCCCATCGATCAGAGGCACCGCGACATCCTTCCCGACAGCATTTGGGGCGACGGGGACCCCGAAGGTGTACGCCAGCGTGCGGCGGAAGAAATGAAAAACACCGCACGCCTGGCCGCGAAGCTCGGAGTGAAGACCGTGATCGGTTTTACCGGGTCATCGATCTGGAAGTACGTGGCGATGTTCCCGCCCGTGTCCCAGGCCGCAATCGACGCTGGCTACCAGGACTTCGCCGACCGCTGGAACCCGATTCTCGACGTCTTCGACGAGGTCGGGGTGAAGTTCGCCCACGAGGTTCACCCGAGCGAGATCGCCTACGACTACTGGACCACCGTGCGCACCCTCGAGGCGATCGGTCACCGTGAAGCGTTCGGCCTCAACTGGGACCCGAGCCACTTCGTCTGGCAAGACCTCGACCCCGTGGCTTTTCTCTGGGACTTCAAAGACCGGATCTACCACGTCGATTGCAAAGACACAAAAAAGCGAATGGGCAACGGACGCAACGGCCGGCTTGGATCGCACCTCGCATGGGCCGACCCGCGTCGCGGCTGGGACTTCATCTCGACCGGACACGGCGATGTGCCGTGGGAAGACAGTTTCCGGATGTTGAACGCCATCGGCTACGACGGCCCCATCTCGGTCGAGTGGGAAGACGCCGGAATGGACCGCCTCGTTGGCGCGCCCGAGGCCTTGGCCTTTGTTCGCTCGCTGCTGTTCGAGCCGCCGACGGCCGCCTTCGACGCCGCCTTCAGTTCGCGGTAGCCGTTCCGAGCGTCTGCACCATAGCTTCGATGCGATCCGGCGAGAGCGCGTGGTGGATCGCAAGCATACTCGCGCCCAGCACGGCGGCATTAACTCCGGCGCTCGATTGGGTGATCTGCAGGTGCTGGGTGGCCAGTGGCATCGAGCGGGTGTAGACGACCTCACGCACTCCCGCGATGAGGTGCTCCCCCGCCTGTGCCATCGCGCCGCCAATCACAATGACGGACGGGTTGATGATGCTCACACAGGTCGTGAGCACCTCGCCCAGATCACGTCCGGCCTGACGCACGGCCTGAATTGCGTCACTATTACCGCGCGCAACGAGGTCAACAACGTCCTGGCTCGTGGCAGCATCGATCCCGCCCGCGGTAAGAAAAGCGGCAAGTGCGGGGCCGGATGCCAGGGCCTCGAGGCATCCGCGATTGCCGCAGTGACAGAGGATCTCACCTCCACGGCCCACTCGAACGTGGCCGATATCGCCGGAGATGCCCTGAGCGCCACGCTGCAGCATTCCCGCGGAGATCACCCCGGATCCGATGCCCGTCGCGACCTTCACAAAAATGAGGTGCTCCACGGTTGGCCAGGCGAACTCGCGTTCGCCGAGGGCCATGATGTTGACGTCATTGTCGACGAGCACGGGAACGTTGAAGTGGGCGGTCAGCCATCCGGGAACATCAAACCGGTGCCAGCCGGGCATAATCGGCGGGTTGATCGGGCGCCCGGTCGAGTGCTCGACGGGGCCGGGAAGCCCGACTCCGATCGCAAGCAGGTCACGAAGGGACCGTCCAGATGCCGTCACCAGAGCGTCGCCCGCCTCAATGACCCAGTTGAGTACAGCTTCGGGACCACGGGCGATGGTGATCGCGGTCGAGTCTTCCGCGAGCGGTCGACCGCTGAGGTCGCTGATCGCGATGCGGACGTGAGAGGCGCCGATGTCGACGGCGAGCACAACCTTGTTGCCGGCGTTTAAGGCGAACTGCGACGAGGGCCGTCCACCGGTGGACGTTGCATCTGCGGCGGGACCGACAAGGCCAAGCTGCATCAGCGAGTCCACTCGCAGTGCAACGGTCGATCGGGCAAGCCCGGTGAGCGTGGCGATCTCGGTTCGGGTGCGCGGTCGACCATCCCGGAGGATTTGAAAAATGTCGCTGGTTCCTGCGTATCCGAGGGCGTTACCCCGACTTATGTCGACCATCATGCAATTCAATCACAACGGTCGACTGAACTCGTCAGAAGTGCGGAGGTGTGCGGATACGCGGTTAGGAGCTTTGCGCTGCGCGCCGCCCGCGAAGGCCCTGAACAAAGAAAAGGGCGCCGATGAGTCCCTGGATCAGCGTGAAAATCCAGTTGCCATTGACCAGCTGGATGATGGCGAACACAAACATCGCGACGCCTGCCACCAGCAGGATTTTCCACGAGATCGTTGCGCCGGAGCGTTGGGGTGAAGCGGCCATACGAAGAGTGTCCTTTCTGAACACACTGCTCTCGGCGGGCGATGCCACCGATACAGATCCCTTCAGGCTATCGGGTGCTACTCCGTGGAATCGTGCGCCGTCCGGAAGGCGAGGTCATCCTGCATGGTCACTTGTACCCGCTTCATCAGCTGCCACATCCGCAAACCCATCACCAGGAGCACAATACCGACGGCCCCACTGAGTGCCGCGATCAGGTACGTGCCGACAATCGTCTGGATCAGGGCAACCACGAGCACAACAGCAGAAATGGCGACGATCCATTTCGCCGGGCGCGTGCTGAACTTCGGCTGCACCGCATCGCTCATTTGGATGCACCCGTTGTCGCCAGACGAAGACCTCGAATCGCCTTGGCGAGCAAAAGGGCGCTCAGGGCAGCGAACAGAGCACCGTCGATGGCATATCCCCTGACAATAAACACGACCGCAAGAACGAACATCGCGGAGGTGATGGCGATGACGACTTTCCAGACCCAGGGGCTGAATTGGCGCTCACGTGATGCTGCCATCGGGTGCGTCCTTTCGAAGTGAAGCCCTGCTGCCCTCCCATTTCGACGGGGTGACCGAGCTGCGTTCAGACTAACGGGCGTCGCGCGGCCTGCTGGCTAACGGGCGTCCCGTCCGGTCAACGCGAGCAGTCGCAGCTGCAGAGGAGCGTCGTCGTCGATGGGAACGGGGTGCGCGAAGAGGCCGCTGGCCGACAGAGCATCCCGCTGCGGTTCGAAGATTGTCCAGGTCGCTTCAACCAGCTGGTCGTCGAGCTTTTCATCAGCGCCCACCGCGCGGGCGAGATCCCAGCTGTGGATCGTCACGTCAGACACCTGCTCACGGAGGTAGTCGTCCACCTTGACGGTGTCGTACGACAGTTGAACCGACGCATCTCGGGGCGCGTTCTCCCAGGCCTCGGTTGCCGCAGCCGAGTACTTCGACCACTCCTCTACGAGGTCGTCGCCCAGCGGCTCGATCAGGGCCTCGGCTTCTTCAATCGTTTTGCCCTGAAGCAGGTGCGGAACCCACTGCTGCTCACTGGTCACGTGACGAACGAGCGTCTTGACGTCCCAATCGGTGTTGGGCGTTGGGGCGTTCCAATCGGTCACCGCGCGAAGCCGGGCGGCGAACTCGCGGTGGGCACGGTGCTGAAGCTTGATCCAGTCGAAGGGCATATGCCAACGATAAACAATGCGGGGGTCCGCTGCGGGCAAATGCGCCGTGGGAGAACACGGGAATGGATGCTCGCGCGCTACTGACTTATTTTGGCGCGCACCTCGCCCGACTCGAGCAGTCTCCGCACCACCTGCTGCACCGCCGGCGCGCACCGGTCGATCGAGTCACCGGCGATCCATTCCAGCGCCGCAATCTCACGACTGGCCTCCGGTTCGCCGTCACCCCGCGCGCGGAAACAGTGCATCTCGAGACGGGTGTTGGCGAGCCCGTGGGCGACGTCGCGAATGATGAATAGCTCGGCGATCGACGACGGCTCGAGGTCGATGCCGACCTCTTCGCTGACCTCGCGAACGAGCGCCTCGCGGTAAGTCTCCCCCACCTCGAGCTTGCCGCCGGGCAGGTAAAACACCTCGCGATGGTGGCTGCGAGCGGCGAGCAGGAGTCCGTCACGCACCCAGATCCATGCGACCGACTCCAAAAGAACGGGTGCGATTTCGGATTCGGATGCTTCGATTATTTCCACAGGTATTCCTTCCACGCTGAGCAGCAAGTCTTCCAGCGACTCGGCGGGTGAGTTCCACAATTCTGACCGGACGAACACGTCCGCCAGGTCTTCCTCGTTTGGGTTTGTCCGGATTTGCCCCAGCGGCAGTTGCCCCGCTTCGCGGCCCCCTAGCGTTGCGCCATGAGCTACACGCCAGTGCCCGTTCCGGGGGTCGACGGACGTGAGCCCGCCCCCACCGCGGGCAAGAACATTGTCGTCGGCGGATTCCGTAACTACCTCCGGCTATTTCAGCTTGGAGGCAGCGAGTCCCGTCTGTCCTTTTGGCGCTTTTTCCTCGTGGGCGGTGTGCTGGGGATCGCGGCAACCACAACGATCGGCGTAATTCTCGTGGCGGCTGCCTGGCAGCCCATCTTCGCGTTTGGTGCCTCGACCGGGTGGGGGACGGACAGTCCGATCCCCGATTCGATCATCGCCGCCGGCGACCGGGCCGTTGCCACAACCACATGGACTCTGGGCATCATCGGGGTGTTCAGCGCCTGGGCGTACCTCAGCCTCGCGGCAGCGAGCCGCCGACGTCTCACCGATGCCGGCGCCGACACCTCCCTCGCCTGGATCTGGCTTTTTCTGCCGGTGCCGACTCTGATCGGTGGTGTGATCGGTTTCGTCGTTTCGGGCTTCGAGGTCACCCCGGCGCTACTCGGCGCAGCAATTCCGGCCGCCCTCCTCGTGCTGATTGTGTTGGCGGTGTGCTGCTTGGCCAGCCGTGACCAGCACTACACCGGGCCCACCTGGATGGCCTGGATCGTAGGGATAGTGCTGCCCGGCTACATCCCGGCCCTCATCGTGCACCGCCTGGTCGCGAACCGCACCGCGAATAAGGACTTCTCCCGCGATCGAGTTAGCGCGAGACGGAGAGGCGAGGCAATTGGACTGCTCGCTGGCCTCCCGCTCTACCTCCTGTTCACGGCGGTCCCCATCGTGACAGTGCTGTCGCAGACCATCTGGAAGGACGGCATCGACGCCTGGAGCACCGATGTGGCGCAGTCCGTCATCAGCGTGGTCGCCCCGTTCTTCACCACAACGCTCCCCGGCCTGATCGCGATCTTCTATGTCATTGTGTGGATGCTGAGCGCGTTCGACGGCGCCATCGTGCTCGGGCACACACGAAAGACCAAATCTGGGCGAATCATCAAGGTCAAGGGTTACGTGCGGGACCGAGGGTGGTGACGGTTGACGCCGCCTCAGTGCAGCGCGACTATCTCTTCCGTACCTTTCTCGCCCACCGAAAGCGCTCCGAGAACTACGTTCTCAACCGTCTCTGGCACCGGCTCGACGACCTGGACCTCAAACCAGTCGCGCAGCAGTACGTCGATCGCGGTGACGGAACCTATGCTCTGCTTGACCTCTATTTTCCGCAGCTGAACATCGGAATCGAGTGCGACGAGGCGCAGCATCTCACGACCGAGGCTGCCGACCTGGCCCGCACCGTCGCGGTCACCAACAGCATCACGATGGACCAGAAGGTAGGGGCAATCCGCGCGGCCGAGATCACGCGTGTGTTGCGCGTGCGGGCCACCGATGACATCGTGACGGTTCACGCTCACATCGACGCGATTGTTCACGTCATCCGCGAGCGAAAAACAACCTCGCAGGGATTCCAACCCTGGGATCCCGCCCTCACTGATACCCGGCGGGTACTCGCACGCCGGCGCATCGAGGTGTCCGACAACTACATCTTCTCCGGCACAAAAGACATCCGGCCCTTGTTCGGCTTGTCCGCCGTCACGGTGCAGCGCGCCCTCTACCGGGTCGCGCCGCGTGACAACAAACAACTGTGGTGCATCCGGCTCGTTGACCGGGCCGGCACCAGCACGGCCAGCAACGGTGTCGAGAATCGCACCTCTGCGGACTGGACAGAAATCTATGAGCGTGAGGTCCCGGAACGGGCTTCGCTGCCGCCCCAGGGTGGGCCTCCCGACCGGATCGTTTTCGCGAGGTCACGCAATGCGTTGGGTGAGAGCGGATACCGCTTTCTCGGGGTATTCAACCTCACTGGGGCGACGACACAACTCGACGCTGGCGAGCCGTTTCGTGTGCACACACGCAGTTCGGACTCCCTCGACCTAGCCCCGTACCTGGACCGAATTTAGAAACCATCCGGTCGGGAAACCCGACCTGTCACCACGAACCACTTTCGTCCCCTGAGAGGACACCAATGAGCATTTGGGTTGACCTAGCGCAGTTGATCGCGGGAGCGGCGGCCGTTGTCGCGATCGCGATCGCGATTCTTGACCGTCGGCGACAGGAGTACAACGACGAATTTAGCCAAGCCTCGAAGATCACCGCCTGGCGCGCATACGCCGAGGCTGAGGGTGAGAGCGAGCAGATCCAGGGTGTGGTGATCGAGAATCAAGCGCACGAGGTCGCGATTCAGATCGACGTGAAGGTGGGCAAGCTTGCCCAGAGCGCCGACGGCCAGCAGCGTCGTGCGTTCGCCGCGGTTGCCGACGAAGCCACCGGTGGTGTGCGACTGGCCCTCCTGCCGTCGGGTACCTACTTCATTCCGCGCGCCGACGGCGAGTGGAAGGCGCAGCGTGAGGTCGACGATGCCGACGGCGCCCGCCGGGTGTTGATCCCGGAGTCGGACAAACCGGGCGCAAAGCGAGTGACGTACCAGCTGTACCCGGTCACCAAGGTGGAGACGAATGCACCTGCGGTGTACCTGCTGCGCTTTCTCCTCGGCGACCGTCGCTGGTGGCGCGATGAACGCGGAATCCTCCACGAAGACGCGACAAAGCGACCGTGGCGCGAACACCGCCGCTTGGCCTCCCCCACTACCTGGGACAAGGAATTCACGACGTCGACAGAGACCAACCGCGACGACCTGACGAAGCGTTCCGACTTCACCAAGTACGCGTGGGACGGCGACGGCAAAAAACACTCGAAGCTGGAGACGATCAACCTCATTGCGCAGTGGTGGGCCCAGGACCAGGGCATCCACACACGAAGCGATTTTGAGCGTCGCTTCGGCGAAGAAATCGGACACGCCCTGCCGGCTCGCTCGGCGCAGTACGGTGCGGACGCTCTTCTCACCGCGACACCGGCCACTGTGAGGAACGACGGAAACCCCAAGCAGCTGGTGATCGAACTCGACGACGCGGTGTATGGAATCCGCTGGGGATGCGGTTTCAAAACCGGCGCAGAACATGGGGTGACGGTGCACAAGCCGATCATCGACCACTTCGTCACCCGGTACGGAGCTCCCGCCCGCTCGAGTTCGTAAGCGCGGTTACGTGACGCGTTGACCTGTCGACTCGGATGACGTCGTCACCGCGGGCTGTGGCGCTTCGCGGGCACGGGCCGATTCCCACAGCATGGGCGGTCGTTGCACCGCGAGGTACACTGCGGCGTGCCGTGCCAGCATCACGGCCAGCGCGAGAGCGAGGTACCCGGCGATCAGCTTGTCCCCCACCGACACGGCGAGGTTCGAGACAAATACGGCTCCCCACAGGCTGACGCCGGGTCCTTGCACCGCGGCGAAGAGTCCGCCCGCCGCCGAGTCGACAATCATCCCGTTGATGGCAAGGATCGGCAGCGCGGTGAGTGTGCAGGCCAGCGCGGCGAGAAGATTGAGGGAGAAAAAGCGCAGCGGTGTGCGACCCATCCGCCAGGACCGGACGCCGTAACCCCAGACGAGCGCCCCCACAACGTTGACCGCCACAAACGGCAGTGCCTGGGACCCGTTGCTGAGCCCCGCGAGGAGGTTGGTCGACAGCGCAACCGAGGCCCCGTACCAGGGACCAAACGCGATGGAGACAATCGCGGTGCCGATCATGTCGAGGAATAGCGGCGCATTCAGCCGTGCGGATGCGGCGTTGCCGAAGAGGTTGACTCCGAGGCTGGCGACCATCACCAGCGCGACGATGACTGGCCCCGCGGAGTGCCGAAGGTCGTGCGACTCCAGGGGTATTACCGACGCGTGTGGCACAACGGACGTGCGCGAGGGTATGGATGGGTCCGGGACCGCGGACGCATGCGGAACTCCGTGCGGCACCGGCACGGTCGCGCGGCCGGGCGCCTGAGCTAGTCGGGCGCGGAGGCAGCGCAGTCGCCACTCATTCGCGGCAGCAGAATCTTCTCCGAGGGCGGTGACAATATCAGCGACCAGATTGGCGTTGATTCGCGACCGCCCTGTACGAAAAGCGTCATACACCGTAGACCGGGCGACCCGGGCGGCCGCGGGATCCATCCCGGACTTCTGCCGGTGCTGAGTGATTCGCGCAGCCAGCTCGTCGTAGGTGAGAGAGCCCGCCTCGATTCGCAGGGTATGCAGGGAGGCGACCAACTCATCGAACGTCTCATGCCTGTCGCTGGCCGCGGTCCGCTCGCTCATTCCTCGGATTATTCCATGAGACGTGGGCGCTGTTATACACCTGTGGTCTAAAAGAACACGGACCGTGCGACCGCCGTCACCTCGATGCGCAACCCCTCGGGCACCAGCAGACTCAGCACCGGTGGACGCCAATATGCCGACAGGGTGACATTCGCGCTCGTCCCGTCGGGGCTCGAGGCGTCGTCGATGTGGATGTCATCGAGCGACGAGAGCGGGTTGGACGCGACGTACTCCTCCACGGAAGTCGCGACCTTCACGGTGTTGAGCGTCACGTGCGGAGAGCCGTCCGTCACCGTCACGTCACTCAACTCGAACGCTTCCGCACCCACCAGCGCGGCTCCGTCGGCGAGGGTGAGCAGTCGTTTGCGCTCGAGATAGAGGGAGGTCGCCGCGACCACGAGCAGCACCACCACCAGCGCCATCGCTCCGTAAAAGATAGTGAGGAGGAGTGTGGACCCGGTGTCGTCGCGGGGATCAACGAGCTGGCGCTGGGTCACTCGGCGCCCCAGAACCGCGACACCTGCTGGGTCGCCGTCGCCCGCAGCGGAACCGCGAGGGGTGCGTTAACAGTCAGCACGGCAGGGGCGAGAGGAAGAGGCACAACGATCTCGATGGTGACGGTGACGAAGCCGCGGCGGGTGAGGCAGTCGGAGGCCACGGGGCGGCAGGCGACGTCGACGTGGGCCGCGGCCGGGTCGATGCCGTAGTCGGCGAGGGCGAACGTGATCGTCCGCTCGGCGTTGGCGACCGCGTCCTCGGGAGTGGCCGACTGCACATAAACCCGGGCCGCCTGGCGGGCCGCGCCCTCTGCGGCGAGCGCGCCAGCCTGCACCTGGGCCATCGTGAGGATCAGGTAGACCAGGGGCACCAGCAGGATGACGCCGATGGTGATGAACTCGAGCGCCGCCGACCCGCGCTCGTCGGTGCGGAGCCGGCTGATGAGGATGGCCAGGGTTCGGCGCCGCGACGCAGCCCCCACCCGCGGGCGCTGACTAGTCCACGGACTCGAGGGGTGCATGGCCCACCACCTCCAGCGCGCGGTCGACGCCGACGAGTCCGACGAGCGGGAGCGGCGCCGAGACGGTGACGGCGACGGCCGGGTAGCCCATCCATTCGCCCTCGGCCGCGCTGACGTTCTGCGCATACGACTCCCCCAGCGCTGACGCGATCAGCTCGCGGGTGCGAATCGCGCCCTCGTCGACGCCATTGTCGGCAAGGGACGCGAACCGTGCGCCTTCGGACGCGGCATCCAGCAGGGTGTTGCGGATGTGCAGGGCGAAGGCAAGTTGAAAGACGGCGAGCGTCATCAGGGTGAGCAGGCCAACCACCATGACGAACTCCGCGACGGCCGAGCCGGACTCGCCGCGCCAGCGGTCAAAAACTCGTGACCCGCTCAATGGCTTGCTCGAAAACGCTGCTGAGGGCGGGGCCGGCAAGTCCCCAGATGATGATGACGAGGCCCGCGGTCATCAGCGTGATGAGCACCCAACCCGGGACGTCCCCGCGTTCGTCGTCCTGCTCGGCCAGTCGTACGGAGTTCAGAATGCTCATCGTGCGTCTCTTTCGGGTGGGGGTGGGGCGGGGTTCGGGATGCCGTGGCGCAAGTGAAATGGTCATGGTCAGAACCCGACCTGCAACACAAAAATGCCGGGGAAGATCGCAAAAAGTACGGTTGTGGGGAGGATAAGAAACACGACCGGAACCAGCATCGCGACCTCCTTTTTGCCGGACAGTTCGAGCAGCGCGCGCTTGGAGTCGTCCCGCGAATCCTGTGCCTGGGCGCGCAACACGTCGGCGAGCGGGGTTCCGCGCTCGAGCGCACCCGTGATCTGCTCGACCGCGCGGGTGAAGGCGGGTAGCTGCAGTTCACGCGCCAGCGTGGTGAGGGTGGTGCTGAGGGGAAGGCCGGATGCCACGGCGGTGGTCACCCCGCCCAGCTCACCCGCCAATTCCCCACTCGACACCCGCGAGACCCGCCGCAGCCCGTCGAGGATTCCCTCCCCGGCCGAAAGACTCAGCGTGAGGAACTCAAGCACGGTTGGCAGTTCATCGGCGATGCGGGCAGTGCGGCGGGCGGCCTGCCGTTGGAGGACGTAGTCGCGCCCGAGGAAACCCAACACCGCGGTGACAACAACAAACGCGGCGGCAGTCCCGGGGTTCACTGGAGTGAACTGGGCTCCCACCACGGCCACAACGACGGCGAGTATGGCGGCAGTGGTGGCCCAGACCAATTGTCTCGAGCGAAAAGCATCCACCGAGATTCGCAGTCCGGCCTGGCGCAACCGACGCACGGTTGTCTCGGAACCACCCACCACAACGTCGATCGCACGGCGCAGGCGACGCGTGACCGGTTCGAGCAGCAGGCCGAACACGGGGAGCGGGTCGACGGTGCGGCGGTCGAGGAGTTCGCGGGCGAATGGCGAGACATCGAGCACGTGTGGGGCGATGCGCACCGCAAGACTGGGCCGGCTGAGCCGCGGGGCGAGGCTGACGAGCAGCCAGAGTCCGAGGCCGAGCGCCAGTCCGCAGAGCGCCGCCCAGGCGAGGGCGCCGGTCACTGGAACCACCGCCGCTCTTCGGGAAGACGACCGACCACGAGCATCAACCAGTACGCGATCGCCGAGAGGCAGGCTCCGGCAACGATCACCGCGGTGCCCGCCAGGGTGTTGTACGCGGCGGCCGCCTCGGGGCGCGAGGCCAACAGAACAAGCACTATCCAGGGGGCGGCGACGCCGAGGCGGGCGGCGTTGACCGTCCACGACTGTCGTGCTTCGATTTCGGCGCGCACGGCGGCGTCTTCGCGCAGGTAGGCCGCGAGGTTGCGGAGCACGGTGGGCAGCTCCTGCCCGCCGACATCCCGCGACATCCGCAAGGTTTCGATGATGCGGTCGGCGACGGGATCCGCAAGCCGGTTCTTCAGACGGTCGAGGCAGGAGGCGAAGTTACCCGTGGCGCGGTACTCCGTTTCGAAGTCGCGGAACGCCTCACGCGTGGGGATCGGGCCCGAGTGCGCCAGGGTGACCACGCTGTCGGGCAGGGCGAGTCCGGAGCGGATGGCGGAGAGCAGATGGTCGACGACGTCGGGCCAGACCACTCGGGCAGCGCGGCGAGACGCCCGGGCCCGCCAGAGGATCACAGCGGTGGGCAGCACCAGACCGATGACTCCCGCGGCGAGCGCGAGGGCGAGCACCGGAACCAGCGCAGCACAGAGGGCCGCGGCAGCCAGCGCGAGAAGTACGGAGACGGAGATCACCGCGGCTATCGAGACACGTCCGAGCCCGGCCTGCACCAATCGAGTTTGCAGCGCGGTCGTCACTGCCGTGATCGACGACGCCACGGGAGAGAGCGGTGAGCGGCGCCGTACCGCGTCGCTCACCGCCGTTCGGGGCCAGAGCAGCGGGGATGCCGCGCAGAGCAGTCCCACACCGAGGAGCAGACCGAGGACGAGCGCCATCAGCGCTCCCCCGCGAGCACCACGGCCGGGTCGAACCCCGCCGCCTGGAACTTGGCCGTTTTGCCCGGGTATCCACCGGTGACGTCGAGTCCGCGGCGGCCGAGCGCAAAGATGCTGCTCGTCTCGATGACGGAGCCCGACACCTGTCCGCTCGGGGCGACGATCTCCACCACCCGTCGACTCCCGTCGCGAGCGAGTTCGCAGTGCACCACAATGTCGATACAGCCCGCCACGGTCGGCACCACAAAGGACGAGTCGATGTTGCGGCCGGCGAGTAGCGGCAGGGTGGACAGTTTTGCCAGGGCATCCCGAGCACTATTCGCGTGAATGGAACACATACCTGGTACGCCGCTATTCAGAGCGATGAGTAGGTCGAGGGACTCGGCTTCGCGCACCTCGCCGACCACAAGGCGATCAGGGCGCATGCGCAACGCTTCTTTGATGAGGCGGCGCAGCGTGATCTCGCCCGTGCCCTCGAGGCTCGCGCCGCGGCACTGCATGGCGACGGTATCCGGAGCGGTGAGGTCGAGTTCAAAGGTGTCTTCGACCGTCACCACCCGGTCGCCGGGCCGCGCCACCGACAGCAGCGCGCCGAGCATGGTGGTTTTGCCGCTCTGCGTCGCGCCCGAGACGAGGATGTTCTGTCCGCTGAGCACACACATCCTTAGAAACTCGGCGGCACGGTGTGGCACGGAGCCGAGTTCCACAAGCTGCTGCAGGGTGCGGATGCGCCGGCTGAACTTGCGGATGTTGACGGCGAAGTGGCGCTGGGTGACGTCCGGAATCACGACATGCAGTCGGGACCCATCGGGCAAGGAGGAGTCGACAAAGGGCGAGCTGAGGTCGACGCGACGACCCGAGGATTGCAGCATCCGCTCCACCAGATCGCGCACCTGCGCATCGGACAAGACCAGATCGACACGTTCACTCACGCCGTGGCGGGCGACAAAGATCTTGTTGGGGCCGTTGATCCAGATCTCTTCAATGTCCGGATCATCGAGGAAGGGTTGCAGCGCGCCGAAACCGGTGAGCGTCGCGAGTACCTCGCTGGCGGCCCCGGCCTCGTCGTCGAGTAGGGGAATCGACCCACCCAGCGCGCGTTCGCTGTAGCGACGCACTTCGTCGTGAACGAACCGGTCGGCGAGCGCCCGATCGCTCGACAGATCCACTCCCTCCCGCTGCACACGCTCGCGCACACGGTCGGTGATTATCGTGACGGCCCGGGACATAACCCCAGTGTCAACGAGCTACACCCGCGAAAAAAAGTTATCCACAACTAATTTGGGGGCGCGCAGCTGTGGGGAAAGTCGCGAGCTCCGGACTCCGTGCGAACCGGAGTTCATCGTCCGGCGGAATGCCTACCGGCCCGGATGACTTGGACTCAGAGTGGCCAACAGACCACAGCGACCCGTGTGCAGCGCGGGACAACGGGTGAAAGAAGTTACCGTGCGAGTTCTGAGTCAACGGGCCAGCTTCTGGGTCGCCGCAGCCGTTGTGGTGATTGCCCTCTGGACGAGCGGCGCACCCAGCGTGACCTACCCGCTTTATGCGGCGGAGTGGAACCTCAGCGCATCCGTCACCACCGCCATTTTCGCGGTCTATCCTCTCGTGCTCGTTGTTGTTCTGCTGGTGTTTGGCAACATCTCCGACTACATCGGACGCCGCGCCGCCATCCTCCTTGGCCTCACCGCCTCGCTGCTGGGCGTTGTTCTCTTCGCCATCGCGCCCAACGTCGGCTGGGTGTTTGTCGGCCGCGCCTTTATGGGTATCGGCGTGGGCCTGTCGCTCAGCCCCGCGTCGGCCGCCATGGTCGAGTTCAGCGCGGCGAGCAAAAAGGCGCAAGCGAGTTCAATCACCACCGCATCCACGGCGGTCGGGCTCATCCTCGCGACCCTCGTCGGCGGTGCGCTCATCGAGTACGCGCCCTTCCCGACCCATCTCAACTTCTGGGTTCTCGCCGCCGTCGTCGCCGCAGTCCTGATAACGGCCTGGTTCCTCCCCCGCCATACCTCTGCGGAAGCGAGGGGCAAGTGGCGCCCGCGTCCGCTGTCAATCCCCGCCGGCCTGCGCGGCACATTCGCGAAGTCCGCGCTCGCCCTCACCGGCGCCTACGGACTCGGCGCCATCGTTCTCTCTCTCGGCGCTGACATCGGCCAAGAACTCATCGGCTCCGACAACTCCCTCGTCAACGGCGCGGTCATCGCCATCAACGCGGCCGCCATCGCCATCACGGCCATCGCGGCGCGCGCACTCCGCGGCACCACCGACATCGTCATCGGCGGGGCCGCCGCCACCGTCGGTATGGGAATTATGGTGCTGTCGTCCGTGCAGCACTCCCTCCCCCTCTTTATCGTCGCCGCAATCGTGACCGGCGTCGGCTACAGCCTCTTGTTCCTCGGCGGCCTCAGCGTGATCAACGCCGATGCTCCCGCGCACCACCGCGCCGGCACTCTCTCGGGCGTCTATCTCATCGCCTACTTGTTCCAGGGACTCATCGCCCTCTCGCTGGGCGTCGCAGCCACGGCATCCGGCCTCGGCATTGCCCTCGACATCGGTGCGGGCATCGTTGCCGTTCTCGGCCTCGGCTCGATTGTGTTGGCCATGGCGCTGCCGCGTCGGTCTGATGGATGCTCCGCGCAAACCGCGTGACGAGCCACCCCGCCGGGTCCGACTAAACTCGACATGCTCGCGGGAGTGGTGAAATTGGTATACACGCAGGTTTTAGGTACCTGTGCCGAAAGGCGTGAGGGTTCAAGTCCCTTCTTCCGCACAAATTGTGAACAACAGGCGTCGCTCCAGTAACGATCGACAGTCAGGGTAATCCCCAATGACGGTCTCAGCCGACAGCTAGTAACCTGTCAGGTATCACGTTCCCCTAGCCGCCGCCGATTGGCCGCCAACAGGCAACCGACGACTGGAGAGTCTCTTGGTACCCACCGCACTTATCCCCTGGCTCGATCCCGAGACCCTGATCAGTGGTTTTGGTGCGTTCGCTCTTCTCGGTGTCTGCTTCATCGTGTTCGCCGAGACCGGCCTGCTTGTGGGCTTCCTTCTCCCGGGCGACACACTCCTGGTCATCACCGGTCTCCTCACCTTCACGGGTGTTATCGGTATCGACATCTGGTGGGTCGCACTCGCTATTGGTTTCGCGGCGTTCCTCGGTGGAGAAGTCGGGTATTTGATCGGTCACAAAGCCGGACCCAAAGTGTTCGAACGCAAAGAAACCGGACTCTTCTCGGTCGAGAACGTGCAACGCACCAACGCCTTCTTCGAGCGCTTCGGTGGCCTCGCGGTGATCCTCGCCCGCTTTGTTCCCGTTGTGCGCACCTTCGCCCCCGTCGCCGCGGGCGTTGGCCACATGAACTACCGCAAGTACAGCTTCTACAACCTCATCGGTGCCCTCATCTGGGGCGCCGGCCTCACCACCGCGGGCTACCTCCTCGGATACATCCCGCCGCTGGCCGACTTCGTCACCAACTACATCGACATCATCCTTCTTGCCGCCGTGGTGATCAGCGTTGTTCCGACCGCGTTCCACTACTTCCGTTCGTCGAGCAGGGCCCGTAAGAACCGCGCGGCCGCGGTCAACGCCGAAGACCTCGCGCTCTCCCCCAAGGACTTCGACCAAGACCTCACGGACTAAGTCACTTCTGCCTCACGGCATCCACCCCGCCCTGCACCCGTCTGCGTGCAGATAGCGGACGCTCGCCGACTCGCAGAATCCCGATAAACAACGGGCGTAGTGTGCTGGATATGACCACAGTTCCTCTCCCCGCCCGCGCCATGGTGCGCCACGCCATGGAGCGTCGCACCCTCGACGTTGTCGCCGTGCGCGACGTCTCCCCCACCATGCGCCGCATCACTCTCTCGGGCAGTGCCCTCGCCGGTTTCGCTGCGCCCGGCCCCGACGACCACGTCAAGGTCTTTTTCCCGGATCCCGCGACCGGTGTGCTGACGCTCCCCGAGACTGGGCCCGGCGGTGTGCAGTCGATCGCATTCGGACGCCCCGACCAGAGCATCCCGAGCAGCACCCTCGTCGAGCGCGGCCAGGTCATCGCCCGCGACTTCACCCCGCGCGAACTGCGCGCCGCCAGCCACGGACGCGACGCCGAACTCGACATCGACTTTGTGCTCCACGGTGATACCGCCCCAGCCACGGCCTGGGCCACCCACGCCACCGTCGGCGACACCCTCACCATCGGCGGCCCCCGCGGCTCCAAACTCGTGCCCGAGGGCCTCGAGTCCGCCGTGCTGGTCGGCGACCCGACATCCCTCCCCGCACTCCTCCGCTGGATCGAACGGATGCCCGACGACGTCGACCTCCGCGCGATCGCCGTGGTGCCCGACGAGAGCTACCGCCAGTACGTCGCCTCGTCGCCCCGCGCGAGCACCGCCGAGTGGATGTGGATTGTGGAGCCGGACGCCGAAGCCCGCGCGCACGCCCTGCTCGGTGTGCTGCAGATTCTCGAACTGCCCCACGACGGCTTCGTCTGGGCGGCCGGCGAGGCGACATCGCTGGTTCCGGTACGCCGGTACCTGCGCCGCGAGCTCGGACTCGACCGCTCCCGGGTGCTCGTCGACGGCTACTGGCGCCGCGGCACAAGCAACCTCGACCACCACGCGCCGCTGGATCCGACCGATCCCGACTGATCTGCGTTAACGACTGATCTGCCCGGTTCGCTGGCCGCGACTCGGCCGTTCGCGTCACCGAGCCGTTAACTGCAGCGAGCCCGCACCTTCAACAGAAGATGCGGGCTCGGGATGCTTGGGGGCTAGTTAGTCGATCGGGCGACCGAAGCGCTCCTTGATCGCCAGCAGGGCCTCGCCCGCGGGACGACGCACCTCCATGTCGGGATCCTTGAGCAGAAGCTTGATCGCGGTGCCATGTTCGTGGTCACCCATCTTGCCGAGCGCACGAGCGGCTCCAGCGCGGACGCGGCCCACCTCGTCAGTGAGCATCGGAACAACAAGGTCGGCGAACGGCAGCTCGCGGGCAGCGACAACCTTGAGGCACATTTCGCGCACACGCCACGCTTTGTTGGTGAGGCCCGACTTGATGGCGTTGGAGGCGGAGTCGTGCCAGACATACATCAGTGCGCGGGCGCCCCAGAGTTCAGGCCAGTAGAGCGCGGGGGCTCCGTCGAGGATGCCCTTGGCGTGGGTTCCGCCGACAAACAGCAGGAAGTCCTCACCGGCGTTGGCGCCTCCGAGAAGGGCAGCGGAACGGTCGACGGTCTCACGTTCCCCATAGATTTTGACGGCCGCAGCAATGCGGTCGGCGGGAGAAGCGTCAAAGGGAACGGGAGTTTTGTCAGCAGGCACACCCCTAGGGTACGCGGTGGGCGCTACACCGGCGAGCAGAGTCGGTGCAGCGCCCCTGCTCGACGGTGTCGCGCCCACCGAGCATCCATCCCGCACCCGCCTTAGGAGCGCGGCTCCCAGCGGAACATCGTGCGGGCGAAGTAGGCCGCGAGAACCGCCCAGGCGACACTCGGCACAATCAGCGAGACCACGTTGGAGAGGTCCCCGCCGTTCCAGGCGACCCCGATGAGCTCCGCGAGTCCGCCACCGGGCAGCGCACGCTTGAGCCAGCCGAGTTCCTCGGTGCCGGTGAACATCACCCAGAACGCGACGCCCAACACCAAGAAAAACAGCGGCAGCGTGGTGACCTGCGCATGCTCGGGCGAGTTAGTGACCCCGGCGGTCGCCAGGGCGAAGCCGACAAACATC
>Ga0247807_10000610_pt1 | contig 22348 bp, 17 predicted proteins | sample UWRJL074202C1_FD_179931 | JGI IMG/M metagenome (GOLD analysis project Ga0247807, IMG submission 179931) | Plant litter microbial communities from Arlington Agricultural Research Station in Wisconsin, United States - UWRJ-L074-202C-1 | ecosystem: Environmental > Terrestrial > Plant litter >...
GTGTGACGCCGTGTAGCTGACGGCGAGCGCGTCGGTGCCGCTCAGTGTCACGCCGACGGTGCCCGCCGCGACCGAACCGGATGCCGATGCATCGGAAGTCCAGAGGGCGTAGGTGCCTCCCGACGCTCCGACCCCGAGCGCCAGCGCAACGGTCAGAACGAGAAGGCACCGCCGGATGACCTTCACGGCGCGACCTGGGCACCCGTGAAGGTCAGAGAGAACGATGCCGTGCCTCCTTGCGAGGAGGGCGGAGCATCCAGGTCCAGAGCAATCTCGAGACAGAAGAGTTCGCTAGCCTCCGCAGCGAGCTCCCCCGACGGGGCGGTGGTGAACGTGGAGATACGTCCCGACTCCCCCGCAAGACCCGGAGCGCACGCCGAAACGCTCTCGACTGCCGTGAGGCGAACCGTCAGTTCGTCGGCAAGCCCACCGGTCTGCGCCGTCACGGCTGATGCCGTCAAGGCGATGGCGAGCGGGGTGCTTCCCGTGTTTTCGAGCGTGAGAACCGAGCGCACTGACGTTCCCGGCCCGAGCGTGCTCGCATCCATGTCCACTATCGCCGCGCTCGATGCACCGTTGATCGTCAATCCGGCCGTGCCCGAGCTGATCGTTACTCCTTGAGCGACGGCATTGCCCGACCACAGGGCGAAGGTACCTGCGCCCCCGGTCGACAGCAGCACGGCGGTCAGCATCGCACCCGCTCCGATGAGCAGAGCACGAGCGCTACCGCCACGACCAGTAGTCGACGCGCGACCTTCCGATCGGTGCCGAGGGCGCTTCATTGCGGGTGTCACGGGTGGACGATGTGCAGGACGGGCTTACGGAGCGATCTGAGTAAAGGAGAACACCACGGGCGCGACGGTGGCGGTCTGGTTCTGGGTGGCGTTGCCCGAGCTCTCGTAGAACGTGACCTCCACCGATGCCGTGACCGTGTAAGTGCCCTCATCGATCGTGTAGACACCGCCTGTCGGGCCGCTGAAACCGGGATCGGTCGAAGACGCGCTCGAGACGACGGTCAGATCACCGGCAAGATCGGCATCCCCGCTCGTGACCCCGCCGGAAGTGCTGAGCTCAGCCTCGATGTTGTCGCCAACTGCCGAGACGGTGAGCACCTCCGTGTACGTATAGGTGTCGCCCGGAACCCAAAGCTCGGGCGCTGTGCTCCACACTCCGGGGGTGGCCGTAGCTACTGCCAGCTCCCCCGAACTGATCGTGGTTCCGCTCACCGTGCTGCTGTCGTTCCATAGGGCAAACGTTCCTGCCCCACCAAGAAGGAGAGCGACACCAGCGGCGCCAGCGACCGCTCCCTTAGCGAGTTTGTTCATGACAATCTTCTTTCTGTAGGAGCATGGAAGAGCGCGCTCGGGCTAGTGCGAATGCAGAGAAATAAGACGAGCAGATGTGCCATCGTGCGGGTTCGACAAGCAGGTCGCGAACCCATATGCCAGTGTATTGGTTCCGGTATACTGGCTACAATGGCCAAAGTATCCCCCAAACGGGTGACAGAGCTCATCGCGATGGGGATGCCGGTCGCACGCGGTTATCGCCTTTAGTGCAGGATGTCTACCCGTCGCACACCTACCCGGTTACGCGGTAGCGTCAGCATGTGGCTAAGACACCTAAAAACGACGTCGCCAGCAGCACTCGGCGCCCGCGCACGAGCCGCCTGGGACGGATCCCGATCCGCTTCCTTACTCCGCAGCTTCCCGAGAACCTCTGGTCATCGAAGGCCTTTGCCGGGGAAGTTGTGCCGTTCGGCGCGACGGTCTTCCGGGAGGGACACGACCAGCTCGGTGTGCGGCTCGTTCTCACCGATCCGTCGGGCAAGACGACAACGCAGGTCATGACACCGGGCGCACCCGGATCCGACCGCTGGCACGCAGAGGCGCAACTCCCCCTTGAAGGCGAATACCGTTGGCGCGTCCGAGCCTTCAGCGACGACTGGGCAACATGGCTCCACAACGCCGAGATTAAGATCCCGGCAGACATCGACGTCGATGTCATGATCGCTCTCGGGGCCGAACTTCTGGCACGAGCGGGCAACCGCGCCATCGTCACCCAGGCGGCGGCATCCTTCGCTTCAGACGAACTCTCCCCAGCCGAGAAGTTGCGAATCGCGCTCGACCCCGCGCTGACGGCGGCCATCAACGCCAAGCCTCTCGCGAGCCTCACGACCGACAGCGACGAGCTGACCATCCGTGTTGAGCGTCCTCGCGCCGGTGTGGGCAGCTGGTACGAGTTCTTCCCCCGCAGCGAGGGTGCCAAGCAGGGTAAGGACGGCACTTGGACGAGCGGAACCTTCCGCACCGCGGCTAAGCGTCTGCCCGCCGTCGCGGAAATGGGTTTCGATGTGCTGTACATGCCGCCCATCCACCCCATTGGTCACGCGTTCCGTAAGGGACCGAACAACACGCTCGTGACGGCACCGGGTGACCCCGGGTCCCCTTGGGCGATCGGCTCAGCGGATGGCGGACACGACGCGATTCATCCGGACCTGGGCACGATCAAGGACTTCACCTACTTCCTGGGAGTGGCGAAGAAAAACAACCTCGAGGTTGCTCTCGACTTCGCGCTGCAGTGCGCGCCCGACCACCCGTGGGTCACCGAGCATCCCGAGTGGTTCACGTCTCTGCCCGACGGCTCGATCGCCTACGCCGAGAACCCGCCTAAGAAGTATCAGGACATCTACCCGATCAATTTCGACAACGACCCCAACGGGATCCGCGCCGAGGTTTTGCGCCTCCTGCGCTATTGGATCAAGCTCGGCGTGCGCATCTTCCGCGTAGACAATCCGCACACGAAGCCTCTGCAGTTCTGGGAGCTCGTGCTCGGCGAAATCAACGAAGAATACCCCGACGTGGTCTTCCTCGCGGAGGCATTTACCCGTCCGGCGATGATGCAATCGCTCGCCCAGGTCGGTTACCAGCAGTCCTATTCGTACTTCACCTGGCGCAACACCAAGACCGAGCTCGAGGAGTTCTTCGAGTCGATCTCGCACGAGACATCGGCCTGGTTCCGCCCGAATCTCTTCGTCAACACCCCCGACATCCTTACCGAGTTCCTGCAGTTCGGCGGCCGCGCGGCCTACAAGATTCGCGCCGTGCTCGCCTCGACGGCGAGCCCAAGCTGGGGTGTGTACGCGGGCTACGAGCTCATGGAGCACGTCGCCAGGCCCGGCAGCGAAGAGAACATCGACAACGAGAAGTACGAGTACAAGCAGCGTGACTGGGCGGCCATCGAGAAGGCGGGCACGTCGCTCGCGCCCTTCCTCACGCGGCTCAACCTGATCAGGGCCGCGCACCCGTCGCTCAGGCAACTACGCAATCTCGACGTGCACTGGAGCGACGATGACTCGATCCTCGTCTACACAAAGTTCCTCGACGGCGCGTACACGCCAGACGGCAAGACCGACGCACTGATCGTCGTCGTCAATGTCGACCCGCACTCGGTGCGCGAGACTACCGTCCACCTCGATCTCAGCCGCCTAGGGCTCTCCCCCGACGCGCGCTTCACCGTTCGCGATCTCATCACGGGCGATTCGTTCGAGTGGGGCGCCGATAACTATGTGCGACTGGATGCCTTCGGCGAACCAGCTCACATCCTGCACGTCGAATATCCGACCACCCCGAGGAGCTAAGTATGCCCACCGAGACCACTGTGCCCGTGCTGCATCCCGACCATATTGCGGCTCTCGCAAGCGGGTCTCACCCGAGGCCCCACGATGCCCTGGGACAGCACGCTCACGGCGACGGCTTCGTCGTGCGAGTCCTCCGCCCTCTTGCTGAGGGAGTGTCGGTGGTTCGCGCCGATGGCACGTCCATCGCGCTGACCCACGTCGATCAGGGGCTCTGGCACGGGTTCCTGCCGGGCGCAGGCCAGGCGTACACCGTCGAGACCACGTACGACTCGGGGCCCACCTGGATTGCCGAGGACCCGTACCGCTTCGTCTCGTCTGTGGGCGAAATCGACCTCTACCTCTGGGGTGAGGGTCGTCACGAACAGCTCTGGCAGGTGCTCGGGGCTCACTTCCGTCCGCACGAGGATGTCGTGGGAACCTCGTTCAGCGTCTGGGCGCCGCACGCTCAGGCGGTGCGAGTCGTTGGCGACTTCAACGGCTGGAACGGAGTGCTGCACGCCATGCGTCGTCTCGACGACAACGGCGTATGGGAGATCTTCGTGCCCGAGCTTCAGCCGGGCAGCACCTACAAGTTCGAGATTCTGACGCCCGCGGGCGAATGGGTGACCCGCGCCGACCCCATGGCGCAGTTCACCGAAGTTCCGCCCGCCACCGCATCCCGCGTCTCTCACTCGCAGTTCGAGTGGAGCGACGGAAACTGGATGACCGAGCGCGCAGCCAAGGATCCGCACAACTCCCCCATGAGCGTTTACGAACTCCACGTGGGTTCGTGGCGCCCGGGACTCGATTACCGCTCCCTCGCGGGCGAGCTCATCGAGTACATCACCGAGCTGGGATTCACGCACGTCGAATTCATGCCCCTCGCCGAGCATCCCTTCGGCGGCTCGTGGGGTTACCAAGTCACGGGCTACTACGCTCCAACGAGCCGGTTCGGGCATCCCGATGACCTCAAGTACCTCATCAACGAGCTACACAAGGCCGGCATCGGCGTAATCATGGACTGGGTTCCCGGCCACTTCCCCAAGGACGAGTGGGCGCTCGCCAAGTTCGACGGCCAGGCGCTCTACGAGCACAGTGACCCCCGCCGCGGCGAGCAGATGGACTGGGGCACGCTCATCTTCAACTTCGGCCAGTCGCAGGTGCGCAACTTCCTCGTGGCCAACGCGCTCTACTGGCTCGAAGAGTTCCACATCGACGGGTTGCGAGTGGATGCTGTCGCCTCCATGCTCTACCTCGATTACTCCCGCAAAGACGGCGAGTGGCTGCCCAACCAGTACGGCGGACGCGAGAACCTTGAAGCGATCAGCTTCCTGCAGGAGGTCAACGCGACTGCCTACAAGCGCAACCCCGGCGTCGTGATGATCGCCGAGGAATCGACCAGCTGGCCCGGTGTGACCAAGCCCACGGCGTCGTCGGGGCTCGGGTTCGGCATCAAGTGGAACATGGGCTGGATGAACGACAGCCTCAAGTACATCGCTGAAGACCCGATGTTCCGCTCGTACCACCACAACGAGATCACCTTCAGCCTCGTGTACGCGTTCAGCGAGAGCTTCCTGCTGCCGATTAGCCACGACGAGGTCGTGCACGGCAAGGGCTCGCTGCTGCACAAGATGCCCGGTGACCAGTGGCAGAAGCTCGCGAACGTGCGCGCCTACCTGTCGTTCATGTGGGCGCATCCCGGCAAGCAACTGCTGTTCATGGGCAGCGAGTTCGGACAGCCCTCCGAGTGGAGCGAACAGCGCGGACTCGACTGGTGGATTCTCGACCAGCCCGTGCACCAGGGCCTTCAGAAGCTCGTTGCTCAGCTCAACCGCGTGTATTCCGCGAGTCCCGCGCTCTGGGAGCAAGACAACACCGCGGACGGATTCGAGTGGATCGACGGAGGCAACTCCGCCCAGAACGTGGTCGCCTTTGTGCGCTGGTCGAAGGCGGGCGAGCCGCTCGTGGGCCTCTTCAACTTCAGCGGTGCCCCCGTCGGTCCGTACCGCATCGGTCTTCCGTTCGCCGGCACGTGGGATGAAGTGCTGAACACGGACGCGCTCGAGTACGGCGGATCCGGAGTAGGCAACTACGGCGCCGTCGAGGCATCTGACACTCCGTGGGGCGGGCGTCCGGCATCCGTCGAACTCACGCTTCCCCCGCTTGCCGGGCTCTGGCTCGCTCCTCGTCGTTAGAAGCACTTGCCGTTTTCAGGCTGAGACCGCGGTTAGCTGGATGATCCAGTCAACGGGCGGGTCAGCCTGAGAACGCGCCTAGGCGGCCAGTGTGTGGGTGCGCCCGATCCTCGAGTCGCGATCAACCCGGATACCTCCGGGAATAGTCGTGTCTGGGGCGATCTTGGAGTGGCTTCCCACCTTGGCACCAATGCCTACGGTCGAGCCTGCCCCAATGTGCACGTTGCTTCCAATGAACGCTCCAGCGGCGATAAACGCGCCGGCGTCAATCCAGCTTCCCGCGCCAATCCATGCGCCACGGGCCACTTCGGCCCCCGGTTCCACATAGGCAGTGGCTTCGATATAGGCAGAGGCATCAGCTTTGGCCTTGAGCGAAACCAGCCCACCGCCGTTGTCGTGGCGACGGTAGCGGGTGACGCTGCCGGTGCCGTCTTCAACCTCTTCGAATACTCGCTTCATCGTTCTCCTGCGTCTGCTGTCTCGATGTGCAAACGTTCTCACTGCGGAATAACGCGAGAGGCGAAAGAATATTCCCATCCTCAGCGGATTGGGTGAGGCTTACCTAATGCGCCACCCAGGTCGCGCGCCGAAGAACTGGCGCAGCCATTTCGCGGCCGACGAAGGAGAATTGCGCGCCGTGGCGTATCCGCACTTTCGAGTCTCGGAACGGAGTGGGAAGAGCCACGACGAAGCCACCGTTCAGAGCGGCAGAGAGCAGTGTCGCTTCGACCCTGTCGACATCGGCGCCGCGCCTGAGTCGGTAACGCACGCCGTCCAGGATGAGCACCGGTCCCCTCACGATCCGCTCCCTTCGGTTCTCGACATTGTGCGCTGCGAAGGCGAACAACGCACAAACGACACGCGAACTGTTACGTGCCCGCAACACAGTGGCCGATACGCAACCCTCGGGAATGCGGAACTGCTCGCTAAGCCACTGCCCGGTCGCGTCCGAGCAAACTACGCACAACAGTCGCGTACTCCGCGATCATGCGGTCACGCCCGAGCCTCGGACGCGCCGCACGACTGCGCTGGCGGAGTTCACTGCGCTGAGCGAGCACCCGATCCCAGGTAGCCGCAATATCCTCCGCGTTGTGCGTAGTCACGAACCCGATCCCCTGAACCGTCTGAGCGGCATCGCCGACATCGGTGGTTACGGGCGTCGCACCCGCCGCGGCACCCTCCAACAAGCACAGCGGGGATGCTTCCCCGAAAGCACTCGTGAGCGCGACGATGTCGGCGATCTGATAGATGCTGGGCATGTCGTCCCGTAGGCCCAGTGCATGCAGGTTCGTGGTGCCGAGCACCCCAGACTCGTCGATTAGCGCGCGAAAGTCATCATTTTCCGTAGTCATTCCCGCGCCGCACACGAGGTAGTGCGTGTCGGGACGATGACGAGAGTGAGCGGCAACTGATCTCAGGAACAGGCCGGGATCCTTCATCGCGTCGAATCTGGCGGCAAAGACGACAACGGGAGCCGTGGCAGGAATCCCGAGCGCCCTCCGCGTGGCCGCGAGCTCGCTCTGCGTCCCGGGGCCGAACCGATCGGTGTCGATTCCATTACCGATGACAAACCGACCCGTCGCCGGTGTGAGGAAGCGTTCGTAAGCATCGCTGGTCGACTGCGCACAAGAGATCTCCGCGGTCAGGATGCCGTTCGACGCCGCTTGGCCGAGCCACGACAGTGCGGGCCCAGAATGTTCAGGATCGGAGCGGTGGAGGCACACCGCAACGGGAACGTCCGGCATCATTCCGCGCTCACGTAAAGCGAGAAGCAACCCCAGTGGCTGCTCCTTCAATGACAGGATCACGTCTGCTTTCCTGATCGCGCGCGAGGCAACACTCAACTGGTGGTCAGTGAAAGAAGAGGGCGCAAGCGACCCTGAACCACCAACTCGGCCCAGTGTTGACACCTCGACACCGGCCGCGGTCAAGCGCGTGTATCGCGGGTCCCGATGTAGGTGTTGCACCGAAGAATCGCGACGGACCGCCGAGGCGATCGAGAGCACGCTGTGGGTCTGATCACCTGCGGAGTGTAATCCTGCGACAACGTCACTATGGAGGATGCGCGCACCGCCCGCGAAAAAACCTTCATACAGGGACAAGACTCGAACTGCTTGGTTCATCGCGACGCCTTCCGATAGGGAGAGGGTGTGTGATCGCGGCGACGCTTCGAATGAACATCCACGCCCGCCACACGGCGACGATGCCGTTCGGACAATGCTCCGAGTTACGGCAGGCAAAGTCGATGGATCGACGGTGTGCATCGGGTGAACGGCGGGTGTCTGGTGACACACGGAGCTATCAACTCAGCGGATGCGCATGAGTTGTGTGCAACGTGCTGACCTGGATGCTCACCAATGTGCACTCCTCGCGCCAATGGCCCGGACAAGCAGAAAGGCCCCCACCGAAGTGAGGGCCTTTCTTTTCGTTGCGGGGACAGGATTTGAACCTGCGACCTCTGGGTTATGAGCCCAGCGAGCTACCGAACTGCTCCACCCCGCGGCGTAGTTCAAGAGTACCACAGCACGGACTCGACACTTTCCGTCGGGCGGTCTCGCGGGCACATCCAGGTACCAAATGAAGGAGAAACAGGACGCACGTAACAGGTTCCCGCGGATGCACGACCACCGGGCACGGAATCTCCTTCATTTGGTACCTGGATGGCGAAGTCAGGCGCGTGGATGCAGGAACTCGAACACCGGACGCCCACACGGCGGCTTAACTGGAGAACGGCGGGGGATGTCTCCCCCGCCGTTCTCTAGTTGCTGTCGCCGAAGCGGACTACTTGGATGCCTCCAGCGCCCGCTCGATCGCCTCGACCATGCGCTTGTCGGCCTCGGCCGCAGCGACCAGGTCACCGTCCGCGTAGGCAGCGGTGCGGTCGGCTAGAGCCGTCTGGTAGTCAGCCAGTGCCTGCTCAAGCGTCGCGCCGTCAACCGGAGTCGTGGGCTCGGTGGGCTCGGTAGGAGCATCCGGGTCGACTGGTGCGTCGGGATCGGTCGGCGCGCTGGGCTCAGTCGGAATATCGCCGTCACCAGCCTGAGCTCCCGAGTCACCACCGAAGAGGGTGTCGAGCGCCTGGTCGAGGGTGTCCTCGAACGCGATCTCGTCACCGAACGACACGAGCACCTTGCGCAGCAGCGGGTAGATGGTTCCACTCGTTGCCTGCACATAGACGGGCTGAACGTAGAGCAGACCGCCACCGACGGGAAGCGTCAGCAGGTTACCGAGCACGACCTCGGTATCACCTCGCTGCAGCAGCGCGAGTTGGTTGGCTACCTCGGTGTCCGTCCTGAAGTTCGTCTGCACCTGGCCGGGGCCGGGGACAGTCGTCTGCTTCGGCAGGGTCAGCAGAGTGAGCTTGCCGTAGTCGGGTCCCGCGTCGGAGTTCACGGCGAGATACCCGGTCAGAACGTTACGACTCGCAGCACCACTCGCGTTCGGGATGAACGTCGAGTACAGCGTGAACGCCGAAGAGTCAGTTCCCGGAACCTGCATCGTGAGGTAGTACGGCGGCTGCAGACGCTGGTTGCCCGCATCCCCCACCGGGTCCTCCGGAGTGGTCCACTGGTCATCGCTCGAGAAGAACGATCCGGGGTCGGTCACGTGGTACGAACCGAGGATCGAGCGCTGCACCTTGAACAGGTCAGACGGGTAGCGCACGTGGGCGAGCAGGTCGTCGCTCATGTCGCTCATGGGCTTGACGGTCGACGGGAAGATCTTCTGCCACGTCTTGAGCACGGGCTCGTCCTCATCCCACGCGTACAGAGTCACGGAGCCGTCATACGCATCCACCGTGGCCTTGACCGAGTTGCGGATGTAGTTGATGTCGTCCACCGCGAACGCCGGAGTCGGCGTGTAGGTGTCGGCGATCGCGTTAGAGAGCTGCTCGATCTTCGAGTACGGGTAGTTCGTTCCCGTGGTGTAGCCATCAACGACCCACACGACCTTGTTGTCAACAACTGCCGGGTAGGCGTCGCTGTCGAGGGTCAGGTACGGGGCAACCTTCTGCACACGGTCCTTGGGATCGCGGTCGTAGAGAATCTGCGACTTGTCGGTAACAGCCTCGGAGAGAAGCAGGTCGGTCGACTGGAACTTGATCGAGTAGATGAGCTTCTTGAAGATGTTGTCGAGCACCGGTCCCCCGTTGCCCTCGAAGGTCGTCTTCGCGTTCTCGCTGTCGTTCTCTTCCGTGCCCGACGGGTAGTCGAGCTCAATCGGGGTGTTGCCCTCGGGCGCTCCCACGATCGAGTATTCCGGGGATGACTCACCGAAGTAGATGCGCGGCTCAAAGTCACCGAGCGCTCCACTTGACGGGATGCCACCCTCAAGGAAGACCGGCTGCCCATCAGTGGCGCGCTGGTTACCGTAGGCAGCAACGACACCGTAACCGTGGGTGTACACGACGGTGTTGTTGTACCAGTTCTGCGAGGCGCCCAGGCCCTCTTGGTTGAGCTCGCGGACGGCGATAACGGTGTCCTGTGTGCTTCCATCGATCTGGTAGCGATCGACGTCGAGGTGATCCGCGAACGCGTAGTACTGCTTGAACTGCTCGAGCTGCTTGAACGCGTTGGGCGCGATCGCGGGGTCAAGGATGCGGATGTTGGCCGTCGTCTCGGCGTCTTCACGCAGGGCGCCGGGCTCGGCATCCGTCTGCGCGCTGTATGGCACCTGCTCGACACCGTCGACACCGTACGCTGCTCGCGTGGCGTCGATGCTGCGCTGGATGAATGGCGCCTCGGACGTGCTCTGGTTGGGGAGCACCTGGAAACGCTGAACGACCCACGGGTAACCGACGCCGACGACAAGTCCGCTCACGAGGAGCAGCGCCGTTCCGATGATCGGCAGGCGCCAGCGCCCGATGATCGCGGTGACGATGAACAGCACGGCGACGAGAGCCGCGATGCCCGCGAGGATGGCGCGTCCAGGGATGACCGCGTTGGCCTCGGTGAAGCCCGCGCCCGTCTCGAGGAAGCCCTGACTCGTCGAGTAGAGAGTCGTGTACTGGTCGAGCCAGATGCTCACGGCCTGGAGTGCGACATAGATGCCGGCAGTGACGGCGAGCTGGATACGCGCGGTGCGGGAGATGCGCACCTCACGACCGCTGAAGCGGATCGCTCCGTAGAGGTAGCTCGTGGCGAGAGCCGCGAGGCCCGCGAGCAGCACGACGGCCGACGCGAACCCGACAACTCCGTGCCACAGCGGCAGGTCGTAGAAGTAGAACGAGATGTCGAGGTTGAACTGCGGGTCGGTCTCGCCGAACGGAGTCTTGTTCATCCACTGCAGCACGACGGGCCAGCGAGTGGATGCCGAGACACCGGCAAACAGGCCGAGAACGACCGGGATTCCGAACATCGCGAGGCGACGCAGCGGCTCGATGACCTGCTGGTACCGATCAAGCTGCGAGTTGAGCTTGGCGTAGACCGGACGCGCCCTGAAGGCGATCTCGATGCTCGCCCAGACGGGCAGGGCCATCGCGAGGAAGCCGACGACAAACATCACGGCTCCGGCGATCCACTGGGTCGTCAGAACGTTGAGGAAGCCGAGTTGGTCGAACCACAGCACTTCCGTGTAGAGGTTCGAGACGACAAAGAATGCGATAACGAGCACGCCGATGATGGCGGCCGTGATCGTGAGGGTAACCCTTGTTCGATTCGAGGCGGATGAACCGGACGCTGTGGTCGATGACACGAAGAAGCTCCTGGTGGTTGAGGGCCTTCCCTGGTGCTAGGAAAGGTCCCTAACCATCGTAACCGGGCATTTCCGCGAGTGCGCCGGGATTACTTCGCGGCACACGTCGGCAGCGCCGAGGTGTCTCCTCCAGAGTTGATCGTCTTCAGTGCCGTGAGCGCGTCATCCAGCGTCTTAACCGAGAACACCGTGAGGCCATCCGGGATGTGCCCGGTCACCTCGTTGCAGTTGTCAGCGGGCGCGAGAAACCAGTCGGCTCCTGCCCGAAGGGCTCCCCACATCTTCTGGCGGATACCGCCGATGGGTCCCACTTCTCCCGCTCCGGTGATCGTTCCCGTGCCCGCGATATCTTCGCCGCCGGTGAGCGAACCGTCGCTCAATTTGTCGATGATGCCGAGAGCGAACATCATTCCGGCGCTCGGTCCACCGACGTTATCGAGCTGAATCTTCACCGTGAAGGGAAACTCGTAGTCACTGCCGACGACGATGCCGAGCACGGGAGCAGGGTTCTCTCCCCCACTGAGCTGCGGGGTGATGGCGATGGTCTGCTCGACGCCGTCGCGGCGGATGAGCACCTGGGCGGGAGTATCCAGCCCGTTCTCCGCGATGGCGGCGCGCAGCCCGCTCACGTCGGTAAAGGTCTGTCCGTTGAGTTCGAGCACGACGTCATCTGCTTGCAGCTTGCCATCGGCCGCCCCGCCCTCGGCGGTCTCGACGACCGTCAGCGTGCTCGGGATGTCGTAGCCCAGCTCGGTGAGAGCGGCCGCGACCGCCTCCTTCTGGGAGTTCTCCATGTCGACGCGTCCGGCTTCGTTCGACTGCTCGACCGTCTGGCCGACGGGATACACCGCGTCAACGGGGATCACTGCCTTGGAGGGATCGAAGTAGGCCGCCGCGATCTCGAGCCAGTTGGGCAACTGCTCGCGGTTTCCCACGATGTTGACCGTGAGCATCCGGAGCGCGCCGGTCGTGGGGTACGTCTCTTCCATCGGAATCTGGATGAGGGGCACCTCGTCACCACTGATCTGCACGTCACCGAGCACATCGAAGACGGGGCCGGGCTGCTCGATCACATAAGGCGCGGGGATTACCGCGACCGCGACAACTCCGGCGAGGCCGAGGCCGAGGAGAGACCAGCCAATCCATCCGCCTCGACGGCGCGGTTTGGGGTCTGGGACATTATCGGCGAAGAGAGCCACCGGTTTCCTTACGAGGGATCGGGTCGGTTGTTCGCCACGGGCGCACAGTGAGAACACTCAGCCTAGGCGAAATCCCAGCGCGTTCCGCCGGGCAGCGGCTAGCGTAGTTTTCATGCCTGATGAAACACCGGACGACACGAACCGGGACAACCCTGAGGACGAATTCCGCGACATGCTGCGCGACTTCCTCGCCGGCAACACCGAGCTGGACCCGGCGAAGTTGGCCGGGGCCGCAGGACTTCCCAATGACCCGGCGCTCGTCGCCCAGCTCATCAACCAGCTGCAGTCCGCGCTTCAGAGTTCCACAGACGGTGTGAACTGGGACCTCGCACTCGAACAGGCCAAGGGCATCGCCGAGCGCGGCACCGTGGTCTCCCTCCCCGCCGAACGCTCGCAGATCGAGCAGGCTCTGCACGTGGCATCCCTCTGGCTCGACGAGGTCACCGACATCTCCGACCTCGCGACAACGCCGCGGCTCATGAGCCGTCAGGAGTGGGTCGTCGCCACGATGAACGTCTGGATTCAGCTTGCCGAGCCCGTCGCCAACTCCATCGCGGATTCGCTCACTTCGGTCATCAAGGAAAACGCTCCGGACAGCATGGACGAGATGATCCAGGGCGCGAGCCGCATCATGCGTAACGTCGGCGGCACTCTGTTCGCCATGCAGCTCGGCCAGGTCGTAGGTCAGCTCTCGAGCGAGGTCGTCTCGGGAGGCGATATCGGCATCCCGCTGCTCGCCGATGAGTCTGGCCAAGCTGCGCTCCTCCCGCAGAACGCCATCGCCTTCGGTGCTGGGCTCGACATTCCCGTCGACCAGGTGCAGCTCTACCTCTCGGTTCGCGAGCTCGCTCACGCCCGACTGTTCCGTCACGCAAAGTGGCTGCGGCTGCAGTTGCTCACCTCGATCACGGAGTTCGCCAAGGGCATAAGCATCGACACGTCCAAGCTCGAAGACATGGCGAGTTCCTTCGATCCCAGCAACACCGAGGAGCTGCGCAACGCGCTCACCCGCGGTGACCTGATTCCGCCGAAGAGCGACGAGCAGCTTGCCGCTCTCGAACGTCTCGAGACCACCCTCGCCCTCATCGAGGGATGGGTGGATGTCGTGACCGCTCAGGCCACCAAGCGCCTTCCCTCGAGTTCCGCCATCGCGGAGACGGTGCGTCGGCGTCGAGCGTCCGGCGGTCCCGCAGAGTCGGCCTTTGCGACTCTCGTGGGACTCGAACTGCGGCCGCGTCGCCTTCGTGAAGCCGCCGCGATGTGGCAGCAGGTCACGGATGCCGTCGGCAACGACGCCCGGGATGCGCTGTGGTCACATCCCGACCTCGTTCCGGTGGCGGCGGACATCGACGACCCCGCTTCGCTTATTGCGCGGATCACGGCCGGGCCCGCTGAGCCGGATGAAATCGACCGCGCGATCGAGGATTTGCTCGGCGACGACACGACGGATAGGCCGCACGAGGCGTAGATCTCGCTGGTTTCGATACGCGCCGTAGGCGGCGCTACTCAACCACCGGATCCCCACCGCTGGTTGAGTAGCGGCGCGACGAAGGAGTCCGCGTGGGCCCCCGCTGTGCAGACAGCCGGGCGGCGAAGCCGTCTGGATGCGGCGCAGTAGGGGAGAGAGACCCAGACCAAGCCTGTGGATAGTTCGCACGCCGCAGGCCGCACCGCTGGCACCATGGGCGCGTGATCCTCAAACTTGACCCCCGCTGGCCCGTCGTGTGGCGCACACCACACAGCGCTCAAGTCGGCATCGATCCACCCAAAGCCGTGCTCGAGGACCTCACGCTCACCCAGGAGCGCATGCTCTCCGCACTCATTCTCGGCATCAGCGCCCCGGGCATGAAGCTCCTCCGGGAAGACACCCCCGGCGAGCGCGACCGCTTGCTCGACACCCTCGCGCCAGCGCTTTCCCGCGCACGCACAGGAGACACCGAACCGGTCGTAGCGATCTCCGGACGCGGCACCCTCGTGACCGCTCTCTCCGAGTTGCTGGGCCGAAGCGGCATCCGCGTGCTTCTCACAGCCGATAACCGCCCGCCCGACGAACTCAGCCCGGCGGTCGCCGTGCTCGTGGGTCGCTGGGTGCTCACTCCCGACATCCAGTCGCACTGGTTGCGTCGCGACGTGCCCCATCTCTCCATCGTGTTCAGCGACACTGGCGTGACGATCGGCCCGGTCGTGACACCGGGCGCGGGCGCATGCCTGAGATGCATCGAGCTGCACCGTACCGACGCGGACCCTGCGTGGCCCGCGATCGCCTCGCAACTGCACGGACTCGGTGGCGGCGCAGAAACCCCGATTCTTGCGGCCGAGGCTGCCGCTATCGCATTCCGGATGCTCACGGCGACTCTCGAGGAACCACGTGCGCCAGACGGGAGCGACGGCGCAGAGAGCATCCACATCGACGCGGAGTCCGGCGAGCGCACCATCCGGCACTGGATGCAGCATCCCGAGTGCGGATGCGGCGGGATCGACTCGGTCCTGGCTTAGATCGCGCGAATCTCGCGCAGGAACTGGCTGGGTTGCCTCTGGCCGCTGCGTCCGGTTCCCTGGGAGGCGGACCACGACAGCGCGAGCTTCTTGCGCGCGCGCGTCACCCCGACGTAGAGAAGCCGTCGCTCTTCGTCCACCGCGGTCTTGTCCTTGGCGTAGCTGATGGGAACCAGCCCCTCGGAGAGCCCGACCAGGTACACGGAATCCCACTCGAGTCCCTTGGCCGAGTGCAGGCTCGCGAGCGTCACGGCAGACATTGTCGGCTCGTGCTGACCGGACTGGCGCTCAAACAACTCGTCGACAAACTGCCGCAGAGTCGTGCCAGCGGGCGCTTCCTCCGCGAGTTTCATGAGCGCGTTGAGCGACTCCCAGCGATCCCGCACCGCGCCTCGAGTCTCCGGCGGATCCTGCGACCAGCCGATCGACCGCAGCACATCGCTCACGGTCTTGAAGAGCGGTTCGACCGCCGTCGTGATGGTCGCTCCGCGTAAAAGCATGAGCGCCTCTTTGATCTCGCGCTGATCGAAGAACCGCGTCGATCCACGAACGACGGAGGCAACGCCAGCGTCAGCGAGTGCGGTCTCTATCGCCTGCGACTGCGCATTGATCCGGTACAGCACGGCGATGGACTCCGGCGGTGTTCCCGCAGCGATCTCATCGGCGATGGCATTCGCAACCCCTCGCGCCTCGGCAGAGTCGCTGTCGAACGCCGTGATTGAGGGCACGGGTCCCGTCAGACTCGATGCAGGGGTCAGGCTCAGAGCTCCAGGCTTTCCTCGCATGAGGCGGTTGGCGGTGTCGATGATCGCTGGCGTTGAGCGGTAGTTCTGTTCGAGACGCACAACGACGGCATCCTCGTTCTCCGCCGCAAAACCCAGCAGATACTCGGGGCTGGCCCCCGCGAACGAGTAGATGGTCTGGCTCGCATCCCCTACGACACACAGGTCGTTGCGGTCGCCCAGCCACAGCATGAGCAGATCGTGCTGGAGGGGCGAAACGTCCTGGTACTCATCGACAACAAAAAAGCGGTACTGCTCACGCACTTGCTGGGCGACACGAGGCTCGGTCTCGATCATTCCCGCGGTCGCGAGCAGCACATCCTCGAAGTCGATCTGACGGCGCTGGTCTTTGAGATCCTCGTAGGCCTGCTGCAGATCGACCATGCGCTCGGGGGTGAGGCTCGCGGGAACGGCCCGTCCCTTGCCCGCGTACTGCTCGATCGACAGCCGGGATGTCTTGCGCCACTCGATCTCGGCCGCGGCGTCACGCAGAGTGGCGGTGTCGAGCTTGATCTTGAGACTGTCGGCAGCGTGCGCGAGCATCCGGGCCTTGCTGTCGAGCAACCGCGGCATGGTGCCGCCGATGATCTGGGGCCAGAAGAAGTTCAGTTGCGAGAGTGCCGAGGCGTGGAAGGTGCGCGCAGCGACTCCGCTCGCACCGAGGGAGCGCAGTCGTCCCCGAAGCTCCCCCGCCGATCGGTTGGTGAACGTGAGCGCCATGACCCGTCCCGGAGGGTAGACGCCGGATGCCACACCGTAGGCGATGCGATGGGTGATCGCTCGAGTCTTACCCGTGCCGGCTCCCGCGAGCAGGCACACCGGGCCGAGCAGTGCCTCGGCTGCCAGTCGTTGCTGATCGTCGAGGCCCGAAAGAAGTTCCTGGGCTTCCACGAGCTGCTACCGCTGACCGTCGTCGATCGGGGCGCCGTACCACTCCTCGATGATCGCCCGGGCAATGGAGGTCGGGCCGGGCAGCTTGATGTCGGGAAGTGCTGCCGCGAGTTCTTCGCGAGAGAACCAACGCAGGTCGAGAATCTCCGTGCCATCCGGGGTGCCCGATCCCACGAAGCCGTCGGCCACGCGCGCGGTGAACCCGAGCATGAGGGATGCCGGGAACGGCCAGGGCTGGCTGCCCAGGTAGACAGGATCGGTGACGTGCACGCCCGACTCCTCGAAGATCTCGCGAGTGACCGCTTGCTCGAGGGACTCCCCCGGTTCAACGAACCCAGCGAGCAGCGAGTATCGGTTGCTCTCCCACAGAGCGTTCGATCCCAGCAGCAGACGGTCGTCGGCATCCACCACTCCAACGATGACTGCAGGATCTGTGCGAGGGAAGACCTCTCCGCCCGAGATGGGATCACGCCGGACCCAACCGCCCTTTTCGGAAACCGTGGCCTCACCGGTCTTGGGCGAAAAGCGGTGCGAGTGGTGCCAGTTGAAAATCGCGAGAGCCTCGGTGAGCATTCCCGCGTCGCGGTCACTGAGGAGAGTGCCGATCTGGCGGAGGTTCGCCCACTCGGCCTCAGCAAAGTGCCCGGCGTCCTCGAGCTCGATGGCAATGATGGGTGTGCCGACGGGCTCGGGGCTCGTCTCCGAGAGCGAGCGGCCGAGGTAGACCTTGAGCTCGGTCTGTGGAACCGCATCGACGGTGAGCAGCGCGAGGCTCGTCGGGCCGCTCAGCAGCGCCGTTCCCTGAAAGATCGGCAGTACGCGCGTGGCCGGATCGGCCCACAGTTCTTCGAACAGGTTCTCCCGCTCGCGTGCCAGATGATCACGGTCGAGCTCGAAGCGCGAAAGGGCGAGCCTGGAGAGGAAAGAGTCTGACATCGGCTACCCGTCGGAAGTGCGTGGCGTAAAGCGAAAGCGGGGAATTGTCGACCTACCCTGTCGGTATGGCCAGATCCCACTTCACTCTAGCCGCGCTCGCGACCTCGGCCGTTCCGGCCCTCGACGTTGCGGCAGCCGCGGCGTTCGGTTCCGTCGGCCGCGGCGACTTCGATTCTGCGCTCGTCACCGACCGCGAGGGCCAGCACTTCATCGTGCGTGTTCCCCGCAATCCTCGCGCGGAGCGGGAACAAGATTCCGACCTGGCCGCCATTCGTGCGCTCAGCGCAGGCGTTCGCGCGCGGCTCCCGTTCTCTGTGTCGAGCTTTGCCGGCTCGACTCCCGTCGCCAGCACCCGCGCGATCGTCTACGAATTTCTTTACGGCTCGAAGGCTCCGCTCTCCTCATACGGCACGGGACCGGATTCGCTCGCGGCGTCGGTCGGCAGCGCAATCGGTGCCATCCACAGTCTGCCCACGAGCTTTATCTCTGATGCGGGACTTCCCATACAGTCGACGGGCGACGGGCTTCGCGCCTGCATCACGGTCATGGATCGAGCATCGGCCACTGGTCTCATGCCTGCGGCACTTCTCAGCCGCTGGGAGCGTGCGACCGAGGACGCCAAGTTGTGGCAGTTCCAGCCGACAGTCATCCACGGAGACCTGAGCTCGGACTCGATCTTGAGCGACGACGGTCAGGTCACGGGCGTGCTCGGCTGGCAGGAGCTGCGTGTCGGTGATCCCGCTCGCGACCTGCAGTGGGTGCTCGCCGCATCGAACCCGGCGATCGGCGACACCGTGTTCGGCGCGTACGAGCGCGTTCGCGGCGTGGGCGATCGACAGCTTCGTCAGCGCGCCAAGCTGTACTCCGAGCTCGAGGTGGCCAAGTGGCTGCTGCACGGCACCGAGACGCGCGATACCGCGATCGTGGATGACGCGGTCGCGATGCTCACGAACCTCGCGGAGGCCGTCGGTAACGACGTCATGAATCCGCTCAGCGCACACACGATGCCGACGATGGCGATCGACGAGGTCGAGGCTTTCCTGGACCGCACGGAGCGCGCGGTTTAGTTCTGCGGCATCGGTTTCGATACGACCGCCAGAGCGGCCTACTCAACCACCGGCAATTCGCTGGTCGAGTAGCGCCGTCTAGGGCGCGTATCGAGACCCTCGCACCGCGATTCGACCTAGCGGCGCTTCGGGCGCGGCACTATCGCGACCCACTTGCCTCGGCGCGGGGTGACGACAACCTTGAGCTTGCCGCTGCGCGCGAGCACTATCGCGACAGCGATGGCGGCGAGAGCGGGCACACCTCCCGCGATGACGAGCGCATTCTTCGAGCCGATCGACTCGGCGATGAATCCCATGAGCGGTCCGCCGATGGCTTGCCCTCCCACGATGACCATTGCCCAGAACGACATCACGCGACCGCGGATGGCCATGTTCGACGAGAACTGCATCATCGTCTCCCCCGCCGTCATGACGAGCAGGCGCGCAAGCCCGGAGCTCACGAGGATGACAAGGAAGAGCCCGTAGAACGGTGCGATGCCGGCGAGCACGAGCGTGATCCCGTAGAGCACAGCACCGAGCACAATTGTGCGCAGCCTGAGCGTTTTGCGGCGAGCCGAGGCCAGCGCTCCCGTGAGCGCACCAACGGCTACGAGGGAGTTGTACAACCCATAACCCGGCGCACCCGTGTCATACACGTGGTCGGCGACACCCGCGAGGAGCGCGGGCAGCGGCATCCCGAACACGGCGATAAAGAACACAACTACGAGCGTCCAGAACAGCGATGGCTTGCTCATTACGTATCGGGCGGCCTCGCGAATCTGCCCCTTCGCCGTCGGCATGCGCGGCGTCACGAGTAATTCGCGTTGCCGGATGGCGAGAAGCAGAACGATGCCGATCCCCGCGGCCACCACGTTAATGCCGATGGCCCAGCCGGAACCGATAACCACGATGAGCACACCACTGATGGCAGGCCCGAGCAGTGCTCCGAGGTGGAAGATCGAGGCGTTCACGCTGATGGCGTTCTTCAGGTGACGCGGGCCAACGAGCTCGTTGACGAACACCGACCTCGCGGGCTGGTCAAAGACCTGCGCGAGCCCGACACCCAGCACGAGCGAATAGACCATCCACAGTTGCGCGACCCCGGTGATAGCGAGGATCGCGAGCACGAGGTTGAAGGTCAGCACGAATGACTGGCACACCAGCAGCACCTTGCGCCGCGAGAATCGGTCGGCGAGAACGCCCGCGTGGGCTCCGAGAATCAGGGTTGGCAAGAACTGCAGGGCAATAGTGAGACCGACGAGCCCGATGCTGCCGGTGATCTCGAGCACGAGCCAGTCGACGGCGATCCGCTGCATCCATCCCGCGGTGTTAGAGATGAACTGCGCGGAGACATAGAGGCGATAGTTATGCATCCGTAGAGCGCTAAACGTGTCACGCCAAGCGGTCGGTTGCATCGCGACGGAAATGGGTACGGTCTCGGGATATGCCTGTCCCGGTGTTACTCCCATTACTCAACGGTAGGGCGGTTCGCTCATAATAAGAAATAATCAGCCCTATAACTACTATTGGTTTTCGTAATAGACAGCGAGAGGTCAGCAATGCTGGATCCGGTTCTGCTCAGAACGTTCGTCGCCGTTGCCGAATCCGGAAGTTTCACGCAGGCCGGAATCGTCTTGTCCCTCAGCCAACCCACGGTGAGCCAGCACGTCCGCAAGCTCGAGGCGGCCGCCGGCCGCATCTTGGTCGCCCGCGACACCCGCTCGGTTGCCCTCACCGACAACGGCGAAGCGATGCTGGGCTTCGCGCGATCGATCCTCGCCGCGCAAGACGACGCGATGAGCTACTTCACGGGATCGGCCATGCGCGGACGCCTGCGCTTCGGTGCCGCCGATGACCTCGCCCTCACTCAGCTGCCCGGCATCCTGCGTGACTTTCGCCAGCTCTATCCCCAGATCAACCTCGAGCTCACGGTCAGCCAGTCGCCCGCCCTGTTCCGCAAACTCAGCGCGGCGCAGCTCGACCTGATTTTCATCAAGCAAGACCCGGGATCCCCCGAGGGCAAGCTCGTGCGTCGCGACCGCATGGTATGGGTTGGACACAAGAGCGTAAGCGTCGACCCCGCAATGCCCGTGCCCCTCATCGTCTATCAGTCACCGAGCCTGAGTCGCAGCTATGCCATCCGCTCGCTCGAGGCCGCCGGTCGAACGTGGCGCATCACCTGCAACGTGCGCGAGGTCAACGGTGTTCTGGCTGCGGTTCGCGCGGGAATCGGGATAGCCGTGTTCCCTCAGTCGCTCATCCCGACCGACCTGGCGCAGGTGTCGGCATCCGTGGGGCTTCCCGAACTCGGCGATATCGACTTCTCACTGCTCGACAATCCGGGCGCGGCGCGCGGTCCCGTCGAGGCACTCAGGGACGCGATTCTTTCCCGCAGCTAAAGCCCAACTTACTCGTGGTAAGTTACCATTAGTAAGTTGAAGGTGCGGGAGAGGATCACAGTGAGCGAGACACGTCCGCAACGGCGGCTTCCGAAAGCGGAACGCCACGCCCAGCTTCTCGCTGAGGCAAGGGAGCTCATCAGGGAGGCGGGTACCGACGATTTTTCGCTCGGTCGACTCGCTGAGCGGGCGGGAGTCACCAAGCCTCTGGTCTATGACCACTTCGGCGATCGCGCCGGAGTATTTGCCGAGCTATATCGGGAGTTCGAGTCCCGTCAGCGGGAGACGCTCAGAGCGGCCCTCCGAGGCGTGCGACCGGAACTATCTGAAGTATCCGACGTCGTCGCGGCGGCATACATCGATTGTTGTCTTGCGGAGGGACACGAGCTAGCAGACGTGGTGGCAGCCCTCGCCGGATCGGCCACCCTCACTCAGCTCCGTCACGAGGCCGAAGAGGCCTATGTCACGATGTGCCGCAACGCTCTCGCTCCCCTCTCTGGCCCGCTGGACCCCGCGGGCTTCCACGCCATCATCGGCGCGGGCAACGCGCTCGCACAACACGCCCTCAGCGGATCGACCAGCGCGAGCAATGCGCGCGCCACTCTCGCTCGGATTATCACCACTATCGCTACGCCAGCGCCCGGAATGGAAGACGCACGATGACGATCACCAACCCACCGACGCCCGGTAAAGCGCTCTGGCTTTATGCCCACCCCCGTCGCGGTTCGTTCAACGACCAGCTGTTCCAGAACGGCATTAGGGCACTAGCCGATAACTACACGGTCTCGACGTCGGACCTGTACGCGCAGGGATTTGATCCCGTGCTCACCGAACGTGATCTCGGAGAGCTAGCCGCGCAGCCCGGAAACATCTCTGAGCTGGTGGGCGAAGCGCACGCTCGCGGACAGTTACCGTCTGACGTGAGACACGAGCAAGCGAAGCTCGCCGAGGCAGAACTGCTCGTTATCCAGTTTCCTTTGTGGTGGTACGGGATGCCGTCCATCTTGAAAGGATGGTTCGACCGTGTACTCACGAGCGGCTTCGCATATGGCGACCTCGATCCCGACCTCGGGGTGCCGCGGCGGTACGGGGACGGC